>LXOW01426069.1_pt1 | contig 77355 bp, 70 predicted proteins | sample 1368591 | NCBI WGS metagenome assembly LXOW01 (sample SAMN04884650, study PRJNA319009) | bovine gut metagenome | isolation source: Cow rumen | host: Bos taurus | place: Italy: Legnaro (PD) | collected 2014-07-09
CATCCGGCCTCCTTGAAAAGCCATGCGGTTTCCACTGCGTGACTCCATCCGGAGGAAAAGGTAAATCTCTCGATGCCGTTCTGCCTCATGGCTTCAATCAGCTTTGCCGCTTCGTTATCCCAGACCACTTCGCTGATGTCGAGGTAATCGTTGCCGCTGTCCCTGGAAACCTCGTACTCGTTAAAAAGGCGGCAGGCCTCTTTGCCAAGCTCCTTAAGCTCGTCCCAGACTGCCTTGTAGGCGGATCTTGCAGCGTTCTTCTCATCCTCTGTCCTGGCGGCATCGTAGGCGTTCTTTGCATCCCTGATGCGGTTGTAAAAGTTCTCGAAATTGTTCATGTTTAACTCCTTAAAAAATGTACCTTCGTGTTCGTTTTGTTGTGTTCATATTCGCTCTGAAGGTACACTATAGCAAGTCAATAAACCCAGTATTTTCAACTATTTACAAGGTTTTTCACCGAGCTTTTCGTGGATGATTTCGAGGACTTTTTCCTGCTCTTCGGGGGAGATCCCAATGGCNNTTCGTCAAACCCGAAGGAATCGTAACCATCAAGGCAGATATCCACGTACCGCTGGGAAGGAACACCGATTTCGCGCTCCTCATGCATGATGTAGATGAAGGCCTTAAGCTTTCTTACCCTGCGGTCGCTGATGCAGATAACCGGAATTTCCACTTCGGTCTTGTAGTAGAAATTCGGATAGCCTTCGTAGCGGTCTAGGGAAAGTTCATCATCAGCCGTTACCTCCCATACCGCCACCGGAACTTTGGCTCCTTTCTTTGGCTCGATGGTAAGGTAGGCTCCGCTTTTGCTTCCCTTAAAAAGCAGCTGAAAATCCGGTATTTTGGAGGTGCCTACAACCCTTGCCCCGGGGCAGCGATAGCTCATCTGGTCAATGTTAAGGTTGCTGCCGTAGGCGATGTAATATCTCTTTGTCATAATCTTTTCCTTTCGTTTTTGTTTAACTCCGGAAGGCTTACCCTTCTACTGCCGAAACCCCACTCAAGGGGCCGGCAGGAGGAGGCTAAGTCCTCGCTGGGGGTTTAGGCTCTTCCGAACCGGAAGGCTGCGTTTCCGCTAAGGTTGCGGGTTAAAATCTCGCGGGCTGTTGCGAACTCTTCGCCGATGAAGCCGAGGCGCAGGAGCCAGGTTCTCATCGCGAACTTTGGATTCTCATGCTGCTGTGGCTTAGGGCTTGCGGTTCTTACTTCCTTTGCCATCTCGCTCAAGGCAAGGCAAAGCTGAATGTAGCTCTTAAGCTGGCCGGCGTGGATGCCGTTCTGCTTTCCGCCTGCAGGTGCGTCAAACTGGAAAAGTCTGAACTCAACCGTGCCCTTGGTGAAGGTGGCGTGGAGGTTAAGCATTCTGTAGCGTGATGCGTTGTAATGGTGGTCTCTGCCGTAGTTTTCACCCTGGCTGGTGTACCAGATGTCGCTAAGTTCTTCTTTTGTCTGCGGCTTCTTTTTGTTGAGCTCCTTAAGGAATCTTGGATCTACCGTTCTGCAGTATCTTGCCATGCGGTGCTGGTCAAGCTTTAAGGCTTCGGCTAAAAGGCTCTCGTGGCTTGCCATCAGGTTCGCAAGGTTGCGCAGGGTCTTTGCGGTGTGGTCTGCCGCACCGATGTGGATGTGAACTCCGCATCCGCGGGTAGCGTCGCTCTTGGCTCCGGCCTTGCGCAGTCTTCTGCAAAGCTCCTGCAGGCTTTCGATGTCGCTGTAGTTCAAAATCGGGGTAACCATTTCGCACTTGTGTGCGTCGTCGCCGGCGATGCTTACGTCCTTCTGGAACTTCCATTCGCGTCCCTGGGCATCCCAGGCGCTGACCGTGCTGTAGCCGTTGCGGTAGGCGGTATCTTCAACCCTGTGGGTTCCGAAAAACTCTGCGGCAATTCTTGCGGCATCCTTGCGGGTAATGCTGTTCATCTCAACTTCAACTCCGATGGTCTGGGTCTTAAGGTTTTCAATCTGCTTTAAGGTTTTTTCTTTCATTTTTGTGCCTTCTTTTTGGTTAATGTTTGTTCGTTTTGTTGTGTGTATATTCACTCTGAAGGCACACTATAGCAACTTAATAATCGATTATATTTCGATATTTATTTTGTATATAAATCATTGATTTACTTGCTATTTTTGACGATTCTACACACGTCTTCTCCGAAAGCTAAACCCAGACTTGAGCCGTTCTGCCAGCGCACATGAATCGTTGCAATATCATCGACATGCATGACGGTTCCGAGAGTTCCCGGAGGAGGTGCATGCTCGTCATTCATGTGTACCAGTTCAACTACGGTACCCTTGGGAAATTCCCTGCGGAGACGCTCCACAATTTCTTTACTCGGAAACTTCATCTTGAACCTCCTTTGGATCTTCCTTCACCGTCTTGAAGGCTGAACTGCCGTCAAGGTTGGAAAGCAGAATTTTGCGGCTCTGTTTGAACTCATTCCCGATAAACCCCAGTCGGAGCAGAAAACATCTGAAGGCGTACTTCTCGTTATCCACCTCCCTCACCCTTGCCGTGACTCGTTTCTGCTCGGTGCTCATTTTGCAGATGGCGGCAATGAACTGTGTGTAAGCCATGGCATGGTCGGGAGCCGGATCAATGAACCACGGAAAGGAAACTCTGTCCTCATGGATTTCAAAGGCAAGGTTGTCAATCCCGAGAGCCTTGCGGATTAGTGCTCCTTTGGCATCGAGGAGCTTCTGCAGGTTTTCTGTGTTTACCTTGTCGGCAGGCATCTCAATGGTGAGGATGTCCGGCTCAGGAACTTTAAGTTCCTTTCCTTCAGACTTATCGGTGGTTCCTTCAAAGCCAGCCTCGGCAAGTTCGTTTAAAAGCTCTCCGGCATCAATCTTGTCATCGTAAACCAGAGCTCCTTCAGCGGTTACCGTGAAGTCTCCAATCACAAAATTGGTGGTCGGCATGCCCTGGTATTCAGCCTTGATTCCGGTAATCCTTGAGATAGCCTTGACCAGCTCCTTGCGCTCTGCGCCCTTGAGGTTAAAATCGATCTTCATCGTTATGTCTCCATGTTTGTGTTCGTTTTCGTTAGGGACATATTTGCTCTGTCAAAACACTATATCAAGTCAATTTGTGCAGAAAAATTCACTATATTTAGTGTTGTGGTTGTTCCTCAGGTATTTCCACATCGGCATAGTTCAGCTTCTCACCGTCGCGGATTAGGAATACATCATCAGCGCTACCGTTTTTCTGCTGAATGTATCTCTTCACCGCCACGTCTACGAACTTAGGCTCAATCTCCACGCCGTAGCAGATGCGTTCGGTCTGCTCGCAGGCAATGAGCGTTGATGCTGAACCAAGAAAGCCATCAAGGACTATGCCGTTAGTCTGGGTGGAAAGTTTTACGAGATAGGCAATTAGGGGGACCGGCTTGCTGCTAGGATGACCGAAACCATCCTCCTTTGAATTCCTGATCCCGTCGAATTCAAACACCACGGTCTGCTTTTGATCTCCATACCATTTGTGGGTACCGTCTTTGCGCCAGCCGTAGATGATTGGCTCCATGTTGTACTTCCAGTCGGTTCTCGAAAGCGGGAACCTCGGTTTCTTCCAAATCAAACCGGCTCCCACCTTAAAGCCTGCATCTTCAAAGGCATCATAGAAAATTCGGGATTTCGAGGTGGCGTAGAATTCGTAGAAGGACGCATCCTTTGCCATGCTGTTTTTGAAGTTGGCAAAGACCTTCATCAGAAACTCATAGGCTGACTTGTCATCGAGATTGTCGTTTCTGATTTTCCCGGAGGCATTCTGTAAATCCACAAAGTACGGAGCATCGGTGCAGACAAGGTTTACCTTCACATCCCCGAGCAGATTCCGGTAGGTTTCAGGCAGAGTGGAATCACCGCAGATTACGGTGTGTTTTCCGAGATGCCAGACGTCTCCCGTTTTGGAGAAGCACGGTTTCTGCAGTTCTGCCTCCACATCGAAGTCATCATCCTTGGCATCTGTGTCTGTGGCAAAGAGTTCTGCGAGTTCGTCTTCGGAAAACCCCGTCATGGAGAGGTCGAACCCTAAGTCCTGCAGTTCCTGCATCTCAACTGCCAGGAGCTCTTCATCCCATCCGGCATCAAGAGCCATGCGGTTGTCCGCCAGAATGTATGCCTTCTTCTGTGCCTCGGTGAGATGGTCGGCAAAGACACACGGCACTTCGGGAATGTTCTCAGCTTTTGCCGCCTGTATTCTTCCGTGCCCGGCGAGGACGTTAAAGTCCCGGTCGATGATCACCGGATTCACAAAACCGAACTCACGCAGAGAGGAGCGGAGTTTCATGATCTGCTCCGGTGAATGTGTGCGTGCGTTATTCACGTAGGGGATCAGCTTATCGGTGCTGACCAGCTGAAATTCTGTAGTTGTTTTCATGGGGTTCCTTAATTCTTCCTTGAGCGGAGCAGACGCTCCATCATGTCATCAGCAGGGTTCGATGCTCCCGATACATCCGCAGAGCAGTTTTCCTTCACGATGCTGTAAATCTGAAACCAGAGCTGGCTGGTCTGTTTCTGGTAGCTGTGGCTCATGGCCACAAAGGGACTCTGAATCACCGAGCTCGGGCATGTCGGGTGCTTGCCGCACAGACCGAACTTAGTGACCGCCTGTTCGCACTGTTTCCATCTGGCAAATGCCACTGAATACTGCTCGATGAGTTCAGAACTCACCAGACGGTCACAGCCGAGTCGGGCAAGCCATCTGTAGGTCTTGGTGTAGGTTTCGGCAGCGCCGAGCGGTTTCCCGTCTCGCTGGAGTTCCGAGAGGTATTCATCCGGTTTAGGAATGTCCACTCCCTCCGGCTCATCACCGCCATCGGGAGTGATGTCCGGTATGTCGATTCTGGTTATGTCGCGGTGTCCGAGATTGCCCTCGAGGAGTTTTTCCATGAGAGCCTTTGGCTTACGTCCGGCACCCACTCGGGCACCGCCGCGGTTGGTTCCGTCTTTGGCCATCAAAAATCCTTATTGTTTGAAAAAATTACAAATGAGAATGTGAGCAGAATGCAGGCAACTCAACGGCTTAATGAAAACCGCCTGGGGTTATTACCGTTTTTGAAACCGCGGTTTTCTGCGTGGAGGCAAGGGGCCGAAGCTTTTTGATTAAAATTTCAGCGATTTTGACCGCCCCTGGGGGCTAAAAGCGGGATTAACATCGCTATTTGTGGTCGTAATCCTTTACTTTTCTGCTCCATCTGTCGCCCATTTCGCCATGAATTCGGGCATGACAGGCTTTACATACAGCTTTAAGGTTGCTGATGTCGTGAGTTCCGCCCTGAGAGATCGGTTTAATGTGGTGAACTGCCTCAGTTGGTGTATATCTTCCTTCCGCTAGGCAGACCTCGCAGAAAGGATGCTCGGAGGCATAGGCTTTTCGGATTACTGTCCATGCTTTACCGTAGCGTTTTCTTGCCTCGGGATCTCGCTGGTACTTCTCGTAGCGTCTCGCCTCTTCCTTTGCATGCTCCTCGCAGAACCTTCCGTCAGTGAGTTTCGGACATCCCGGGAAGGAGCATGGTCGTTTCGGTCTTCTTGGCATGGTTTTCTCCGGGCATAAAAAAGCTCCACCACCGACAGGAAGCAGAGCTGAAAATGAAAAAGCTCCGAGGGATTAAACTCAGAGCTTTCATAGTTCGTTTCATTACGTCGATTATAATAGTATCAAGACTTCATAGTGTCTTTCCATGTCTTTTAGTGCCCTCAGGAAAAAAATTTTAATTCCCTTAATGCTTTCCCGTGCAGCTTGTGAATGTACCGCAATTCATAGTTCATATCTTCGGCAATCTTCTCCCAGGTTTCACAAAATACATATCGCTTAACCAGAAGATCTTCATAGTCATAATTCCCGATTTTATGGATGGCACGGGTGATGGCACACTTCACATCAACGAGATCAGCCATGGCATCACTGAGTTCCTTCTGCAGATCGATAATTTTCTGAGTACAATCCTCCAGTTTGTAATTCTCGGTGGTGCTCTTAGGCATGTCAGAATAAGTAACGCTGCAGTTGTTTACCAGACTTCTGTAATGCTCAATTTCATTCGTCAGATTGCGCACGTGGCGCTCCAGGTTAAATCCTCTCATCAAAAATTCTTTAGCGTTCATTTGTTTTCTCCTAAATCTGCTTTAACCGCATCAATCAGTGCGTTCTGAGTTAATTCCTTTTTCGACAATGCCTTAAGCACTCGCTCGTCGATGGTTCCTTTGGCAATGATGTGTTGGATCACCACAGTGCCGGAGGTCTGTCCCTGTCTCCAGAGTCTGGCATTGGTCTGCTGATAGAGCTCCAAGGACCAGGTAAGACCGAACCATACCAGTGTCGAACCACCGGATTGCAGGTTAAGTCCGTGACCGGCAGAAGCAGGGTGGATCATGGCAACAGGGATCTTTCCGGCATTCCAGTCGGTGATGTCTTTCGAGGTTTTAATCTCCCGGACATCAAACCTTTTTCTGATCCTTTCTAGGTCGTGCTTAAACCAGTAGGCCACCAGAAGGGGATTGCCGTTGGCTGACTCGATGATGTCTTCCAGGGCATCAAGCTTGCGGTCATGGAATTCCACGATGTTTTTGGTATCGTCGTAAATTGCACCGTTGGCAAGCTGACTGAGTTTATTGGTGAGGGCTGCTGCGTTGGGAACGGTGATTTCCTCATCGGAAAGAGTCATCACCAGCTCAGACTTAAGCCTCTCGTACTGCTTTCGTTCATCATCTGACAGCACCACCTCGTACTGGGTTGAAATCAGTTCAGGCATTGAGAGGTGGTCGGTACACTTCATGGATATGGTGATATCCGAGATGCGGCGGTAGATTTCCTCTTCAGCTCCTTCCCTCGGCTTGTAGGAAAACACCTGCTGGGCGTTCCTCTTGTCAGGCATGAAGTAGCATTCCCTGTATCTCGTGATGAACTTTCCCAGGCGTTCGCCCATATCAAGCAATCGGAACTCAGACCATAAGTCCATCAGACCGTTTGATGAAGGAGTACCGGTAAGACCTACGATGCGCTTAACCTTTGGACGTACCTTCATCAGAGCTTTGAATCGTTTGGCGGTGTGGTTTTTGAAGGAAGACAGCTCATCGATAACCACCATGTCGTAGTCAAAATTACCGCTCTCGACAAGCCACTGGATGTTTTCCCGGTTGATGATGGTTATGTCGGCATTCTTTGCAAGTGCCGCTTTGCGTTCTGCCAGGGTACCAACAGCCACGGCGTAGGTTAGGTGTTTGAGATGTTCCCACTTGCTGATTTCCATAGGCCATGAGTCTCTGGCTACTCGTAAGGGACCGATGATCAGTGCTTTGCTGATCTCGAAGGAATCGAACATAAGTTCAGAGATTGCCGTCAGAGAAATTATCGTCTTACCCATACCAAGCCCAAGAAGAACCGCTGCTACATGGTGTTCTTCGATGTAGTTAATGGCATAAGCCTGATAATCATGGGGTTTGAAGTTCATTCAGCATTCCTCCTATCTGTTCAATTCCGTCAATCACGTACACTCTGAAACCCAACCGCCTTAACATCTCATGCCTTGCTACTTGCAGTGCTCTTGGCTTCATGCCTGGGGCTTTAAGTTCGGCAAAGGCAAATACACCTCCGGGTAACAGCACTAGGCGATCCGGCATTCCGGCAAAGGAGGGGGATACGAACTTCGGTGCTATGCCGCCCGCCAACTTAACCATCAGTGTGAGTTTCTGTTCAATCTGCTTTTCTCGCATTCCACATACTCCTTCCAGCATTCCTCAAAGACATCAAGGCATTCACTGCAGGCATGGCGCTGAACCAGATAGCTGCGGATCAGCCTGTGCCATCCATCAAACTTGCCGACTCCGTTCCTTGGAAAAGTATCCTTAACGTGTTCCATGTCAGCGGTCAAATCTCCCTCCGGAGTATCTTCATCACGATGATTTCTCATCATCCAGTTATAAAAATTCATGTCGAAAATCCTTAAAAGGTGCAGGTCGTGAAGGTCGTTGCATTAAACTCCCTATAGGCTTATTAATAGGTTATTTTTTAACCAATTTTTCGCCCTATACTAGTTTTTATTAGAAGACCTTCACGACCTGCACCTTGTTTAATAAATGAACAATATTTGTTTATTTTGTAGTCAATAACCGTTGTACACACCTTGATGGAAAAGTGTCACTCAACGACTTGCACTACCTGCACCAAACAGGATCAGAAATCCTGAACAGCGAGTTTCAGCCCAAGAACGAATACGCCTTTTTTTCGTTTATGACGGACAAAACCGCGTTCCTCCAGGCACTTGTAGAACTCTGCAGTACTTCTGGCAAATTCACCGTTTCTGAGACAGTACGCCCGGTACTCGGTATACAGTTCGCCGGACTTCTCCTCGAACTCCCTGCCGATGTCACAGCAGTCATCAAGGAAGTGGCTCATCCAGTCGTTATCCGCCTTATACCTGTCAACAGCCTCACGCACACAGGCGGGAGGGGTGAGAATGAATTTGTCTTTGATGACCTTTTCAGCGCCTTCAATCAGCCATTTCATGATGTAGGGACCGGCGTTATCCAGCAGATACTTCGAGTAGTTCTTGATCTCGCTGCCGCCTTCGAATTTTGCAGTAAAAGGGATCACGATCAGACGTCGCCAGATGCCGTCATCCATGGCTCCCACTTTCGGCAGATGGTTGGTGCACAGGACGAGGGTGTGGCTCGGCTTGAACTTGAAGGGATCCTTGTATTTCTTCTCACCCTCAATTTCATCGGTGGACGACAGCTGTTTCACCAGTGAGGTTGAAATCCTTCGGCCTTCTTCGAGTTCCGAGGCAAGCAGGAATCGTTTGCCTTTCAGTTCAGCCAGCTCCGGCTTAACATTTCTGCGGCATTCGGCGGTCAGCACATCCGCTGAAATAACTCCGGCATAGGATCCCATAGCTCCGCCAACCGAATTCCACCATGTGGATTTACCGTTGCGTCCTACACCAAAGGAAATGAAAATTCCTTCATGGAAGACTTCTCCGATAAGGCAAAGACCGGATCCTCGATGCAGATATTCGATTTTTTCCTGATTGCTTTCGCACACTCTGTCCACAAAGTCGAGCCACAGATCTTTGCCTTTATCCCCGGGAGCATAAGCTGTTATCTGGGTGATAAGGTCAGCCGGATCGTGATCTCTGCGGCCGGCCAGACCCTTGGTAAGGTCGTAGGTGCCGTCCGGGCAGTTCAGCAGAAACGGATGACTGTCGATAGCACTGATGGAAACCTCCACCAATGGCTTAACCGCTGTTAAAGCACCGTTAACATACTTGATATCCCGTCGCTGACAGGCAAAGCTCCTGTATGTAATGGCATTGTTGTATTTCAGATATGCATCAGCCTGAGTGAAATTTTGGATAGCCTTTTTAAGGGCTTTCCCACCTGCGGCGAGAGCTTCCTCCGAAAATCCGCTTTTGATGAGCTCCTTCTCGGCGGTTTCGAGTTTATCCCCGGCTTCGGCAAGCTGACGATCAAGGAAGTTCAGCATGACGCCCATGGCTTTTGATTTTGACTCTACCCAGCGGTTGGTTTCATAGACTATGAAGTCTGTGTTGGGGCTGTATGCCAGCTCATTGGCGCAGTCTCTCGCCAGCACCTTAGCCTGTCCCACGTCGGAATAGTCCGAAGGCTGCAGAGTGCTTTCCGGCTTATATTTCTCCGGCGGTACATACCCAGGCTGACCCTGAACCTTTTTGGCAAAACGCTGGGCGCTTGCCCAGACCTTTCCGAGTTCCTCATCTGAGAGAGGCGGGTTACATCTGTCGGCTTCCTCCATAAAGATTTTGAAAGCTTCCTCGGTAGAGCCGTATCGCTTAACAATCTTTCCGGCAAAACGGCTCATGGTGGCATTGCGTCTGCCTTCCTCTATGACGATCTTTTTGCCGTAACTGCCCTGGGGCATGTCGGCATCAAACTCATCATCGCCAAGAAATTCATTCAGAGTTTTGGTTCCGGAGAAGAATTCCACCTGCGGATTTTCAGTTCCGTAGAAGAAGTGGGCAGAATCCATTGATTGCGGATCAAAATACGGGAATAATTCATGAGCTCGTTCCTTTAGGCGTTTCAGCTGTTCGGCATCCTTTATTGAATCCGTAAGAAAGCCTATGTGGAATTTAGGTCTGGCTGCTTTCCCGTTCTTGGCTTTCATATGATGACGGCTGTAATGAACCCAGAAAGGTACATCGGGAAAAGCGGCTGCCACGTCCTTCGGAGTGATCCAGTCTTTCGGATCATCTGAATGTGTGTTGTCACAGTCTCCGGCACAGCAGTTGCTGCTGATGAAATTCTTGGTATTCCGATAGCTGTTCCTGTACTCTGCACAGACGTAATCTTTGGAAACGGCGCGGATCAGGGACTCCGTGTCGGACACTTCAATTTTGTTGGGATACAGACAGTTGGTTTTATTCCCTCTGCAGTCCGCGCTGTATAAGATAAATACTGGCTTTGTCACTTAAATTCCTCCTTCTTCAATAACAATTTCCCTTTCACGACCATCAAGATCCATTCGGAGTTGCCTCATTTCTCCTTTCCAGTAAGGCTTGATAAATACCTTCTTGCCGTCTGAGTAATGACGCCAGTGACCGATTACGTACCAGATCGGGGTATGTCGGGTAAAACCGCTTTTGCCCTTGAATGAGGTCTGTTCAAGGTCTTCAGCAGTAATGACGTGCTTTTTGATGTAACGCACAACACGTCTTTTCTTTCCGCCTTTACGTGGTCTGGTGTCCATTACCGGCTCGGTTTTAGGGTGACTGAACACCTCCTTAACAGTTGGGTGAAGCAGTGCCAGCTGAATACCGTACCAGGTGGTAAGACATTCATATCCTGCGGAAACAAAATCCTGTACCGGAATCCTCCCCATGCGATTTCTTACTTCTGCACTGCTGTAATTGCCAATCACTCCGCAATTTGACATGAGCACAAAATCAACACCGTAAAACACAAGAATCGGTATAAAGAATTTATGCCCCATAAACTCCGTTACCACAGCACCGACATCTGCGGGCTCATCCCCGCTATTCTTAATACGCTCGATATAATCCGGGTATATGACAACGCGGTATGTAACAAGCTGACCGAACGGCTTATCTCTTTCATCCACTGTAATTTCGCAGTCAAGAAGAGGTACGTTTCCTGAGAAGAAGAGATCTGACGGAATACCGCCCTTATCAAGCATTTCCCTGGAGCAGAACTGTTTCCAGAACTTGGATATGGCCTCATCGTCTTTGGATTTAAGATGTATGCGGTCAGTAGGACGGCTTTGAGAGATATCCCGCCACACTTCATCACGAACTTCATCCTTCAGAGGGGGCATGGAAACGCAGTTAAGGGCGGAATTTTCAAATGTAACATTTCGCTTCTTATTGAATTCCGCTCTCTTTTTCACCAGTTCCTTATAAGAAACCCCTTTACGCTTAACCGACTCTGCACACTCAGCCGCAATCTGATCAAATACAGAATCCGGCATAGTGGCAAAAAGATGAGACATCTTCCTGTATTCATCAATGGTTAAAATGCTGGCGAGCCCATTAAGCATCGCCTCTTTCATTTCATCTCTGCTCTTAAATGGCGAATTTAAACAGGTCATTAGTCCACAACCTCCGCTGATTCATCTTCCAGAACCTTAACCACGAACTTCAATGCTCTGATTATGGTTTCAAGCTCGCAGTCGCCACCCAGGTACGCCTCGAATTCGGCGGTATTGCCGTTCTCGGCGCGGAATCTCTTCACGAACATGTCCGTACCGCCAAGATCCTTGATGCGAATGTAGGTGCGGCCTCCGCAGTTGGCGTTGCCACCCTTAAATCCAGTTGTGCCGACTTCCACTTCGATGGTGTTGGCACTGGCAACTTCGCGGGTAAAGGTGGTGATCTTGGTTCCGTCCGGCAGAACTCTCTGTTTTTCCTTAATTTCAAACATAAAAACTCCAATGAAAATTGTTGATAAAACCGGAGCGTTTTTTGGTGCTCCTACTATCTACTGGACGTGAGGGGCGATTTTGAGCGGAACTATTTTGAAAAAATTTTCTAAAAGGTTAAGAAATGAGCGAATTGAGACTGTTTGTTTGAAAAAGGCTTGGAGGTAGACAACTTGATCGGTAGATACCGACTAAGTTACCGACAAAGATCTTAAGGAGAGAGCTAATCTTTCTTGTTGTATTGGGATGTATAACCTGCAGCATGGAGAATCAAACCAAGGGATACGTTCCATAAGTTCACACACGGCATCAAGACTCATATGAGGATCAGCTTCGATTACCACTTCGTCATGTATGTGCATCGCGCTACTGCTGTGCGGGAGCGTCTTCATTTCAATGGACATGACGGAGGTGTTTGGGCGAAACGGAATGAGTTGGAATGGTAATATCCAAAAATTATGTGATATTTCGAGGTATCCATGATATGCTGACAGTTAAATGAAAGCTTTGCGGTACTGGAGGTGTTAATGATTAACAGCCACTATATTCCTAGACTGATTCTAAAGAAGTTTAGTGATGATAAAGAGCATTTAATATACGCTGATTTGATTCATCAGAAATGTGAGATTAGAAGATTGGATTCTGTTTTCTCAAAAAAGGGATATTATTCTGATGATCTAGAACATGATCTTAGTAAAAGCATTGAATCAAGGTTTGCACAACTTCTTAACGATAATCTGTTAAAGAGTAAGGATCAAATTATTTTAAGCAGGGAGGAGCTCTTTCTTCTCAAAAAATTCTTATTAATAGGTTCACTTAGAAAGTCTTTTACCCGCGATGAAATTGAAACACGTAATGGATCGGCAGTTGATGAATTTGTCTACGAAAGGAATAAAAAATTTTTTGAATCCAGAATGGACGAAATTTTAAAATGCAACACATCTGAAGAACTTCTTAAATTCTGCGACACAAAGTGCGAGGAGATGATTGATAATGGTCTGTTAAGAGCCATTAAGAGAATTGTCTATGGGTACATGTCTTTCGTTTCTACAGAAATATGCGGGGAAAATTTGATTATTTCTGACTGTGCATGCGGTTATTGGTACGGTGAAAGACCTTTTGCTAAGTTAGACCTGATTTTCAATTCAAAATCTCCGTATGCCATAGGGCTTTTAGACAAAATAGATCCTGCAGATTATGTATATTTTCCAATATCGAAACATTTGGGGGTTTTAGCAATCAGTCCTATTTTTAGAAAAGAGTATGGGATATTTGATGTAAAAAAATATTCCAAAAATGGTTTAGAGAAAAGATTGGGATTTGATGATAAACATTTGTTAAATGCTCCTGCCGTAACCTTTTCAGAAACAGGAGTTAGAACTCCAAATAAATACGTGTATAAAAAAACACAATTAAGCTTAAAGAATGCCATCTTTTTTAATATTTTAACTATGCAGACATCATGTAAGTTTATAGCCTTTTCTAATTACGAAAAGGTGAAAAGTTCAATAGAATCGTACATCAAAAACCAGGGTATGAAACATGATTTATCTTTTATTGCCAATCATTTTCGGCATGAGTAATCTTCGCGAAGGCGTGTTCCTTCAACTACCCTTGAATTTGGGTACCTTCCTTTACGGCCGTTAACACATTAAAAGCAGCAGTGAAATCTGACAAGTAATCACAGATGTCTTAATGTGGCATCTGTGTTGAATTCCAAATGACTTGATCGGTACAGACCGACCAAGATACCGATCAAGTTAAGGCGCTAATCCTTTTTGTAGTAGGGCGATGTGTAACCGCTGGCGGTAAGGATTAAGCCTTCAGCCCATGGCGGAGTTCTTCCCATCTGTTCACAAAGAGCATCCAGACTTACGCGTGGATCTGCCTCGATGACCACTTCATCGTGTATGTGCATAACTATGCTGCAGCACCGTAAAGTCTTCATGGCAAAACACAGGATATCTCTTGCCGTTGCCTGGACGATGTTTTCCACGAACTTGGGGCCGTAGGATTCGAGACGTTCCCACTTTTTGGTAGCACCGATGCCTTCATAGGTAATGCTTTCACCGCCGAACTGGTTCATGCCGATACGAGGTTTAACGTAGGCGAGCTTTCTGCCGGAAGGCAGGGTAATAAACAGCATGCCGCTTTTGAACGAGAAAGTGATGCCGTGAGTTTCGGTGGTGGTTCTTTTATTCACTGCTTCCATAACTGCGTTATCCACAGCCCACCAGAATTTCACAATATTTGGATTGGCGTTTCTCCAGGCGTTGACGAGGGGCTGTAACTCCTCCTCCTTAAGCCCCATCTCAAGAGCTCCCATGGCCTTTAATGCGCCCATACCCCCGCCGTAACCAAGGGCCAGTTCCGCTATTTTCCCTTTTTGCCTCAGATGACCATTGATACCATGCTTTTCCACCGGAACCTTAAACATCTGACTGGCACTGGCGCAATAGATATCACCGCCTTTACGGAATACCTCAGACCGCCATTTTTCACCAGCAAACCACGCAATCACTCGGGCCTCAATGGCTGAAAAGTCCGCTACATAAAAGAGCTTTCCCTTCGGAGGCACAAAGGCTGTTCTTACGAGCTGGGAGAGCGTATCCGGCACATCATCGTAGAGCATAGATACAGCGTCATAGTCACCGGTTTTGATAAGCGCACGAGCCTGATCTAAATCGCTCATGCTGTTACGGGCAAGATTCTGCAACTGAATGATTTTGCTTGAGAACCGCCCGGTGCGATTGGCACCGTAGAAGCTGAAAAGTCCCCTGGCTCTGCCGTCGGCACATACAGCATTCTGCATAGCCTGGTACTTTCTCACTGATGACTTGGCAAGCTGCTGCCGGAGTGTCAGCACTCTGATGAGTTCCGGCGGGGCATTCTTCATAAGTTCAGCCACGGCTTTCTTATCAAGGCTTTCAGTCATAAGACCGTTATTTGCCAGCCAGACCCTCATCTGCTGGACTGAGTTGGGATTTTCAAGCTGAGTAAATTCCCTCATGGCACTTATGAGCTCATTTCGCGAGCGTTCATCAATGGCAATCGCCTGACGTACCAGTTCCATGTCGATTTTTACGCCGCGGTCGTTAATCTCCTGGTCGAGGTGGTATTCCTCCCAGACGAAGTCCGGCACCGGGAACTTACTCAGTCTTTGCTGTATTCCCATCTCAGCTTCCACGTCCCGGATGTTGTAGCGTTTGAACATTTCCCACTTGTCGGGAGCATGGCAGGGGAGATTTCTGGTTCTGCCACTGTTTGCCTGAGTAGGGGAGCACGGCTTGCAGAAATAGCGTATAAGCTCCTTTCCTTCCGTGAGTTTCTGCTTATCGAGTCCCAGTACCGCACCGGCTCCTTCGAGTGAAAACGGCAGTCCCAGAGTTGCCGCCCACACCATGTCGCACCGCCAGCCTTCGGGATTGAGATAACCGGTTAGTAAGCCTAAGTCGCGCAAGTATCTGGACAGACATACACGCTCAAAGTTTGCATGCCACGCCCATTTGATGACGCTGTCATCGGTCACGGCCTTGATGATTTCTCTGGGAAGTTTTTCTCCGGAGGCGAGATCAGCAAGCTGTACCTCACCACCATCTACACTGTAGGCAAAGAGCAGAATTTCAAAATCGGGAGCCTCGCAGTAGCGGTAGACTCCGCTTTTCCGCAGGTCTTCACTGCTGTACGTCTCCACGTCCATACTGATAGATTTCATAAAGTTCTCCTGTCAAAAAAGGGCAGCAGACAAAACCACTACCCTTACTAAATCGTTACAGGTTATCTGGTGCTACCAGACACGACGCTTTCTTCGTTTCAGGAACTCGGTAAAGAGAAATCCGAGGAACTCAAACAGGATTGCTGCCACTACGCCGGTAAACAAACCGGAGCCAAAGCCCATCAGAAAGATTTCACCTGAATCCATGATGCCTCCTAACCTAAAAAGTCTTCATCTTCTTCAGTGGCAAAATCGCTCTCGGCGCTCGCTCTGCCGCCAAGCGGTTCACCGTCCTTAATCTTCTGCAGATTGTTAAGACCGCAGGCAATACCCTTATTGCCGTTGGCATTGAATGCATAGAAACTGATGGAGGCTCTGCCGTAACAGCCGGAGTAGACTTCAGACTTGTCGAGGATTTCATTCCTGTTGGCATCAACCACACCGGGAGCAGTGGTAGAGTTGGCGTTGACGAAATACGCATTGGCGTAAGCAGGATCATCCGGACGTTCCAAATCACCGTCACGAAGCGGAGTTCTGAGAGTGCTGAGCGCAGGTACGGACTTGGCGTTACCCTTGAGCTTGGACTGACCGTCACGGTAAGCCTCTTCAATGGCAGCCTTGATCTTGCCAACGGTTACGGTGTCAGACTTTGGGATGATGAGAGACACACTGAACTTAGGCTTGCCGCCTTCCATAGCTTTTGCTTCCCACACATTTGCGTAGGACCATCTGGTGTTAACACCTGTTATTACTTTTGTAGCCATAATCTATTCTTCCTTAAAATCTAAAGATGCACTTGAAACTGCCGGTCTTTTATCGCTCTCCGGTACGAGCGTTGGTTTGCCTTTCGACTTGGCAATAAGTCCTGAAAGAAGTTCGTCAAACTTTGCCTTTCCGAGAAGTTTCTGCATGGCGGTGATGCCTATGAGTTTCTTCTCGAACGGATCGAACCCTGCCTCGCATACAGCCTTGATTACCTTGTCCTCGCTGGTGAATTTTCTAACTGAACGTCCTTCCACGAGCTTCCATCCGTGCCATTCCTTACCGCCAATGGCCTGCTTCAAGGCATATTCCTTGATGTCATTTGCCCATGCTGTAAGTTCATCAACCTGGGAAAGGATCACTTCGATTTCTATGTCCTCGAGTAGATCTGGAAGTTTGAAATCGTGCTTTGCCAGCAGAAGGTTGGCCTCAGCTCTGGCACGGCAGGCGTGTTTGGCTTTACAGAATCCGCACCATTCACCGGCGCAGAATTTACCTTCACCGGCAAAAGCCAGACCGGCAATAGGCTTCAGTGTGTTTTCAGCCCATTGGAGGAGTTCTTCCCGGGAAATCTCCCAGGTGCTGATGTTCTCCCGGCGGGGCTGGTAGATGGTCATGCTGACCTTTTCGATGTCATAAAGAACATCGAAGATTTCCAGCGCACCGAGGGCATAGCACTTCATCTGCGGATTGTTTTCAGCCTCGACAAGAACACCGAGACCGTGCTTGTAATCCACAATGCGCAGAGTGCCGTCGGATACAATGATGCAGTCAGCAGTGCCGAATCCTTCCGGTACCCATTGCGAGAAATCAACTCTCTGCTCAATGAGCACCTTCGGATCTGAGCAGGACTTGGCAGCCTCGCTTACCAGCTCCAGAACAAAGGAGGCATAGCCGGTGGCGCACTCATCCATCTCCTCGCTGTAACGGGAAAGTTCGGGCGTAGGATCAGTAGCATCCATGCCAAGGGCTGTTTTCAGCTTGAACTCGCAGAGCGCGTGAGCCTCTGTTCCCTCAGCAGCAAACTCGCTGGCTCCGTCTCCCGGAAACTGCTCACATAAGCGGACAGAGGGCGGGCACATCAGCCAGCGGTGCGATGCCGAGGCTGACAGGATTGCGTGGGAATCAGGCATTCTTAAGTTCCTCCGCATCTTTAAGAATCGCAGCGTAGTGCTCCGGGGCAAGAGCAGAAAGCTTTGAAGCACCGTACTTTTCAAGCAGAGCCTTAACGCCTTCACGGTTCCCAGCACGGGCAATGTCAGCCAGAATTCCGCGAACATCCTCGAAGGATAATTTCGGGGTTTCCGGTTCAGCCTTGGCTGCCGGAACAACTGCATCGGTCGACGGTGCGGATTCAGTTTCACAAGACTGGTTTTCAGTAGCAGGTTCAGAATCCTTGGCATTCAGATCTTCCAGAAAATCGGCAATGTTATTCAAAGCGACTGCCGCATGCCGCAGTGCGACGATGCTCGAAGCCATGTCTTTTGTGTTGTTCATAGGTAGTATTTCCTTTCTTTGAGTTACGTAATTCAGCAAGAAGCTCAAGGTTTCTTGCCATCTTTGCGGATACATGAGAGATAGCCGTGAGTACGGCAATCAGCTCATGGCTTTTCCCGCGGGAATCGAAGTAAGACTTGTTCATTTGAGAACCTCCTTAATTTGTGAAAAAATCAGCCTTACACTTACTACTGGACATGAGCGGGCGTTTTGAGCGGAAATATTTTTAAATTTTTTATTACTTGGTTATTTCGTAATCAAAACGCCTTGCTCAGGCATCGCCACTATGGGAAAAAGCCTTTATGAAAGGGGAAACTACCTGTTGAGCTTATGCAGCTCGGTTCGGATCTTCTTCATGTGATCTGCAAAGGTTCGCTGTTTGCGTCCCAGTGTTTCCGCAATTTTCCTGTCGGATAATCCTTCCTCCAGCAATTCAATGATGAGATCAGCCTCCGGTTCAAGTTCGCGGAATCTGGCAACCAGTAGTTTCAGCATTTGGTCGCATGCCATAAGTTCATCCATCAGCGGTTTCTCATCTGATAATTCTGTATCTGTCAGTTCATCAATAGACTCCTCATTTCCTCCGGTGTGATAGGAACAGTCAGAACAGTAGCCATTACATGTCCACAGGTAGTTGGCTGGGCATCTGCATCGGCCATGTCTCTGTTCCCGCTTAATGGTTGCCCAGATTTCAGGATAGATTGCCTGGTACTGTTCCTCGGTAATCTCAACGAGCTTAACTTTCTTGGGATCGGTTGAGCTGCGAAGAGGGTAATAACGTTTTTTATTTGCCATTTAGGCTTCTCCAGTTCGGAAAAACCGAAGCGGAGTAGCCCTTCACGGCTCGTTGTCACTGTGTGCATTAGGTCACCTCGGGAATACCCCGTTCGGCAGGTGACCAGTGGTGCATGACACTGGACGGTTAAAATAAATTCGCCTGTTTCAGCCATGCACTCATCAATTTGCAACTTGATGAGCTTACGCAGGCGAGGTTAAAAATCTGTATCCAGATCTGAAAAGACGCAGAACACGTAACATCCAACAGGCGTGTTGCATGTTACGTAGATAAAGCCTTTGTCTTTAGTAAAAAAAAGCAATCCCCCTAACAAGTAGCCAGGGGGATTGGTGAAATCTGACGTTCGGTCAAGATTCATACGAAAAAAGCAGGCATCTTTTGCGGTGTCTGCTTGGATAAATACGAGTAATTATGTGATCTGGATAACAAAATTACAGAATGTGGATTTTACAGAGGAAAAGGCTTTCTTTCCATAAAATTGTTATGAAGTAGTGCCTAATCGGCGATTATTTAGTAGGGGATGGAGCAATTTTTGTGCGCATTGTTAACAATTGTACAAAGTATGTCGTTGATTTGGTCAAGAGGTGAACAAGGACATGATTTGTCACAAGGCGGTAAAATGCTTTTTTGAGATGTTCTGTGATATGGATAAAAATTATGCTAAAAACAGGTGTGTGTAATGATATTTACGGCGCACCACTCAGTTTTATATGTCTATGTTGTGGTAGGATGTTCAGAATATCAAAAATATAAATCGCGTAGGTTAGATAATGTCTTGTTAATGCAGCTTTGATCAAATTGGATACTGTCAACAAGGTGTTGAAGGCATGTCTTAATTCAGCTCAAGTTTTATGTAAGGCTTTTGTATGTTTGATTTTGGAAATGCAAATAAAGGTCAGCGAGATGCTATAACCACTTCTGACGGACCTGTTCTAATTACTGCTGGACCTGGTACTGGCAAGACATATACTCTAATACAGAGAGCAATATTCCTTATACAAGAATGTGGAGTTAAACCTGAGAGTATCTTCATTGCTACATTTACAGAAAAAGCGGCAAAAGAGTTGATAACGCGTATTACAAATGAGCTGTCAGCTAGAGATATCTCGGCAAACATAAACGAAATGTATATTGGTACATTTCACTCTCTGTGTCTTCGAATTCTTAAAGAAAATCTAGAATATACCAGACTCAGAAAAAACTATCGGCTTCTTGATGGTTTTGACCAGCAGTACATGATTTTTCAAAATCTTTATCGATTTAACAAACTAGATGATTATGATTTGGTTGTGTCTAATGGGGGATGGTGGAGTCAAGCTGAAAATATATGCAAATTTGTGAATAACTTATCTGAAGAATTAGTTTCACCTGACGAACTGATGGAAGATGAGGATAGTTCTATTGCAGCTATGGGGCGAATATTGAAAGAGTATCGCTCTATTCTGGAAGAAGAGAATATGATGGATTTTTCATCAATTCAAATTGAAGCCTATAATTTGTTAAAAGACTATCCAGATGTATTGAATGAAATGCAGAATAAGTTAACCTACATAATGGTTGATGAATATCAGGATACCAATTTTATTCAAGAGCAGATAGTTTTTCTTTTGGCTGACAGACACCATAATATTTGTGTGGTAGGGGATGATGATCAAGGCTTGTATCGTTTCCGTGGTGCAACAATTAGAAATATTCTTGAATTTCCTCAAAAATTTCCTGCCGGGCAATGTCGCATTATTCCTCTTGTAGTTAATTATCGGTCGAACAGTGATATTGTAGATTTTTACAATAAGTGGATGGCAACAACTAGTGGGGCAAAATTCAAATTCTGTTGGGATAAGTATAGGTATGATAAGAAGATAGAGCCTCACACCAAAACAACACTTAAAAGTCCGGCAGTAGTGAAGCTATCAGGCGAAGAAGATACCGATGAGTGGCATGACAAAATTCTCTGGTTTATAGATGAGTTAAAATTATCAGGAAAACTTAGTGACTACAATCAAATTGCTTTTCTTTTTAATTCGGTTAAGCACCCAAGAGTCATTTCGTTAGCTAATTTTCTTGAAGCTCATGGTATTAATGTCTATTCCCCTCGTTCTGATATGTTTTTTCAGCGTGACGAAATTAAGCTGGCACTTGGATGTCTTATGCTAATGTTTCCTCGTTACGTTAATGGATTAGAGGAAAACGAATATCAATTTATTAAACCGGATCTTCTAACTTACTACCGAAATTGCATCATTACTGCCAACGAATACCTTTCTCAAAAAGAAAATTCAGAACTATTAAAGTTGCTTCGTAGAAATGGAAAAAGACATTTATCGTTGAGTGGCACAACCGACTATGCTTATAGTGGATTACTTTATCAATTATTTGAATTCCAACCTTTTGTAAAAATCCTCGATACTGATATGCGAGCCGGAGTTGTCGATGTCCGTCCAGTACGAAATATAGCAACACTTACGCAAATTATAGGAAAATTTGAATATCTCCATCGAATAGACGTTCTTGATTCTAAAGAATACAGAGGAAAGCGTCGAATTGATCGGGATACAGAGTTGTTATTTAATCAGTACCTTCGTTTATTGTTTGAGGGTGGAATAACAGAATACGAAGATGATTCCGAGTATGCACCTAGCGGCTGTGTGTCATTTCTTACGATTCATCAATCTAAGGGAATGGAGTTTCCTATAGTAATTGTGGATTCTCTTTCGAATGTCCCCAGGAAAAATTCAAATGATCTGATGCAAATGATTGAGGAAAGGTATTTTAAGCGACCGACATTTGAACCTCATGATGCTACAAAATTTTTTGACTTTTGGCGACTTTATTACACAGCTTTTTCACGAGCTCAAGATTTGTTGCTTCTTTCTTGTTGTGAAGATAAAAGAACGCCGAGTAAATATTTTTCAGATTTGTACAAAGAATTACCATCTGTTGATACAGAAGCATTTGATATCAGAGAATTTAATTTTAATTCTATAAAAAATGTTAATATTAAGAACACTTACTCGTTTACTTCGCATATAACAGTTTATGAAACATGTGCATTACAGTACAAATTTTACAAAGAATTGGAATTTATGCCTGTTCGCTCAAATGCAATGTTATTTGGTACATTGGTTCATGAAACAATCGAAGATATTCATAAGTCAGTGTTGCGGCATGAGGAAAATAAAATAACTGAGGATAATATCAGACAATGGTTTGATTCCAATTATGTTACCTTGACTAAAACAGAACATTCATATTTGGCTGCACCGCAAAGAGAAGCAGCATTGAAACAGGTATTACGTTATGTTGATAGGCAGCATGGAGACTGGTCAAGAATACAAGAAGCTGAAGTAGATGTATCGTTGGTGAAACCTGATTACATTATTGAAGGTAAGATTGACTTAATTAGAGGCGATAGAGATACAGTTGAGATTGTAGATTTCAAATCAGAAAAGAAACCGGATATGGAAAAGATGCGTGAGAAGCTGGAACAGTACAGGCGTCAGCTTCATATATACGCCCATATAGTTGAGGAACGCACCGGACAAAAGGTTAGCAAGATGCATCTTTACTATACAGGGGAGAATGATGGTGTCCCAACAATAACATATGCCTACACAAAATCCGCTATTGAAGGAACTATGGCCGCCTTTGATGATACAGTTCACAAAATTATGAACAAAGATTTTAATCATTGTGCAAGTGATTCTAAGGTTTGCAATGGCTGTGATTTTAAGTTTTACTGCAAGAATAAATAAAGGATAAAAATGGACGAGCAAGATACATATGAATTTGAGCAGAGACCTACAATAAAAGGATTCCCGGAATTACGTTGGACGGGAAAGCGTCCGTATCGCTCTACTCAGTATTACCCTGCACAGCTTCGCGAATCATACGGCGAAGAAAAGAATGGCTGGATGAACAAGATCTTCTGGGGCGATAATCTACAAATTATGAGTCATCTGCTTAAAAATTATCGGGGGGGGGTAGACCTGATCTACATTGATCCACCTTTTGATAGTAAGGCTGATTATAAGAAAAAAATTGATATTCGAGGGATTGGTAAAACAGAAAGTGATAGTACTTCTTTTGAAGAAAAGCAGTACGGCGATATATGGACTAATGATGAATATCTTCAATTCATGTATGAACGTTTGATACTCATGAGAGAATTACTTTCTGATAAGGGAAGCATATATCTACATTGTGATTGGCATAAGTGTCATCAATTAAAGCTCATAATGGATGAAATATTTGGTGCCATTAATTTTAGAAATGAGATTATTTGGTCATATTCAACTTTGGGACGTCCAAATGATCGTTTTGCGCAAAAGCATGATACTATTTTTTCTTATGGCAAAACTGGTAAAACATTTTTTAATGTTGAAGAGTCAAAAATTCCATATACTGAGGAGTATATAAAATCACATTTTAGGGATACAGACGATAGTGGTAGAAAATGCAGAAAACGATTTGATGCTGGTAAATGGAGAACATATTACCCAGATAGTGGAATGATTCCGAATGACGTGTGGGATATTCCCTATGAAAATTCTATGTCTAAAAATAGGCTTGATTATCCAACTCAAAAACCGGAACAATTACTAGAGCGATTGATAAAAGCCGCAACTGTTAAAGGAGATCTTGTTTTTGATTGCTTTATGGGGAGTGGTACTACTCAAGCTGTTGCAATGAAACTAGGAAGAAGATTTCTAGGAGCTGATATTAATTTGGGAGCTATCCAAACAACGACAAAACGGCTTTTGTCTGTAGCTAAAGATTTGAAAAGTATTGATACTGAAGACAAATACACAGGGTTTGAAGTCTACAATGTGAATAATTATGATTTCTTTCGTAACCCTATAGAGGCTCGTGAGCTTTTGATAGAAGCTTTAGAAATTCAACCATTTCAGAAGAACGATGTATGGGATGGAGAACTTGATGGCAGAATGGTTAAGATAATGCCTGTGAATCGAATTGCCACTAAGGCCGACTTAAAAGAGCTTCTTGCAAATCTACCATACAAAACATACGAAAAGAGAAAAGAGGAAAATTCAAAGCTTCCTGTCGAGAAAATTACAATAGTTTGTATGGGACATGAACCAGATTTAAAAGCGTCTCTAGAACAAGAATTATCAGACTATAAGGTCGATATACAGATTGTTGATATTCTCAGAGATAAATCTGATTTACAGTTAAAGCGAGACTCTGAGGCGGAAGTTGTTCGGGAAGGGAATAAGCTGGTTATTCGTTCATTTTATCCAATGAATCTTATGCAAAAGTTGTCTCTTCAGAAGGAATACGTGGAAGACTGGCGTCAGCTTGTTGATTCTATCATGATTGATTGGAATTATGATGGCGTAGTTATGCAACCAGCAGTAACTGATGTTCCAGAAAAGAATAATATGGTGAAAGGTGTATATGACATTCCTGAAGGAAGTGGCACCATTAAGGTAAAAATCACTGATGTACTTTCAGAATCTCTGGAAGTTGAGATACATTAAAATCGATTAAATATGAATGTGTGAGGAAAATATGGGCGAGCAAGATACATATGAATTTGAGCAGAGACCTACAATAAAAGGATTCCCGGAATTACGTTGGACGGGAAAGCGTCCGTATCGCTCTACTCAGTATTACCCTGCACAGCTTCGCGAATCATACGGCGAAGAAAAGAATGGCTGGATGAACAAGATCTTCTGGGGTGATAATCTACAAATTATGAGTCATCTGCTTAAAAATTATCGGGGGGGGGTAGACCTGATCTACATTGATCCACCTTTTGATAGTAAGGCTGATTATAAGAAAAAAATTGATATTCGGGGAATGGGAAAAACAGAAAGTGATAGTACTTCTTTTGAAGAAAAGCAGTACGGCGATATATGGACTAATGATGAATATCTTCAATTCATGTATGAACGTTTGATACTCATGCGGGAATTACTTTCTGATAAAGGTGCTATATATATCCATTGTGATTGGCATAAATCAGCTCATCTTCGTTGCTTGGCAGATTCAATTTTTGGCATTGAAAATTTCAGAAATGAAATTATTTGGTGTTATCGTACCTCTCTACGAAGTTCCTCTCATGCTTTCGGTCGAGATCACGATACAATTTTATTTTATTCAAAGTCTGATAACCATAATATACACCCGGACAGGAAGGATTTCCCTGTGAGCGAGGCTACAATTAAACGTTGGGCGGCTTATGCTGATGAGAATGGTTTTGTGAGTAATAAACATTTTGCTGGTAGCAGTAGTACGATAATTGATACGTCTGACGAATCAAAGGGGTTTTACATTAATCAGGGGATTCCTCGAGATTGGTGGGAAGTTTCAGCAAATGTAGCAAAAGGGAATACACTTGAAGTGGTTGCGGGAAAATACCCTACTCAAAAGCCTGAAGCACTTATAGAACGTATAATAAAGGCATCTTCAGACCCTGGTGATCTTGTTTTTGACTGCTTTATGGGCAGCGGAACTACCCAGTCTGTTGCGATGAGACTTGGCAGAAGATTTATTGGTGCGGATATCAATTTAGGTGCTATCCAAACAACGACAAAACGGCTTTTGTCTGTAGCTAAAGATCTTTATAAATCAGGTGGTGCTGAAGAAAAATACACCGGATTCGAGGTCTACAATGTAAATAACTACGACTTCTTCCGTAATCCGGTAGAGGCTCGTGACCTTTTGATAGAAGCTTTAGAAATTCAACCATTCCCGAAAAGCGATGTATGGGACGGTGAGCTTGATGGTCGAATGGTTAAAATAATGCCCGTAAATCGAATTGCCACGAAGGCAGATTTGAAAGAGCTTCTGGCCAATCTTCCATATAAAACATACGAAAAGAGAAAAGAGGAAAATTCAAAGCTTCCTGTAGAAAGAATAACGGTTGTGTGTATGGGGCATGAACCGGATCTGAAAGCAGCACTTGAACATGAATTATCGGACTATAAGGTTGATATACAGATCGTTGATATTCTCAGAGATAAAGCTGATTTGCAGCTGAAGCGAGACTCAGAAGCAGAGATTGTTCGTGAAGGAAGTAAATTGGTTATACGTTCATTTTATCCAATGAATCTCATGCAGAAATTGTCTCTTCAGAAAGAATATGTGGAAGACTGGCGTCAGCTTGTGGACTCCATCATGATTGATTGGAACTATGACGGAGTGGTTATGCAGCCAGCAGTAACTGATGTTCCAGAAAAGAATAATATGGTGAAAGGTGTATATGACATCCCTGAAAGAAGTGGCACCATTAAGGTAAAAATCACTGATGTACTCTCAGAATCTCTGGAAGTGGAGGTGCGATAATGGCAAAAGAATTTGATTCACAATTTTCATTTTATGAGCAATTGTGGTACTACTACACGACTAATCGTGGAAAAATTCGTTCAAGATATAACGATCTCACGAAGAAATTTCTCGCTTATAACGATAGAAATGATAATCCAAACGCCTTCTTGAGAAAGCCTCAGTTTGAAGCTTTAGAGATGTATGTCTTTGTTAAGGAGTTCATGGACAACAAGCAAGTCTATGAGATGTTTGATGATTGGCGTAATAGAAGAAATGATTTTTCAGATGCTTCTTACTACTCTGTTGATAAGAGTGGCGAAATGAGCCTTTTCGATGACATCACTGAAAAACAGACGGATACTATCTTTAAACAAATGAAGAAGTATCAAGAAAAGTACCCTAATTATATCTACGCTCTTACAATGGGGTTAGGTAAAACCATTCTTATGGCCACATGTATTTTTTATGAATTTTTATTGGCCAAAAAATATCCACGAGACAAACGGTTCTGTCACAATGCATTGGTATTTGCCCCAGATAAAACAGTGCTGCAATCTTTACGTGAAATAATGACTTTTGATAAAACAAAAGTTGTACCTGTAGAGTATGCTAGAGTTTTAGACTCTAATATAAAGTTTCATTTTTTAGATGAATCCGGTACGGTGCTACACACTATCGACGATTCTGATTTTAATATCATTATTTCAAACACACAGAAGATTATTGTAAAGAAAAAGAATAAAGAAACATCCCCTGTTGAAAAGTTATACAAGGGTTCGGGATCTTTACTTGGTACGGTATATACTGGAGATGATGATGACGACGAAAATGTCTTCGATGAAACATCATTAAATGATAATCAACGTTTTAAAAAACTTTGTCGATTACCTCAGCTTGGCGTTTATGTTGACGAGGCTCACCACTTATTTGGGGCCGATTTGGAAAAACAGATCAGATCTAGTGGGGTGAATAAAACTAGTCTTAGAGATACAATAAATCTGCTAGCCAATAATACATCAATAGTAGCGTGCTATAACTATACAGGAACACCGTACGTAAAGAACCAAATTTTGCCTGAAGTAGTTTATTCTTATGGTTTAAGAGATTCTATTTGGCATGGTTATTTAAAAGACGCTGACCCTATTGGTTTTGAAAATGTAAAAGGCGGAGAATTTATAAAAGCTGCTGTATCAATTTTCTGGGAAAGATATGGCGATAAAGTCTATGAGGGCTTAAATCCAAAACTTGCTATCTATGCAGCAAATGTAGATGAAGCAGTTTCGTTAGTGAAACCTAAACTCGAACAAATATTGGTGGAATTAGGTATTTCAGCAGATAAAATTCTGTTAAATGTCGGAGATGAGAAATATACTAAAAATAACGATATAAGAGATTTTAATAATCTTGATATACCAGGAACAGCAGGGAACGAGAAGCAATTTATTATTCTTGTAGAAAAGGGGAAAGAAGGTTGGAATTGTCGTTCCTTGTTCGGTGTTGCTTTGTTCCGTAGTCCGAAATCAAAGATATTCGTTTTACAGGCTACAATGCGCTGCCTTCGTTCTATTACTGATGAACGATTACAAGCTACTGTATTTCTATCTAAAGATAATTTTGATACTCTTGATGATGAACTCCATAAAAACTTTAATATGGAAATTAAGGAACTGAAATCTCCTACGTCCGACAACCGCAAAAGATATAAGGTTCGGGTTCTGCCTCCTCCAAGAACTGTGACTCTTAAGAGAATCTGGCATGAGTACAATTTGATAGCTAAGGAATACTCAGGACAAGTTGATTTTAAACTGAGGGAGCTTGAATTATCTAAGTACGCTAGTGTTATGTATGAGCGAGATAGCCTAGCTGTTGATACAACTGTCAAGGAAATAAATATAGACCACATTCGAGAGAATAAAAAATACAGTGAATTCACTCTTATTGGAGAGATTGCACGTTATCTGAATATTTCCTGTGTTCTTGTCGCTAGAATTCTCAGGGAATCTGTTGATGGTGTTGATAAGATTCTCGAACTTGTAAATTGCTATAACGATATTTTGGATGATTGCATAATTCCAACAGTGTTTCATGCATTGTTCGATGTGAAGTCTGAATTAAAAACAGAAAATAAGGAATTGATTCTGTTAAAAGAACCTAATGAGGCAGGGTACTATGAGTTTTCTGCTAAAGAAGAACTAGTGCTGACTAATCATGATAGAGGTTTTAAACCAGAAGAGATCCAGAAGAGTTTTCATGCCGATACGTACTGTTTCGACTCAATTCCCGAAAGAGAATGTTTTATTCAATACATTAGAAGCAATAAAGTGGCTGAAGTATACTTCACAGGAATGTTTACATCGAATCAAGGTGATTTATCAATAAATTACTATGATCCGGATTCTCGCCGAATTCGTCAATATTATCCTGATTTTATAGCCAAAATGGCTGATGGTTCATATCAACTAATCGAGGTGAAAGGGGATAATAAAATTGACGATGTTGTTGTTAAGGCTAAACAGGCTGCGGCTGAAGAGTTGGCTGTTGCAAGTGGCGTTAAATACATTATGTATGCTGGAAGTACTATAACAAAAACTCATATTTTAGAGGATTCTCCAGGGAATCAAGAGAATTTATTTAAATAGCCACCAGTGATTATTTATGCAGTGAAGGTATGTAATGGATAAAAAGTTAAGCCTTTTGTTTGAAAAATTTATAGATGATTTTTTGAATAAGAATGATAACCCTCTTTGTAATAAATACATAGTAAAGAACTCAATACCAATCGTGTATTTTGGTAATTTAGAAAAATATAAGCGGTCGAAACGTAAGATTGTAACCATAGGCCTTAACCCATCAAATAATGAATTTGCTGAGAAGAGGTTTGAAATTATTGATTTTAAGAATGGCAATCGAAATGACAATATAGCAAGTTTACACAATACGCTTAATAGGTACTTTGAAGTAAACCCTTACAACAAGTGGTTCTATAACGGTGAATATGTTTTAAATGTTCTAGGGGCCACATATTATAAAAATCCAATTTATGATATGGGATTCGAGAACTATGATACAGCCGTTCATATTGATATCTATTCATCCATTGCAACTGACCCTACATGGGGAAATTTGGATGCGGGTGTAAAAAATGAACTACAAAATATTACGCTTTTTAAAGAGTTGCTCCAATACCTTAATCCAGATGTGATTTTAGTTTCTGTCAACAGGGATATTTTTAATCAGTGTTTTTATGATTATAGCTTTGTTGAGGCTCGGTTACAAAACCAAGATTTACCTACGATGCTTTACATAAAGAAGTATGTTCACAGTACAGGAACTCAATTGTTATGGGTATACAATAATCGAGGTAAGGCGTTTGGATTAAGTCATAATTTCATAAAGGATAATGTTCCGTCCTTGGTGTTGTAGTTATGAAAACAATGAATATTGTAATGAGTAATGATGAAATAATGAAATTGGTGGAATTAGCTATTTCGCTATTTGTCAAGAAAACTACACAAATTGAAAATGATAGGTATAAATCATGGGAATATTGTTATCATAGTTTTATTTCAGCAAGAAATTCATCATCACCAGATTATGATATTTTAAGTTTGCACCTGGCTTTTTATCTTGCAAGTTGGGGAATGTACCGAGGATCTTCTTTTTTGCTTCAGAAGGATTACAAGATTCATACTCCAATTGTAAAAGAGTTGTTGAAATCTGATTATGATGAGTTAGCTGGCAAAGATTGGTCTAAAGTTTCGGAATTAGATAAAGATTTGCGTGTATTAGAGAGACTTAAAAATGTTATTAATGCTTATTATGCACCGATTAGAAAAGACGTTGCTACCGATTTGAAGAATAAAGAGAATGTTTCAGAAGTTTTGATAACCAAAATTTTAATGGGGACTCTCGGTTGTGCTCCGGCATACGATAGATATTTTAAAGCTGGTATTAAGTCTTTGAATGTTTCAACAGGAAATTTTAATAAGAACTCTACTAAAAAATTGATTGCGTTTTACAAAGTAAATAGCAATAGATTTGAGCAACTTTGTAATACTTTACCATGTGTTGATGGTAGCCCTATAAAGTACCCTGAAATGAAACTTGTTGATATGGGATTTTGGCTGATTGGATACGCAATAGAGTGGTGGAAAGAAAATCACAAAGGCGAACAATTGCCTTCTTTAACGTATGATTTCGTCAAACGTATACTTCTAACGGTAAAATAGCAACAGTCATGTAACCACTACCCGCAATACACGCATTCCGTCCGGCAAAGACCATGACATAGGCTTTGACCGGTTTGTCCTTGAATTCCATGGCGGTTGTAGGTGTTGACCTGTTCGCCAGTTTTCAGCGTGATACTGCGGTAATGTTCCCGAAAACTTAAAGGTTGGGGCGCTTGAAAAGATGTATGTTTAAACATGTTTCCTTAATATGTCAGCAAATCAGACATCAATTAAAAGGTCTCGGCACACGTTGAGACGGTTGTACTGCTGTCACGTGATAAAGCCTAAAGAAATCCAGTATTCATGCGGTTTCAGCGATATCGATTAAAATTTATACAGTGAATTTTATGCTGTATTTCTTTGAAAAATGCGTTTATCTGAACATATTTACAGTATGAAAAATAGGCAATTTTTCTGAGGTCGAGTGTGCTGAACTGCTTTTTTGCAATAGCAGTTCTGAACACCCAACCTAAAAATGGCTCTGAAACTGTGGAATTGCTGTTAGAAGGATATTCGAAATGCGATTGAACGAATATAAGTCTCTTGATGAATTCATGTCTCAATACACAGGAGAATGGGGTCCGTCAGAGGGGCATTGGTACGGACTCGATTTTTCATATCATGGAACTGAGTACAGACTACACACTTGGTCAATGTACAAAGATGAAATTAAGATCTTACCTGATGGAAGAGACGTTCTTTTTGGTCTATACAAAAAAGTATTGAGAGATGATGAAGTATCATCTGAGCATAGACGTAAGTACGAATTGTTAGGAAAGTACGCTGATATGCATGATTTACTTGAAAGTCGGGTTATTGAGGGGATTCCATTCTCGGAAGTCATAATGGATGATTATACCGAGTTATTAGGTCAGGATTAGGGGGGCAACAGTTTTGGCTATTTTTCTACATATTTTTTAGAAAAATCACTAATTAATTTATCTATGATTGCCTCGCTTTGTTTGTCGGTAATAATACGTTTTCTTATAAGTTTAACATAGTACAGTAACTCGTCGTATGAAAGAATAATTTCTTCATCTGCTTGTGTTACAATTTCAATTCCTTCAAATTTTTTTATTTGACTTTTGTCGTATTCATCCAGGTCGTCCCAAAAGTTAGAACACGTAAACTCATAACCGCTGCCTGTTATTTAAATTCTGAAGGAATAGAATAAAATCAGAATTAGCAGCTTCATTTAAATGAGCGATAATTGGGAAATCAGTATTTTTTAGCTGATCTTCCTCTTTTAAGTAAATTTTATACATGTCTGTTACTTTAAGTTATTGGGGCAGGGGGAACCGGGTGATCGATGGACTCATCTATTACCTGTTTCACCGCCTCTTTGAATGCATCTATTGTTTCTTCGTCGAACCAGCCACTTCTCTTGTCAATTTCATACAATTGTTCATAGCCATGATATTTTGTTAAAAATTCCCAGCCATCTTTGGTTATGTAAGCTTCAAGAATTTGGCAGTAATCAAACAGTTCCTCAACAATTTTAGGATCTTTTAAATCATCCTCAGTGTATTCACGGGCTTTTTGATTAGGCTCAAAAGGATAAAGATAGAAAGCGAGCATTTCTTATTCCTTAAGAGCCGTTAAAGCTTTATCTACATCAGAATAACGTTTGGCATTAGGATCTTTCGCTAACCCTTCAGCCTCTAACATCGCGGCGATAGTTTCTTTATTCGGCTGATCTATACGAACATCAAAAGGAATTCCTCCTACTCGAAGAGACTGGCGTAGGAAGATATTTATTGCCGTGGTCAGATTCATACCAAGCTCATTGTATAGATCCTCACATTGCTTTTTTATATCACGATCAATGCGCACACTAAAACTTACTGTAGTTGCCATGGTCAGTTCCTTTTTTGTATTTAGTTTAAGTACATTGTGTGCAAAATGAGTGGTGATTGCAATTATTTTGCCATGAAAGCAGCATCTTTTTCACAGATAATTATTTATCGATGTCCACGCTAATCCCCGACTTGAATTCAATCGTGTACTTGTCGCCATAGATCACTATCCGCTTCACCCAGCATCTGGTCAGAGCCTCATCAAACACGGTCAGTTCATAGCTTTGCTTTCTGATGAAGTCTAAAATGTCATTGATTCTGGTGACGTACTCTTCACGGGCAGAATCGTCAAAGTTGGTTTTTTGCCTCATGTCTCTGAGTTTAAGAATTCTGTCGGCAATTTCCTTGTAGTCCTTCCTGGCCTCAACGCACTGAATGAGTTGTTTCTGAAGTTTAGCAAGCTCATCGTCAATTGCCGAGACACTCATTACTCCGGAGGATTCGTCAATCGTCATAACGGCGCGAACGTTCTCTTCCAGCTGTTTTTGAAAACCTTCCTGCTTATCGATAAGTTTGTTGAATGCAGAGAGGCACGCTGCCTTTAAGGCTTCCTCGTTCACGGTTCTGGCGTGGCACTCGAGACCGGTGGGCTTGAGTCTGCTCAGGCATCTCCAAACGATTGATTTTACGCCTCTGTTGTTCCAGTGCACCCGGCGGAACAGTTCACCGCACTCCCCGCAGAAAACCATCTGGGAAAAGACATGGTGACCGCTGAAGGAGCATTTCCTGCCGCTCGATGTTGTTGTAACCCTGCGTCTGCGTACAAGCTCATTCTGAACTCTGAGATAGATGTCTTTTGGAATGATGGCTTCATGGTTACCTTCCACATAATACTGCGGTACGATGCCGTTGTTTTTGACTCTGGTCTTGCTGAGAAAATCGGTGGTGTAGGTTTTCTGAAGCAGGGCAGGTATTGTATTTCTGAAAAAGTCATCAGAAGACTTATGAGAGAAGAAGGGATAGAAGTCATTAAATGCAGAAAGAAGCGTTATTCTTCATATCTTGGCGAACTATCTCCAGCTGTTAAAAATATCGTGAATCGAGACTTTTCAGCTTCATCTCCAAACGAGAAATGGCTTACTGATATTTCAGAATTTGCCACAAGTAAAGGTAAAATATACTTATCAGTTATCAGAGACTGCTACAACGATGAAATCATAGCTTATAAGATTGGAAATAAACCAACAGCAGCTCTAGCTAACGATACATTATCTGAAGCCATAAAGAGACTGGGAACGTCCAATATTAAGCCTATTATTCATTCAGACAGGGGGTGTCATTACAGATGGCCAGGATGGATACAAATTACGGTAGATAACGGGCTTGTACGTTCAATGTCCAAAAAGGGGGGCAGCCCTGATAATTCTGCTTGTGAAGGATTTTTTGGAAGAATGAAAACTGAGTGCTTTTATAACCATTCTCTGGAAGCTCTTTCACTTGATGAATTAAAAAAATACTTGGATAAATATATTCAATGGTATAATAATGTTAGAATTAAAAATACATTAGGTGGTTTGAGTCCTGTTCAATACAGACTTAACAATGTGAATTAATTGTCCAGTTTTTTGTCCTCATCCCAGAGTGAACGCGATTCCGTGTAAACCCTTGTTAAGCCCCATTTGAGAAAATTATCTAATATATTTAGCTATTCTGTGGAATCATCTCGTTCCTTTCTGTTGATGAATTTAGGTTGTAATATGAATTGTAATGAAAAAGGCAATGCAGTGTCCGGAGTGCCGGATCTTTCAGAAAACAATACGGCAGACATAAAGCCTGAAGAACTTCCTGGAATTTGTGATCGTCTTTATTTCCGGCTTACGTCAACAATGCTTTTGTCGACAGCCGCATTGGTTATTCTTGCCGTGGGTGTGCTCGGTATCGGACTGGAGTTCAGGCATGCGGGATGGATCTTTGTGCCCTTTTTTATTTTCCTAGTTGTAATTTACTGCGTCTCAATATCACTGACTCAAACTGCAGTGTCTGTTTTCTCCAAGATCGGAGAGATCTATCCCACTATAAGATCGCAAACTATATTCTGCAACAGACTTACGTCACGGGTACAATGCTTGCTCTTTCTGTCTGGCGGTTTTTGGGGAGTGATCCTAACCATCTTACCGATCATTATTCCACTTGGTATGTTCTTAGTTTCGCTTTTGATCCTATCGGTATTTGCAGCAAGCAATAATGGATCCTTTTGGGACAGCCATGTTGAAAGCGGTCTGATCACTGGTTTTGAGGTTGGTACAGCTGTGTTATTAATTTGTACGGTTGCGATCATTGCTATTAGTATGTACTGTTTTTGGGTTTTGTTTGTTGTCAGAAGCCGATTGAAACAGATGATTAAATTAGTGGTTAACTTGCCAAGGCAACATGAAAAGAGCGGTATGAACACCTGAATTTCAGGATTCAGTGAGGCACATTCCGGGTGTTGCCGTATTTGTTGTTGAGATTGGACAACGGGGACTGAATAGTTTTTATTCATCAGCGTGTTCAGGTCAATCATCACCTAACAATATGTCCTGTGGTCACTGTTGTAGCCGATGTAGGATTATGATGATCATCGGCGGTTATTTTTTCATCTCAGAAGTCTCTGGCTGAAGTGGTGTGCCACTACGTTGTCGCTGTCGTCAATTAGACTTTTCCACCTATCATGATCCTGCCTGTCATTGCTATTTGAAGCCCGCAACTAACAGACATGATCATGCCGGGGCGCTCGGTATGAGACTGCTGTGGTCTCTCAGAAACACCAGTTTCCTGTGAAACCAAAACGGAACTTAACGTTACAACTTTAAGTTCAATGATTTAGTGGGACAGATGTACATGAGGATCTTTCCTGCATAACTTGGGTGACAGCCGTGATCACCGGTCGCCCGTTACCACGGATTTCCTATAGTGATGCTGTACAATCTAGGAGCCTGGCGTACTGAAGGTACTGATTTTTACGGATGGCTGTGGCTGCTGTCTTCCTCTTGCCATGTGGATATCACCTACGTCCGGTTTTTCCACAGGTGTACGTCTTCCGTTCCGCTGGCTCATTCTTCCGTGCACTCTTTGAAATGTCTGTCAACTCAAAAAAATGATTTTCATGCAATTTATGAATTGATAAAGCCATTAGTGAAAAAACATCTCAAGGTGGTTGTTCAGGAAAAAGATGATGCTGTTAAAAAGTCACCTTGTGAACCATCCATTAACGAGAAAGTGCAGAAGGTATTGCGTGAGAAGAAATATTCTGGAGAGATTTTTAATTCTGTAGCATCGATTGTAAGCAAGAATCATAAAATGAATCATACAAAGTTGCAGCTTCTTCATTAAGATTCTGCAATATTGTATCATTGCTGATCAGAGAATGCTTCAAACGGATTGTTTTATCTTGATCATATATCCATATTGGACCATGTAAAAATTCATTCATTAATCGGATAGTGTACATTATAGCTCCTCCTTATTGATAGGATAATCAGACACAATAAATCCGTTGGTTCCAATGCCGGATAAAATTAAATATTTGCCATTATACTTGTGCTTCAATTCTATTGTCTGTATTGTAAATTCTTCAGATTATTCAGAGTCATCATCTTCTGTTTCAGTAAACTGCTGAAGGATCATGGCAATGCTTTTATTACTGAGATTGCTGTTCAGCAGTGCTCCAAGAATGGCTGAAGCTCCCTCTGATTCTTTGGATGTATAACCGATTTTTGCAGCTTCATCAGAAAACATTTCTTTGCTGTTAAGTGCTTCCTGATTATTACCGCTTATCACTGAACGTACTACGTCCTTAAATACAGGTAAAAAGTCTGCATTGGAAGATTTGCCATTTCCGAACATATCTTTTACCACAGATGTAAGAAGTTTCTGGTCAGTGCTGTTCAAAGGCTTTGATTTTGCCGTTGACGAAACCGGCTGGTTCAGACCGGCAGATTTTGATGCTGTATTATCGGTTGAGCCTAGAAGGGAGTTAAGCATTTCATATCCGCTGAGTTTTGTATTTCTGCCCGACGAACTGCTTTTTCTTCCGAATATAAGATCAATAATGACACCAAGGATTTTCTTAATGATCGTTGATGTTCTCGGTTTTCTGAAAGATGGAATTCCGCTGGATGTTGAAGTTTTTCTTCTGGTCGTAGTGGTTCTTCTTGTTGTGCGTCCGGTTGATTTTCTGGCTGTTCTGACAGTTTTCTGATTTTTACTTATCTGATCAAAAATACTTACTTCACCATTGGTGCTGCGTTTTTTTGCGGATCTGGTGTTCTTTTTGGCATTGCTTATTGCAGATTTGAAAAAATCAGGACTGTATTCTTCGGTGGAGTTTGCAATTTGTGCTTCTTCAGTGCTTTTTGGATGGGTGACTGTCGTTTGTCTGTCTGAAGGCAAGGGCTTTTCTGATGATGCGGCAGAATCTGAAGAAGGATTGTTCTTTACATCTGCAGAACCGCTTTCTGCAGTTTGTTTTTCTTCGTCTTCCTGTTGCTTGGCCACATCTGCAAGAATATCAAGAAAAGAATGTAAGTCGTCAGCCATAAATCCTCCTGAATCAGAAATAGGTGAACCTGAATAAGTTATTTCCGTGATTATTTAACATTCACCGGTAATTTTTTCAGAAAAGAAAGGTTAGTGCAAGTAATAGTATCCTGACAGATGATCAATGCTTCGGATTTAGTTATTCAGAAATGAGATATTTTGTCATATATTATGATAACGATGCTAAATCAGTTGGAATTTTTCAATAAAGAACCTATCTATATATACATGTGTGACAGCAGTTTCATTGCCATCTGTTTAATTCCTTACATTGTTGAATAAAATCATGCTGAGTATATAATTGTTCAGTATGAATTAGTACCATCAGTCAATGCGGAAATAAATATAATGTCATAGGCTGATTTTTTAAAAGCCGGGCCTGTTTTTTATCATGTCCGTCTCATTAAAAAATAAAAGCAATAATATAAACAAATTTAGGTGCCTGACGATCTTAGAACAGGCCGATGTACACATATAAATAAAAGCTGATTATCAACAATAAAGAGAGGTTCTTACCTAATTATGGTAGCTATCCGCAATACGCATGTTAAAGGCAAGTTCGATCTTGAAGCCTGGAAAGAATCGTTGCATGTGAACAGTGAAGACAAAATCAAAATTATGAAGGTATTTGATTACTGTCATAACAAGATTGCCGAATCAGGTGATAACATGGAGCGTCTGACCAGCAGAGCTATTGAGATTATCGGTATCCTTCAGACCTTGCATATGGATGTGGACAGTTACTGTTCAGCAATACTTTATCCGCACATAGAGGAAGGATATTTTACTATTGAACAGGCTGAAAAAGACTTCGGCAAACCGATAGCAAGACTTCTGCATGGTGTGAAGGATATGGAAGCTATCCGATTCCTGCAGAATATTTCAAATTCCGGAAGTGAGATATCCAATGCCAAAATTGATACCGTGCGTCGCATGCTTCTGGCAATGGTCGAGGATGTGAGAGCGGTAATCATCAAGCTTTCAGAAAGAATTGCGGCTCTGAGAGAAGTCAAGAATGCGGATGAGGAAACTCGTGTTGCAGTTGCCAAGGAAATATCAAACATCTATGCACCTCTGGCGAATCGTCTCGGTATTGGTCAGCTGAAATGGGAGCTGGAGGATTTATCTTTCAGATATCTCCATCCTGATACCTATAAACAGATTGCAAAACTTCTCGATGAAAAGCGTGTTGACCGCGAAAAATACATCGTTGATTTTGTGTCTATTCTTGAAGAAAAGCTTAAATCAGAGGGGCTTGAAGCTGAAGTTTACGGCAGACCGAAGCATATTTACAGCATCTGGAGAAAGATGCAGAAAAAACATCTTAATTTTACTGAATTATATGATGTAAGAGCTGTTCGCGTAATTGTGAAAAGACTGCAGGACTGCTACGGGGCTCTGGGGGTTATACATACCTGCTTCCATCATATTCCGAGAGAATTTGATGATTATATAGCTAATCCTAAGCCTAACGGTTACAAGTCAATTCATACGGTTGTGATCGGTCCTCAGGGAAAAACAGTTGAGATTCAGATTCGTACTGCCGATATGCACAAGGAAGCTGAGCTTGGTGTTGCTGCCCACTGGAAATATAAGGAAGGCGGTACCAATCTTGATGCTGCGTATGAGGAACGCATCGCCTGGCTGCGTAAGCTTCTCAAGTGGCAGGAAGACATGGTTGAGGCCGGTTCAATTGTTGATGAATTCAAGACACAGGTATTTGAAGACAGAGTCTATGTGTTTACTCCCAAGGGGGATGTAATTGACCTTCCTCAGGGGGCAACTCCATTGGATTTTGCCTATCAGATTCACAGTATGATTGGTCATCGCTGTATCGGAGCAAAGGTTGACGGCAGAATTGTTCCGTTTACCTACCAGCTGCAGACAGGTGAACAGGTTGAACTTGCAACTCAGAAAGAACCGAATCCAAGTCGTGACTGGTTAAATCCAAACAACGGATTTTTAAGAACAAGCAAGGCCAGAGCAAAGGTATCCGCATGGTTTAAGCAGTTAGATCGTGAAAAGAATATTGCTGCCGGCAGGGAAATGCTGGAAAAGGAAATTGAGCGTCACGGACTTACTGTATCAAAAGAACAGCTTCCTGAATTGATTAAGGATGTTCTGCATCATTACAACGTGAAGGATCAGTTTGATGTTCTGGCTAATGTTGGATCTGGCGACATACGTATAAATCAGCTGATTAATTACATTGAAGCCAAGCTTAATAATATCAAGGTCAATAATCCTGATGATGAAATTCTGAAGAATATTGAACAGCGTACTCAGGCAAGAATCGCCAATGTTGAGAGGAATGCGGCAAAGAGCAAGATCGTGGTAAACGGGGTGGGGAACCTTGTTACCCATGTGGCTAAATGCTGTCATCCTATCCCCGGTGAGGATATTGTCGGCTTTATCACCAGAGGAAAAGGTGTATCCATTCATAGAAAGGGGTGTCATACTCTGAATCACCTGGCGGCTGAACATCCGGAAAGACTGGTTGACGCGGTATGGGGCGGTGAGTATTCGAGCGGATTCAGCCTTACCGTGGGGATTACCGCGAATGATAGAGCAGGTCTGTTGAGGGATGTCACCACAATTATCGCGAATGAAAAGATTAATGTTCTTGGGGTTAGATCAAGATCTGATACCAAGACACAGACTGCTCAGATAGATATTGATATGGAGGTCATAAACATCAATGATCTGAACAGAACTCTTGCGCGACTCAACAATATGAGTGGGGTTATCTCTGCAAAACGTCTGTAAAACTTAAATTCATAAATAAGCTGCCGGTTTTCGGTCATTAAGGTATTATGATCGTAAACCGGCAGTTTGTATTTTGTATATAAATGAATATTTATGCCGTGGTACCCGGTAAATTCTGCTGTTTTAAAAATATGCTGTTATTTACGTCAAATTTTTGATACAATTTACTGCAAATTTTTTTGTGAAAACAACATAAAAGCGACATGTGGCTTTTATGCTGTTTTTTTTATTTTGAAAGCGTAATGGTTTGATATGGCTACTAAATTTATATTTGTTACTGGTGGTGTTGTTTCTTCACTGGGAAAGGGAATTGCTGCAGCATCTCTTGCTGCCGTACTGGAAGCCCGTGGTCTAGATGTGACCATGCTTAAGCTGGATCCATACATTAACGTCGATCCGGGTACAATGAGTCCGATTCAGCATGGTGAAGTGTTTGTAACTGAAGACGGTGCTGAAACCGATTTGGATTTGGGTCATTACGAACGTTTTATCCGTACCAAGATGACCAAAAATAATAACTTCACAACCGGTCGTATCTATTCTGACGTAATCAGAAAGGAAAGAAGAGGTGACTACCTTGGAGCTACCATTCAGGTTGTACCTCATATCACCAGTGAAATTCAGGAAAAGATTTTAGCCGGCGGTGCAGATCATGAAATCGCTATTGTGGAAATCGGCGGTACCGTTGGTGATATCGAATCATTACCATTCCTTGAAGCCATCAGACAGCTGGCTGTGAGACTCGGAAGACAGAATGCTTTATTCATGCACCTGACCCTGGTGCCATATTTGAAGACTTCCGGTGAAATCAAGACCAAGCCTACTCAGCACTCAGTTAAGGAACTATTAAGCATCGGTATTCAGCCTGATATTCTTATCTGCCGTTCTGAAATGAACATTCCAAACGCTGAAAAGACCAAGATCGCTCTTTTCTGTAACGTAAATGAAAAGTGCGTTATTTCAATGAGAGATGTCGACTCAATCTACAAGATTCCTGCTCTGCTCAAGAATCAGGGACTTGATACCACTGTCTGTGAACGTTTCGGTCTTAACTGTAGGGAAGCGGATCTTTCTGAATGGGAAAAGGTTATTTATCAGCAGGCAAACAGTGAAGGTGAAGTAACCGTTGCCATGGTTGGTAAGTATGTTCAGCTTCCTGATGCCTATAAGTCTGTAAATGAAGCTTTAAAGCACGGCGGTCTTAAGAATCACGTAAACGTGAACATCAAATATGTTGATTCACAGGATCTTGAAACCAAGGGACTTGAAGCTTTAGAGGATGTTGACGCTATTCTTGTTCCTGGCGGTTTCGGCAATCGCGGTATCGAAGGTAAGATTCTTGCCGCTCAGTATGCCAGAGAAAACAAGATTCCATATCTCGGTATCTGTCTCGGCATGCAGATTGCCATCATTGAATACGCCAGAAACGTAGCCGGCCTTGAAGGTGCAAATTCAACTGAATTTGACAAAAATTCGAAGTACCCTGTAATCGGCCTGATTACCGAATGGGTAAATGAAGAAGGTGAAAAGGTTGAGAGAAATGAAAACTCTGACCTCGGCGGTACCATGCGTTTAGGTGCTCAGCTGTGTCATCTTGCTGAAGGTTCAAAGGTAAGAGAACTCTATGCTAAGCCGGAAATCTACGAACGTCACCGTCATCGTTATGAAGTTAACAACTATCTGTTACCTAAGATTCAGGAAGCCGGCCTTAAGGTTACCGGTTTAAGTGCTGACAGCAAGCTTGTTGAAATTATTGAAAATCCAAACCATCCTTGGTTTGTTGCCGTTCAGTTCCATCCTGAATTTACTTCTACCCCAAGAGACGGTCATCCTTTATTTAGCGGATTCATTAAGGCTGCCATGGAATATCAGCAGAAGAAGTAACTGATTAATGAAGTTAATGAAGCGTGTCGGATTTGATTCCGGCGTGTTTTAAAGGTCGTTTTGAATAAGGACATGTTTTTTAAGGAAAGCATGTCCTTTTTTGTTTGTGCACATAAATCCCCATCACCAGAAAAGGTTATTCACAGCAGATATATTATTTTTTACACGGCCGTATGAGTGTTTTTATTTAAGAGTTTAAAAAATGTTCAAAAAGAAGAATCAGCCCACAAAACGAAAGGGAATGTAATATTGAATTTTTTATTAAAGCTGAGTATAATTAACGCGAAAATTTTCAGATGATATTCAAAAGTCTATCGGGAAATTAGACCTGTTTTTTTAGTTCTGTGAATAACAGAAAATTTACGTAAATTTATCCAATAGAGGATTTAATAATAATGGCTAAGATTGTAAAGGTTATTGGTCGTGAAATCATCGACTCTCGTGGTAATCCTACCGTAGAAGCTGACGTTTACTTAGATGACGGTTCAATGGGCCGTGCAGCAGTTCCATCTGGAGCTTCTACCGGTGTTCGTGAAGCATTAGAACTTCGTGATGGCGATAAGTCACGTTTCGGTGGTAAGGGTGTATTAAAGGCTGTTAAGAATGTTAACGAAATCCTTGGACCAGCAATCGTAGGTATGGATCCAGTTGATCAGCGTGCCGTTGATAAGGTTATGCTTGACAAGGATGGTACTCCATTCAAGAAGAATCTTGGTGCTAACGCTATCCTCGCTATTTCATTAGCTGTTGCTAAGGCTGCCGCTGCTGCAAAGAAGGTTCCTTTATACGAACACATCTCTGACTTAAACGGTACTCACGGCGTTTACTCAATGCCTCTTCCAATGATGAACATCATCAATGGTGGTGCTCACGCTGCTTGGTCAATGGATATGCAGGAATTCATGGTTCAGCCAGTTGGTGCTAAGACCGTTCGTGAAGCTATCCGCATGGGCGCTGAAATTTTCCACGAACTCGCTAAGGTTCTTAAGGCTAAGGGTCAGCCTACCACTGTAGGTGATGAAGGTGGTTATGCTCCTAAGCTCGCTGGTACTGCTAATGCAATGGCTGCTATCAAGGAAGCTGTTGAAAACGCTGGCTACAAGTTCGGTGAAGACGTAACTTTAGCTATGGACTGTGCTTCTTCTGAATTCTATGATGAAGCTGCTAAGCTCTACAGAATGAAGGCTGAAGGTAAGGACTTCACCTCTAATCAGTTAGCTGACTTCCTGGCTGACCTCTGCAATCAGTACCCAATCATCTCTATCGAAGATGGTCAGGCTGAAGGCGACTGGGACGGTTGGAAGTACTTAACCGACAAGATCGGTTCTAAGTGCCAGCTCGTTGGTGACGACCTCTTCGTAACCAACCCTTCAATTCTCAAGGAAGGTATCGAAAAGGGTATCGCTAACTCAATCCTTATCAAGGTTAACCAGATCGGTTCTTTAACTGAAACCTTAGACGCTATCCAGATGGCTCACAAGGCTGGTTACACTGCAGTTATTTCTCACCGTTCAGGTGAAACCGAAGACTGCACCATCGCTGATATCGCAGTTGGTACCGCTGCTGGCCAGATCAAGACCGGTTCATTAAGCCGTTCAGATCGTATGGCTAAGTACAACCAGTTAATCCGTATCGAAGAAGAATTAACTGCTAAGGGTATTGATGCTCCTTTCGCTGGTCGTAAGGCTGTTAAGGGTCAGAACTAATTCTAATCCTTAGGATTATTTAGTTTAGATCTTGAACCTCCCGTAATTGTTAGGTTGCGGGAGGTTTTTTATTGTTCATGTCTATATGTAATAATCCTGTCAATATATTATAATATGCACGATTATCGTCCATCCCTTGTTTGGAAAAGATACCATGCGACTTATTAACATTATTCTGACTGCCGTTATAGCTCTTCTTGTGTACAATTACATCAGCGGACGTAACGGTTATCATCAGAATCTCCAGATCGAAAATGATTTGATTAAAGCACAGGACCATACCCGTGTGCTTCAGGAAAAGAACGACATGATTCAGAAGGATATTAATAACCTCAGAAACAACAGTAATCTTGAGACCATTGAAGATATAGCCCGTTCTGATCTTGGTATGATAAAAGAAGGTGAAACTTTTTATCAGGTAACCGGAGTTGATAACAAGTAAAATGAAATTAGATGTGGTAATACCTGCTGCAGGTGTCGGCAAAAGAATGAATGCAGGATTCCCGAAGCAGTATCTTAAGCTCGGAAATCAGACTATTCTTGAGAGAACCGTATCCGTGTTTATGGATATGAAGGATGTTGTTGACAATATCATTATTGTTGTCAGCAGGGATGATGACAGATTTCGTGAATTCGGTTTTGAAAAGAACAGTTGCGTAAAAGTATGCATTGGCGGCGCTGAAAGAATAAACAGTGTTCTTAACGGACTTCACTGTGCTGAATCTGAATATGTTCTGGTTCATGATGCTGCACGCCCATGTGTACTTCCTGATGATATTCGCAGACTCATCAGTGCCGGATGCAATGATAACGGGGCTATACTGGTATCAAGGGTTGCCGATACAATGAAGAGAACAGATGAAAACAATTCAATAATTTCAACTGTTTCCAGAGAGCATCTGTTTCACGCGCTGACTCCGCAGCTGTTTAAAAGAAAGCTTTTAATTGATGCGTACGAGAATGCCGTGTCTTCCGGAATCGTTCTTACTGATGAGGCTTCCGCCATGGAAAGTGCAGGTTTTTCTCCAAAGGCGGTTATAGGCGAGGCTTCAAACATAAAGGTTACAGAACCATTTGACATGAAGCTTGCTGAATTTTTCTTGAAACTTAATAACAGGTGGTAAAAGTGTTTAGAATTGGTCATGGATTTGATGTTCATAAGTTTGGCGGTGATGGTCCTGTTACTTTAGGCGGAGTGAAAATTGAGTATGAAAAGGGACTGATTGCCCATTCTGACGGTGATGTGGTTCTGCATGCTTTGGCTGATGCACTGCTTGGCGCAGCTGCTTTAGGAGACATCGGCAGACTTTATCCTGACAATGATGATGCCTATGAAGGAATCGACAGCCGGATTCTGTTAAGGGATACTGTAAAGAGAATTCATGAGCGTGGATATCACGTGGTCAATGTGGATATTACCATTCTTGCTCAGGCTCCGAAGATAGCTGTTCACGAAAGAAAAATGTGTGAAAATATTTCTGCTGACTTGCAGATTGGTATAGATTGCGTGAATATCAAAGCTACAACCACTGAAAAGCTTGGTTTTGTTGGAAGAAAAGAAGGTATTGCTGTAGAAGCTGTTGCACTGCTGGAAAAATAATATGAAACCTTTGAATATCCTTATCAGTAATGATGATGGTGTTTATGCGGAAGGCATAGATGTGCTCTATGCCTATCTTAAGAAAGCCGGTCACAAGGTAAAGGTTGTTGCTCCTGACAGAAATCAGAGTGCCGCCAGTCATTCTCTTACTCTTGAATATCCGTTGAGGGTGCAGAAAATAAACAAGGAAGATTATCTGGCTGTAAAAGGAACTCCAACAGACAGCGTGTACCTGGCTGTTAACAGTCTTCTGGACACGAAACCCGATATCGTGATTTCCGGAATAAACAACGGGGCAAATCTGTGTGACGACGTTATTTACTCAGGTACCGTTGCTGCGGCAGTTGAAGGAAGAAATCTGGGGTTGCCGGCAATTGCTGTTTCATTATGCGGAAATACTCATTATGACACCGCGGCTGAGATTGTTGGCAGAATTATTGACAGAATAGAAGAATGTCCAATTCCGTCTGACAGAATTCTGAATATTAATGTCCCTGATCTGCCTGTTGAGCAGGTTAAGGGGGTAAGGGTTACCAGACTTGGCAGAAGAATGAGCTCAGAAAGTGTAATTGAGGAAAAGGATCTTCGAGGACATCCGATATACTGGATAGGCCCTCAGGCAGACGCGCTGGATAAGGCTGAAGATACAGATATCTACGCCATATCTGAGGGGTATGTTTCTATTACCCCTCTTCATATTGATTTAACGGCTTATCAGGTTCTTGACGACCTGTCAGGATGGATTTCAAAGGTTTACTGATAATGAAATTATTTGAAAAATGCTATGACAAGTGTATAGAACTGGCCCAGCATAAATATGCTGTGTGGTTTCTCACGGGAAACAGTTTTATCGAGTCAATTTTCTGGCCTATACCTGTTGACATTATGCTGGCTCCAATGTGTCTTGCCAATCCTGCCAGGGCGTATCGTTTCGCCTTTTTAGCCACGGTTTCATCAGTTCTCGGGGCTATAGTGGGATACTATGTCGGTTATTATCTGTATGAACTTTTTCTTGTGGATTGGTTCAATTCTCTAGGGTGGTCTGAGGCTGTAGGAACAGTACAGAAATACTTACAGCAGTTTGGTATTTTTTTCATAGTGATAGGTTCTTTTACCCCAGTTCCATACAAAATTGTGGCCATCTGCTGCGGATTGGCGGCTGCCAACCACAATCTGGATATACCTACATGGCAGCTGGAAATATGGATGTTTATCCTGGTATCATTTCTGGGGCGCGGAGCCAGATTTTATCTGATTGCCATGCTGCTTAAACTTGGTGGCAGCAGGCTTGCTCAGAAAATCAGAAAATATATTGACATTATAGGCTGGTTAACCATAGCTGCTGCGATTTTGTTTATTGGTTGGTATGCTGTTTTTAGGAATTAGTGCTTGATGAATAAAAATTGGTTGTTTGTTTCCGGCATGATTCTGCTGGTAATTACCGGATGTGCAACGTCTGACAGACCGTATTCACCTGCGGACCTTACAGGCGTTAAACAGGTTCCGTCAAGGACGGTTAAAACTCAGCCTAAGCGTCAGCAGGCGTATTCATCTTCAACCAGAAATATGACAGCTGCCAGAGGGTATTATGTTGTCAAGCCCGGTGATACGCTGTATTCCGTGGCTTTTGCCAATAATATGGATTATCAGACGCTTGCACTTATAAATGGTATAAAGCCCCCATATACAATCAATGTGGGACAGAGATTGCTTACTGATACGGTAAAATCAGAACAGAAGTTATATCGTGTCGTTAAAGGCGATACTGTTTACAATATTTCCAAAAGACATAATCTGACACCTGCCCAGCTTGCTTCCATGAATGGCATTGATAAGAATTTCAATATCAGAATAGGCCAGATGCTGGTAGTCGGCAGAAAATCATCAGCTGCTGCAGCCAAACCGGCCGTTGCCCAGAACAGAACCGTTGCTCCTGTATCCGTTGCTTCATCAGGTAATAAGGTAAGTTCGGCTCCTGCATCATCAGCCAGAAAGTCTGGTTCGTCAGCTCCTGCAATGTCAGCGTCGTCCAAGCCGGCAACATCTGTGACATCTTCTTCCCAAAAGGATAATTCTTCATCATCTGGTTATCAGAATGTGGCCAAAAACAATGCCAAGGTCAGATGGACCTGGCCATACAATGGAAAAATCATTGAAGGCTACAGCAGAAATAATAAAGGGATAGATATTTCCGGAAATAAAGGTGACAGTGTAAGAAGTGCCGCTAAGGGAAAAATTGTATATGCGGGAAACGCTTTAAGAGGTTATGGCAATCTGATTATTATCAACCATGATGGTGACTATCTCTCTGCATATGCTCATAATGATGCCATTCTGGTTGCAGAAGGTCAGTCTGTAGAATCAGGACAGGTTATAGCCAGAATGGGCAATACTGATGCAAAGTCGGTCAGACTTCATTTTGAAATACGTCATAATGGTGAATCAGTTAATCCGCTCAGTTATCTGCCGAAAAAGTAGTAAGGCTCGAGAATAGAGAAGGCTGTCAGTTTAGACAGCCTTCTCATTTTTTAAGAAATTTCAGTCTGTATAAAACTGAAACTTTTCAGGATGAATCTAGATTTCCTTTACCTTATCAGTCAGAGCATAGATGAGGTTGAGGGCATCTCTTGCTGAAAGTGTGTCAGGATGAAGAGATTTCAGAGTGCTGATAATGTCTTCAACTTCTGCTGGCACTTCCGGAGACGAAGAGGCTTCAGCAATGTTCTGATTACCGGTACTTAAATGCTCGGTGGTAAATGATTTCATTCGCTTTCTGGCAAGTGATATTATGGTGTTTGGAATGCCGGCGAGAGCAGCTACTTCCAGACCGTATGAGCTTGTTGCCGAACCGTCTTCAACATTATGTAAAAATATAATACTGTCACCGCTTTTCTGAGCACCAAAATGAACATTTCTGACATTTGCAAAGGATTTTGCCAGTTCGGTAAGTTCAAAATAGTGAGTTGAGAACAGCGTGTAGCAGCCTTTCTTTGCAAGATACTCTGCAACAGCCCAGGCCAGTGACATGCCGTCAATGGTACTTGTTCCGCGCCCGATTTCATCCATAAGAACCAGACTCTTGCTGGTTACCTGATTGATAATGCTGGATGTTTCAGTCATTTCAACCATGAAGGTTGATCTGCCCGAGGCCAGATCATCACTTGCGCCTATTCTTGTAAAGATCTTGTCCACATCCGGAATAACAGCTCTGGAAGCGGGTACAAATGCCCCTGCATAAGCCATAAGTGTTATCAGGGCACTCTGTCTCATATATGTTGATTTACCGCCCATGTTAGGTCCGGTAATCAGTAACAGTGTTGAGCATTCGTTTAAGGAAGATGTATTTGCAATAAACGGATTGTTAAGCACCTGTTCTATTACAGGATGTCTTCCCTGTTCTATCAGGAAATCTCTTGAAGGGGTGAATTCGGGACGGACATAATCATTCTGCTGGGCTACTGAAGCAAAAGAAAGAATCATGTCAAGGTTTGCCAGTTTTTTGGATATGTCAATCAGTGTGTTAAGATAAGGCAGCAGGGAGTCCAGAAGCTCATCATACAGTTTCTTTTCCAGTGCCAGCGCTCTGCTCTGGGCAGTAAGGGTCTGTTCCTCGTATTCCTTAAGTTCCGGAGTAATGTAACGTTCAGCATTTTTCAATGTCTGTCTGCGGATGTAGTCGTCGGGAACGGCATCTGAATTAGCCTTTGTCACTTCTATGTAGTAGCCGTGAACACGGTTGTAGTCAACTTTCAGAGTTGTTATGCCTGTTCTCTGTTTTTCTCTTTCTTCAACTTTTTTGAGAATATCCACTGCACCGTCAGTGAGCTGTCTCAGATAATCAAGTTCTTCGTTGTAACCGTCAGCAATAACGCCTCCTTCTCTGATCACGATAGGAGGGTTTTCCTTGATAGCACTGGACAGAAGTTCCGCAAGTTCGTTGATGGTCGGGATGGCATTTGCATAAGCTGCAGTGTTGCCTGAGTAGGATGACATAATGTTTTTCAGATCCGGCAGCATAATCAAAGCCTGTCTGATTTTGCATAAATCTCTCGGTCTGAGGTTTTTCAGTGCAAGTCTTGCCGTAACTCTTTCGAGATCGCCTGCTTCCTTAAGCAGATCGGAAATCTGGTCTACCGCATCATTTTCAATGAATTCGTCTATAAGATCATGACGGCTGTTAATCAGCTGCAGATTTTTTGGAGGCTGCAGAAGGTTTCGTTTCAGCATTCGTGACCCCATAGGAGTTACACATTTGTCAAGAATTGCCGCCAGAGTGTGATTCTGTCCGCCCTGAAGATTTTCCACCAGTTCAAGATTCTTTTGAGAATTCGCATCAAGATAAATGTATGATGTGTCAGCTTCTGTTTTGAGTGAGGTTATGTGCAGCAGAGTGGTTTTCTGAGTTTCACTTACGTAATTCAGCAGAGCTCCGGCTGCACAGATGCCAATTGATATGCCGTTAAGTCCGAAACCGGAAAGGTCTCTTGTATTAAACTGTTTACAAAGCTTTTTAAAGCAGGTGTCATAGTCGAAGTCCCATACCGGTCTGCGTCTGAGTCCCTGATATGAGGCAATTAAATCATAAGATTTAAAACTTTCTGAATACAGCAGTTCAGCAGGGTGGAGTCTCTGCAGAATGGATTCAAATGCGGTGACGGTTTCCGCTTCGTAGCAGTAGAAATCTCCTGAACTCAGGTTGATATAGCTGACTGCATATGTGAGCTGGTCACTGCATACACACACAATGCAGTTGTCTTTTCTTTCAGTAAGAAGATTATCATCCGTAACGGTTCCCGGAGTGATGATTCTGGTCACTTTTCTTTCCACAATTCCTTTTGCAGCTGCCGGATCACCTATCTGCTCACAGATTGCCACGCTTTCGCCGTGTTCGATAAGTCTTGCCAGATAGTTGTCAACAGAATGAAAAGGGACGCCTGCCATGGGAATCGGCTCACCGTTGTATGTGCCTCTTTTGGTTAGAGTTATGTCCAGTATTTCAGCGGCTTTTTTGGCGTCATCAAAAAAGGTTTCATAAAAGTCGCCCATTCTGTAGAGCAGAATTGTTTCAGGGTACTGACTCTTAACGGAGATATACTGCTGCATCAGCGGTGTGGCATTGTTTGATGAAGTAACCATGATTGTGTATCTGATTTATGATAAAAAAGAATTAATTTGAGTTAAATTACCGAATCAATAGTTTATCATAATTCAAAACAAACTAGAAAATTAAGGGGGAAAGTTTGATTATGCTGACGGAAAAGTGTATGAACGAATTACTTGAACTTGCGGCTGATCTTGGAAAAATGCTGAAGAATGGCGGAAAAATCATGTGTACCGCCGAGTCATGTACAGGTGGACTTATAAGCGGTTTTATAACAGAAATCAGCGGTTCGTCAGAGTGGTTCGACAGAGCTTTCATTACATATACAAATGAGGCCAAAAAGGATATGCTGGGTGTGTCCGGGGCAACGCTGGCTCAGTTCGGAGCTGTGAGTGAACAGACTGTAAGAGAAATGGTGAAGGGAGCGGTCAGCAGTTCCTTGGGTACTGTAGGTGTCGCTGTATCAGGAATTGCCGGACCTACGGGAGGTACTCCTGACAAGCCGGTGGGAACAGTATGGATGGCATGGATGTATCCGGACGGAATAATTGAAGCCGAATGTCAGCACTTTGCCGGTGACAGACAGTCGGTAAGACTCCAGACCGTGAAAAAGGCTTTTGAAGTACTGCTTGATAAAATGCCAAAACATATGAACTGAACAGAGCTTTTTTGAAAGTATGAAAATATCAGTGCCGAGAAAAGGTTAAACAGCCGTTTTAACAGAACCGATCTCAAAATAGAGAAACATTTCTTTATGATAATGGACTTTTTGGTAAATTCAACTAACAATATGGCGGGTGCGTTTATATGTTTAATGGTCAAAAATAATGTGGAAAGTTGTATTTCCTGCATTATGTGATTCAGATAAGGATAAAAAATATGTGTTAATTAAAAATAATTATTGACGTTGTTTAATAATAAATTTATACTTAACACATAAAGTTTTTAGATTGATGATTTTATTCAGATAGTAAGGTGGTTTAAAAGTATGGCGGTAAGTAAGGTAGAACAGGACAATAAGCAGAAAGCTTTACAGGCAGCGATTGATCAGATTAACAAGCAGTTCGGTAAAGGCTCCATCATGCGTCTTGGTGACAACAAGCAGATGGATATTGAAAGCATTCCGACGGGGTCTCTTTCTTTGGATATTGCTCTCGGTATTGGTGGTTTACCTTGCGGACGTATTGTTGAAATTTACGGTCCTGAAAGTTCAGGTAAAACAACCTTAACTCTGGAACTTATAGCTCAGGCTCAGAAGATTGGGAAGAGCTGTGCGTTCATTGATGCTGAACATGCGCTTGATCCTATTTACGCCTCAAAGCTTGGTGTAAACATCCAGAACCTTTATGTTTCGCAGCCTGATAACGGAGAACAGGCTCTTGACATCTGTGATACTCTGGTACGTTCAGGTGGTGTGGATCTGATTATTATCGACTCCGTTGCCGCTCTGGTGCCAAAGGCGGAAATTGATGGTGACATGGGTGATTCCCATATGGGACTTCAGGCGAGACTTATGTCTCAGGCACTGCGTAAGTTGACCGGCAGTATCAAGCAGGCCAACTGTATGTGTGTGTTCATCAATCAGCTTCGTATGAAGATTGGTGTTATGTTCGGTAATCCTGAAACCACTACCGGCGGTAATGCACTCAAGTACTACGCATCTGTCCGTCTTGACATCCGCAAGGGTGCTCCTATTAAAGATGGTGAAGACGTAATAGGTAATGAAACAAGGGTTAAGGTTGTTAAGAACAAGGTTGCACCTCCATTCAAGACTGCTGATTTCCAGATTCTTTACGGTAAGGGAATCAGTATGGAAAGCGAAATAGTGGATCTCGGTGTTAAGGCTGATATTATTGAAAAATCAGGCGCCTGGTTCTCTTACAAGGGGCAGAAGATCGGTCAGGGCAAGAATAATGTCATCAAGTATCTTGAAAGCAACAATGAAGTAAGGGAAGAAATTATTGCCAAGATTAGAGAGTACTATCAGAGTCATAATGATTTCTCCATCTCTGCAGAAGCGGATGCCGCTGAAGACGTCGCAGGTGTTGAAGCGGTTGATCTTCCTCCTGAGCTTGAGGTAGCGGAAATCCCTGAAGATTTATAATTTAATCTCATGTTACGGCCCCGGCTGAAATACGTTCAGACGGGGTTTTATGTTTTTGATAGGAAGGTTCGGAATGACAGATAAATCGCTGGAAAAGGCATTTGCCTATGCCCTGAAACTCCTTGCCAAAAAGGATTATTCAGTATATGAGCTTACTGGAAAATTAAAGTCCTACTGTAAAAACAGTGAAGAAATACGGAATATTATCACCAGACTGCAGGAACTTAATTATCAGAGTGACGCGAGATGTGCGGAAATGCTTGTCCGTCATTATATTGGCAGCGGATATGGCAGACTTAAGATATATTTTGAAGCAAAAAACAGAGGTGTTAAACAGGATTTGATTTCGGCATGTCTTGAGGAAATCGGCACAGACTGGGAATCCCTTGCCAGAGATGTGCTTATGAGAAAATATGAGAATCCCGGAGCTCTTGATTATAAGGAAAAGCAGAAAGCAGTGGCTTTTCTGGTCAGAAGGGGATTTACTCCGAGTGAGGCATTAAAAGGTCTTAAAGAAGCCGCGGCTTACGCAGCAGAGGAAGATTAAAATTTTATGAGGATGACATATGAGCAGAACCGGCATGTTGTCAGGTGCTTTTGTGATTCCTAATTTTTTAGGCCGGAAAAGTTTTTGTTGTTCTATTGGCCAAAATACCGAAAAAAATATATAATCTACGCAAACTAAATATTTAGTATTTTTATCACGAAAATCAATAAAGGCTTAATATGTACATGACAACCTCAGAGATTCGCAAAGCGTTTCTCGAATATTTCCATTCACATGGTCATGAGGTGGTAAGTTCAAGCTCTCTGGTACCACATAACGATCCTACGCTGTTATTTACCAATGCTGGTATGAATCAGTTCAAGGACGTTTTCCTGGGTAAAGAGCTTAGAAGTTATTCCCGTGCTACAACTGCTCAGAGATGTGTTCGTGCAGGCGGTAAGCATAACGATCTTGATAATGTTGGTTATACTGCCCGTCATCATACATTCTTTGAAATGTTGGGAAACTTCAGCTTCGGTGATTATTTCAAGAAGGATGCGATCCATTTCGCTTGGGGCTTCTTGACCGGAGTATTAAAGCTTCCTGCTGAAAAGTTAACCGTTACCGTTTATCAGTCAGACGACGAAGCTTACGATATCTGGAATAAGGAAATCGGTGTTCCTGCAGAACGTATCGTAAGAATAGGTGACAACAAGGGGGCCCCATACGCCTCTGATAATTTCTGGCAGATGGGGGATACCGGTCCTTGCGGTCCTTGCTCTGAAATTTTCTACGATCACGGTGCGGATATCTGGGGCGGCCCTCCAGGATCAGCTGAAGAAGACGGCGACAGATTTATCGAAGTATGGAACATTGTATTCATGCAGTACAATCGTACCATTGACGGTGAATTCCATAAGCTGCCTCGTCCGTCAGTTGACACCGGTATGGGACTTGAACGTATTGCTGCCGTAATGCAGGGAGTTCATTCCAATTACGAAATTGATTTATTCAAGGATCTTATTTCCAAGACTGCTGCCGTATTATCAGTAACAGATCTGACCAATAAGTCTCTGAGAGTAATTGCTGACCATATACGTTCATGTTCATTCCTGATTTCTGACGGAGTCCTTCCTTCAAACGAAGGCAGAGGATACGTGCTGAGACGTATCATCAGACGTGCTGTTAGACACGGTCGTCTGCTGGGTGCAAAGGATGTGTTCTTCTATAAGCTTGTTGCTGCTCTGGCCGATCTTATGGGTGATGCTTATCCTGAACTCAGAACCCACAAGGATCTGATTGAAAAGACCCTTAAGAAGGAAGAGGAACAGTTTATCAGAACTCTGGACAGAGGTCTGACCCTGCTGAACGAACAGCTCGAAGCATTAGGTGATTCCAAGACTATTCCTGGTGATGTAGTATTTAAACTCTATGACACCTACGGTTTCCCTGTTGACCTTACCGCTGATGTGGTAAGAGATGCCGGTTACGTGATTGATCTCGATGGCTTCAACAAGGAAATGGACAAGCAGCGTGCGCGCGCCAAGGAAGCCAGTGCTTTTGAAGTAGATTATAACTCACAGTTGAAGATTCAGAGCTCAACAGAATTCGTAGGTTACAGCAAGTTAACTGAAGAAACTGAAATTGAAGCCATCTTTAAGGGCGTTGAAAACACCGATGCTTTATCCACTGACGAGCAGGGCGTGATTGTTCTGAAATCAAGTCCGTTCTATGCCGAATGCGGCGGTCAGGCCGGAGATATTGGTGTAATTAAGGCTGATGACAATTTTGTTTTCAGAGTTAGTGATACCAAGAAGGCCGGTAATGCCATCATTCATATCGGTAAGGTTGAGTTAGGCTCATTTGTTCCTGGAATGAAGGTTGTTGCCGAAGTAGACAGAGACAACAGAAAGCTTACCTGTGCTCATCACAGTGCAACCCATCTGTTGCAGGCTGCCCTGCGTCAGGTTGTCGGTACTCACGTAAATCAGAAAGGCTCATCAGTTAATGCTGAACGTCTGCGTTTTGACTTCTCTAACAACGAACCTTTAACCGAACAGCAGATTGCCGAGGTTGAACTGCTTGTTAACCGAGCTATTGCAAATAACCTTGATGTTATAACAAATATCATGGATCTGGAAGAAGCTAAAAAGACCGGTGCCATGGCATTGTTCGGTGAAAAGTACGAACAGCAGGTACGTGTAGTGTCAATGGGAGATTTCTCATGTGAACTGTGCGGCGGTACTCATGTAAGCAGAACAGGTGACATCGGATTCTTCAAGATTCTTTCTGACAGCGGTATTGCAGCCGGTGTAAGAAGAATTGAAGCCGTAACCAATCTGGCAGCGTTAAGTTATGTTCAGAAGCTTACCAGTGAGCTCAGAAACAGTGCTGAACTGTTGAAGAGTGAAGTATTTGCTGTTTCCGACAAGGTTAAGGCGGCACTTGACCATACCCGTGAACTTGAGCATGAAAATTCAGCCCTTAAGGAAAAGCTTGCGCTTTCAGCAGTGTCTGGATTGATGAACTCAGTTACCGAAATCAATGGTGTCAAGACTCTGATTGCAACCTTTGACGGAGTTGAGGTTAAGGAAATGAGAACTTCATTGGATGACCTCAAGAATCGTCTGAAGAGTGCTGTAATTGTTCTTGCTTCTGTTGTTGACGGCAGAGTATTCCTGATTTCAGGGGTAACGAAGGATCTTACTTCAAAGGTTAAGGCAGGTGATCTCGTTAACCACGTTGCCAGCCAGATTGATGGTAAGGGCGGCGGTCGTCCTGATATGGCTCAGGGTGGCGGTACCAATGTTGCCAACCTGCCAAAGGCTATGGAAAGTGTAGCTCTCTGGCTTGAAGAAAGATTAGGTTAATATTTCTTAAATAAGCAACAAATCATAAAAAAGAGTTCTATTTTGATATAGGGCTCTTTTTTTATGGATAAATGATCACAGGTAATATAGAATATGTAGTATATACTTAAAGAAAGCTGTCATGATGTAAGCGGGTGAACAATGCTAATTTTAACAAGACGTTTAGGTGAAGCGATAACAATTGGTAAAGATGTTAAACTTACCGTATTAAGCATTAAGGGTAATCAGGTTCGTATCGGCGTGGATGCTCCAAAAGAGGTGAGTATTCAACGTTCAGAGTTGATTGAAAAGAAGGAAAACGAAGAAAATTCCGAACATGCTGATATTGGGGAATCAACGGACAAGTAGTAGTACTATCCTTTCACCGGTATATTATCTATAGTTCAAAACAGGGATGCTGATGCTCAGTCTTCAGTGTCCTTTTTGTTTTCAGATAAACAAAAATCTGTTCTGAATTTATTTTTTGAAGCAGTATTATGCATTCTTTTCTGTCATACGATCCGTAAACTCTGTATTTGAGTATTTGACTGTCTTTTTTTATACTTACGTGTGTATTTTGTTTAAAAAAGTTGCAAACAGACTGAAAAAGTTAAAAAAAACAGTTTTTTTAACTGTTATGGCTTGACAATATCTGTGAACATTGTAAAATTACGCCCACAAAGAAACTTGATGGTGAGATGACCGAGAGGCCGAAGGTACTCCCCTGCTAAGGGAGCATACCCCAAAAGGGTATCGAGGGTTCGAATCCCTCTCTCACCGCCAGGTTTGACAAAACATTTAAATAGGGCACCCTTAGCTCAGCTGGATAGAGTACTCGGCTACGAACCGAGCGGTCGAAGGTTCGAATCCTTCAGGGTGCGCCATTTAAATTCGATTGTGAGCACCCTTAGCTCAGCTGGATAGAGTACTCGGCTACGAACCGAGCGGTCGAAGGTTCGAATCCTTCAGGGTGCGCCATTTTTATATTCCTTTTCCTATGAATCAAAAACTTTATCACAAGAGACATTTTTGAGTTTTGTCGCTGATTTTGTCTTTTTACTAAGCTTACGTTTAATTTAATATCGCAAGTGGTATATAATACACAGTATTTTTTAGTTAATGTAAGACAGAGATTTATCAATGCCGTTGAATCCTAGTTCTCCTGACTGGCACAAGGTTTCAGGAAGTAATTCCGTGAATGACGGGAGAGTGAATAACAATCCGAACGAACCGCTTGGAATGCCTCATGATTTTGAAGCAGAGCAGGCTGTACTCGGTTCTCTGCTGTTGACCCCTAATAAGCTTGAGATAGTTAATCAGAAAATCACTGCGGAAGATTTTTTCAGTGAAAATCACAAGTTAATTTACAGCGCTATACTTAGGCTTTCTGTTGCTGATAAATCAATAGATATCATAAATCTGGCTGATGAGCTCAAACAGTGCGGTCAGCTGGAAAAAATAGGCGGTCAGTCATATCTGCTGTCACTTCAAAGCAAACCTCCTACATCTGTAGATATCCTCAGTTATACCGCAATTGTCAACGAAAAGTCTCAGGCCAGAAAAATACTGAATCTGATTGCCTCCGTTGAAAGAAGTCTGTATGTACCCAACGGTGTTTCCGTTTCTTCAATAAGAGACGAGCTTGAAAATAATATCATAAAGCTTGGTGAAGAAAATTCCGGTCTGGATGAGAATACTCCAAAGGATATCAAATCTATAATTTTTGATGTAGTAAACGATATTCGAGAAAACAACAATAAGAATATTGATGTTACAGGTGTTACCTCGGGTTATACAGATCTTGATAAAATGACAGCTGGATTTCATGCCGGTGAACTTATTATTGTCGGTGCCAGACCTGCAATGGGTAAAACCACCTTTGGTATGAATCTTGTTGAAAATATGGCATTTAAATCGAATCCCGGTATTAAACCGGTTCTTGTGTTTTCAATAGAAATGAATGCCAAGGAAATAGTTACCAGACTTATTTCTTCCATGGCTCACATTGAAATGGACAGACTTAAGAAGTATCGTCTTGATGAAACGGATCTGAAAAACATGCTTACCGTGGCAACAACGGTAAACAACTATAAATATCCTCCTATTTTCATATGTGACGGTCAGGTGTCTGCCCAGGAGATTAGAGCCATAACAAAGCGTCTGTGCCGAGAATATAACGGTCTGGGCGGGGTAATGGTCGATTATCTCCAGCGTATCAATTTCCCTAATGACGGCAGAGCTAGACATGAGCAGATCGGCGAAGCTTCATGGATTCTTAAATCTCTGGCAAAGGAACTGCAGATTCCGGTTATTGCTTTGGCTCAGGTAGCTCGTGACATCGAAAAGGGAAGAAAGGATAAACGACCTATGAATGCAGACCTTCGTGAATCTGGTTCTATAGAACAGGATGCCGATGTCATTATGTTCGTGCATCGTGAAGAAGTTTATCAGAAGGATAATCCTGAAGTAAAAGGAAAGGCTGAAATTATTATCAGTAAGCAGCGAAACGGTCCGACGGGAATAGTTGACATGTTTTTCCAGGGAAATTATGCGAGATTTACGGAAACAGCTCATACAAATATGGAGCAGTCAGTGTAATGTGTGATGTGTGATGTGTGATGTGTTTTGAACTGTTCATGTGTGAGTTTTTAAAGATTTAGAATAATAGGATTAATGATGAAGACCGTGCAGGCACAGATAGATTTGAGTGCCCTAAAATATAACGTAAATTTAATAAAAGACAGACTGCCGGGGTGTAAGGTATACAGTGTGCTAAAGGCTGATGCTTATGGACACGGGAGTGTAAGATGTGCTCAGGCCCTGAATGATACGGCATATGGTTTTGCGGTAGCCAGAATAGAGGAGGCCATAGAACTCAGAGAGGCGGGTATAGACAAACCTGTTCTTATGCTTGGCGGTTTTTTCAGGGAAGACGATCTTAGTCTCATTGAAAAGTATAATATTGAGTTTACGGTTCATTCACTGTGGCAGATTGAGGCTCTGGACAGATATCAGAAATCGGATGTGTTTACTGTGTGGCTGCAGGTTAATGTCGGTATGCAGAGACTTGGGTTCAATTCTGATGAACTGGCTGCGGCGAAAGAAGCACTATCAGCGTGTACCAGCGTAAAAAAGCCTATTGGAATAATTTCACATCTTAGCTGCGCCGATGATGAAAGTCTGAAAAATTATAACAAGCAGCAGTTGCAGGAATGGAACAGAATGGCTGCTGACTGGAATGGACCAAAGTGCCTGTCAAATTCAGCTGCCTGTGCCTATTTCCCTGAAAAATCGACAGAATTTGTAAGACCGGGTATAACTCAGTATGGCATTTCTCCGACTTTAGGTAAAACAGGTCGAGATCTGGGGTTGAAACCCGTCATGAAGCTGTCTTCTGAAGTTATTGCCATAAGAGATCTTAAACCGGGTGATGTGGTCGGTTATGGTGCTTCGTGGGTTTGCGAGAAACCTACCAGACTTGCAATTGTTGCTGTCGGTTATGCTGACGGATATCCTCGGGCGGTTCCGAGCGGAACTCCTGTCGAGATAAATGGAAGGCTTGTGAAAACAGCCGGTCATGTGTGTATGGATATGATGTTCATTGATCTAGGGGCTGATGCCGTGGACAAGATAGGTGATAAGGTTTACCTCTGGGGAACGGATAACATAGCTGTTGAAACCATCGCGGAATCAATTAATACTATTCCGTATGAACTTGTATGTCATCTTTCTGACAGAGTTGAATTTATTTATTCATAGACGAATAAGAAACTGTATTTCGTTGGACAAAAAAATCAGTTGCACCTTTACGGCTGCAACTGATTTTTTATTGTACGTTTAAACGAAATCTGAATTAGAAGTTGAATTCTTCCTTTTCATATTTCTTGGACAGTCTGATGTCGTCACCTAGCTGTTCCATCAGTTCCTGAAGCTCAGCTTCAGCCTTATCCAGTTTATCTTCGCAGTTGTCAAGGGCAATAAGTTCTTCTTCACACTCATTGCTCTTTTCCCCTTTCTGCTGGCAAACCAGTTCTGAACGCTTTTTCTGAGCATCGTACTTGTCCTGAGCGAATCTTAATGGCAGATCATGAGGTTTTTTGAAACTGACTCCTTTTGAGTCAATGTTCACATACAACCAAGGGTGACCCCAATCCCATACAGGAAAAATAAATTCAACAGCATTGTTGTCGGCAGTGTAGAGCGAGGTGTTACTGTTGACTTTACCTAACAGTGCAACTAGAACAAGTGCTACAATGCCGTAAAGAAGGACTTTGTAAAACATAAAAAACTCTCTTATGAAAATCTGTGTATGACGTTTAACACCTATATAACATTATACTAAAAAACAATAACTCGCGCACTATTATATATTATTTGATTACATCATTTTCTTTGAATATACTTTTTGTCAAAAAGTATGTGATTATCTTAAAATATGATGCTTCGATTTATATTTACCGCAAGAAAAATGGACTGGCACTAAATTGAAATTCTGAGAAAAAAATGAGAACCGGAGGTTCTCATTTTTTTGGAAATGTTATTAGTGGATATTCAGTAGTTTACTTCTTGAATCTCATTGACAGATCCATTGCCTTAACGTTCTTTGTTAAAGCTCCCACAGAAATAAAATCAACCCCGATTTTCGCGTATCTTGCAATAGTGGAAAGATTTACATTGCCACTGATTTCAAGCTTTGCCTGATGATTTGTAATCTTTACAGCTTCTTCCATTGCCGGAATGTCAAAGTTGTCAAGCATGATTATATCGCTCTTCGCATCAAGAGCCTGCTGGAGCTCATCAAGATTTTCAACTTCAACTTCAACCATTTTGCCAGGGTTAAGCTTTCTTGCTGTTTCAATAGCCTGTTTTATGCCACCGCATGCCATGATGTGATTTTCCTTAATCAGGTATGCATCGAATAGTCCCATGCGATGGTTATGTCCGCCGCCGGCAACAACCGCGTGCTTCAGAGCGGTACGTAATCCAGGAACAGTCTTTCTTGTATCAAGAAGTGTGCAGTTTGTTCCTTCCATTTCCTTGACATAAGCTGATACTGCGGTAGCAACACCTGATAATGTCTGTACGAAGTTCAGTGCGGTACGTTCAGCTGTGAGCATGATGCGCGCATTGCCGTGAAGACGGAACAGTTCCTGACCGGGAGCAACCTTGTCACCATCCTTTACGAGCCATTCTACGGAAACCTTGTCTCCTAACTGATGAAATATTTCATCAACCCAGGCCTTACCGCAGAATACACCTTCTTCACGAGTGATTACTGTAGCATCACTGATACGGTCAGCCGGAATTAATTGAGCAGTAATGTCAAGAGTAGCATCAAGCTCTCCGCCCAAATCCTCTTTGAGGGCCAGAGCAACTGAATTGGTAATATCATTACTTAACATAATATGAATCCTGTTTTCGTTTAAATTCGGAAAGGTGACAGTTAAAATCACGACCACCTATATTATATACCATGAACTGATGTTTTTTCACTTCATGGTTCCACTTAAATCTTTTTTGCAATAATTAAAGTCCCGAAATACCTATGATGATGTCTGTTAGTCAGGTCTTTACAAGAAAATAATTTAGAGTTGAGTCGGTCATTAAGTAATAAGAATGAGATTTAAGTCGAAAAAATGATAAAAAAAATGTATAATACAGCACCCATTGTGTTTTAGTGATTTTTTTGATTTCAACACATTGAGGATTGTTTTGTTTATTAAAAACTTTAGTGACGTAATATGCTTGAAATAACCTCTCTTGAAAATAGATTAGCTGACTATCAGAATCGTACTGACAGTCTTAGGGGGTATCTTTGACCCTGACAGTAAACAGGAACGACTTGAAGAAGTAGAAGGTTTACTTGCCAATCCGGATGTTTGGGGAGATCAGAGCAAATATCAGGAGCTCAGCAGGGAAAAACAGGAACTTGAATCATGCACAGGAACCTTCAGGACTCTGTCCGGTTATTTTGATGACTGTGAAGTCCTGTTTGAAATGGTTAAGGGTGATCAGGACGAAATGGCTTATCAGGAGCTGGTTTCCGTACTTGATTCAGTTGACAGCCTGTTATCGGAACTTGAGTTTAAGCGCATGTTCAGTGGTGAACACGATCCGTCAAACTGTTATATGGACATTCAGTCCGGTTCAGGTGGAACGGAAGCTCAGGACTGGGCAAGCATGATTATGCGCATGTATCTGAAATTTGCCGATAAGAACGGATTCAAAAGCGAGATTATTGAAATATCTGAAGGTGAAGTTGCAGGGATTAAATCAGCAACCATCAAATTCACCGGACCATATGCATACGGATGGTTCAGAACTGAAACCGGAGTACATCGTCTGGTGCGCAAGTCTCCTTTTGATTCAGGCAATCGTCGTCATACATCATTCTGTTCGGCATTTGTTTATCCAGAGGTGGATGACAGGATTGAGATTGAAATCAATCCGGCAGATCTCCGTGTTGATGTGTACAGAGCTTCCGGTGCAGGTGGCCAGCATATCAATAAAACCGATTCTGCTATAAGAATTACACATATTCCGACGAACACGGTAGTGCAGTGTCAGAATGAACGTTCCCAGCACCAGAACAGAGAACAGGCTATGAAGCAGCTGAAGGCTAAGCTTTATGAACTCGAACTTCGCAAGAAGCAGGAGGAAAAGCAGAACCTTGAAGACTCAAAGTCTGATATAGGCTGGGGCAGTCAGATCAGATCATACGTGCTTGATGATTCACGCGTGAAGGATTTACGTACCGGCTACGAAGACAGAAACACAGTATCTGTACTTGATGGCGGTATAAAGGAATTTATTAGAGAAAGCTTAAAAGCAGGACTTTAATTCAATAGGAAAAAATATGGAAAATCAGCTTGAGACTCAGAATTCTGAGTTAAACAATGAAATGGCACAGCGTCTCGCTAAGTTAGATGAAATCAGAAAAAACGGTATCGCTTTTCCTAACGATTTCCGCAGAGATCATATCTCATCAGATTTACACAGCCTTTATGATGATAAGGATCCGGAAGCTCTTGAAGCTGAAAAACATGTAGTGAAGATTGCCGGTCGTATGCTTACCCGCCGTATTATGGGGAAGGCATCATTTGCAACCCTGCAGGATATGGGTGGCAAGATTCAGATTTACGTAACCCGTGACGATTTACCTGAAAATCAGTACAACGAAGAGTTCAAGAAGTATGACCTCGGTGATATAGTTGGCTGTGAAGGTTTTGTATTCAAGACCAAGACCGGCGAATTGTCAGTTCATGTAACCAATATAAGATTATTAACCAAGGCATTACGTCCTCTTCCTGAAAAGTTCAAGGGACTGGTGGATCAGGAAGCACGCTGTCGTCAGAGATACCTTGACCTTATTTCAAATGAACGTTCAAGAAACACCTTCATTATTCGTTCAAAGGTTATTGCAGGTATCAGAAAGTACATGACCGCTCACGGATTCATGGAAGTTGAAACACCGATGATGCAGACTATTCCAGGCGGTGCATCTGCAAGACCGTTCATTACTCACCACAATGCCCTTGATATGGATATGTACCTTCGTATTGCACCGGAACTCTTCCTTAAGAGACTGGTTGTAGGCGGTTTTGAACGCGTGTTCGAAATCAATCGTAACTTCCGTAACGAAGGTATCGACGTAAGACATAATCCTGAATTCACCATGATGGAATTCTACATGGCTTATGCAGATTATCATGATCTGATTGATTTTACAGAAGATCTGTTCAAGACTCTTGCTCTTGAAGTTCTCGGAACCACCAAGATTCATTATGCAAAAGACGGTGAAGAAGGTCTTGATCTCGATTTCGCACAGCCGTTTGACCGTCTGACAATGAAGGAAGCCATCTTAAAGTATGCAGACTGGATCAAGCCTGAAGATCTTGAAGATTATGATCGTGCTCATGCCATCGCTGAAAAGCTTCATATTGAAATTCTGAGTGCATGGAAGCTGGGTCATCTGATTTCCGCTATCTTCGAAGAAGTAGCTGAACACAATCTGCAGCATCCAACCTTTATTACTGAATATCCGTTCGAAATTTCTCCTCTTGCAAGAAGAAACGATAAGAACCCTGATTTCACAGACCGTTTCGAATTCTTTATTGCAGGTCGTGAACTTGGTAATGCGTTCTCAGAACTTAACGACGCACAGGATCAGGCCGCAAGATTCAGAGCGCAGGTTGAACAGAAGGAAGCCGGTGATGATGAAGCCATGTATTATGATGCAGACTTCATTACAGCTCTGGAACACGGTTTACCTCCAACTGCAGGTGAAGGTATCGGTATTGACCGTCTGGTTATGCTGTTTGCAAACTGCCATACCATCAGAGACGTAATTTTATTCCCAACCCTCAGACCTCAGAAGTAATCCGGTAACAGGTTGAAATAAAAGCCGGCAAGTTGATCATTTTAGGATCGAATATTGTTTCTCTTCGGAGTATAATAAGTCGGCTTGTTGATAATTTTAGCAAAGGAAAGTAAAAGAATGATCCATGGATCAATAGTTGCTCTTATTACTCCGTTTAAAGACGGAAAACTTGATGAAGTTGCTCTCCGCAATATTGTTAAGTGGCACATCGAACAGGGAACAAACGGTATTGTTCCTGTTGGTACTACCGGTGAATGTCCTACCCTTACCCCTGAAGAACACTGCCGTGTTATCGAAATTACGGCTGAAATTGCCAAGGGCAAGATGAGCATTATCGCTGGTGCCGGTTCAAACAATCCTGTTGAAGCAATTGAATACAGCAAGGTTGCAGAAAAGGCCGGAGCCGATGCTACTCTACATGTAGCAGGTTATTATAACCGTCCTAACCAGGATGGCCTGTACGCACATTTCAAAAAGCTTCATGATGAAACCAATATTCCTATTGTTCTGTACAACATTCCTGGCAGAGCTGTGGTTAATATTCTTCCTGAAACCGTTGCAAAGCTTGCTGAGCTTCCACGAGTAATCGGTATCAAAGATGCTACCGGTGATCTGGCAAGACCATGGGTTGAAAGACAGCTTATCAAGAGAAAGGATTTCGTATGGCTTTCCGGAGAAGATGCTACAGCCGTAAGTTACAACGTGGCTGGCGGTACCGGTGTAATTTCCGTAACTGCAAACGTTGCTCCAAAGCTTGTTGCTGAAGTTCAGGCTCTTACCCTTGCCGGCAAGTATCTTGAAGCCCGTGAAAAACAGGACAGCCTGATGCGTATGCACAAGCTGATGTTCAAGGAACCAAGTCCGGCCGGTGCTAAGTACGCATGCTCACTGCTTGGCTTATGTACTGAAGAATGCCGTCTGCCGGTAATGCCTCTCTCAGCTCAGACCAAGGCTGAAATCAAGAGTGCAATGCAGGATCTCGGTTTGATTTAATCAAGTTCCTGAGTGCAAAATGATAAGTCAGAAGCCGTAAACGCATGTTTACGGCTTCTGTGTTTCCACACTGATAAAGTATAACCGGTTCAGGTTTTAAGTGGACTAGTTATGAACATCAGTTATAATATTCACGTTTCAAGCCCTAGATATTCACAAACCTAGGATTTAACCGATTTACTAACAGGCAGAATATAATTTATGGAAAGTGTAATTGAAGAAGAAGTTCCTCATCTGAGAAGAATTAAGAGCTACGTATTAAGAGAAGGTCGTCTGACTACCGGGCAGGAAAGAGCTCTCAGGGAATTGTGGCCTGAATGGGGGATTGAGTATACTGACTCACTGCTTGATCTGGATAAGGTATTCGGACGCAGTAATGCTCCTCTCACCGTGGAAATCGGCTTCGGTATGGGTAAATCTCTGGTTGAAATGGCTTCTAAGGCTCCAGAACGCAATTTTATCGGTATTGAGGTTCATACTCCCGGTATAGGGGCCTGTCTGGCTGATATCAGGGATCATAATATATCAAATCTCAGAGTTGTTCATCATGATGCCGTTGAGGTATTTAACAGTATGATTCCTGATGATTCTGTTGATACTCTGCAGCTTTATTTCCCTGATCCGTGGCATAAAGCACGCCATCATAAGAGAAGAATTGTAAAACCGGAATTTCTGGATATGATCATGCCTAAGCTCAGACAGGGCGGTGTGATTCATATGGCCACCGATTGGGAAAATTATGCTGAACAGATGCTGGAGGTTTTAAGTGCAGACTCCCGTATTGAAAATCTGTCAGCAGATAATACATACGTGCCGAGACCGGATTTCCGTCCGCTTACCAAATTTGAATTAAGAGGTCAGCGTCTGGGGCATGGTGTTTGGGATTTAATGTTCAGGAAAAAATAAATGTCTAACGAAAGACTTGAAGCTCTGACTTTGTGGTACAGAGGGCTGTCTGAAAAGCATGTATCCACTCCAGTAATGATCAGTGGAGATGCGTCATTCAGAAAGTTTTACCGTGTTGATGAAGGAATTCTGATGGATGCTCCTCCGGCAACAGAGAAGAATCATGAATTTGTAGATTTAAGCGGTATGTATCTTTCGAACGGTATTCGTGTGCCAAAGGTGATTGCCGTAGATTATGAACAGGGGTTCATTCTTGTTGATGATCTCGGTGATGAAACCATGTCAAAAAGAATGAGTTCTGCAGATGGTACAGCTCTATGTCTTGATGCTGTATCTCTTCTTGGCAGACTTGCTGCGGCTGATGCGGGGGATCTTCCTCCGTTTGACAGGGAGTTCATGCTGAGGGAAATAACCATTGGCACGGAATGGTATTTTCAGAAAGCTTTGGGTGTGACATTTTCAAAAAGGGATCAGAAAACGCTGGAAAGTGCTTCAAGAATAATGATTGCAAACAATCTGAAGCAACCGCAGGTTTTCATGCATCGCGATTTTCACTGTCGTAACATAATGATTACCGGAGATGAATTTGCCCTGGTTGATTTTCAGGACAGTGTTCACGGGCCTCTGTGCTACGATTTTGCCTCAATGGTTTTTGACTGTTACCGCGATTTTTCCGAAAAGGAAAGAAATTCCCTGACAAAGGCATTTCTCAATGAAGTCAAAAAGCGAAAGGTTGTTTCTGAAAACGTTGATTTTGTGCAGTTCAGAAAGATGGTTTATCTGACGGCCATCCAGAGACTTTACAAGTGTGTGGGGATATTCAGCAGACTCTATCTTCGTGATGGTAAGAAAGGATACCTGCAGTATATTCCACGAGTTATCTACAACATTAAGATGATCTGCAGTATGTATCCGTCTTTATCGGGGCTTAGCGATCTTTTTACAAAATATGAAAGGCATAATGTCGATTTTGCATCTATGGTGGACGAGTGCAGTACTTTTAACCCTGCAAATTTAAAGAGGTGACATTAAGCCTCAGCAACTGATTTGAACATAAAACCGGCTTTCTGAGTTTATTATCTGCGGAAAGCCGGTTTTGTAGTTTAAATGTGGACGTGTACACACTATAATCAGACGCGCCTATTTATATTGTAGGTTTATTCTTTTTTTCGGATTAAAATGCAATAATAGATCGTAAACCCGTATGCAGTCTGTAGTTTTGACTGTGATTATCAATAATTTCCGTAGACAAGGATTGTTATTATGAAGGCTATGATTCTGGCCGCCGGCAGAGGCGAAAGAATGAGACCTCTGACCGATACCACACCAAAACCTTTACTGAAAGTAAATGATAAGTCTTTAATTGAATACCATATTGAAAAACTGAAGAATGTCGGTATTAAGGATTTTGTCATCAATCATGCATGGCTGGGTGACGTTATTGAAAAATCCCTTGGAAACGGCAGCAGATACGGTGTCAGGATAAGTTACTCCCCCGAGCAGCAGGGCGGACTTGAGACTGCCGGTGGAATCAGACATGCTCTTCATCTTTTGGGCAATGAACCGTTTATCGTTGTTAACGGTGATGTTTACAGTGAATTTGATTATGCAGAACTGGTTAATCTCGAGCTTGGGGATGCCTTAGGGTGTCTTTATCTTACTGACAATCCTGATTTTCATCCGCAGGGAGATTTCTGTATCAGAGACGGGTATCTGGATCTTACTCCTGAATTGACATTCAGCGGTATATCCGTATATCGTCCGGAAGCATTTAAGGACATTCCGGATGAAAGAGCCAAGCTTAAGCCGTATTTTGAAAAATGGAGCGCAGACAGAAAGCTGCTGGCCCGTTATCTGAATGCGTACTGGTGTGATGTAGGAACTCCTGAAAGATTAAATAATCTGGACTTAAGACTGAGACATCAGGAAAAATAGGAGCTGGATATGAGTGACGTTGTTATGCAAGTGGCAAAGAGAGCCTATACCCTGATATTTGTTATCATTACCGCCTTTATCAGCTGTTACTTTATGATTGATACTCCCATGCCGGCCATCATTCTTGTTGGTGTCGCCTGGATACTGGGGGCAACGCTTGATAAAAAATATAATCCTGCAAACAAAAGACCAGAATATACGGAAGAACAGAAAAGGGTATTCAACGCCTCCAAATTTATTCTTGCAGGGTATATTTCTCACAACTCAAGAGCCAAGCCTAACCAGCTGGAAAAAATTCTGAAAACACTGGATGATCTGGCAGACAGTGAGGAAGATAAGGCTTTTTTTGAGGAACAGTTTAACATTGGCCGAACAGTAGGCTTTGATCCTACGGATACCTGTGTGAAACTTCGTGCAGCCATCAATGATGATGAGGTATATCGTCATCGCCTTCTTGAATTTCTGGTTTATGTTGTTTTTATTGACGGTGTGATGACCATTGAAGAGAAAAACCGGCTGAGCAGAGTAGCTGAAAGAATGGCTATTCCTCTGTTCAAGCTTGAAAAATACATAAGGCAGAATAAAGCTATCAGTGAATTTGAAAATTTTATATCCACACTCGGTACAAGACAGAAGTATGCGGAAGCTCAGATTACCACCAGCAGTTACAACAGAGGGTATGTTCCACATGATGAAATTTCAAATTCTCTTGAAGTATTCGGTTTAACCAAGAAAGCCAGTATCAATGATGTGCGGTCAGCCTATCTTAAAATGATGAAAAAATATCATCCTGATCGTCTGGCTTCAAGAGGTTTGAGTCCGGATATGATTAAGCTTTATTCCGAAAAAACAAAGGTTATTCAGAAGGCTTATGAGATTCTGAAGAAGTACTATGAATCACGTTGATTTCTAGATTTTTTTCATATAAATAACCCGTTCTGCTGAACGGGTTATTTATTCATGTTGGCGTGTTAAACGGATTTTCAGTGAGATATGGTAACCCGTATCGCACTATTCGGTGGCAATACCGAATTCTTTTCTGGTTTTATGGATAAGATCCAGAATTTCGGCTTCTGATACTGCTTTTTTCAGTATCGCCTTTACCGCGTTTTCAATAGGTGAATTTTCAGAGTAGTCGGTTTTGAATATAAGTGATGCACGTTTGCCGGACGCACATATATCCTTGACATTGTTTTTGCCGTTAGGATTATTGTCATCATAGACAGCTATTGAGTGCCCCCCAAGATTATTCATTACTCTGAAGCATGGAATGTCAGTGGAACCGTCACCGATAAACAGCATTCTGTTGAATGGAATGTTTCTCTGTTCATCAGGAATGTATCTGTTCACGGTTGCATTTTCGCTTTCATCGAACGCCCCTTTGTTTATTCTGAACAAATACTGGGTTTTGGTTGTGTAGTTTACCGCCTGTGCCGGCCAGCAGGCCACGCCGTTGGCATCGTACATGAAACTGGAGGCAAATACTTTTTTAAATTTACCATTGATGGGACTGCCTTCAATTATCTCCTTCAATCCGGAAGATATAATGTAGTGTTCGACATTGACACCGATACTTTTTCCGAACTCGTTGATACGATCGAACCATGTGTCTACTCCGGGGAAAAGAGTTATTTTTTTCCCGTTGTTGACAAAGTCCTCTCTTCTGATGGGAATATCTGCAGCGGTAGCCTTTTTGATCATCAGGTACATATAAGACAGAATATGGTCTGCATTATGTTTAATACCGATTTCGGCTGCTTCCTTCCAGAAGTCACCAGCTGTAACCCCGAGTTTAGGAATAAAATCATATTCCTGCATATTGTGGTTACTGAGGGTGCCGTCAAAATCGTATGCAATTGCAAAGGTAATTTCTTTATCCATGCAGTATTCCCTCCAAAATATTACTGAAACAGCAGCAGGAGTCTAAAACAGCTCAACATCTTCCGGAATTCTGAAAGGCGGCAGGTGCTTAAACTCCATCAGCTCATTTGTAACCGGATGATAAAATGACAGATATCCCGCATGCAGCTGCAGATGAGGTACGATATCCCTTAATTCAGGAGGAGCGTATAAATGATCCCCGAGTATAGGATGTCCAAGAACCATCATGTGAACTCTCAGCTGATGGGATCTGCCAGTTATCGGCTGAAGCTTCACCAGAGTCCTGTCATTTTCTCTTTTCAGACATTTGAAATTTGTAATAGCCTCACGTCCGTTGACGTAATCAACTCTCTGGAGCGGCCTGTTCAACCAGTCCACGCACAGGGGCTTGTTGACAACCCCATGATCCTGTTCAACAATCCCTCCGACCCATGCAAAGTAAATCTTGTGGGTTTTTCGTTCCTGAAACTGTTTGCCGAGTCGTCCGGTAGCCATTTTGTTTTTTGCAACAACCAGTATGCCCGAAGTACTCATATCCAGTCTGTGTACTGCGGCGGCTTCAGGGTTATCCCTTCTGACACGACTTAAAATGCTGTCATTGTGTTCGGCAGCTTTGCCGGGAACGCTCAAAAGTCCGCTTGGTTTGTTTACCACTATAATGTCAGTGTCTTCATAGAGAACTTCGAGAAACGGATCCATCGGAGGGTTGTATACAAAAGTGTCTGATGTCTGATTACTCATATAATTAGTATATTCTGTTTGATTAAATAACGATGCGGAATTGGATGCTTTTTTGATGAAACTCTTGATATTTTACCTAACTGATTTTAGTTTTGTTAATTTTTTTGATTGTGCCGGATAAAGATAATTAAACCGGTATAATTATTTTTATGGATATAAACATTTACATGTATTGTGTTGTAGGTCATTTATATTATTTAATTCTGATGTTTATTACATTCAAAATAATGTAGAATGTGCACATTCTACATTTGTGACAAGAAAAATAGGATGTTTTATGTCAGCATTAGAGCTTTGCGCTTATGGCGGAGTAGAAAATCTGGTATTTAATGACAGTACGGAAGTTACATCCCCGAAAAAAGATGAAGTACAGGTAAAGATTCTGGCGGCCGGGGTTAATGTCATCGATACCAAAATTCGTCTTGGAACCAGTTTCGCTGCCAAGACCCGCGGAGAAAGATTCCCGTGGGTGATAGGCTTTGATATGAGTGGTGAGGTTGTCAAGGTTCCAAAGGACTGTGAAGATTTTCAGAAAGGTGACAAAGTTTGCGGTCTGGTCGGATTTCCCCTGAATGGCGGTGCTTACAGTTCTCTGAATAATTTTCAGGCAAGTGAACTTATTAAAATTCCTGAAGGCTGCGGAATAAAGGTTGCCGGAGCGTTGCCTCTTGCAGGTCTGACTGCGTATCAGGCTCTGTTTGACATAGGACATCTTCAGCCTGAGCAGACCGTTATTATTTCAGCGGCCGCAGGCGGAGTAGGACATCTTGCCGTTCAGCTTGCAAAGAATGCCGGCGCCAGGGTTTTGGGAATATGTTCCAAGGAAAATCATCAGTTTGTTAAGGATTTGGGTGCAGACGGAGTAGCCGAGTACGATCATGAGGAATGTCTGAAGTGGCAGAGTGAGGCGGATCTCTTTATAGATCTTGTGGGAGGACAGAGCGCCATCAACAACCTTTCTCTTCTGAAACTCAATGCTACCATGGTTTCAGTTCCAACCGTTACTTATCAGGCTGTAAGACTGGCGGCTACCGATATGTCGATAAATGTTGCAGGTATGGTTGTTAAGCAGAATAAGGCTCAGTTAAAGAAGATGCTTGATATGATTGCTGACGGAGATCTTAAAGTACATATTTCTGAAAGCTTCTTCCTGAAAGACGGAGCAAAGGCGCATGCGGTAATAGGCGGCGGTCATACAATAGGAAAGCTGATTCTGTTACCTAACGGAATCGTGCGCGAGGTGAAAGTCTAGATTCGGTGCGCCAAGAAAAGATTGCAATAGAAAACGGTAACCGTACAGCTGACGGTTACCGTTTTTAATTTTCTATGACAGAGACGTTTGTGCAGCCGATGCTAAACTTTTATATCAGTTTGCAAAGTTCAGGTCATACATCCTTTGAGTGTGTGCGGCGGCTTCCGTAAGGTTGAGATGCTGATAACTCTTGATCAGATACTGCATCGCATCTTTTGTTTCGTCAGTTCCCTGGTAGGTAAGAATCAGTTTCTGACAGTGTCTGGCTGAGGATATATATGCCTGTTTTTTATAATAGTATTTGGCAATGGCCAGTTCATGCTTTGCAAGAACACTCCTGATGTATACCATTCTTGCATAGGCATCAGCGGCATAAAGGCTGTTAGGGTACGATGTATAGAGGCGACTGAAGTCTTTAAAGGCTGCTTCAAAGAAAGATACATCACGATTGGAATTGTCAACGCGAATCAGATCAAGCAATCTGTCAGTTGCTTTCTGCTGGTTGGTCAGACCTCTCATATACAGTACATAGTCAATATGTTCGTCTGAAGGGTTCAGGCGGATAAATTTATCAATTTCCGCAATAGCCAGTTCATTTTCCCTGTCTTTATAGTAGGTGTAGATTAGGTTAAGCTGAACCTGATGCGCATACGGACCGAAAGGATATCTGTTGTCAATGGCTTCAAGGTTAAGTCTGGCTGTGTTGTAGTTTTCATTGGCCATGGCCTTGTATGCATCTATATACAATTCATAGGGCTGTTTGTCCGGAACAATATCCCTGTTTTTTGAAGAACAGCCGGTCATCATAATAATGCCTAAAAAAGTAATTACCAGTTTGCTTGCAGTGCTCAGCATTTCAATATCCACTATCTGAATTTTGGAAATTCAAAAAAAATCAGTTATAAATTAACAATTGTTGCTGCCTTTCGGGAGAAAAACCACGTTACTCGGCAATCTGTCCGCCGGTACGGTCTGCATGTTACATGCGGCGGAACAAAACAACACAGTGAATATAATACACAAAAACAATTCAATATTCATGCAATAGTTAATTTTATGATGAGAATATGGATATTTAAAAGAGAAGCATGTTAAAACATCAGATGTTCAGCAAGTGGCAGCTGTGTTTGTGATAATGATTACGGACTTCCTTTAGCTGTCGGTAATCAAAAAGGAATGTATAAAGAGTCGGCATATGCTAGAATGCACTAAAATTTGAGGTTTTTATACATGAGTCAGACTATAGAATTAACTTCCGTTATTCCAGAAGATATGCATGGCATGCGACTGGATCAGGCATTAAGTGAACTTTTTTCAGATTATTCACGTAACAGACTTAAGGGGTGGATCCTTGAAGGACTGGTGACCGTGAACGGCAATGTGGCTTCTGTTCCGCGCGAAAAGGTGAATGCCAATGACAGCATCGTTATCAATGCGACCATTGATAGCGAAGATCATTTTATTCCGGAGGAAATACCTCTGAATATTGTTTATGAAGATGATGATCTTCTGGTTATAAACAAACCTGCAGGCCTGTCAGTTCATCCGGGAGCCGGACGCAGAACCGGAACCCTGCTTAACGGTCTGCTTTACAGATATCCTGAAAGCATCAATCTTCCACGAGCCGGTATTGTTCACAGACTTGATATGGATACATCTGGACTCATGGTTATAGCCAAGACAATCAGAGCGGTACATAAGCTGGTTAAGGCTATTTCACGTCATGATGTTGTTCGTGAGTACGAAGCGGTTGTAATCGGACACATGACTGCAGGCGGTGAAGTGGATGAACCAATCGGAAGACATCAGACAAACAGAATTATGATGTCTGTTGTTCCGGAAGGGTATGGAAAGGAAGCCGTAACTCATTATCGTGTTATGGAAAAATTTCGTGCGCATTCAAGACTTCGTCTGAGACTGGAAACAGGAAGAACTCATCAGATTCGTGTGCACATGTCATATATCAAGCATCCTCTCGTCGGCGATCCTTTATATGGCGGAAAGAGAGCCAGATTTATCCCTAATGCATCAGCTGAGTTTACCCGTTACGTGAATACTTTCCCTCGTCAGGCTCTGCATGCAATCAAGCTTGAATTCAAACATCCGTTTACCGGAGAGGAGCTTTCATTTGAGGCTCCGGTACCTGATGATATGATTGAACTGGTGGAAGTTCTTCGTGAGGATACAAAAGAACATCCTGATGATATTGTCTGGGGATTTTAGGTGAACGTCAGATCATAGACTGAGGATTAAATGAACTGTAACAGAGGTGACTTATCGAATAAATGCGACGGGGTGAGGATTGTATCCGAATCCTCAGTCATTCCCGGATCCGTGGGGATGGCTTTTACCACAAGAAAAGGCGGGAAAAGTCAGAAGCCCTTTGACGGTTTTAATCTCGGTCTTCACGTGGGGGATAATCCTGTCTGTGTAAACGATAATCGGGAACTTCTTGGGGATGCTCTTCCTGGGGTTAATCAGATTATCTGGCTTAATCAGATTCATTCATGCAATGTCGTAAAGGTTGATGATTCCTTTAGTGGTGTTCCCGATGCCGACGCATCGGTAACCAGAAAAAAGGGGATTGCGCTGGCCATAATGACTGCAGACTGTCTGCCTGTACTGCTGGCTGCTGATGACGGATCCGTGGTTGGAGCGGCTCACTGCGGCTGGAGAGGACTTGCCGGAGGGGTTCTGAAAAATTCAGTTGAGAGTATGGACATATCTCCAGACAGAATATCCGCATGGCTCGGCCCCTGTATAGGCCCTTCGGCTTTTGAGGTCGGAGAGATTGTGAGAGAGTTTTTTTTCAGACTGAATCCTCAGAGTGAAAGGTGTTTTAAGGTTCAGCCTCCGAAAAACGGAGAAAACAAATATCTCGCTGATCTTCCCGCTCTTGCCGAAATGGAATTGAAACGCCTTGGAGTAACAAAAGTAATATCATCAGGATTGTGTACCTACAGCGACGGCGAACGCTTTTTCAGTTATCGAAGGGAGCAAATTACAGGCAGAATGGCGAGTCTTGTCTGGATTAGGTAACACAGGTTCTGCAGATGTGCGAAAATCCATGTTTTATCCGGTTTCGTACGTCTGTGTTCTGGGAATACATTTCGGTACAGACATCAGTTTCTTATATGCTGCATATGCTGTTTAATCGTTGTTCGGCAAGTTGGTTCTTTTATTTCCTAGGATTTCTTTCAGATTGAATAATTTGAAAGAATTGTCATAACAAAACATAAAAAATTCATCAAAAAAACAATCATATTTTTACTTTTGTCCTTGAATATTTTTTAAAAGATCCCATGTCATAAGTGTGAGATTTGAAAAAACAGAGGTGACAGAGTATGAGATTAGAATCATTGACTACACAGCTGCAGGAGGCTCTACAGGATGCTAATTCTCTTGTAGTTGTCAACGAGCAGCAGCTAATAGAACCTGCACACATTGTTGAAGCATTAATAAGCATGCAGGGAAGTTCAATTCCGGCAATCCTGACATTGTGCGGAGCAGATGCAAATGCGGTAAAAATTCTTCTTGATGAAGAGATAAAGAAGTTTCCTGTTGTCAAGGGTGCAGGTGCGGACATTCAGATGTCTCCGGCTACGGGCAGAGTATTCAATCAGAGTGAAAGACTTGCCAAAGAGTATCAGGATAAATTCATTTCATCAGAACTCTTTGTAAAAGCTGCATTCACTGAAGATTCTCTGGTAAGGAATGTATTCACGAAATGCGGTATTAACAAAGGTAAACTTGACGAAGCCATTAACAAGGTTCGTGGCGGTGAGAAGGTAAATGATGCGGAAGTTGAATCAAACCGCCGTGCACTTGAAAGATATACCATAGATCTGACTGCCAGAGCTGAAAGAGGCAAACTGGATCCTGTAATCGGCCGTGATGAGGAAATCAGAAGAGCCATTCAGGTACTGCAGCGCAGAACAAAAAACAATCCTGTGCTTATCGGTGAACCTGGTGTAGGTAAAACCGCAATTGTTGAAGGCCTTGCCCAGCGTATTGTCAAGGGGGAGGTCCCTGAGGGACTGAAGAATAAGAGACTTCTTTCTCTTGATATGGGGGCTCTGATTGCAGGTGCAAAATACAGAGGTGAATTTGAAGAAAGATTAAAGGCGGTGCTGAACGCACTGGCAAAGGAAGAAGGCAGGGTAATTCTCTTTATCGATGAAATTCATACCATGGTTGGCGCAGGCGGCGCTGATGGTGCAATGGATGCGGGAAACATGTTAAAGCCTGCTCTTGCCCGCGGGGATCTGCACTGTATGGGCGCAACCACTCTGGATGAATACCGCAAGTTCATTGAGAAGGATGCTGCTCTGGAAAGAAGATTCCAGAAGGTATTTGTAGGTGAACCGTCAGTAGAGGATACCATTGCAATTCTGAGAGGCCTGCAGGAACGTTACGAACTGCATCACCATGTTGAAATTACGGATCCGGCCATCATTGCTGCGGTGACACTGTCCAACAGATACATTACTGACAGACAGCTTCCGGATAAGGCTATTGACCTGATTGATGAAGCAGCTGCAAGTATCAGAATGCAGATCGATTCAAAGCCTGAGCCGCTGGATCGTCTTGAACGTAAACTGATACAGCTGAAGATGGAACGTCAGGCTGTGGCCAAGGATTCCGATGAGGCAAGTAAAAAACGTCTTGAAATTCTTACTGAAGAAATTGAAAGCAAGGAACGTGAGTACAGTGAACTTGAAGATATCTGGAAGGCGGAGAAGTCCTGCATGCAGGGAGTTCAGCAGATCAAGGAAGAACTTGAGAAAGCTAAGTTTGACTGTGAAATCGCTCAGAGAAAGGGAGAGTTTGAAAGAGCCGGTGAACTTCGTTACAGTGTAATTCCTTCATTGGAAAAGCAGATTGAAAACGTAAGCAGACTTCAGCAGGATGCAAAGAACAACAAGGATACCCCGAAATTACTCCGTAACAAGGTAACGGAAAATGAAATTGCAGAGGTTGTATCCAGAGCGACCGGCATTCCTGTTGCAAAAATGATGGCCGGTGAAAAGGAAAAACTTCTGAATATGGAAAACAGTCTTCACGACAAGGTAATTGGACAGAATGAAGCTGTTGATGCCATCGCGAATGCCATCAGAAGAAGCAGAGCCGGTTTGTCTGATCCTAACAGACCTATAGGTTCATTCCTGTTTATGGGACCTACCGGTGTGGGTAAAACAGAACTGTGCAAAGCGCTGGCCGAGTTTATGTTTGATACGAAGGATGCGATGGTCCGCATAGATATGAGTGAGTTTATGGAGAAATACTCCGTAAGCCGTCTTGTAGGTGCACCTCCGGGATATGTCGGCTACGATGAAGGCGGATATCTGACCGAAGCCGTAAGAAGACGCCCATACAGTGTTATTCTGCTTGATGAGGTGGAAAAGGCTCATCCTGACGTATTCAACATTCTGCTTCAGGTTCTTGACGATGGCAGACTTACCGACGGACAGGGAAGAACAGTAGACTTCAAGAATACAGTGATTATCATGACCTCGAATATCGGTTCTGAGATTATTCAGGAGGAAACCGGTCATAAGAGTTATGATGAAATAAAGAGTGATCTGTTCCAGGTACTTCGCGGACACTTCAAGCCTGAATTCCTGAATCGTATTGACGAAACTGTGGTATTCCATCCTCTGGATGAAGAATGCATCAGAAAGATTGCAGGTATTCACCTGAGAAGTCTGAGCAGTCGTCTGAGCGAGTCAGGTTATCATGTTGAATTTGCTGATAGTCTGCTTGCCCGTGTTGCTCATATAGGTTTTGATCCTGTTTTCGGCGCAAGACCGTTGAGAAGAGCTATCCAGGATGTTGTGGAAAATCAGCTTGCTCAGCTGGTGCTTAAAGGGGAATTAATGCCTGACAGTACCTACACGGTTGATTTAACTGATGAGGACAAACTGGTTGTTCACAGAAAGTAGACTGTAAAACAGTTTTCTGAAGAACAATAGGTTGAGTGCAAGTATAAAAGGGGGCATTAGACATAATGTCCCTTTTTTACTGAATGGTGTAAATTTAAATTCTTCGTCATTATGTAAATAAAGGTGGGGGAAAATTAAACGATGTGGATAAAATTTGTGTGTTTTGGGTAAAATTTATTCAAAAGATAAGTTTTTTGCGAAAAAGATCAAAAAAACAGTTGACGAAAAAAATAAAAAACCTAAAATACACATCGTTCGCT
>LXOW01181312.1_pt1 | contig 76814 bp, 55 predicted proteins | sample 1368591 | NCBI WGS metagenome assembly LXOW01 (sample SAMN04884650, study PRJNA319009) | bovine gut metagenome | isolation source: Cow rumen | host: Bos taurus | place: Italy: Legnaro (PD) | collected 2014-07-09
TGCGGGCCGAACCTGACATTCCTCTTAGGCGAAATGTCAGGCTTCGGCCCCTACGGGTGCATAGAGATATTGTCAGGTGATTGTCGTTCGTTTTCGAAATAATTAGTAGAAAAACTCAGTTTGCGCCGGGCGGATGTCGGTAAGCGACCCGGCGTAATGCCGCAGGGTGTGCGGGACGTACGGATGCCTTGCGCACTCATCTTCGTCGATGCTCACGCCGATGCCCGGACGGTCGGGTATCGTGATATAACCGTCCTTGTATTCGAGCTGCTCATCGCAGACTTCATGCCGCCAGGTGACGTCCGAATACATTATCTCGAGTATCGAGAAGTTGCCCGTGCATGCGGCGAGCTGCAGCGTCGCGGCGTTCGCGACGGGGCCGGACGGATTGTGCGGCGCGAAAGGAATGTAATATGCGTCCGCCATCGCGGCTATCTTTTTGAGTTCGAGTATGCCTCCGGCGTGCGAGACGTCGGGCTGGATGTAATCAACCGCGTGCTTTTCGAACAGATCGCGGAAATTGCGAATCGAATAGAGCCGCTCGCCGGCAGATACCGGCACCGGCGACTTGTCCCTGACCTGCGCCATCGCGTCGAGATTGTCGGGCGGAACCGGCTCCTCGAAGAACATCGGCCCGAACTGCTCGAGCTTTTTCGCGATAACTATCGCTGTCGGGACGTTGAATCTGCCGTGTCCTTCGATAAGCAGGTCGACTTTTCCCTCCGTCGCCGCTTTGACGCGCGCGACGCACTCGAGGGCGCGGTCGAGGTCTGCGTTCGATATCTCCATAAACGATTTTCCGAAGGGATCCCACTTGAGGGCGGTGACGCCCCGCTCAAGAGCGATTTTCGCCTTCTCGGCAAACTGTTCGGGCGTTTTGGCGCCCGCGAACCAGCCGTTGGCGTATATACGGACGCGCTCGCGCATCTTTCCGCCGAGCAGGGCGTATACCGGCTTGCCGAACGACTTGCCGAGTACGTCCCAGAGGGCGATCTCAACCGCCGACAGCGCAGACATGAGCACCGGTCCGCCTCTCCAGTAGGCGTCGCGGTAGATCGTCTGGAAGTGCTCCTCGATCCTTGTCGGATCCTTGCCGACAAGATAGTCCTTTATATGCTCGACGGCGCCCGCGAGCGCCTTTTCCTTGTACTCGAGCGTCGCCTCTCCGACTCCGTCTATTCCCTCGTCGGTGTAAACCTTGACGAAAGCCCAGTTGGTGCGGAAGCAGTCGGTGATAATGCATTTAACGTCTGTGACTTTCAAAACTTTATCTCCTTGTATATCTCGGGAATTACTCTGTTTTCGCATTCGAATCCGCGCGGATCGATCTCGTCGAACATTCCGACGTGGATGGGGACGACGTGTTTCGCCCCGACCCTGCGCGCGAAATCCGCGGCGTCGGTCATATTCATATTGTTTCCCTTGCCGTTGACCGGAAGGAAGAGCGCGAAAATATCCTTCGGCAGAAGCGGGAAAATCCTCTCGCTGTAAAGCGTGTCGCCGGTGACGTAGTATTTTCTCTTCCCGTCGTCGATTATAACTCCGACGGCGAAGGGATCGCTGTGTTCGGCGGGAACGGCAGTAAACTTAAAGCCCTTCTCGGTCCAGGTCGTTCCGGCGTTGAACTGCACGAAATTGTTTTCGCTGTCCCGGATTCTCGCGATCTTCATCACAGACGAAGGCCCGAGCACAGTCACGCGAGAGTCCTTCGTTATGAACCGCGGAGCCGTTTCGGGATCGTAATGATCGATGTGATCGTGCGTAAATATCATGATATCCGGCTTTATATCGAAGAGCGATTCGTCGACCGGCTGCCTTCGGAAGTTCCGCGGCTCGACCTTCTCGACGTAGTCCGAAAGATAGGGATCGATCATCACGACGACTCCGTCCTTCTCGAACAGAAGTCCCGCCTGGCCGATATAGGTAACTTTTGTCATATTGAAATCCTCGCAGGGGTTAATATCTGTTATTGATTGTTCACTGCACCAAGTCTTAATCGCCTTCTGCCTCAATATAGTACGCCACGCAGAGATCGACGACCATGCCGTAGCTCTTCGTGCCTGCGGTTCCGTTGATCTTGAGGTAGGTGTCGTTGACCTTTTCGCTCACCGTCGCAACGACCGATTTGCGGTACTTCGAAAAGAATGAGCTGTATGCGACAAGTTCCTTCCGGATTTTCTGCGGAACCTGATTCCAGACCTCCCTGTAAGCGTCGGAATCGGCCGAGGCGAGAGCGCTCGCGACGTACTCGAACATATTGACGGCCCCCGAATAACGCAGGTAGGCGTCGTCTGCGTCACGGCAGACGAGATAGGCGACGAAATTCGCCTCGTCCTCGCGCGCGATGCCGCGCTGGTGCGCCAGCTCGTGCGCCGCGGTGTACGGAATCGTATAGTCGGGCATATTGATATTGATGTTCGCCTCGCCCGTGAAATAGGAATAAACTCCGGTTATGTGCGTGTAGGTCCAGGGCTCTGAGAGCATCACCTGCTTGACGCGGCTGCGCAGCGGCTGAATGAATTCGTACTGCTTGCAGGCCTTTGCGTATGCGTCGTTGAGCGCGGTATTCATCTTCGCGACGTTGTAAGGCATTATTGAAAAATGATCTGCGCCGTAGGTGACTTCTTCGAAATCCTTCTCCATCTCGGCGACGAGTATCAGCGCCGTCTCTTTCAGTTCTGCGGCAGACACGTCCCGCCGCTCGATCCCGAGCTTTTCGTCGAGTCCGCTGCCGCGGTATCCGGCGCCGAGCGAGAAAACGTAGGAGGTGAAGAAGAATGACAGGACCGAGAGTATGGCAAGACATGCGACGCCGACGTCGTGCCAGCTGCCCGAAGCCCTGCGGCAGATTTTCACAATGATTATCACCGCCGCCGGAACGAGTATGATAACGAAAAACTCAACGAGAGAAAAGGGTATCCAGCCTGTGAGCCACGCCATAAGGGCGCGCGGGACCGACGCGATATATCTCTCGAAAAAGTCGGCAAAGTCGCGGCTGAGGAAACAGACGGCGAGGCATATCGCCGAAACGCCGAATATTATAAAGAGAATCTTGGATATGAGCGGAAGCTTCAGCGAGGCGTCCGCCTTCTTTTCGGTTTCCGCGAGCGGCTCGGCCGTCTTCTCTTCAGGCTCTGTAAGCGGCTCTGTCGCCGCGTCTTTTTCTGTCATCTGTCAAAACTCCGTATTATCTGAAAAATCTGCGAAATGATCGCGCAGCACGCGCGTCATATCGTCCGGAAGAGGCGAAACAAAGACCATCCGGCGGCCGTCCGCGGGATGGTCGAAGGCGACCCTGCAGGCGTGGAGAGCGTGGCGTGAAATCAGCGGACACTCCTCGCCGTAGAGGAAGTCGCCGAGCAGCGGGCAGCCGGCGTAGGCCATGTGGACTCTTATCTGGTGCGTCCTGCCTGTCAGCGTCCTGACGGCGAGCAGCGCCATGTCGCGGTCGTCGGAAACGGCGAGGACTCTGTACGCGGTGACGGCCGGAACTCCGCCGTCGTCGACGGTCCTCATAGCGTTTCTGTCGTCCATTCGCGCAATCGGCCTGTCGATAACCGTGTATTCCTGTCCCGCGTGAGGAGGAACGCCTTTCGTGATGGCAAGGTAGGTCTTTTCAACCGTGCGGGAAGAAACCTGCCTGAAGAATGAGCCCGAACTGACGAAATCGTTCGCAGCGACGATAAGGCCGCTCGTGTTTGCGTCGAGCCGGTATGCGGTGCGGAAAACGTAATCGCTCCTGCCCGTCCGCCGGAGGTAATCGTAGGAGAGCGCGTTTGCCGCGGTATCGAGGATGTGGCCGTGAACCGGATGCGTCGGCATATGCGGCGGCTTGTCGCAGACGGTGACGCATTCGTCCTGCCAGATGATATCGAGGGGCAGATCGACGGGCGTTATTCCTCCCGCCTGCTCTTCCTCCTCGCGCAGATCGAGCTCCAGGACGTCTCCTTCGCGCAGGACGCGGCGCACGGTTACCGTCTCCCCGTTGACCTTCAGGCCGTCCTCGCGGTATTTCAGGCGCTTGAGCGACCTCGTGGAGACGTGCAGCCGTCCCTTGAGGAAAGCACGGAGCATCATCGGCTCGCCCGAGTAGACGATCCTTCTCGCCCTCTCCGAATGCGATTGAGCCATAGCGGTTATTTAATGTAGTCGAACTCGAAGTCGTAAATCGATACGGTGCAGCCGTCGGTGCAGCCCATCGCCTCGAGTTCGTCGATCACGCCGCTCTTGCGAAGCACCTTGCGGAAGAAGTTCAGAGACTCGTAGTCGTTGAAATTGACCTGTCCGCAGAGGTTGAAAAGCCATTCGCCTTCGACGTAGAAGGTGTTCCCTTCCCGTCTGATCTCGGTGTGCCTCTCGCCCCGCGAAAGATTGTCTTCGGGCTTGACTTCGGCCTCGTAAACCTTGACGGGCGGCAGCTTTTCTAGCTCCTTCGCGACGAATTCGACGAGTTCGTCGAGTCCCTCTCCGGTCATGGCAGAGACGTAGAAGAGCGGTCTGCCGAGAGAGGCGACGAGTTTTTCAAACGCTTTGACAGCGTCCGATTCCCGGTCGGCAGAGTCGCATTTGTTGGCTACGACGATCTGCGGCCGCGTCGAGAGCTCGGGACTGTATTTTTCAAGTTCCGAATCGATTATCCGGAGGTCTTCCGACGGGTCCCTGCCTTCGGTCATCGCAATATCGACGACGTGCAACAGAAGCCGGCATCTGTCTATATGCCTGAGGAACTCGTGACCGAGCCCCTGCCCTTCCGACGCTCCCTCGATGAGTCCGGGGATATCCGCCGCGACGAAGCCGCGTCCGCCGCCGTCGGACGGCAGCTCGACGACTCCGAGATTCGGCGACAGCGTCGTGAAATGATACTCTGCAATCTTCGGCCTTGCGGCGGAAATGCCTGCGAGTATTGACGATTTTCCGACGCTCGGCATTCCGATCAGCCCTACGTCGGCTATCATCTTGAGCTCGAGCAGCACAGTCTTTTCCTCGCCTCGCGTGCCGGATTTCGCAAACATCGGGACCTGTCTCGTAGGCGTCGCGAAATGACGGTTGCCCCATCCGCCGCGTCCGCCGCGGCAGAGCACGAAATCGGCTCCGCCGTCCTCGGACATATCGTGGATGACAAGTCCGCTTTCGGCCTCCCTGACGACGGTTCCGGGCGGAACGGGAATGACGAGATCGTCGGCAGAGGCGCCGTGGAACTTCTTTCCGCTCCCGTCGCCTCCGTTGCCGGCGATGAATTTTCTCTTGTATCTGAAATAGAGCAGCGTGTTGCTGCCCGGATCGACGCGCAGCACGACGTTGCCGCCTCGTCCGCCGTCTCCGCCGTCGGGACCTCCGTGAGAGACGTATTTCTCACGGTGGAAGGCGACGGCTCCGTTGCCGCCGTTGCCGGCTTTCACGTAGATTTCAATTCTGTCGATAAACATATTATTTTACCGTTATTCTTTTTTGTCGCCGCGTTCTCTTATCACGATACTGATCGGCGTGCCGTTGAAGCCGAAGGCGTCGCGCAGGCAGTTTTCGATATATCTTCTGTAGGAGAAGTGGAAAAGCTCCTCGCTGTTGCAGAAGATGACGAAAGTAGGCGGAGCGACCGACACCTGCGTCATATAATAAATCTTGAGCCGTTTGCCCTTGTCGGAGGGCGGCTGGACGCGCTCGGTTGCGTCGGCGAGCAGGTCGTTGAGCATTCCCGTCGAGATGCGCAGCATCGACTGGCTGTAGACGAGATTGATCTGTTCGAAGAGTTTCGACACGCGCTTGCCGGTCAGCGCCGACACGTACATAATCGGGGCGTAGGGCATGAAGGAGAGAACGGTTCTTACGTCGTTGTCGAATTTCTTGACGGTGCCGTTGTCCTTGTCCTCGATCTTGTCCCACTTGTTGACGACGATGACAGACGCCTTGCCAGCCTCGTGAGCGATTCCGGCGATCTTCGCGTCCTGCTCGGTGATTCCTTCCGACGCGTCGATCATAATCAGGCAGACGTCGGCTCTCTCGACGGCAGAGCGCGATCTCAGCACCGAGTAGTGCTCGACCGAATCTTTGATCTTTGACGATTTACGTATGCCCGCAGTGTCGACGAAGATATATCTTCCCTCTTCGTTCTCGACGGCGGTGTCTATCGCGTCGCGCGTCGTCCCCGGAATATCCGAAACGATGAGCCGCTCCTCGCCGATTATCCGGTTGATTATCGACGATTTTCCCGCGTTCGGCTTGCCGATTACGGCGACCTTGATCGCGTCCGGCTGCTCCTCTTCCTCTTCGGTCGACGGAGCGAGTTCGACGACCGCGTCGAGCACGTCTCCGGTGCCCGTGCCGTGAACGGCTGAAACGGGTATCGGATCGTGATCGGTTCCGAGCTCGTAGAACTCGTAGAATTCGCCCGGAAGATTGCCGACGCTGTCGCACTTGTTGACGACAGGTATCACCGGCTTGCCGCTTCTGCGGAGGATCGAGGCGACCTCGAGATCGTCTGACAGAAGACCTGTCCTGACGTCGGTCATAAAGAGGATGACGTCTGCGGTGTCGATCGCGATCTGAGCCTGCTCGCGCATGCGCGAGAGGATGACGTCGTCGTCGCTGCGAGCGATGCCGCCGGTGTCGATGACGACAATCGTCTGCCCTCTCCACTCGGTCTCGCCGTATATTCTGTCGCGCGTCACGCCGGGAACGTCCTCGACGATGGCGCGCCGCTCTCCTATGAGTTTGTTGAAAAACGTGCTTTTGCCGACGTTCGGACGTCCGACAATCGCTACAACTGTTTTTGCCATATCAGTTTACCGCCTTCCTGTCAGGGCGCGACCTTGAGATATCCGCGGACGAGATCGAGCGGGAATCTGTATTCCGCCCATCCTCCGGCCGCTCCGTCAGACTGCAGAACGACGATCAGCGAATCAGAAGTAAAGCAGACGGGCGGGTAGACCGAGTAGGCCACGCGCGTTTTGTAGTTTGCAACGAGAGACGCAAGATCGTTGCGCGAATCGAATCCTTCGGTAACGGCGGTTCTCTCCGCCTGTCCCGCGGAAATCATATCGAGAATCTTCGGGAAATCCGTGAAAACGTCCTTCGGTTTGATTTCCTTGCCGGTGCTAGGGTTCAGGACGCGTGCAAACGCGAGCCGGACCGTCTCGGACGAATCGGACGTCGAATATTCGGCGCGCCATCTGACGCATATCAGCGAGGACGACGCGAGAGTTACCGAGCAGTCGACGACCTCGTATTTCACAGTGACGCCCGCAGCGATTTTCTCGGATGAGTCCTTCGTATATTCGCTGGTCGTGAAATCGACCTCGGTCATCTGGTAAAGCAGGGTGTTGATCTTCTCTTCGAGAGACGGAGAAGCGAGCCCCGACAGCTGCGGCCAGCGAAGCGTCGACGTGCTCTTCCCGGCGTTGTCAAGCTTCTTCACCGTCTCGGAGATCACGTACGAGATTCCCGACGGAGCGGAGGTCTCTGCCGCGGTTTCGGCGGCGGTCTCGGGAGAGGAGGTCGCTTCGGGTTCAACCGTACCCGTCTGTTCTGGTTCTTCGGTTGCGGTCACCGGAACCGTAACGTAGACCGTCTCGGCAGGCAGCGTCACGTATACCGTCTGCGGCGCGTAGGTCCCGTTGCCCGGGTAAAGCGTATGCACTTCTCTGCCGCCCGAGCCGTTCGCGCAGCCGGTAAGAAGCAGCAGCGCGGCGGCGGCAATCGCTATTTGTCTTTTTTTCATGTTCAACCTCACAGTTGCGGCAACCCGAGAAGATTTCTCACAAAGGCGCCTCCGTCGCAGTCGTTCATCCTGACCGGCACTCCGAGTCCTGCGGACAGTTCGTCTGGCGTCATGCCGTCGAGGAAGCAGTCCTTTTCGGCGCGCAGGGCGTTTCCGGGAAAGAGCAGCTCGTCTCCGAGGTCCTGTCCTGTCGCCTGAGCGAGTATATCCCCTCCGGTGAGAAGTCCGGAGACCGTCACACTCTCGCCGAAAAAGTCGTTTCTGATCTTTATCACGTTAATACTTATTTCCGGAAAGGCCTCGACGACCGTTTCACAGATTCCGCGTATCATATCGAAGGAGGCGTACCCCGTCACGACCGACAGCCGTCTGTCTCCCTCCGGCCTGAACTCCTCGTCCTTCAGCGCGTCAATCTCGCGCAGCGCCTCGCAGGAGAAGGACGTCAGCATGCCGACGCCGTCCTCGATCTGAGAAAAGTCTCCGTAATAGTCTTCGTCGGGAAGCTCCCTCCCCGCTTTGACGAAGAATTCGTCGGCCGGGAAGAAAATTCTTCTGCCGTATTTTTCCATACAGTGCTCTCCGGCTTCGTTTACCTGATCGATAATTGCCGAGCATTCTTCGGGAGAGTAGGGAGAGAGCGGATAGAGTCCGTCGCGGTGCCTTGTCAGTCCGGCAGGAACTATCGAAACGCTGTCGAGCGCCGGCAGATAGGACTCGAGATCGCGCATCGTGCGGTCGAGCTCGGCTCCGTCGTTTATCCCGCGGCAGAGCACGACCTGCGCGCAGATTCTTATCCCCGAGTCGGCGAAGAGGCGCAGATATCCGAGCGACTCTCCGGCGAAGCGGTTGTTCATCATCATACACCTGAGCTCGGGGTTCGTCGTGTGAACCGAGATATTTACCGGAGATATATGCATCTCGATGATCCTGTCGACCTCGTGCCGCGAGAGATTTGTCATCGTTATGTAGTTTCCGTGCAGAAAGGACAGGCGGGAATCGTCGTCCTTGAAATAGCAGGAGGGACGCATCCCGGGCGGATTCTGGTCGATAAAGCAGAATATGCATTTGTTTCTGCAGGAATGCTTGCCGTCCATCAGCGGCGTCTCGAAGGTAAGACCGATCTCGATCTCGTCCTCGGGCTTCCTCATGACGACGCGCCGGCGCTTCGAACCCCGGCAGATCACAAGCTCCACTTTCGAAGACGTCAGACGGAATCTGTAGTCGAGTACGTCGTCGATTTCCGCGCCGTTTATCGTTTCGAGGCAATCCCCAGCCCTGATCCCGCGCCACCAGGCGCGCGAGAATTTTTTTACGCCGAATATTCTTACCATTCAGTTATTCCTTATGCGGCGCAGACGCTTCATCACGCCGTCGACTTCGCGGCCGAAGGCGTCGTGCAGGATTCTGTATTCCCTGTAAAGTTTCTCATAGGTTTCAGACGCATGTCTGTCAGGTCTGTAGACGGCGGCGACTCCCGGGCGCATTCTGCGCTGCGCCTCTTCTACGCTGCCGTATCCGCCGCGCTCAACGCCCGCAACCGCCGCCGCGTGGATCGCGTCGCCGAGCGCCGGCGCCTGCCTCGTAGACGATACCTCGATATCGATTCCGAGCACGTCCGCGAAGAGCTGCATCGTGAAGGGATCCTTCAGCGGCACGCCTCCAGCGGCGATAAAGCGTTTTATATCTATACCGTGTTCACGGAAATTGTCGAAAATCATCCGCGTGCCGAAGGCTGTCGCCTCTATCAGCGCGCGCATTATATGCTCGGGCCTCGTGCCGAGCGTCAGGCCGACGATCAGTCCGGACAGATCGCCGTCCACGAGTATGCTCCGGTTGCCGTTCCACCAGTCGAGAGCTATAAGTCCGCTCTCGCCCGGTTCAAGCTTCGAAGCTTTGTCGATAAGCAGGCGCAATGGGCTGATTCCCTTCGCACGCGCTTCAGCAAGATACTCTTCGGTGATTACGTTTTTTGCCGCCCAGGCGAAATGATCGCCGAAGCAGCAGAGTCCGGCCTCGTATCCGTAATGGCCGGGAAGGATTCCGTCCCGAACGCATCCGCAGATGCCGGGAACGTTGCGTTTTTCGGACGCCATGAGAAAATAGCAGTTCGAAGTACCGAATATTCCGAACATATCTCCGTCGGATTCCATTCCGACCGAAAATCCCCCGATGTGCGCGTCGGGCATCGGAGAGGCAACGGGTATTCCCTCGGGCAACCCGTAGAGAGCAGCGGCTTCGGGAGTCACGTACCCTGCGACGCAGCCCGGACGGACAAGTTCGCCTTTGTATTTCTTCGCGAACAGACCGCGCAGACGCGGATCGAGTTTTCCGAGAAACTCGTCGGGAGGAAAACCGTATTCGTCGGTATAGCATGATTTGTAAGCGGCGATCACGTAGCTGCGGACAAGCTTTCCCGTCAGCTTCATCGTGATCCAGTCGCACGCCTCGACGAAAGCGTCGGCCGCCTCGTAAACATCCGGCGCCTCGTCGAGCGTCTGCCAGACCTTCGGCAGAAAGCTTTCGCTCGAAATGACGCCTCCGACGTCGTCCATCCATCCTCCGCCTTCAGAAGCGTAGAGCTCGTTGATCTTCGTCGCGTACTTCTGCGCGGCGTGATGCTTCCAGAGCTTTACCCAGGCGTTTCTTTCGGACGCAAAACGGCTGTCAAAGCAGAGCGGCGTGCCGTCCGCGTATACGGGCAGGACGGTGCTCGCGGTAAAATCTATTCCGATTCCGATTATCGACGCGGGATCGACGCCCGGAGCGCCGGTGACGCCGCGCAGAACGCGGCCGAGCGCTTCGGCGTAATCGGCAGGATCCTGAAGCGCCCAGAGCGGCGGCAGCTTCTCACCCGACGCGCAAAGGACGGCGTCCATGACGCCGTGCGGATATTCAAATACCGACGATGCGACCTCATGCCCGTCCGACACGTCGGCGAGCACCGCCCGCGCCGAGAGGGTTCCGAAGTCGACTCCTATCGTATAGCGTTTTCCGTTCATTTCAGCTGCCGTCCGTCAGGCGCGCGGGGGCGCGCCTTTCTCAGCGTCCGTCGAGGCGCTGATCAAGGAACACCCCCGCGATTGTTTGTAATTAATTACTTGACAACGTCTCCGTCGTCGAATCTGTCGCCGCACTCGGGGCAGAATTTCGGAGGATTCTTCGGATCCTCGGGAACCCATCCGCACTTGTCGCAGCGGTAGAGAGGAGCGTCAGCGGGCTTCTTCGCGCCGCATTCCTGGCAGAATTTACCGAGATTGGTCTTGCCGCATACCGGGCATACCCATCCGGTCGCTGGGGCGGGACGCGGAGTTCCGCACTCGGGGCAGAATTTTCCTTCGGTCTGCTTTCCGCAGGTCGGGCAGGTCCAGGCGTTCGCAGGAGCGGGAGCGGCCTGCTTCGCGGCTTCTTCCGCTTTCTTCTTATCGTTTTCTGCGGCCATCGCGAAGTAGTTCTGCGCCTGTCCGGCGGCTCCGGTGTTCATCGCCATACCCATGCCCATAAATCCGGTCATCGCTCCGGCGGAGTTGCCGGCGGCGGTCTTCATGGCGTCGGCCTGAGCTCCTACGAGCGTGGCGCCGGCCATGCCGGGATCGCGGTACATCGCGACTCTCTGCGCTTCCTTGATCATCTTCTGATCTTCTTCGGGAAGCGTGACCGAGCCGATGGCGATCGTTACGATTTCGATTCCGCGGAGTTCGCTCCACTTCGGAGAGAGAACTTCCTGCATCGCCGATTTCAGATCGTTGTTGTGCTGGATGATCTGGTTCGGTCTGAGTTCGAGCTCGGAGAGCTGCCCGAGTCCGGGCTGGAGAGCGTCGATGAACTCGACCTTGAGCATTCCGTCGATCTCGGATCTCTTGTAGTCCTGCTGTACGTTTCCGCAGACGTTGGAGTAGAAGAGGAGCGGGTTGACGATCTTGTAGCTGTAAACGCCAGAGCAGCGGAGAGAAACGTCGACGTCGAGGCCGATTTTCTTGTCGACTACGCGGAAGGGCACCGGGTTCGCAGTGCCGAATTTGTTGTCGAGGATTTCCTTGGTGTTGAAGTAGTAGACTCTCTGATCCTTGCCGGTGTCGCCGCCGTAGGTAAACCTGCGTCCGATCGCCTTGAAGGTTTCGAGAATCGATTTGCCGAGCGATCCGGCGAAGATGCTCGGTTCGCTCGAGGTGTCGTAAGTGAACTGGCCGGGCTCGGCGCAGACTTCGACGACCTTGCCCTGCTCGACGATGATCATGCACTGACCTTCGTTGACGGCGATGCCCGAACCGTTGGAGATGATGTTGTCCTCACCCTTCGTGTTCGAGGAGCGCGAAGACGTCCGCTTCTGTCCCTTGACGACGAGCGTGTCCTTGTCCAGCGAATCGCAGTAGAAGTATTCTTTCCACTGATCGGCGAGAACGCCTCCGACGGCGCCGGTTAATGCTTTGATGAGACCCATTTTTCTTTCCTTTCCCGGACTGCCGGGCTGTTGTCCGACGGCGTCCGCGTAAAAAATGTTTTTTATTATTTGTTTATTTTGATTCCGGCCCGCGGCCGGATGGATTGCGTTCAGTCAGCGCCGGGATTGTCCTGCGCCTCTCCCGAGATATCGAAGCTGCACTCAAATCCGTACACCTGCCAGCCGCCCTCCGTCTTCAGCACGAGAACGGTCATCGAGGCGGGTATCTTTGAGGCGGAGTTCGGATCGGGCGTCACTTCGGTTTCGAGCACAAGCGCCGCGCAGTTCCGGTTGTATCCGAATACTCCTGTGCAGACCGGCTCGGCGAATACCGCGTCGGGGTGATTCGGCAGACGGTAGACTTCGCGGTAGGATTCCATGATTCCGGTGTATCCGGCCGTGCCTTCGACCATCGACGCGAGCAGTTCGTCGTAGTTCAGATCGAACTCCGACTGCCGGCCTTCGGAAACGCCTCCGTCGCAAACGTATTTCAGATAGGTCAGGAAGAAGTGCGACGCGCATGCGAGCGGTTCGGCTTCCGCCTGTCCCGACGACGCGGTAACGTCGTATTCGACGTTCATCCGGTAGCCCGACAGTTCGCTGCCCGAAGGTTCGACTCTGACGCCGTCAAGCGTCGCTTCTACGACGGGCGGCGCGAGATAGCCGGTTTTCACGTAGGTCAGGAAGACGGGGGCTCCCGAGTCGTCGACTGCCGGAACCGCGCCTCCTCCGAGAGCGCCGATCTTCGTCCAACCGGACGACAGCGGCCCTCCGCCCTCCGCCGCAAGATCGCTCTGCGACGTCTTTACTCCGTTGACGGTAACCTCATATCCGGCGGGAACGGTCACCCGGACGGTATATTTGCAGGACGCGGGAATTTCGAACACGAAATTTCCTCCGTCTGATGAAAGCAGTTTTATGCTGTCGCCTCCAGCCTCGGCGCGGACCTCGGGATACTCGAAGAGTCCTCCGACAGTCCAGACCGCAAGCTGCGGCAGCGTACCCGTGCCGTTGTCGTCGAGGGGCCCCAGCTCTCCGCTGACGAACTCCCTCTCCGCCCAGTCGACCGACAGACGTTTCTCTCCGGCGAAGCACTCAGCTCCGGCCGGAACCGTTATCTTCATCACGCGCAGCGAGCTTTCGGGATATCTGAAGCAGACGTTCAGCCGGTCGTCCGACCATACTGCCTCAAGAGGCGTACCGTCAAACGTCGCCGTAATCTCAGGCTCAAAATAGATATCCGTGAAACGGTATTCGACGCAGTTCAGCGGTCTGCCCGGCTCGGCCGGACTCAGGTAAGGATAGACGACGTCCGTCTCTTCCGCTCCGCTTTCGTATTTAACCGAGTTCACCGTGATTTCGGCTCCCTTCGGCGCCGTGACCGTCCTTACCGGGAAAACGATTCCCGCCCGGCCGTTGAAATATGATACGCGGAATTCGATTTTTTCGATCTGCCTGCCCTGAGAGCCGCCGCCTCCGAGCGTGACGTCGGCGAAATACTCTCCGTCCGAGAAGAGCATACAGACGTCCTTCTCCCCGGTTTTGCGCAGCCAGGTCACCTTCCCCGCCCTGAAAGCCGGAGCGATAACCTCTCCGGCAAGGCGGCTTGAATCCTCGTATTCGGGATATGAGGCGGGCAGCCACATTCTTACCAGCCGACGCCATCCGTCCTGATCGGTCGTCGATACGAGATCGTCCATAAACGCCGTGGCAGACGCCTCCGACGCAATACCCGCGGCAGCCCATGCAACTGCGGCGAGAGCAGCGACGACCGCGAGGGCGATCACCGAGAAGAGTATGATAAACCTTGTGAAGCGCCTCGGTTTCGGCGATCTGCGGCGCGCCTTTTCGTATCCGTAGTATCTGCGGAGAGCGGCGTCGCTTCTGACCGCCTCTCCCTGGCCGACCCAGACGTCGAGGCCGCCCGACGATCCCTCGTCGGGGCCTCCGGCGCGCCTGTACGGCGCGACCATTCCTCCGGACGCCGGATTTTTTTCCTTTGCGTCCGTCGGATTTGCGCCCTCCGGAACGACCGGCTCCGCCGCTTTATTCTTTTCGTTCAGCTCACTCATCGTTCTCAGGTGCCGCGGCAACGACCGCTATCGTGCATCCGCCGGATCTCCCGGCCTGAAGCAGTTTCGCTCCGCCGTATCTCATCTCGCCGGCGGGCTGCAGCGCAACCGCGTCGCGGGCGCCGTATTCGAACATCACCGAGGCGAGCTCGGCGTATGTCATTCCGCAGGGATAAACCGACGTCGATACCGCGGCGAAAAGGATGACGCTTCCGTCCTCCCTCATTCCGATCGCAGCGCGCGCCGAATATCCTCCGCCGAGTCCCGACGACGGGATTCCGTTTTTCACCAGAACGCAGACGGACGAGATTCCGCATTCGTATCCGCCGTTCACGGCCTCGGTCGCGTTGACGTTTACGATTTCGACTGTTCCGTCCTCACGGACGGCGAAAAAGTCGAACCTGTCGGCGTACATATCGACTGTGTAGTAGAGGCATCCTCCGTAGAACAGGGCGTCGCAGTCGGACGAAATATCGAGAGACGCTGCGCATCCGTCGTGCGTATCTCCCTTTGCGAAGATGCCGACGCGCGAATCCGGAGCGAATTCAAGAAGATATCCCTCCCAGTACTCACCGGTAATCTTTTTCGATCCCTCGGGTACGGTAAGATAGTCGTCTCTCGTATAATCAGCGGCGGCTGATTCCGTGCGGGAAATGACGCCTGCGCGGCTGATTTCTCCGGTCGTGAAGAACCAGTCGGTAAACGGGAAGTTCTTCTCTACCATCGTCGCGCAGAGAAGCCGCGACGTCTCGCCCGAAGGGCCGCGGGCGGCCACAAACAGCGCGGCAAAGGACGCCGCGCAGAGCAAAAGCGCCAGCACGGCGGCGGTTACGGCTATTTTAGGCAGCAGTTCCTTCTTTCGCATCTCTTTTGCGGCTCCCTGTCGGTTTGCGCGGCGCTCTTTGCACGGGCGCCTGCGCGTATTATATAATATCACATTTCGGGCAGTATGTCAAGTGCGCGCGCGTGCGCGAAACGTGCCCGCGCGGGACTGCCCCGGATTACTCGAGTCCGAGATAATATTTGAGATAGACGCGATTCCGCGCGAAATTCGGCAGAATCACGGCCATTCCTTTGACGTACGCGTATTTGAACGCGTCCTGCGCCGGGATTTTGTAGGTGTATATCTCGTTTCCGAGGAACTTGTAGCAGTCGACGACCGTCGAGATTATCTCGCCGTTCGACATATCCGTAGCCATCATCGGTAAGAGAGTGTTGAGCAGGGACAAAAGGTCCGAAAGTCCGAGTCCCCTTATCTTTTTGTAGCAGGCGTATATTACGTTGCGCTGGCGGTTCGTACGTCCGAAATCGCTGTCGAGATGGCGTATTCTCGCGTAGTCGAGAGCGACCGCGCCGTTCATATGATATACTCCGGCTTCGGTCCCGATAGTCATATACACCGCTTCGTTTTTGGTCAGCTCGATATCCACTCCGCCGAGCGTATCGATTATGTTCGTAAATCCGGTGAAATCGACGACGAAGCCGTAGTCGACGTGTACGCCGAAGTTCTCCTCGAGCGTCGCGTAGAGCAGCGGAAAACCGCCCATCTTGTAGGGCGTGTTAAGCCGGTTCGCCTGATATCCTCCGGGTATCTGGACGTACATGTCGCGCAAGAATGAGATAAGCGCCATTCTGCCCGTGCTCTTGTTGATGCTGAAGAGCATCATCGAGTCGGTTCTCGTGCGTTCGCCGGCGATGCCGTTGTCCTGTCCGACTATGAGTATGTTGAGAAGCTTTTCATCGTCGAGCGACCCGACGGGCGTCCAGTCGATATTGCCGGGAACGACGTTTTCATAGGGCAGCGTCACCATCGTCGGCCCCGTTATTTTCGTGACGGGAGTCTCGGTGGTCTGCTCGGGTCCTGTCGTCTCTCCGGTCTCTGCGGGCGAAGAGGTATCCTCAGGGTTCCCGGCAGTCACGGGTTCGTCCGGCGACGAGGTTTCGTCAGAGCCCGTCTGCGCAGGATCTGTCTGCGCAGGATTCCCGGCGGTGGTTGCCTGCTCAGGTTCGCTGTCGGTGATTATCAGAATATCGCTGTTCTCCCAGAAATCGGGCGGAACGTCGGTGTCGAATTCCTCGGATCCGGGCGGTATCGTGTCGATGTTGTCGTTGTCGATTTTATTGATTTTATTCAGGTAACTGTTGACCACCGCGCCTCCCGCGATTACGACCACGGCAAGCACGGACAGTATCACGATGAGCACGATGACAAGCGCTTTTTTCTTTTTTCCCGACTGTTTTACAGCCATTCCAACCTCCGCTCCGGCCAGAAGTGCGTCCGGAGCAAATTATAATATCTGTTAGTGTTTATTGTGCGACGCAAACGCTGACGAGGCACTCTCCCGCCGGCGACGAGACCGAAAATCTCATAAAGTTCAGATCCGCGTCAACCGGCTTCCCGAAGCTGTCGGCGAGCGGTCCGCCGCCGAGTTTCGACGCCGCCTCGCGGTCGGCCCAGATGGAGGCAAAACGCCTCGGCGCCTCTTCCGGAGCGGCATCGGCAAGCTCCTCCGCATCGGCGTCCGACATGAATCTGCGCGCAAAATCCGGGAAGGATTTTATCCGTCCGGATCTTGAAACCGGTATCACGTCGACGCCCGTCCGGCATGCGCTGAGCGAGCATATTGCGATACCGCCGTCGTGAGAGAGGGAGAAATCCGGGCCTCCTTCGGCGAACGCCGGACGGCCGTATCTGCCCCGCGCGACGCGCGACGGCATGATTCCGCAGAGCTTCAGCGTATTGAAAAGCAGCAGCGCGGCGCAGACCGATTCGCGCGCTCTTTCGGTCGTTCTGCCGGCAAGCGAGCAGGCGTATTCTTCGCCGAAAGCAGCGGTAATCGTCTCAAGGGCGCCGGGCGGCGGATCGCCGGCGCGGACCGCCGTCACGCACAGACGCCCGTCTCTGTACAGAACCGTCATCAGACGTCCAGGCCGTTAACCTGCATAATCCGCCGGTTGAACTCCTCGGCGGTGTTGTAGCCCATCTTCTTCTGGCGGTTGTTCATCGCGGCAATCTCGATGATGACGGCGAGGTTTCGCCCGGGCTTGACGGGTACGGTCAGCGAGGGCAGCTCGATGCCGAGGATGTCGATCTTCTGATCCTCAAGCCCTATTCTGTCGTACATCTTCCCTTCCACCCAGTTTTCAAGCTGGATGACGAGGTCGATTTTTTCGGTATCCTTGACCGCGCCGACGCCGAATATTCGGCTGACGTCGATTATCCCGATGCCGCGCAGCTCGACGTAATGGCGGATAAGTTCGGGCGCCGAACCGACGAGCGATTTCGCAGAAACCTTCTTGATCTCTACCGCGTCGTCGGCAATGAGGCGGTGTCCTCTCTTGACAAGCTCGATCGCCGTCTCGCTCTTTCCGATGCCGCTGTCTCCGAGTATCAGAACGCCTTCGCCGTATACCTCGACAAGCACGCCGTGACGCGTAAGTCTCGGAGCAAGATGGACGTTCAGAGAGGCGAACAGCGCGGCCATCACGTAGGTGGTCGGCTCGTCGGATTTCAGAAGCGGGACGCGGTATTCGGCACACGCCTCAGCCGTCTCGGGCAGCGGATCGTGTCCGGCGGTCATAATCACCGCTACCGGGCCGCGTTTGATGAATTCAAAGACCTTCTCCCGTCTCGCTTCGGGCGTCTGCTGAGCGAGATATTTTCTCTCGGCGTTGCCGATGAGCTGTATTCTGTCCGACTCGAATATCCCGAAAAATCCCGCGAGCGCGAGGCCGGGACGGTCGATTTCGGTCGTCGACACCATAATCTTTCCCGGATCGTCGGGAAGATATTTGACTTCGAACCCGAATTCGGTTATCAGAGACTGAAGGGAGATGCTGTAGTTTTCCATTTTCAACTCCGGCGGCTGCCGTCCTGCGGGCGCAGCGCCCCGCATGGAAACAGTAGCCGATAATAATACATATAGAGTATATCACATTTTCGGCTTTTAATAAACAGTTTTTTTGAAAAAAAGTCATTGTGAAGGCAAAAAAGATTGCGTTATTCATATTAATGACATAATATTGTGATAATATATTAACGTCGGTTTTTGTGCGCTCTGCGGGCGCCGGCCGGCGGCCAACGGAGGTACATCTGAGATGACGAACGGTTCTACAGCAAAAAAGCTTCTGCGCGCGGCGTCGGCCGCTCTTGCGGCGCTGCTTTCGCTCCTTTCTTTTGCGTCCTGCTCGACGGAAATCAAGCCGGTGACGCCCGACGAAAGCGACGTTGCCGTCGTAGGAAAGGTCGCAGGACGCGACGTTTATTACGACGAACTGCGCTTTCTCGTCCTCAATTTCAAGGACGAACTTGCGGATAAGTATCAGGATCTCACGCCCTCGTCGCCCGACGCCGACGCAATCCGCGCCGAATTGTATGATCTCGTCGTCGACGCTCTCACGACAAGCGACTACTACGCCGTAACCGCGATGGCCGACGAGTATTACCAGGGCAAATCCGACGCGATGCTCGCCGAGCAGAAGATCGCCGACGCCGTGGCAAAGGATATCAACGAACTCGCCGGCGACCTCGGAGGCAAAAAGGCGTATTTCGCCGAGCTCAAAGCGAATCACATGACCGACCGGCTTATGAGATTCTACCTTTCCTGCGAAAAATGCGCAACCGAACTGATATACATACTCAAGAACGATTTCGGGCTTATTCCGTCCGAAGAGGAGGAACTGAAGGAAGCCCTTCTCTCCTCCGACGTCGTCAGGACGAATCATCTCTATCTCAGCGGACTCACCGAGGAAAACCGCAAAAAATGCGAAGAGGCGCGTCTCGAACTCCTCGCGAGCGACAACCGCGAGCTTGAGATAATAATCATCAAGACAAAATACCGCGACGCCGACTACACCGTGACCACCTCTCACGGCGCATATTTCTCGAGATACACCTCAAATTACGGAGACGCCTACGAAAAGGCGGCGATAGCCCTCTCGGTCGGAGAGGTCAGCGGCGTCGTCGAAGGAGACGACGGCTATTTCGTAATCCTGCGGCTGCCGCTTGAAGAGGATTACGTAATGCGCAATTTCGAAACGATCGCGTCGGATTATATTACCTCGCAGTTCAATATCCGGCTTGACGATTTCCGCAAAAACAATAAATTTGAATTCAACGAATACGGCTCCGGCCTCGACCTGCTTGCGATAGAATGAACTCACGCAGAAAAAAAGCCGCGCGCAGACGCGCGGCGATGCAGCGGAAGGAACGCCGTCGGCCAAGCAGGGGGCTTCTGTACGCGCTGCTCTTCATATTGTCGGCGGCCGTCGTCTTCGTCGGCGCGGTGCTGCTCGGAGAGCGCCTGAGGCGGCTGTCCGAACTTCCGCCCGAAACCGGAGAATCGACGACGGTTCAGCCCGGCCCCGCTCCCGGTCGCTTCAACAAGGACGCGGTTCCATACGTCATCGCGCGCGCCTCGGCTTTCGAAGAGCCGGGCGAAGCGGTTATAACCGACGCCGTGCAAACCGGAGACGCTCCGGCGGAGCGTCCGAGAAACGTAGGATACAACGGCGTTTCGGTCAATCTGCGCTCGCCCCTGACCGAAACCGAAGAAACCACGGCTGACAGCGCGAAGGTGTCGTCGGGAATGACGGTGTCCTTCTCGTCGCCGTCGGTGGCGGCGCATTCGTACGACGCAGGCGACGGTCCCGAACCCGCTCCGACCGTCTCTGCGCTGCGGACGAGATACGGATACGTCAGCGGAGTGTTCACGGTCTCATACACGTCGGGACCCGAAACCTCGCGGCTGATAATGCGCGAATACGAACTCTCTCTTCTCGCAGAGCTCGCTGAGGCGGGTTTTGACGATATAATCCTGCGCGGATTCGACTGCGGTCCGGGCGGACTCGAAGAAGGCGTAGAATTCATACGCGAACTGAAAAGGCGCGCGCCCGATTCGGATACTCTTTACGGCCTGTCGCTCGAATTCTCCTTCTGCGAATCGGCCGACGCAAGATCCCGCCTCAACACGATCGGATTCGACTGCGGCTTCCTCGCGGTCGATCTCACGGGCGAGGAGGTTCCGACGCTTATGACGGCCGAAGAGGTTATACGCGACCGAGTGCGCCGGATATCCGAACTCGTCGACGTCTACGGAATCCGCGTGATCGTCGGCTGCGGCGACGCCGACGGCTTCGACGACGAGGTCTTCGCAGCAAAATCGGGCGGAGCGATGAACGTTCAGGCGCTCCTTCCCGCCGGAAAGAACACACTTCAATAAACGTCACAATATACAATCCAACCGGAGGCAGAAAATGACAGATATGTCCAGAGAAGTGGACGCGAAGATGGCTGCTCAGACGCCCGACGTAAACGGGATGGTCTGGTTTAACGCGACCGCCGCGCCCTTCGCCCTTTACGGCTTTTACTCGACCGATCCCTATACGAGGATGCCCCCCGAGATTGCCGAAAAGGTCAATCCCGGAGTTAAGCGCAACAATTATCACACGGCCGGCGGAAGAGTCAGATTCTCCACCGACTCAACCCGCGTCGGAGTCAGAGTCGCGATGCCCTACGTCACGAAATTCTGCCACATGCCGATCACCGGGTCCTCCTCCTTCGATCTCTATCTCGATACAGACGCGGGCTCTGTCTTCAAGGCGGCCTTCAAGCCCGACGTAAAGATAGAATCGGGCTTCGAGACGACGGTTAAAACGAAAGAAAAAGGCGAGCGCAGATACACGCTCAACTTCCCGCTCTACTCGCCCGTAACGAAGCTTGAAATCGGTATCGACGCCGGCGCGAAACTCGGTCCGGGAGCCGAATACCTTCCGATAAAGCCAATCGTATATTACGGTTCGTCGATAACGCAGGGCGCCTGCGCCTCGCGTCCCGGACTCGCCTATCAGTCGATCATCGCGAGAAAGCTCAATATCGATTTCATCAATCTCGGCTTCTCGGGCAACGCGAAGGCCGAGCAGCCGATGTGCGACTATCTCGCGGGACTCGACATGTCGGTCTTCGTCTGCGACTACGACCACAACGCGCCGAATGCGGAATATCTGCTCGCGACTCACAAAAACCTCTATCTGACGGTCAGGGAGAAGAATCCCGACCTTCCGATTCTATTCCTGTCAAGGCCTGATTTCATCTTCTCGGAGAGAGAAAGCTGCGACCGCCGCGCCGTAATCGAGGACACCTACAAATTCGCAAGAGACGCGGGCGATACGAAGGTCCGCTATATCGACGGCGACGGGATCTGCCGCGGCGAGTACGAGGATTCATGCTCGACCGACGGAACGCATCCGAACGACGTCGGATTTGTGATGATGGCGGAAAGCATAGGCGCGACTCTGCGCGAACTCTTCCGCGAGACGCCGGACGGAGCCCTGAAAGGAGAAGACAGATGAGCGACGAAGTAAAAAAGCAGGAATACGTTGAAAACGACCGCAATATGATCGTCGAGACGGTTTTCCCCGACGCCGAAGACGCAGTCCTTCACAGCGTCAGGGAGGACGTATTCGACCTGTACAATTTCGTAAATCCGCGCGAAGACCATATCTTCCGCCGCCTTCCGAAGGAAACGGCGAAAGCCGTCACAGAGAAGGTCTACCGCCTCTCGAGAGAGACGGCGGGCGGCCGCGTCAGATTTTCGACCGACTCTAAATATATCCTTCTCAAGGCGATTGAACCGACCGTCGGACGCAACTCGCACATCACTCTCGCAAGTTCCGCGGGATTTGATATCTACCGCGATACAGACTCGGGCAGCGTTTTCACCAGCACCTTTATGCCGCCATATAAAATGGCCAACGGATACGAGCAGATCGTCCGCTTTCCCGACAGAAAGATGCGCTCCTTCACCGTCAACTTCCCCGTTCATTCGGTGGTGTCCGACCTATATTTCGGCGTCGAGCCGGGCGCGGTTATCGATCACGGCAGAAGCTACCGGCCGATCGATCCTGTCGTGGTTTACGGCTCGTCGATCGTCCACGGAACGGCCGCCACGAGGCCGGGACTCGTCTACACGAATATTCTCTCCCGCCGCCTCGACTGCGACGTGATAAATCTCGGATTCTCGGGCAACGCAAAGGCCGAACCGGCGATAATGGAATATCTCGCGGGACTTAAGATGTCGGTATTCGTTTACGATTACGACCACAACGCGCCGAACGTCGACTACCTCCGCGCAACGCATTATGCGGGCTACAAGACCGTCCGCGACGCGAACCCCGATCTGCCGATCATACTCGTATCGAAGCCGAACATATACACCCGCTCGCAGGACGGCGTTGAAAGACGCGACGTCATCATCGACACCTTCCGCGCCGCGCGCGCTTCTGGCGACCGCAGAATCTGGTTTATCGACGGCGAGAGCTTCTTCCACGGCAGATACGAGGACGAGTGCACCGTCGAGGGAACGCATCCGAACGACCTCGGCTTCGTCCTGATGGCCGACGGCATCGAGGCGGTCGTAAGACGCGCCCTGAGAGCCATAGAAAAGTAATGAGCCGCGATCCCCTGCTCCCGTCCGACGCGCCTGTAACGGCGCTCGCCTATCTCGGAGACGCGGTTTACGAGAAGCTGATAAGAGAGCGCCTCGTTTTATCAGGCCTCGCTTCGTCGGCCGATCTCAACTCGGCGGCGCTCGGGTACGTAACGGCGAAGGCGCAGTCAGACGCCGTCGACGCGGTACTCCCTCTGCTTAATGAAGAAGAGGAAGGATTTTACAAAAGAGGGCGCAACAGCCCGCACCTGAAAAGAGCGCCGCACGGCTCGACTCTCGCCGAATACAGGCGGGCGAGCGGTCTTGAAACTCTCTTCGGGGCGCTCTGCCTCGCCGGCCGCGAGGACAGAGCTCGCGAGCTAATCGAAGCGGCGTTTCCGGATCTGTTTTCAAACTGAATGAAACAAAATCTGTTCCCCGCTTTTTTGAGCGTTCGATAACCAATGCTGTAAGGCTTTTATCCCAGGCGACCACTTGCAGCGCCTTCCCCCTGGTGGGGGAAGGAGAATTTCGCGGACTGTCAAAGACTGTCCGCGAAATAAGGTTGAGGGGGTGCACGATCGATAAGATGTCGGCATCGACTTTTTTATCGATTTGACTACCTTCCTCGTAATAGCGGTATTATTCAAAGATACGTTATAATCTTCTCATAAGAGATAATGCAAACAATCAATAACAGGCAATACGTTTCTTCGCGAGTGCGCATCGATAATGCCCCCCTCATCCGTCGCCCTACGGCGACACCTTCCCCCACCGGGGGAAGGCCTGATAATGTGCTCCGGATTATTGATTTCGCGCTTTTAATACGCTTGTTTTTTATGAACTAATACTATAAAGCCGCGGCGCAGATGCGCCGCGGCGGAAAAGGTAAGATATGAAACATCCGGTAATAATCATTGACGTCCGCGGATACGGAAAGATGACCGCGGAACTCTATCCCGAATACGCTCCCCGCACTGTGGAGAACTTCCTCCGGCTCTGCGAGAAGGGCTTCTTTGACGGGCTGATCTTCCACCGCGTAATAAAGAATTTCATGATACAGGGCGGCGGATACGGCCCCGATTTCTCCGAGACCGATACTCCGTCGATCCGCGGCGAGTTCGCAATGAACGGCTGGCCGCAGAACACCCTCAAACACGTAAGGGGCGTGCTCTCTATGGCGAGAACGTCGGATCCCGACTCGGCCTCGTCGCAGTTCTTCGTGATGCACAAGGACGCGCCGCATCTCGACGCCGAGTACGCGGGCTTCGGAAAACTCACAGACGGCTACGACGTCCTCGACGCCATAGCCGACGTAAAAACCGGCAGATACGGCTGGTTCTCGGACGTTCCGCGCGAACCTGTCGTTATCGAAAGCATAAAGGAAGTCAAGGAAGAAGAATAATCTCTTCTTCCCGCTCCCGCCGAAGCTTACTCTTCCGTTTCCTCTCCGTGCGCTCCTTCGCGCACCGATTTGAATACCTTCCCCGCAATCGGACGAAGCAGGAACCACAGCAGCGTTCCGAGACCGTAGGCGGCAATCATTTCGGATATGCCGAGCGACATAAACAGAAATCCGAACGAGTCCGGAACTCCGTACGCCCACTTAAGCACGAACGGAATGATAATGATGTTCGAAAGCGCGTATGGCAGCGCGGCAATCCAGGGAATCCTGCGAAGCATACGGACGCCTACGGCGCCTATAAGCGTCGCGAGACTGCCGAAAACGACGTCCCAGATAACGTTGCCGGCGATCAGATTCGCAGCGACGCATCCAACGGTCAGCCCCGGCACCGCGGCAGGCGTGAATACGGCGAGTATGCAGAGCGCCTCGGAAAAGCGGAACTGGACGACTCCCGAATTGATTCCCGGCACGAGATTGGTCAGGACGGCGTAGGCGGCGGCAATCATTGCCGCCTGAGCGAGGAACAGGACCTGTTTCCTCGAGAGAAACTTCTCTTCTTTCATTTGTAATTCTCCTTAGTTTTTTTGTCCGGGGGACGCGCCCCCTGTGAGGATGGTTTCGAACTCACGAAGCAATATTATACCCTATTTTCCATTATCTGTCAACAAATTATATCTCCTGTGGAGGAATAAAAAAGTGAAAAAATCAATCGTCAGAATACTGCCGCTGCTTCTCGCGGCTCTCTTCCTGATTTCCGCATGCGCCTCGGGCACGAGCGTCGAAACGACGGCTCCCGAAGCTCAGACCGACGGACAGAACGAACAGGCGTCGGCCGACGAGGAAACGACCGCGGCATATCTCGATCACGTCACGTCGCGCTACGACGGCGAAGAGATTCATATTCTCTACTGGAAAGACCGCGAAAACCAGGAATATTTCGCCGAGGAACTTTCGGGCGCCGAAGTCAACGACGCGATCTTCCGCCGCAACGCCAAGGTTGAAGACAAACTCGGCGTGAAGCTTGTATTTATCGGGACTGCCGGCAACTCGTCGAAAGCTAACGACTTCAAATCTTTCGTCGAGAAGAGCGTAAAGAACGGCTCGGGCGACGACGTTTTCGACGTCATCTCCGCGCATTCCCGCAGCATCGGCCTCTGCACCTACAGCGGCTTCACAATTGACCTGAGCGGTCTCGGATCGATCGATCTGTCCAAGCCCTGGTGGCCTTCGCTGCTCACCGAGACCTGCCGCGTCAACAATCAGCTGCATTTCCTCTCGGGCGACATCTCGACGAATATGCTCTATATGATGTATTCGGTCTTCTATAACAAAGACCTGCTTGTAAGTCTTAATATTGAGGATCCCTTCGACGACGTTAAGAACGGAAGCTGGACCATCGAACGGATGCTCGCGCTCGCCAAGGACGTCTACTCGGACGAAGACGCAGAGGTCGGAAAATCCGACGGCGACAGATTCGGAATCGTCTCGAGCAAGCTCCACTGCGACGCTCTCCTCTACGGCAGCGATATCGTCGGCGTCGAGAACGTCAACGGCGTCCTCCAGCTCTCCGAAGATTTCAAAGGCGAAAAGATGGTCAATCTGATTGAAAAGATTTCGACCGGATTTGCCAATTCCAAGGACGGCTTCATCGGCTCCGGATACAAGGACATATTCAAAAGAGGCCAGTCGCTCTTCATCATCGACAGAGCCGACATCGCGATCAACGATCTTTCGGATAAAAACTTCGAGACTCTCGCGATCCTTCCGGCTCCGAAATACGACGCCGACCAGAAGAACTACCGCACGGCGATAGGCAACCCCTTCTCTCTCTACGCGATTCCGACCAATGCACAGAATCCCGAAAAGAGCGCCGATTTTCTTGAAGTCTCGGCTGCCGAGAGCTACGTCGAAGTGACGCCCGTCATCTTCGAGATTTCGATGAAGATCAGATACGCCGGCGGCTCGAACGACGCATACTGCTACGACCTCATCCGCGCCGGAGCCGTTTACGATCCTTCGAGAATCTTCTGGAAGGTCTTCACGACCGCCCCCGACACGATGTTCCAGAACCAGCTTGACAAGGGTTCGGAGGGCTGGTCGGGAACCGTCAAGGAAAACACAAAGAACCTCAACAGCATTATCAAGAAGATCAATAAGGCGTACGGATTAAATTAACCTTCGCGGCTGAGTCGCTGCGCTCCTGCCGCGAAATGTCGAGATACGGCGCACAGTTTCGAGCTCGAAACTGTGCGCCGTTCGATTTATACCGCTTCGCGGTATTCGATATGTGCCGCTGACACGGCACTCGAAATGAGCGGCGGAGCCGGCGAGAAAAGTGACACGAAAACACACGTTGCGTGCAGCGCAAATAATTTTTGCGCTGCACGCAACGTTTATTATTAATTCTTCAGTCTTCAGTCTTCAGTTTCTTCCTTGCGAGGATCGCTCCTGCCGCAACGACTGTTGCGATTGCGCCTCCGCACGCGAGTGATCCGCAGCCTTTCTTTGCGGGCTCTGCAGTCGTGACGTCGTCGGTCTGCGGAGCCGTCGTCGCTTCGGGTTCTGCAGCGGCTGTCGTAATCTCTTCAGCCGTCGTTTCTTCTTCCGCAGGGCCGTTCCAGCCGAGTTTCGCGCCGATCGCTTCGATCAGCTGCTCAGCCGACGCGGCATAGCCCGACGCGAGCGGATGGCCGAGCGCCATATCCTTCGCTCGGAGGGACGCGAATCTCACGAACGTTACGTTCTCGTCGCCTGCATCGTTCAGTTCCTGAACGGCGTTCTGCATATTCTTGTTGAACGTCTGAGAGGTCAGTCCGTAACCGACGATAATGAAGGCGTCGGGATTCTTCTCTCTGACCTGACGCAGGAAGGCGGTAAAGCCCTTCTGGAACTCTTCTGCGGGAACCTGCGCCGAGCCGTCGTTCGTTCCGGCGTTGATAACGATGACGTCGGGCTGACGCGCGTAGTCGTATGCGACGCCCGGATTGTTGTATCCGTCGAGCGTGCCGTAGAGCTCGGGAATCAGCAGTTCGGTCGTTCCCCCGTAGTTCTTTACGATTCCGCGTCCCGACACGGCGATGACGTCGTAATCGGCTCCGAAGGCGTCGGCGATCGTCTTGGCGTACGTCATTGTGCAGTCCTCGCCGCGCGTCGCCCAGGCGGTGTTGCCGACGACGTCAGCGATCGAGGCGTAGCCGACGGTCAGCGAGTCTCCGATGAACTCGATGAGCCGTTTCGGCGCGGCGGTTCTCGCCGTCTGCGATCCAGAGTCCGGCAAGTCCCGCCGTCGACGAGCGCGAATTGGTGCGCTTGACGACTCTGACGGTATGCTCCTTCGCCGGATCGAGTCCCGAAGCGAGTTGAACGTCCGCCAGTTGCGACGTCAGCTCGACGCTTCTTCCCTCGTCTCCGTCGACGTAGATCTTGATAAAGGCGTTGTTGTCTCCGCCCGGGGCGTTCGACAGTATTCTTGCCGAGGCGCCGCTGCCTTTGAAGCTGAACTCAAACCCGGAGGCGCACCAGTTGAACCAGGTCGCTCCGCTCTTTTCGTAGGTGCGGCCGAAGAATCTGATCTCCGACGCGCCGAAAATATTCTTCTCCTCCGCCGGCAGTTTGTCGTCGGCTTCGCGCGGCAGATAGGTATTGTTTCTCACTACAAGTTCCACGTTTTCCCCTCCGACCTTCGCTACAGCGATTTCCTCGCTCGATTTTCCGGCGTAGTTGGCCGAGAAAACGTTGTTTTCAATCGTCACGGTGACCTTCGATCTCTTTCCGAGCTGCGCGTTGAAGGCCTTGCCTCCGGCGTTCTCTGTCATATCGAGATTGATGACGGGAGAGGCCTTCTGACAGAAGCGGCAGTCGCTGATCGTCACCTCGGCCGGATCCGTGGTGCCGCTGCCCGCGAAGGTCAGCGTCTGGAGCAGTTTCGAAGTGCTGTTAGCGTCAATGTACACTCCCTTGATCGTGTAGGTGTCGCAGGTCGTGTGGATCAGCGTCGCGTCTTTCAGTCCCTCGACTCTGACGTTTTCAAGCGTCAGATATCTTCTGTACTCGTTCGAGAAGCTCGTCGGATAGTAGGACATCGAGTAAAACGGGCCGTTGTTCTTCGTCGTGTACCCGTAAACGTAAACGTTCTTTATCGTCAGCGTGATCCTGCCTGCGCCTCCGTAGTTGGAGCGGAACATTCCGGCTCCGCTGACGGAGAGGCCGTCGACGGTGATCTCGTCGCAGTCGTAAACGGCGTTCGATCCGGCGTTGACGCCCATATGCCAGCTGGTCGTGAGCACCGCTTCGCCGGTGCCGCGCTCGGGATTCAGCGTCCAGTCTTCGTCGGCAGTCGCGCCGCGCAGGTTAGGATCGATTCCGGCCTTCGGGCCTTTGATCGTTACGTTCTTTTTGAAGGTGACGCCTTCCGAATAGTTTCCGGGAGCAAGCCAGATTTCTCCTCCGGCCGGGACGGCCTCGGCCGCCTCGCTCACCTTTTTGAAGACGTTGACTCCGGTCTGCCCCGAATAGAGCGTTCCGAGGAAGGTGAACTCGTAAGCTCCGTCGGTCGCCGCGGCGTCGACGTATACGCACTTATCGGGAATCGCGACAGCTCCGTCGGCCGAAGCGGTGAACGCGAACAGTCCGGACGCGACGCTGAATATGAGCGACGCGACGATTGCGAAAGCGATTGTCTTTTTCATCCTGTGTTGCCTCCGAATATGGAATAAATCAGGTTTTCACCGATACCGTTCAGGAGAGAACGGCCACGGCAATGTTGCAGAAGAGTATCAGAGAAAGCGCGTCGACGATCGTCGTGATAAAGGGGCTCGCGACGACCGCGGGATCGAGTCCGATCTTCTTTGCCAGCAGCGGCAGCGTTCCGCCGACCGCTTTGGCGATAACGATCGTGATAAACATAGAGATTGCAACGACGGCCGAGAGCAGTACGGTATAGTCGTATCCGAAGAGCAGTCTGTCGATCAGCTGCAGCTTGCAGAAGCAGGCGAGCGAGACGCAGACTCCGAGCATCATCGAGACGCGGAGTTCTTTCCAGACGACTCTCAGTACGTCTGAGGGCTTAATCTCATTGACGGCGAGCGAACGGATGATCGTCACCGAGGCCTGGCTTCCGGCGTTTCCGCCGGTGTCCATCAGCATAGGCACGCAGGCGAAGAGCAGCGTGCTCAGGGCGTTGAGCGTCGCTTCGTAGGTGTTGATGATCAGCCCCGTAAAGGTGGCGGACACCATCATTAAGAGGAGCCAGGGAATACGGTTCTTCCAGATTGTGAAGACGCCCTGCGAGAGGTATGGACGGTCTGCCGGCGTAACGGCGGCCATCTTCGCGATATCCTCGTCGGTCTCTTTCTTGATTACGTCGATGACGTCGTCTACGGTGATGATACCGACAAGCCGTCCGTCTTTGTCGACAACCGGAACTGCGCTGAGATGGTACTTCGAGATTATCGCGGCGACCTCCTCCCGGTCGGAAAGCGTTTCGACCGAGATGACGTTCGTCTCCATTATATCTTCAAGCAGCGTCTCGTAGGAATTCATCAGAAGCGTTCTGATTCCGACGCAGCCGATGAGTTTTCTCGACGCGTCGGTGACGTAGCAGGTGTAAACCGTCTCGCTGTCGACCGCCTCGCGTCTGATCCGGTCGAAGCATTCCTTTACCGTCCAGTCCTTCTTGAGACTTACGTACTCGACCGTCATAACCGTCCCGGCGCTGTCTTCGGGATAGCGGAGTATCTCGTTGACCAGCTTGCGGGTGTCGGGATCGGCCTGGTTAATGATCCTCTTGACGACGTTCGCCGGCATCTCCTCGATCACGTCGACGGCGTCGTCGATGAACATCTCGTCGAAAACGCTCTTGAGTTCGGAATCCGAGAAGGAGTTGATAAGCAGTTCCTTTTCATCGGGCTGCATCTCGACGAAGACCTCGGCGGCCGTCTCCTTCTTCAGAAGCCGGAAGGCAACGGGCAGCTGCTTCTCCGAAAGCCCCGACAGCACGACGGCGATATCCTGAGGCGGAAGCTCTTCGAAAAGCTTTCCGGTTTTGCCCCAGTCCCGGTTCTCGAGACACCCGAGCAGTTCTTCTCTTTTCTGTCCAATCAGTTCTTCGTTCATATAATCACGCTTTCCCCCGTCAGGCGCGTCCGGCGGAGCAGAATTCTTTCATTTCGTCGACGAGATCGCGGGCTTTCTCTTCGGTGTCCGCCTCTGCGAATATCCTGAGCAGCGGCTCGGTTCCCGAGAAGCGGCAGATTACGAAACTGCCGTCGATAAACGTCACCTTGCAGCCGTCCGAATAGTTTGTGTTGTCGGGAATCTTCCCTGCGAAAGCGGGCAGCTTTCTTTCGGTCAAAAGCAGGTTTTCGATCCTCTGCTTGTCCTCCGGACTGAATCCGAAGTTGTCCTCTACCATTACGTGGCTTCCGTACTTTTCTGTCAGCAGGTCCATTATCTGCTTCGGCGTCTTGTGAGTCGCGGCGAGCATCTCGACGAAGAGGGAGGCGGCGTAGATCGAATCCTTGCCGTTGATGTGTCCTCTGACGGTAAGTCCGCCCGACGACTCGCCGCCGAGCAGGGCGTCGACCTCGTCCATCTTCTCGGAAACGTACTTGAATCCGACCGGAACCTCGTAGCATTTCTCGCCGAACGAGGCGGCGATTTTGTCGAGCATATGCGTGGTCGCGACGTTCCTGACGACGGGCCCGCGCCAGCCTCTGTATTCGTGCAGATACCAATAGAGCATGGAAAGTATCGAATTGGCTGACAGGTATTCGCCGCTCGGATCGACGATCCCGACGCGGTCGCCGTCGCCGTCTACAGCGATGCCGAGGTCGTATTTTTCATCCTCCACCCGGCCGCGGAGCATACGCAGCTGCGCGTACCCGGGGGCCGGATTGTTCCCTCCGAACCAGGCGTCCTTGTTCGAGTTCATAAGGTCGAGCGTGCATCTCGCGGTGCAGAGTACCGTCATCAGAGGAAAGGTGCCGGAACCGTGCATCGAGTCGAAGAGGATGCGCAGCCCGGCCTCCCTGATAACGTCCATATCGAGCTTGGAGATTATCGAATCGAGGAAGCCGTTGAAAGGCGTTCTCGGTATGCTGACAAGGCCTTTCTCGATACACTCGTCGAAAGGAATCGATCTTGGCTCCGCTTTTTCGGCAAGCACTTCGAGTCTTCGTGTGCAGCTTACGGGAGCGTCTCTTCCCTCTCTGACGATTATCTTGATTCCGTTGTAGGAGGGCGGATTGTGGCTCGCGGNNCCCGCCTGCCTGGACGGTGTACATCACGAGAGGAGTCGGGGCGCTGCGGCTGATATAGACGACTTTCATGCCGTTTGCGCAGAGCACCTCGGTGAACCACTTGGCCGAATCCTCCGACAGAAATCTTCTGTCGTGTCCGACGACGACCGGGAAAGATGTAAGGGAGTTCTCCGCGGCGTAGTCGCAAAGAGCCTGCGCGACGCGCCGGACGTTATCCCTGTTGAAATCGTCTCCGATCACGGCTCTCCAGCCGCCCGTACCGAATTTAATCATACAAGTATCCTCCCGTAACTCTGAACACACCTTTATTATATCACCGCCGGCGCCTTTTTGTCAATCCGAAAATGCGCCTGACCCGTTGTTTTGCGCGCGAATATATGATATAATTATATTCGGTAATATCTATTTACTGGAGAACTTACTATGCCGATTACGAAATACAGCGTTTCCCGCGACGACGGCGTATACGAGGCCTGGCCCGACCTCGTGCTGTCGGGAGAGCGGCTCATCTGCACGTTCACCGAATGCACGCATCACCGCAACCGCGACCGCTCGCGTATAGTTTTGACTTATTCGGACGACCGCGGCCGAACCTGGTCGGAAAAGAGACCTATGACCGAATACAGCGACCGCGATTTCTTTTTCAACAACAGCCGTCTCTCGGTTATGCCCGACGGCAGTCTTACCTTCATCGTCGACCGCGTCGACGCGACCGGCAAATACGAAGTCGACGACGGAACTGTGCAGTATATCATGCGCGGCACGCCCGACGGCCTGCAATGGTCGGAACCCGAAATACTGAAGTTCCCCGGAATCGTGCCCGACAAATACAGGGTGCTGCCCGACGGAAGGCATATAATCGTCAACCATTCGCGCAACCCGGAGACAGGCAAACTCTTCGTCCGGCTGATCCACAGCCCCGACGGCAAAAACTGGTCTGAACCGGTGACGGTCGCCGACGATCCCGCATACAATCTCTGCGAGGCGTCGGTGCTGCCAATCGGAGAGAAAACGCTCGTCTGCTTCATGCGAGAAAACTCCGGGCTCGGAATCGACTGCCTCAAGACAGTCTCTGCCGACGGTGGCCTCACCTGGGGTCCGGTCAAAAAGATGCCGATCCCCGGCTGCCACAGACCTGTCAGCGGTCATCTCCGGGACGGAAGGATCTTTATGACCTACCGATTCCTTCAGGGCGGACGCGGCTGGATGGGCAACAAAACGCAAAATTTCTTCGCCGCGATATTTGACGACGCGACTGCGCTCGCCGATAAGAGAAACGAGATGTCATGCCGGCTTATGCCGGTCGACTACGACCGGAGTCCCGAGAGCGATCTCGGATACTCGGGCTGGGTGCAGTTCCCCGACGGCGAGATTTACATAGTCAACTACATCGTAGACGACGCCCCGAAGGGACAGATACGGGGATACAGTCTGCGCCCCGGGGACATAGTGTTCGGAGAATAAAAAAGCCGGAACACGCCGGCATATAGAGGTATTTACAATGGAGAACACAGACCGTTTGCGTGGCGTTTTTACCGCGCTGCTCACGCCTTTTGACAAAAACGACCGGGTCGATCCCGAAGCTCTTTCCCAACTCGTCGAATTCAACCTCAGGCAGGGAGTCAACGGCTTCTACGTCGGCGGTAGCACCGCCGAGGTCTTTATGCTGACCGACGACGAGCGCCGCCTCGTCTACAAAACCGTCGCAGAGACCGCCGCGGGGCGCGCTGCGCTGATTGCGCACGTCGGAGCTATATCCACCTCGGCGTCGGCCGGATTCGGCAGATACGCCGCCTCGCTCGGCTACGACGCGATATCCGCCGTCGCTCCCTTCTACTACAAGTTCGGTTTCGCTCAGATAAAGGAGCATTATTTCTCAATTCAGCGCAGCGCCGGACTTCCGATGGTCGTCTACAACTTCCCCTCCAACTCGGGCGTCAACCTGACTGTCCAGCAGATTGCCGAGTTTCTCTCGGACGACGGTTTCCTCGGCGTCAAGCACACCTCGAACGACTATTTCGCGCTCCAGAGTTTCAAGAGCGCCTTCCCCGATAAGATAATCTACAACGGATACGACGAGATGTTCCTGTGCGGCCTCGCGATGGGCGCCGACGGAGGCATCGGAAGCACCTACAACTTCATGGCGGACAAGTTCGTCCGGATGAGAAAATATTTCTCGGCGGGCGATATCGCCGCGGCTCAGGCCGAGCAGGCCTGCGCCAACAAAATCATCCGCGCGCTGATAAAGACCGGCGTCGCCGAGGGCGAAAAGGAAGTTCTCTGTCAGATTGGAATCGATATGGGCCGCGCCCGCGCTCCCTACCGCGCGCCCGATGACGAAATGCGCCGAATCGTGGACGCGGAGATACTCCCGCTTCTGACCGCATTCCCCGTATAACGCGATGCCGCGCTTTTCATCTTTCCGCGCGAAGGTTATCCTCCTCCTGACGCTTGCCTCCCTGATTATTGCCGCGGGCTGAGGCGGAAGCGGAAACTGCGACCCGCCTCCGGTGACGTATACTTCGTCAGAAGAAGCTTCGTCGGAGGAAACCTGCGCGGATATCGGGCAGCAGGCGGATCCCGGTTACGGCTATCCGGCTCCGGAAGTTTTGAATTATCGTTCCGCTTGGGGCACATTGCTTTATCCCAAAGCATATAAAACGAAAACCTTCCCTGGCTAGGGAAGGGGGACCGCGGAAGCGGTGGATGAGTCGCCGGTTATTAACTGATTTTGTGATACCATAAGGGGCTGTAAAAAAGCTTTTGACTTTTTACAGCCCCGCGTCATACGCTGTTCAGTTGTTAAGGCAATACCGCACAATTCGCCGCACGCGAATTGTGCGGTATTGCCTTAATTATTTCAGATTTCAGCTCGTTTTACGTATTCCGCAAAGAAAAGTTCTTTGCGCACCCGTTTGAACCAGCCCCAGCCCTTCAGCGCCGCGCTGATTTCCGTCACGGGTCTTTCCCCGAAAATATCCGGCGCGTCAAGCACTTCTTTGCTGCCGTCGGACAGCGTGAGAATACGGCTTCCTTTTTCAGCCGTTGCGCCGCCGAACAGCCACGGCGATCCGACGGGAAGCTTTGTTCCGTTCGGAATCGCGTTCCACTTTTCGTAGTACGTAAACGCAGTTTCCATATACTGTTTGCCGGACTCGGTCTCGCCGATGCTGAACAGCGCGGCGGCCGCCAAAAGGGACCTTCTCGCGTACGCTCCGTACCATATTTCCGGCACGCCGTCCTCTCCGAAACTCTCCATAACCCGCATTGCAAACCGGGCGTGCTCCGCGGGCATATGTCCGTTAAACCAGTTGACCGGGTTTGCCTCGAACAGCGCGTGAATCTGAATTTTCAGATTAACAAGCCCCTGGCGTCTGTAATACTCGTCAAAGTTATTCCTGTTCCAGAGTTCATCGGCTTTTTCTTCATCTTTTGTTTTATAGTCTTCGGGAAGCTCCGTCTTTTTTCTTGAACCGCGCTTGTCCGAGAACACTACCGTTCTGCCGTAGCTGTCCTTAACATAAGTATAATCCGTATAGCCGACGTAGTTCCTCACCGGGTTTATCAGCTCGTAATGTCTGTGCAGACCGTCTTCGAGCGGAAAATATCCGTCACCCGTACCCGCGTACTCGGTCAGTTCGTATACTGCGCAAAACGCGTTTTCGGCATAACGGCTTTCGAATCTGATTATACCTACGCCCTTAGCGAAAATGTATGTTTTTTTACCCGCATAATAGTCGCGGTACAGCAAATTACCGGACGTGTCAATCGCAACCTTTATGCAGTCCTCAAACTCGCCGCAGGCGACCCTGACCGTTCCAGCGTCTTCACAGGTCAGCACGGTCCTTACAAGTTCGTCATTGTAATCGTAAAGCTCTTTAACGGTGCTAAAACCGGGGACCCACTGATCCGACCAGACGCAGCCGAAGTTTTCAAGCAGAAAGTCGTAGATGTAATTGAACAGCACCTGGTAACAGTAAGACGATCCGTTGTAGGTCTTCCATTCAAAAGCGAAATCACGGTTTGACTGACTTACAATCGCTCCGTTTCTTTGACTGAAAGCATGATATTCAAAGAAATTCCAAACATTTTCATACTTATCGTTGTCAGTTATTCCGTTTTCGTCCATTAGCCGGTTCATAACCGTTGAGGCGACTTCCGCGTGTGCCTTTTGCAGCTTTGTTTTTGCGGCGGCCGTCAGTTTTCTGACGTAATCCCGTACGTCGATCATTCTGTCGTCATGATCTGAGTATTCGGAACGTACCGCGTACGCCATATCGGCAAAGCAGGACTCGTCGTAATACAGCCGCTCTATTTCGGAAAAAACCGCCAGCGTTGCTTTTTGCCTGGATTTGAAAACGACTTTAACTTTGATATTACGGCAGACGGACGGGTATTCAGATTGCCTCGTATATTCCCACGTATTGTCTTTATCAAGCGGAAGCAGACCGCCGCCCGGTTTTACGCTGTAAGAGGATAAAACCGCGGTTTCCGCCTCGTCGTTTATGAAACTGCTGAATTTGACTATACCGACTCCGCTTTTGTAATACGCGCGGTATATTTCGGAACGGTAGCTGTCGGCTGGGACGGTTTCCCAGAGCTCGCAGTTTTCAAAAACACCGGCGGGCGTAACTACCGATTCCGTTTTGCTTAAAAGCGTAAGAACCGTACCGTCCGACGCGGTTTTAGCGTATCCCGCATCCGCGTTTTCTGCAAAAAACGTACCGTCACACAGCGACGCGTTAGCCGGAAACTCAAACCACCCGTCAACGGCGGGAACCCATTCGCTTTTATAACTGAAACACTGCTTGCCTGTTCTTTCCGGGCAACCGCTCTTTAAAGACAGTTCACATCCGTATGAGTATACCCTGAATTTGTATTTGTCTTTATCTTTGTATTTTGTATCACGCAGCCCGACGACGTCTTCGGCGTAAAACAGGCCCGCGTAATGCACGCTGTCTGCCGGCAGTATTTCCTTCGCTTTTCTGAGCGCCCGCAAACCCTCTTCGCGGTTATCCGCTTCAAAATAAGCATAGGCAAGCGCAAGCCATTCGGACCCGAGCGAGAGTGGCAGACCTTTGTCTTTCAGCCGCGGTATCTGCCTGTCGCGGATGAATTCGATTTTGGCGTCGCCCGAAAGCTTTGCGTCCTCCTTGGAGAAGAAAAACGCAGTTGCCTCGTCGTTATGCCCTTTTTCCGCTGCGTCGGCTATACGTTCAATCAGTTCGTCGTTCTTTTTTCCCGGCAGCCACCAGAATCCCCGCAGAAGCACGTCCGCCATTGCGCGGTATTTCTTTTCCGACTCCGGCAGGTCCTCCACGTCGGCAAGAACCTCCCTGTACACGAGCTCAAACCCGGTTTTGTCATTTTTGGACGACCATAATTTCAGCTCTTCGACCTTCTTCATGACGCGCTCGGTGAGCGTGTCGGTGTATTCTTCGTTTGTTGCCATAAGTTCCCCTCTCAGTCTCTTTCTTCCGTCGGACAGGTGCCATTTGACCGTGCCTACGGATATTCTCATTTTGTCCGCTATCTCCGCGACGGAAAGTCCTTCAAAATAGTGCAGTTCTATTACCGTCCGCACTCTTTCGGGCAGAGACCTTATCGCGTTATGCAGTTCTTCTTTTTCGCCTGCATCCTTCAGGAAGGCGTCGGGCGAGAAGGATTTGTCCGCCGAGATTTTTTCATACGCCGCAAAATCGACCCAGCCGCTGTACCGGACGAGTATGTTTTTGGCGCGGTTTCTGGCCGCTTTGCACACCCACGCTCCGAATTTTGACGGATCGGAGAGCGTGTTCAGCTTCAGCCACGCTGCGACAAACGCGTCCTGCACCGCGTCTTCGGACAGATAAACCGAACGCAGTACGGAATTTGCCGCCGCCAGCGCCGCGCCCTGCCAGCGCAGTACAAGCTCACCGTAAGCTTCCTTATCGCCTGCGAGCGTCATAAAAACGAGCGTTTCATCGTTGTATGATCTGTAAATGGCCGATCACTCCTTTTTTGCGTTTTTCGATTACTCTGAATAATAGACAGTTGAGAGCGGCAAAAGGTTGGGTAAAAATAGTTTTTTTAAAAAATTAAACACCGCGAAGGTCCGTTTTGCGAACCCCGCGGTATCTGTTTGTTATCACTTTTTCGTTATCACCGCGTATTCGACGTCGGTCAGGAGGTTGGCGGCCATTTTGACAATTCTGCGGGAGTAGTTGGAGGTCTCACGCCCGTAGTATATCGACGTCCTCGCGCCGCCGCTGCCCATATTGTACGCCATAAGCGCGTAGTGGATATTGCCGTCGAACTCCGCGAGCTTGTCGCGCAGCACCCAGCAGATCGCCTCGATGTTGCCCTCCGGCGTGTATATGTTAATACCGCGCGATTTGAATACCTGAGCGTTGTATTTGACAGAAAGCATCCCGAGTCCGGCGTATGAGCCGCTCTTGTTCTTCAATACGCCGATATCGGCGTTCCAGCTGCTCTCGACGCCCATCAGCGCGATGACGATACTGTAGGGAACGCGGTATTTCGAGCACATCTCGTAGGTATACGCCTGCAGTTCGGGCGACAGCGTCACCTTGTAATATATGCCGACCGTCGGATGCAGATAGTGCGTATAGGTCACGTTGTATCCGATTGCCGCGACAAGATCTTCCCAGCTCTCGCCCGGCTCCGCTTCGGTTGAACCCTCTTCCGCGCCTGCGGTTTCGGGCTCGGCGGTATCGCTCGGAATCTCTTTTTCAAGCACGGCGTCTGCGAAATCCTCTTCATCGGTTTCGGACTCCTCTCCGTCGTCCGAAGCGTCGTCCGGGATATCGTCGCCTGATTCTTTATCATCTGCGGCGTCATTCTCTTTTCCGTCCGCCGGCAGCGGCTCGGGATTGACCATGCTGTCCCCGGGATGCCGGACCGCGCTCGAAGCGCGTCCGCTTGACCGGCCGGCGTTTCCCGATTTCCCAACAGTATCGGCGGAAGCGTCGTCAGCAGGTGCAGAATCGGCCTCCGTCTTACCCGCGTCCGCGCGTCCGGGCAAAGCTGAAGACTCCCCGGGCGAAGCGTCCGGGGCCTCTTCTTCGGTTGTCGGGACGGGTACGGGCTCTTCCCTGCGTCCGGCCGGCGCGAAAAACGCAAACGCCGACGTGCAGGCGAGGATAACGGCGAAAACGCCCGCAGCTATCATTCTGAATTTCATTTCTTTTTTGTTCTTCGGGTCAGTAGGACGCGATCTTCAGCGTCGGGTCGTCCTCTCCCTTTTCTATCTTTCTGATTACTACCGGATAACTGTATTTTTCGTTGACTTTCACCGTGACCGTCTGACCGGTCTTAGCGCCGAGGAGCGCCTGCCCGAAGGGCGATTCCTTCGAGATGTTGTTCGACAGAACGTCGTTGCGCAGCGTCGTGACGATGCGCACGACGTCGGTCTCGTCGTCTTCGGGATAGTAAACGGTAACTCTGTCGAAGAGTCCGACTTCGTCCTCTTTCGACTCGGTTCCGATGACCACGGCCGTCTTAATCATATTCTCGAGATACCTTATCCGGCTGCGGTTCGCGTTGAACGCCTGCTTCGCGCATTTGTATTCGGCGTTCTCGGACAGATCGCCGTACTCGCGCGTGCGGGCAACCTCTTCGCGCAGCTCTGCCGCTTTTATCTTTCTCTCGTTGAGTTCGGCCTTCATAAGATCGATATCGACCTTCGTCAGTTCATCGTGCATTTCAGTTCTCCGGCTGCCTCCCTGAAAGAGGCGGATACGAGGCCTCCCCGAAAGCCGGGCGCCGTCGGGGAAGCCTCGGATATTCCGTCTGTCAGCAAAGCCGCAAAGCGTTTTTTGCGACAGACCGATGGTTATGTTTCAGTGTCAGTGCGCTTCCTGGATGTTCTTTACAAGATCGTCAAGCAGCCTCTTCGAGGTTCTGAACGCCGAGTTGATTGCGGACGTTCCGGCTCTCTTCGAAGTTACCATAGCGCTGAACGAATTCAGGTACTGTATCGTTGAATTGTAAACGTATCCGAAGTCGAAGTTGAGGTTGTCGTACATGATATCGATCATGCGCGAGGTGTCGGCGTCCTTGACGTATCTCGTCTTGAGAGCGACTTCGTAGTAGGCGGGCATCAGGCTGTGGTAGGATTCGGCCGCGAGCGCCTCGACGATCATCGCGTCGTCGTCTATGTTCTTGACGTCGATCGGGATGCAGTACATGTGCATTCCGCCCTGGATAGGAGTCGCATACTTCTTCTGATCGGAGTCGAAGAGCGGGATCGGAACGATTCCGTACTCGTCCATCGTCTTGGAGTATTTCGTCTGTCCGCCGTAGAGCCAGTGATGGAGGAAGAGAACGTTTCCGTCTTCGAACTTCAGCACCGTGGGTTCTTCATATTTGTAGTTGGTAGGCGTGTTGAAGAAGATCTCAATGATCTTTTCGCCGATGGCGACGAGGCGGTTGTAGTCGTCGTAGAGAACCGGCGTGCCGCTTTCGTCTCTCGTGACCATCTTTACGCCCGTGGCGTAGAGGAATCCGTAAATCGGGTTGGAGTTGTGCTCGCAGGATGCGTAGCCGAACCTGTCGCCGTAATCGGCGACCTGGTTACCGTTGGCGTCGTAGTACGCGAGCGCGCCGACGCGGTTCATCTCGTCCCAGGTCCACTCGAAATTGTCAACCTTGGAGTAAATGTTGTAGTTTTCGTCGACTTCCTTCAGAATAGCCGTGTTGACGAAGATGCACTCCATCGAATAGAGCATCGAGGTCGACAGACTTCCGATTCCGAAGTAGGTCTTGTTGCCGATGGTGAAGGTCTTGTAGAAGTCGTCCGACCACCAGGGCTTTTCGAAATTGATGTAATTTACGTCGTTGAGATTGAGAATAAGGCCGGTCGTGGCAAGGGAGGAAGCGGGGGTAGAATAGCCGGCGAGAAGATCGTAGGCGCCGTCGCCCGACGAAATGCTGCCCTTGACCTTGACGAGATTTTCGGAGTAGTCTTTCCAGCTTCCCTCGGCGATGACGTTAATCTTGATCTTGAAACGGTCTTCGATCCTCGAGTTTCTGCGGTAGATGGCGTCGTTGAGGGTTTCACCCGTCTCTTCGGTGGCGAGCCACTCGTATCTCTCAACGTTTCCGCGGGTATGGACCGTGAAATCGCGGTTCTGGAGATCGGCAGACTCGGGAAGATCGTCGGGAACGATCGTGATTCCGTACTCGTTCTTCGGAGCTTCGGTCTCGGCGGTGCCGGTAGTCTGCTCGGGATTGTTTCCCTGCTCTCCGTTAACTGCGGTCGTGGCGGCCGGAGTCGTATCTCCGCCCTCGCCTTTCGCGCAGGCGGCGAGCAATAGGGCGACCATAAGCAGAGCGAGAACCAGAGCGAGAACTTTCTGCGTCTTTTTCATGATTTCCTCCTTGTATTTCGCAATTATCCTTCGATAAATGCCATCCGCGGGCGCGGAGTGCAAATATTATACACGATTCGGTTCGGGTTGTCAACAGTTATTCAAATTGATTGAGATCTGCGTCGAGAAGCCCGCGGCGAAGGATCCTCAAGTCGTCTTCTGGCCCGGGTATCGAAAACTCGCGCCGAAGAGCTCCGAGAAGCAGTTCGGGATTCAGCGTGTTTCCCTCGGACGCAGACAGGACGGCGTCGATTACGAGGAAATCCCCGTCCCGCGCGGCGGCGGCGCTTTTTATCATTGCGGATATATCGGTTTCCTTCTCGCCCGATTTCGTTCTCTTCGTCATAATGATCGGAGAAGACGCAAGAAAGCGGTTTATTTCGGAGGGTTCGGCTCCGTCCCGCGCCGGGAAGGTTATCTTATACGACGCAAAAGCAATCTCGGTGAATTTTCTTTCGGGGAGCGTGCAGCCGGTGAAGGTCAGGTTCGGCACGCTCGCGCGGCACATCCGCTCCCTGATTTCCTCTGTCGGCAGCGCCTTTACAAGTTTGACGTCGGCGAGTTCGCACTCGCTCTCGCAGCCGATCGGCAGCGGCAGCGCGAAGACGAGCTTCGGGTGCGGATTGAACCCCTGCGTGTACCAGAGCGGCAGCCGGGCGCGGGAAAGAATCCTGCCGAAAGTCCGCTGAAGGTCGAGGTGCGAAATGTACTGAAGCGGCCCCGTCTTTACGAAGCGGAGTCTGACGGTCTGCGGTTCGGGGAGAGTCGGAAGAGCGTCTATTTCGATATCGGACAGCATGATCTTTCACCTCCCATCGAAGCCGCTCCGCAGCCCGAGCAGTGCTCGCGGCAGTTCGGAGTCGGCGTCGCGGAATAAGCCCTGTCTCTTTCTCTTCTGAGAAAAGCGCGGCTGACTCCGCAGTCGATGACCTCCCAGGGAAGAACCTCGTCGGCTCCCTTCTCCCTGTTGGCGTAAAACGCGGTATCGATTCCCGTCGCGGCGAAGACCTCCATCCAGGCGTCGTACGAAAAGAACTCGTCCCAGGCGTCGAATCTGAACCCGCGCCTGCGCGCCTCGATAAGCGACTCGGACAGGCGCCTGTCGCCGAGGGCAAATACCGCCTCGATGTGCGAAACGCGGGCGTCGTGATGCGTATATCTTATCTTGCGGTCGCGGATGACCGATCCGAGATATCTGTTTTTCTCCTCGAGCTCAGCGATCGTGTTCTGCGCCTCCCACTGGAAGGGCGTAAATGGCTTCGGAACGAAGCTCGACACGCTTATCGTGACCTGCGGAGGTCTCTTGCCGTGACCGGGAGTATCGTAGTAGCAGCGGACCGCGGCGCCCGCGAGGTTTGCAATTCCCTCGATATCCTCGAGCGTCTCGGTAGGCAGTCCGTTCATGAAATATAGTTTTATCGTGTCCTTGCCGGCGCCGTAGGCGATACCGGCAGAACGCATGAGGTCCTCTTCGGTAACGTTCTTGTTGATGACGTCGCGCAGGCGCTGAGTGCCGGCCTCGGGCGCGAAGGTGATCGACGATGATCTTACCGAAGCCGCCTTCTCCATCAGCTCGCGGCTGAATGAGTCGATTCTGAGCGACGGGAGCGAAAGCGAAACTCTTTTGTCGTTCGTCCAGGAAAGAAGTCCGTCGGTCAGCTCGCGCAGGCAGGTGTAGTCGGAAATCGACAGCGACGAGAGGGATATCTCGTCGTAGCCGGTGTTTTTGTAGAGTTCTGCCGCCTGGCGAAGCAGCACTTCGGGCGATTTCTCTCTGACAGGCCGGTAGATCACTCCCGCCTGGCAGAAGCGGCAGCCGCGGATGCAGCCGCGGAAGACTTCGAGCATTATCCGGTCCTGAACGCATTCGATATAGGGAATGACGACAGAATCGGGGAAATACATTGTGTCGAGGTCCTTCACGATGCGCTTTTTGACGCGCCGCGGAACTCCCTCGTACTTCGGACGGTACTCTTTCACCGTTCCGTCGGGATTGTACGTAACGTCGTAAAACGCCGGAACGTAGACGCCCTCAATCGTCCTTGCCGCCTCGAGCAGAAACTCCTGCTTTGTGGCGCCCTCCCCTTTCATCTTTATCCAGAGGCGGACGATTTCGGGGAGCATCTCCTCGCCCTCTCCGATATCGAACAGGTCGAAGAAGTCGGCTACCGGTTCGGGGTTGTATGAGCAGGGACCTCCGCCGATGACGATGGGGAAATCCTCTCCCCTGTCGCGCGACAAGAGAGGTATGCCCGACAGTTCGAGCACGTTCAGCACGTTTGTGTAGCACATCTCGTACTGGAGGGTGACGCCGAGAAAATCGAAGGATCTGACCTCGTCCCCGCTTTCGTGCGAGCAGAGGAGAATTCCCTTCTCCCTCATCCGTTCCTCCATATCCGTCCAGGGAGCGAAAACACGCTCGCACCAGACGTCGGGCTCGCGGTTCAGCACTCCGTAGAGAATTCTGAGTCCGAGATTCGACATACCGATTTCATAGCTGTCCGGAAAGCAGAAGGCGAAGCGGCACTTGACCTCGGACGGGTCCTTTATGATCTGGCCGAATTCTCCTCCCGAATATCTTCCGGGCTTTGAAACCGATTTGAGAAGCGACGATGAATACATTTCGTTATTTCAGTTTTCTCAGGCGGGGCCGTCAGACAAGCAGTCTGGAAATAAGCAGCGAGAGGAGCGGAGAGGCAAGCTGAATCGCGAAAATAATCATCGGATGAAGTCCGATTATTATTCCTATCGCGCCAAGCAGTACCGAAACCGCCGCAAATACCGCGGTAATCGAGATGAGAAGTATTCTGTTTATGCGCGAGACGGCGCGGAAGGACTGGCAGGAATCCGCGGCGCGGATAACCGACATCCATTCGGTTCCGTCGGCTATAAGGCCGCCTTCGATGACGCCGCCGTCTGAAATCTCCTCGGCGTCGGAGGGGACTCTCACGACCTCGGGCGTGACGTCTCCGCCGATCATCGACGCGATGAACGCGCCGCTGAGATTAGGATCCTTGCAGCGGATTTCAATACCTATTCCCCTCTCGGACATACCGTTCACAAGTTCGACGAAGGTCTGATCGGGAACGTACTGCATATAGTATCTGAATACTTCGCGTCCGTTCTCGGCGATGTGGAATACGGTTCCGCCGCGGGTCGACGAAGCGTACTCGGAGTCGTTGCAGTTTCTGCAGGCGATTCCGCGGTCGGTGAGATATCTTACCGTTCCGAGCGTATAGCGGCGTCCGTCGACGTCGGCTTCGATGCCGCCCTCGGAGACGTCGTAGAGTCTTACTCGCGGCTTTCTGTCGTCGGCGCCCGAATCGATTATGCTGCTGAAAGCGCGGCTGATCGTTCCGCCGACCTCGTCGCAGACAGCGCCGGTGGAGGACATGATCTCAAATATGTCTGCTCCGGGCGTGCACTGAGAAACCTTGATGATTTTGAGCGAATCGCCGCTGAAGACGTCGGTCTCGTCGAGAATGATCTTCGAGACGTGTGCGAACTCGGCGGTGTCAAGCTCGTTGAGTATCGCGCAGTAGCTGTCGGTGCGGAACAGGCAGAGGAATCTGAATGGCAGATCGGTCACCAGAACCGCGCAGACGGGGAGCGACACGTCGACGACGGCGATAAAGACGTTGAGCGACGCGACAAAGCCCCTGCCCGCAGCGAGAGAAATGAAGAAAAGGATCAGCGCGGCGGCGCAGGCAATCCCGAGAATAAACGTCTCAAGCCGCATTCCGGCGGGGCGTCTGTTCGTTCTTCTGAAATAGTCCTTGACGAATCTGCCTCTGTGAAGCCGGTAGGCGCCCTTCTGTTCCGGGTCGCGTTCGAGCGTGCAGACGCTCTCGAAAGACGAAATCTTGTCGAAATTGCGCATCTCGGTGACAAGGCGGAGCCAGTCGGCGACGACAAGCAGCACGAGAGCGAATGCCGCAGGGATATTGTAGAGCGAGAAAGAAACGTTTTCCTTTCCGCCTACGGCGGCGGTAAGAATAAGGTCGTAAAGCACGGTGAGAGCCACGGACGCAGAGGTCAGCGAAGTCCAGCTCGGAGCTCCGCGGAAAACGTCCATGATTCCCGAAAGCAGTCTCTTCCACGACAGCGCCGCGCAGAGGACGAGCAACTGGAGCGAGACCATGATGTGAACGGTCGGATAGACGGCGCGGCTGAACGCTCCGCCGAATTTAGATCCGAATATCTCAAATATCAGTATCAGGAGGAAGAAGAGTCCGGTGCCGCCGAGACGGACGTAGGTCATCCGCAGCTCGCGGTCGTAGTCGCGCCTGATCTCTCCCGTCTGTGCGCGAGAGGTATACTCTCTGCCCTTCCAGGCGAAAGCCGTGGCCATATCCGCCTTGCTGACGCGCGATGCGAAACTGCGCTGGCTGTCGCGCTTTTCGGGCGCTTCCTTCTCCTTTATCTGCGACGCCTTCGAATAACCGAGCGCAGCCATGAGAACGTCGTCGTCCCCGTCGGCTTCTTCGCCGGGAAGGGCTGCTCGCTCGTCTGCAGACGGTTCATCCGGGATATCCGGAACGTCACCGTCGCCGGCTGAGGGCTCCTCGTCCTGAGAGGCGTATTCCGAATAGAGTTCGTCTATCCGGCTCTGATCGGACGCGTCGTCTACGTCGGCGGGCGTTTCGTCGGCGTCCGAGGAAAGTACGTCGTTCAGTATATCGTCGAAATAATCTCCGCTTTCGGCCTGCTCAGCGGGCGCTTCGGCGCCGTCTGAGTAAGGGGCGGCCTGATTATCCTCGTACCCGTACTGCTCCGCGGGAGCGGCTTCGGGTTCCGCAGCGGGGGCCTGATTCGACGCGCCGTTTCTCGCGGCCATAAGCTTGCTCATAATCGAGCCGACTTCTTTATCTGAAAGTGCCATTTTTGTTTTTCCCTTCCGGAATTGATGCGGTTCAGTGGCAGAGACGCCGTCTGACGCGCTCGAAGAGTACGGCCGACGCGGCGGCCGAAACGTTGAGTGAGTTTATCTTTCCGCAGAGCGGAAGCGAGATTACGTAATCGCTTTTTTCTTTAACAAGCCGGGACACTCCCCTGCCCTCGCTTCCGAAAACGAAGGCGGCGGGACGGTCGATATCCGTCTCGTATACGCTCGTGCCTCCGGCTTCGGCCGCGTAGATCCAGATTCCGGCCTCTTTGAGGCGGTCTATCGCCGATGCGATATTTACCTCTCTTGCGATCGCAATATGCTCTACGGCGCCCGCGGAGGCCTTGGCGGCCGCGGCTGTGACGCCAGCGGTCCTGCGCTTCGGGATTACCACTCCGTGACAGCCGGCGCACTCGGCCGATCTTATCACGGCTCCGAGGTTGTGCGGATCCTCGACGCCGTCGAGAATCACGATAAATGGCTGCTCGCCGCGATCCTCGGCGATCTTCAAAATATCCTCGATTGTACAGTATTCCTTTTCTGCCGCCGACGCCGCCACTCCCTGATGCACGCCTCCGGCGCACATCCTGTCGAGCTTTTCACGTTCGACGTATATTATGGGAACTCCCTTTTCGGCCGCAAGCGCGACGATGACTCCTATCGAGCCCTCTCTGTCTCCGCGCCTGACGAACAGCTTGTCGACCTGACGGTCGGACTTCAGCAGTTCCCTGACCTCGTTCCGTCCGAACACGACGCCCTCGGGTGCCTGGTGNNGGGCCTGTACCCGCCGCCTTTTTTGAATTTTTCCTCCCGGGACAAAACATGCCTCCAAGATATGATTTTACTTATAATCTATTATATTATATCATATAATCGGCTGTTTGTATAGTGTTTTAAGGCTTTTACTCCGAAAAAGGTTCTGACGTGCCGGTCTTCGTGCTCCATTATTTCTTTCAGTTTTCTTATTTTTTTCTGGTATAAAGCATTTTTTTGTGGTATAATGAATTATAGTTCTGTGAATAATACAGAATCGGGAGAAAGAACGGAGAACAAAAAATGCTTATGAACAATAACGAATATATTGACCTGGTTCAGTTAGTAAAACGGGAAATCAGGCAGGCTCAATATAAGGCGACGCTAAATGTAAATAAAGAACTGATCATGCTCTATTACTGCATTGGACGTCTTATTAACGAGCACAAATCCTGGGGAAGTAAATTTATCGACAACCTTGCAGCGGACATTAAGATTGCTTTTCCCGAATCCAAAGGATATTCAGTCAGAAACCTAAAATATATGGCCAAATTTGCCGCCACTTATGATGAGGCATTTGTGCAGACAGTGTCTGCACAAATTCCATGGTCGCACAACATAGCCATTTTGGACAAAGTTAAAATGCCGGATCAACGAGAATGGTATATCCGCAAAGCCGTAGAGAACGGCTGGTCTCACAGCGTTTTGATCCATCAAATTGAAAGCGGTCTTTACCAGCGGCAAGCCATTTCTGACAAAATCAGCAACTTTGAAAGCCGTCTGCCATCTCTTCAAAGCGAACTTGCAGCGCAGACAATGAAAGACCCTTACATTTTTGATTTCATTCCTTTTAAGGAAGATATGGTTGAAAGAGATATTGAGCAGGCTCTTGTAAAAGATATAACCAAGCTCCTTTTGGAGTTGGGGACCGGTTTCGCTTTTCTGGGTAATCAATATCACATCAACGTTGGCGGAGATGATTTCTATATTGACCTGTTGTTTTACAACCTCAACCTGCGCTGCTACGTAGTGATTGAATTAAAGTCCGGAGAATTCAAACCGGATTATGCTGGCCAGTTAAACTTCTATCTTTCTGCAGTAGATGGTATTAAAAAATCAGAGCATGACAATCCGACAATCGGTCTGCTGCTTTGCAAGAGCAAAAATAACGTTGTCGCAGAATACGCACTCAAAGATATGTCTAAACCTATAGGAGTGAGCGAGTACAGAGTCACAAGCGACCTTCCGGACAATTTGAGCAGACAGCTTCCCTCAATCGAAGATATTCAAAAGCACATAGCAAAATAATCGGATACTCGCTGATCGCAGCGAGCTATCATGCCGCGCAGCGGCAAATCATGCGCAAAGCGCTTGATATACCGTGCTCCGCACGGCAAGTTCCATCGGCGGCGCCTGACCAAATACAAAAAACGCATACAGCGTAACAACCATTACACTGTATGCGTTATCTGTGAATATTTGTCGGCAGGTGCCAATCACTGCCGCTTTGTCTTATTATCCGAAATGAATCAGATCAAACGGCTTTTTCCGTGCCAGCCTGTAAATCGGTACAATCGCGGAAAGCAGGCAGATGATAATTGAAACAATCAGAGCGACTACGATCACTGCCGGGCTGAACACAAGCAAGTCGAACGGGTTCTCAGGCAGCGACAAAGCGTATGAATTGTTCGCATATCGCCTTATTGCCTCGAAAGACAAAACCGATAGCATGACTCCTAAAGCGCCGGTCACGATTGATTCAATAATAAAGATCCGGTTAATATCCCTCTTGGTAAATCCGACCGCTCTCATTATTCCGAGCAGTTTCGACTGGTCTTTAATACTGTAACTGATGAGCAGGATGAAAGTAAGAACGATACATCCGAACGACAGTACGGCCGAGAGATTTATATATACCATTAACGGCTTTAATGATTCCGCAAACGTATAAATACGTTCCGCCGAAACTTCCGTCCAGGAAAGCTCGTTTTCCCGCATCCGGTCGAATACTTCTTTTCCGCTGTAATCGTTAATTACATAGTATTCGTCGAAATAATACAGACCATAATAGTCTTTTTTGATTTCATCAAAAATGCATTGAGTGACAAGTACATCTGGGCAATCGTCGCACCACTCTTGAACCGAACCAAACACACCTACGACCGAAAAACCATCCGGGAAATAGTCATGCATATTGATTGAATCGGTATAATAATCGTTGTACTTCGACGCATACAAGTCTATAAAAGAATCGCTGAACGGAGCAAAATTAGCGGTATCAACTTCCAGCCTCTGCGCAAGGTCACTACTGATCAAAATATCATTCTCCTTCGCCGGAAGCGAACCGCAAACAAGATTATCACTGTTAACAAACGAAACCGTCCCATATGGCATAAATGAATCAATCAGCCTACTTTCCCAACTGCAATAGGCAATATCACTTCTTTCCAAATAGATGCTCCGGGAAGAATTCTTTTCGTGTTCACAGTAATCATCGCACACAAAACTCAGCCGATATTCATAGTCTAATTTGTACTCAGAATACTCGTTTGTCTTATAGAGTCGAGTCTTTTCAATAATACCGTATTCGGCGTAGTCTGTCTTACTGATGCCGACGACTGTCATACTGCTTTTATCATTCAATTTTATATCAGTATCGGTTAAATCGGTGGGTATTCCGAGGATTTCGGCAAGATAGTCAGTAATTACGATCTCATCGAACTTTGCGGGCATACGGCCGCAAACAAGCATATCCCTCCGCTCGTAATGATCAGGCAAAACGGCAACGCGGATCCAGTCGAAAAACAATTCTCCTTTGCGCAGTGAATTGCCGGAGTCAACTGGAAGAATGCTCTCTTCGGTAAACACATTTTTGAGCTTTAACAAAAACGGGTAGCCCGATGACACTGTTTTTACCTGTGGCTGAAAGAAACTGTCTGTATATTCATAATGCGAAACAACCGTCAGAAACGGATGATGGTACTCGTCGTTATAAAATGCCAGCGGAATTGACGTATCATAATTTGACAGGGCAATTGAAAACAGCTGAAACAGCAACAGTATCGAAACAAGAACCGCCAGGATCAGATTGCGAACAGGTTTCTTCAACAGGCTTTTTACAGCCAGGGAAAACGCGCTTTTCCGGGACAGCGGCTTGTTCTCGTAAACAGCATTGTCCGATTCTGCGCCCGGAGTTTTTCTGCTCTCCGACTCTTCAGCGGTATCGTTAATCGTTTCCCTTATTGTCAGGACTCTGTTACCGCCCGCTTCGCCTGAATCATGGTTGAAGTAATAACAGACGTTTACCGCCACGTCGTCAAGATTGGTTGTTCGCAGAACTATTGAATTACTGTCGTCGTCATACAGTTCATAAGATTTGCTCTTGTTTTTTTGTAACGATATCGAACCGTCGATAATATTCAGGATGTAATCCGAATACTTAGCTGCAGCTATTACGTCGTGAGTAGCAACAATCACCAGACAGTTTTCCGAAACTTTTTTCAACAGTTCGAAAACCGTTTTGCTTGTGTTGCTGTCAAGGTTCCCTGTCGGCTCGTCGGCGATAACGATTTTCGGCTTCTTTACCAGAGCTCTCGCTATNNCCCGCCGCTCAGTCTGCACACAAGCTGATTTTTATACTCGCTTAGACCCACAAATTCCAGCGCAGATGAAACGGCGTCGTTAATCTCTGAACTGCTGCTCTTCTTCACAAGCAAAGGAAGCGTCAGATTGTCGTAGACCGTAGCTTCTTCAATCAGATTGAAATCCTGAAAAACGATACCGAAATACTGATTTCTAAAATGGTCCCATCCTGATTCCGACAGTCCTGAAATATCCTGACCGTCAATGAGAACACGTCCCTCGAAATCGCTGATTATCCCGCTGAGTATATTCAGTAGCGTGCTTTTTCCGCTTCCGCTTTTTCCTAACACAAAGCAAATGCCTTTATCCGGCAATTCAAACGATACGTTATTTAATACATAGCGCCCGCTTACGTCTGTAGCATATTTTTTGGATAATTCATTTGCTGTTNNACTTTATGCAACTAACTATATTATCGATAATACAAAACCCCAGCGCTTCCTCATTCGCTTGGGCGGCGTCTGATTCGGTCCAAAAACCAATGAAATTTTTCATTTTGTTATTAGCAAATGCTCTGACCAACGACAAATCACCTTCGATAATCGCATTTCCTCCTGGGATATTACTGTTGATTAATTTGTCTCTGTTATTTTTTCCCAAATAGTATAAATCGATATCTNNCAACTCTTTCAAATTCATTCTCGTTTGTCGAAAAAATGTCATTTGACAAGTGATCAACTGATATATACTTTACTTCACTTCTAAAATATAATGATTCGCCGTACAAAATAATCTTTACTGGATGTGACTCGTTTAAAATTTTAATGTTCTGGTCATATGAATCGCCGGAATCATCTGCGTGCTGTTCCTGTTTTATAATTACAAATATCAGAACAGCAATTATTAATAATATAGCGCATACGCAAAGAACTACAGCCCATTTTGAACCATTTGTAATACTTTTTTTCATTTTGTCTCCATAAAACAATATCTAAAATATATCAGGTTGCGCTCTTTATCTCATCATAAAATAGCGCCACAACCGCAAGGGAAAACACACCTTCGTTATTCATAACCATCCTTCCGACGCCATTTCTCGAATAGTACGATTTCGGAAACAGCGACAGATAATAGTGGACTCTTAATACTGTTGTGTTTTTCTGCATTTATGTAGTGAAAGTCGCTTGACAATGAGCTAGCGGCGAGGTACGTAAATCTGTCTTACGGGCGGGCATTATTGCGTATGCCCGCCCGAGCATGTACAGGGCTATGCTTCCAGAGACTCACTGTCAAGTGGAGGTATAATAAATGCCCCCAGTTGTTTTTGCAAACACACAAAAATATGATGAACCAATTAATTGATTTGTTAAGTATCAGTTTTGTTAGCTAATACATGCATCAATACTTCACGGATTATTAATTAGAGTTAGGAAATGTTACTGTCGCACCGTTATAGCCGCTGTACTTATTCTCCACGTCCCAAGTTCCCCCATTCCATGTGATACCATAGTTTTTGGCCAGCCTGAAACGAGAATTAAATGTAACCCTAATATTATTCGTGTTTCCACTTGGTGTTTTGTATTTAAACAAATAATAACATCTATGTGAGCGCGTGCACCACAGATTTATCGCTCTTCTGGCGGCAGTACCGAAAAAATTGTCACAATTTCTGTAATTATATGTTATGTCATATTCACCTTCCACCGGATCGATGCTCGTTGCAACAGTGAAGCAGTTGTCTCTTGTGGTTGAAGTGTACCCTGTGCCGATGTTAAAACCCCATTCTTCATCACTTAAACCTGCACTAATGGAAATATCCCATGTTGAAGAAGAATCCGGCATGGTTGATTCTGGAGCATAATTAACGTATGTTTGATTGGAATTCAACTTCATATACGCTTCGCTCTTAAAATTCATTCCCCTATAATAGACATACCCGCTATTTCCATCTGCCTTTTTTACGACTTTAGGATCCATCTGTGAACAAACAAAAAGAGTATCACTATACTTTCCGTTCCCATCTGTTAATTTGCTTCTCGCTCTAGCCACTGTGATTACTGTTTTTCCTATTACATTACCAAGATAAAAACCTTTAATAACAATAGTTTCTTCACTCCATATCTCAAAATTGTACCCTGTCGTTGGTACATTGAACCCATGTTCTATCATATCTTGGGCTCTTGCGGCATTAACCGGCAATGAAACCGGAATTAGCATGCAGGTCAGAATGAGCATTGCTATAATTTTTAAAAAACGTTTCATATGATTAACCTCTGTTTATTAATATTCATAAAATTGAAACCAGCTTTGACTGCATTCCCTTTTTTGAGAAAACACTCGAGACAGATGATTTCTCATCCGGATTACGCGCATGTAGATGGAAAACAAAATGCTCCTCAGATCCGTATTCAAAAGTGTTCACATTTTCTAAAGGCATCAGAATTGTTTATTTACGCGCACACAAACATACATATTGATACTTTCGGTTATTACGTTTGTCACGTATTACCATTCTATTCTGCAGATATGTTGCTTTTTGAACTCAGTTTCGCATTTCATTTTCCCCACGTGTGAAATTGAATCACTACATCTTCTTTATTCACAACCAGCCTTCCGTCTCCTTTTCTCGAAAAAAAAGATTCTGGAAACAGCGACGGAAAAATGATTGATTATTCAAGGTTTCACTACTTTACGGAAATCAGTTGGAGTTAGGGAATGTTACTTCTGCGGCATTATAATATGTGTACGCATTAGTTACATTCCAAGTTCCTCCATTCCATGTGCTTCCAAAAGTAGTTGCCAGTCTAAAACGAGAACTAAATACAACTTTCATAAGATTCGTATTATCATTTGGGGTTTGATATTTAAACATACAATAGCACTTATGTGACCTCGTGCACCACAGGTTTGTTGCTCTTCTGGCAGCAGTACCGAAAAAATTGTCATAACTTTTGTAATTGTATATTACGTCATATTTACCTTCCTCCGCATCGCAATTAGTTGAAACAGTAAAACAGTTATCTCTTGTGGTTGAAGTATATCCTGTGTCAATGGTTAATCCCCATCCATTCCCGCTGTAACCTCCACCAACTGAAACATTCCATGTTGAAGATGATTCCGGCATAGTTGAATCTGGAGCATAATTGACAAAACTCTGATTGGGATTCAATTTCATATATATTTCGTTACCTGCGTTCATTGCCCAACGAGTTTCACCATTCCATCTTTGGGATTTTGGATTCATTTGTGAACGAACAAAAATAGTATCATAATACTTTCCGTGGCTATCAGATGTTTTGCTTCTAGCTCTGGCCACAGTTATTGTAGTTCTTCCCATTACTCTACCAAGGTAGAAACCAGTAAGGACAATATCGTCTTCATTCCATATTTCATAATTGTAACCAGTTGTTGGCACATGGAACCCACAATCTTCCATTTCATGGGCTCTGGCGGCATTAACCGGCAATGAGATTGAAATGAGTGTGCAGGCAAGAATGAAAAGTGCCATAAATTTAGAAAAGCGTTTCATTTGTTTATCCTCAATTTTTGTAATATTGAATTTGGTAATCTGCTGTTACTACAACTCCGTTTGATGAAAAAACGCACAAGACGGATAATTTTTCATCCGGCCTATGCGAATTGTCGATAGAAAATGAGACGCTCCTCAGATCTGTATGCGAAAGGGTTTTCACAATGATTAACGATATCAGAAAGATTTACGCGATATATACATATATTACGACTTTCAGTTTTGTCGTTTGCAGCACACTGCCTTTCGAAAGGCATAATTGCTTTATAAATATCCGCAAGCATTGCATTTTCCTCGCGTGTTAAATGGAATCTGAAGATTCGGACAAACTACGTTTGGCGTCATCTTATTGATGTATAGGAAATACAATTATTGATATTTTACCACATTCACTGGATTTTGTCAAGAAATTTCGGAGAACAATTCGACGTCACGCGCATTTTTCGCGTTGCTCGATATGTCCGACTGCACCCGGCGAGACTCGTCCGTCTCCGCCGGACGAGATGCAAAAAGCGCATACAGCATAATTAACTTTACGCCGTATGCGCTTTTTGTATTTTTATTTCTGTCTCTTTTAATCGGGGTGTTAAAAAAGTCCAACTTTTTTAACATCCCGGCAGAATCGGCGGTCGGGATGCCGCCGATTCTGCGCGAGAATTGCGGTTTTTGCTGCTTTTTTGCTTGATTTTCGCTGAAAAACGGGCAAAAACGTCGCGGTCTCGCGACGAGCAATTTCTCGACGGCTGTTAAAAAACCGCGAAGCGAGTTTCTTAACAGCCTCTTTCACTCCGCACAAAGTGCGGAATTTCACCCGCGCTCTGCACGGATTTCACTCGCGCGAAGCGCGAATTTCACTGCTTCGCTGCGGAGCTGCGAAGCTTAATCGGCCGTAAGTCCGGATCTTTCGATTCCCTGTACCAGGAAGTTCTGCAGGAAGACGTACATAATGACCAGAGGCATTATGATCATCAGTCCGCAGGTGTTTCTGATGGCCGAATAGTACATATTCGCGCCGGCGTACTGAGTTTCGAGAGAGGTCGGTATCTTTACGATATCCGGCATCAGTACCGTCTTGCCCGTCGTGAAGAAGAGCTTCGTGTAGAAGTCGTCCGTCCACTGCCATGAGAAGGCGAAGAGGAAGACGGTGATCATCATCGGCACCGAAAGCGGGAGGATGATCGTTAAGAAGGTTCTGAAGGTTCCGGAACCGTCGATGTAGGCGGATTCCTCAAGTTCGTCCGGGACGCCGCGGAAGAACTGACGCAGCATGAAGATGTAGAGTCCGTTCTTGAATCCGAGTCCGGTAAGCGAGAGGATTATCAGCGGCCAGAAGCTGTTGTTGAGGTTGACCGCGCCCTCTTTGATGATTCCCTTGATTATCGTGTTCTTGCTCGCTTCGCCGAAGAGGTTGATCTTCGAGAGTATGTCGTTGATCCAGGAGATCTCTCCTACCCGGGCGTGGCCCGAGAAGAATTTGACTATCCCGAATAAGTCGAAATACCTGAATTGCATGAACATCGACAACTGCAGCGTCGCATGCGGCACGACCATCGTGAAGATGACGAGAGCGAAGATGTACTTGTTGCCCTTGAACTTGAACTTTGCGAGTCCGTATCCGATGAGGCAGCAGATAAACGTCTGAATCAGCGCCGTCGAAGCGGACAGGAGAAGCGTGTTGCCGAACGCCTTGAAGTAATCGTTCTCGAGGAGTATGAATTTATACATATCGAGCGAGAAGTTCTTCGGGATAAGCATTACCGTTACGTCGACAAAGTCGTCTTTGCCCATGAACGATCCGGCGATCTTCGTGAAGAAGGGGAAAAGTACGATATAGGCGATGCCTATGAGAAGGATGAGCCTGAAAATGTACCAGATTACGTTGAACACGAAAGACGCGTTGATGAATTTGGCTTTCAGACGGTCCTTGAGGGGGGTGCGTTCGAACTCGACTTTGATCTTGTTCTTGGTTTCTTTGTAAACCTTCGGAGCTGTCGGCTGTGCGTTCATTTATCCGTCCCCCTTTCTCAGTCTCTTCTCTGATAGAAGACATATGCCGAGAAGATCGCGGCGATAATGCCTACTATACCGATGACTATCAGGAAGTACATCCAGGACATTGCCGAGCTGATTTCCTGACCGTTGGTCTTGCTGTATTCGGTCGCTATGAACTTCATGACCGTGTTAGAGTCGGTCGTGAAGGAGTCGATTATCGTGTAGACCGCGTTGACGAGGATCATCGGGCTTATCATCGGGAAGGTGATCTTCCAGAACGTCTCCCATGCGGTCGCGCCGTCCATCTGGCAGGATTCGTAAATCGCAGGTGAAATCGACTGCAGGCCGGCGAGGAATATCAGCATCTGGACGCCCGAGCGGTTGACGATACCGTAAATGTTGTTTATCGCCCTTACGACGAAATCGACGATTTCGGTACCGACTTTCATGTTTGCGAACAGGGCCTCGACGTCGATGGCCGAGACGATGTCCGCGGCCGTCGACTGTCCGGTTCCGGTGTTGATACCCGATCCGTCCTCGATCAAATCGTCGATGATGTTCTGAGCGTCAATCGACTCCATGATACCCGTTGAAAGGATAACCGGAACGAAGAAGATCGCTCTGAACACCGCGCGTCCCGCCATCTTCTGGTTCAGAAGAACCGACATGAAGAGGGAGAAGAGTATGATCGCGGGGATGTCGAATGCCAGCGTCTGCAGACCCGAAAGCAGCGTCTTGACGAAGTCGGGGTTGACGAAGAGAGCCTCGTTGTAGTTCTGCCATCCGACGAAGGTGGTCTCAAATCCGGAGCCGGATACGACCTTGATCCTGCAGAAGGAATATTTGATGGAATCGATTATCATAGGCAGATAGATCGCTATGAAGCCTATGACGAAGGGCAATACGAAGAACCAACCGGCTCTCGCCTTGCGCCTGTCGAGAGAAGCAATCTTTCTCTTTTTGCCGGCGCGCGGGTTCTTAGGTGCGCTGACTGTCTTGTTCAGCTGAACGTCGCCTGTCATCTCTGTCCTCCTTCTCAGTCAAGTTTCGCGGTAAAGGTCTTCTGAGTTCCGTCGGTATCGAACCTGATTCCGCCGTAGGCGGGAACAGTGTACTCGACTTCGTCGGCGACGACCGTTACGTTGAAGTAGTTGTAGTTGAGGATGAACTTAACGCCGTTGGCGTATCCGACCTCGACGATGTTGCCGGTCTGGTCGGTGTACTTGGTGACGGGATATCCTTCGTCCTCTTCTTCCTCTTCCTCATTCTCTTCATCCTCGGCAACCGTATCGTCGTAGGGATCGGCTACCTCGGTGACGGTAGGAAGAATCTTGTTTGCCTCCTCGAGAGCGTCTACGGCCGCGGCGAGCGTGTCTGCGCAGAGCGCACGGATCTTCGCTTCGATTTCGACGACTTCGGCGTGCGAAGCGGCGAGATCGTCTCTCAGATCCTGGCAGTAGTCGGCGTTGGTTCCGTAGGTCTCGACGGCAAGGTTCGAATCGGCAAGAGCCTTTCTCGCGTTGGTAACGTAGTAGTTAAGACGCGGCACGATGTTAGTGGAAACTCTCGAAATCTGAGTCTTGACGGCCTTGATGGCGTCGCTCTGTTTCTTCGACAGCGAGCTCAGCTCGGTGGCGGAGGAAACGTACTCGGTTTCGGCCTCGGTGGCGGCTGCGGTGAATTCGTCCTTCGTTGTGCTGATCTTGCCGTAGGACTTGTTCGCTTCGAGGTAGGCCGCTCTCAGACCGCTGTTTTCAAGATGGCTCTGGCTTTCGACAAGAGCAAACTCGTTTGAAAGAACGGTGTTGAGTACGGTGTAGTATCCGTTCTCGGCGCTGTAAAGCGTCGCGGAGACCTCGCGCACGGCATTGCCGGCGGCAGTCATCGCCGTGTTGGCGGCGGAGTAGTCGTTGTTCGCCTTAACGTACTTGTCGTTGAGTTCCTTGATCGCGGGATCTGTGATTCCTGCGATCACCGACTCGGCGGTCGCTCTGACCTGTCCGAGGTAGGTGTTCTTGAAGTTGCGAAGCGCAAGGTCGGCGGCGCTCTTCGCGTTCTCTGCCGCAACGTACTTCGAGTCGGTGGTAATAAGCGTGCTGTAGACGGTGGCGTCCTTGATTGAATCGGGCACCTTGGTCTCGCCGGTGAAGTAATTGAGGTAGTTGGACGCCTTGTTGTAAGCGGTGAGAGCGGCTTTGTATCTTCCGCCGACCGTTTCGAGCGGATTATCTTCGCTGGCCGAATCCTTGGCGGCCTGGTCGAGTTCTCTCTGGAAGGCGGTGATATAGGTCTCGCAGGCGCGTTTCGCGGCGCTTACCTTCGCCTGAAGCTCGGTATATTCTCTTTCCGCCTTGGCGGCGCTCACGTAGTTATCTTCGAATATCCGGAGCTCGGCGTCGGCACGTCCCTTTTCGGCGACGGCGTCGGTCAGCTGCTTGTGCTGAGCGTCGGTGAGTTCGGCAGAGCTCTTGCCGGTCAGGATGTCCTCGACGGCGGCGAGCGCGGCTTTGTAGGCGGCGTCCGCGGCTTCGGCGGCGTTCTTCAGCGCGGTGTACTCGGCGCTTTCGGGAACGGTCGTCTTGGCCTCGAACTTGGCGAGCAGTTCGTCGTAGGTTTCCTTGAGGGCGACGTAGTCCTCTTCGGTCTCGTAGGCGAGCGTGTACTGTTCAAGTTCCGCCTTGGCGCTTTCGTATGCCTCTTTCAGCTTCTTGTACTGAGCGTTGTTCTCCATGTCGGCGAGCAGGTCGNNCTCGTCGGCAGCGTCAGATGTGTATAAGAGACAGGCGTTGTTCTCCATGTCGGCGAGCAGGTCGGCCTTCGTCTTGTTGAAGGCGGCAGCTGCCCTGTCGGCGGCGTCTTTAAGCGTCTTGTATTCCTCGAGTCCGAAGTAGGAGTTCTCAGCCTCGTATCTTCTTCTCGCAGCGTCGAGACGGGCTTCCGCGGCAGCGGCGAACTCGTCGGCGGCCTTCTTCGCGGGAGATTCGGGAGTGAGCTTTTCGACCATCGCGTCTACGGCTGCTGCAGCGTTCTCAGCGGCCTTCTCGGCGGCTTTGTAGGCGTCGGTCGTCTTGTAGTTCGCCTTGTAGTTGTCGGAGAAGGCGGTGAGCGCTTCGGCGGCGGCTTCTTTGGCGGACTCGGCGGCGGAAGTCTTCGGCGTGAACACGGCAAGAGCCGCTTCGGCCTCGGCTACCGCGACGAGCAGCGCGTTGGTCTTGTTCTCGGGATCGTTAAGCTCGTTCAGTTCCGCTTCGGTATCGGCGATAAGCTTCTCGATGAGGGCGTATTCGCCGTAGGTCGGGTCGAGCGTGGCGAGCAGTTCGGTCGCGCTGGTCTTCGTGGTTCCGAGAACCGCAATGCGCGACTTCACGGCGGCCTTCGCGTCGCTCAGTGCAGTCTTCGCGGCGGCGTAGTCGGCGTTGCCGGCATAGGAGGCGATCAGATCTGCCTCTTCGGCGGCTGCTGCGTTGTAGGCGGCGGTCGCTTCGGTGAGCTTCGCTTCAAGCGCCTGATATTCGGGATCGCTCGTGAAAGCGGTCGCGAAACCGGCCACTTTGGCGTCGGCCTCGGCCTTCTTGTCAAGCAGATATACGTACTGCTCGGCGTTGGCTGCCGTTCCGGTGTACAGGGTGAGAGCCGCGAGGTTTTCCTCGGTCGGGTTCTCCTTGTAGGCGGAGAGCAGCGCCGGAACCTTCGAGAGGCCGTCTCTTACAGCAGTGTCGAGCGCGGCAAGATAGGACTGGAGTCTCGTCTCGGCTGTGGCCTGGTTGTTGGCGAGAGTCGTCTCGCCCCTCGTCAAGGCGGTGATCATATCGATGACGATTCCGTTCTCTCCGCCGCTCATGAACGAGTTGAAGGGGTTGTAGGCGTCCGCCCATGCTTCGAGCATATTCGCTCTCGTGAGCTTGGCGGCGTATTTCTCGTCGGATACTGCCTGCGCGGCGTTCTTCTTCTCGGTCAGGTCGAGAACTTCCTGTACGAGAGTCTTCATACCCGTCGTAAGGGTGACCTTTCCGTTCGAATCGATCGAGTAGGCGCCGGTATCGTTGGCGATTGCCTGTTCGTAGTAGTACTTGACCTGCTCGTAGGCGCTGTTGACGTTCTTCGAAGCGTAAACGCGTCCGTTGAGCAGACTCAGTTTTCTGTCGGCTTCGGCTTCTGCTTCGGCTGCGGCTATCTCGTCGGCTATCGCCTTTGCGAGCGCCTCGGCGTCGGCTATGACCTCATCCTCGTCGGGAACGCGTTCGCCGATAAGGAACTTGTGCGAGGAGATCAGAGTCGTCTGCAGATCCTTCGTAAGATCGTTGACAAGCGTGTAGTACTTGACGACGTCTTCCTTCAGGATATCGTATCTGACCGAATAGTAGGAACTGAGTACCTGGCTTTCCTTGAGCTTCGCGTAGTTCTGATAGCAGAGCGTGAAGTAAACGCCGGCTCCGTTTTCAATAGCCTTCAAAAGGCTGTAGCCGATGTTTCCTTCCATGTTCAGCGCCGAACCCGAGTACTGTTTGCTGCCGTGCAGCACGACTCCGAGGAAGGGCACCGAAGCTCCGGATCTCGTATAGCGGCTCGAGTCGAGCGGAAGATTGATGATGTAGTCGACGTATTTCCAGGTGTACGCGTTCGCGCTGTCGGTCATAACGTCGCTGTAGTTGTCTCTCAGATACCCGAAGGCCTTTGCGGTGTTCTTCTTGGTATCTTCGCGGTTGTAGGGCTCGTCCTCGTCAAAGTCGGAGTTGAGCGCGCTTCCGAGAGAGGCGACCGAAATCGTCGTTCTTCTGCCTTCGTCGAAATACTTCAGGTAGTTTTCGGTGAGTTTCTCATAGAAGTGAGAGTAGTAGGCGGCCGAAACGGCAAGTTCGAAGCGGCCGAGCATCGTCTGTCTCGTCGCGCTGTAATACCTCTTCGACATGTAGGTATTGTTGATCGACTTGACGATGTGCTCCTTGAAGTTCAGGCCGTCGAAGAGCTTGTCGGTGCTGGCTCTCACGTAGGCGAAATCGAAATCGGGAAATACCTGGAATCCCTTTTCGTCCGCGTAGTCAAGCAAATCCGAGAATCCGCTGGCTCCGCCTACCGATTTCTCCCATTTGAGACGATAGGGGATCGAGGCGAACATACCGCCGTTGGCGTAGCCGGTAAGCTTGAACTTGATGTTCTTGACGCCCTCGGCCGAAAGTTCGTCGTACATCGTCTTGACGTTCTCGAAGGACGTCAGAGGAGTCATGACGTTTACGGGGATCGAGAGGATCTTTTCGGTCGTCTCGAGAGTACCGAAGGTCTCGATGTAGGCCGGAATGTCCTCGCTGACTCTCGAGGAATCGAGCTCGCTCAGTGTTCCCTGCTCGTACAGATAATCCCTGTACGCGCGGGCCATTCCGAGCCAGGACACCTCGTAGTAGTCCTCGAGTCCCTTCTCTTCGGCAATCGCCGAGTCGGTGAGCATGATGTAGCGGATCTTGTAGTTTCCTGTGTATTTACGCGAGGAAACGACCGTCCAGGAGGCGTTTGCTCCGACCGAGATCGCGTTAGCCAGGTTGTACGAGTCCTTCGGTCTCGGGTAGAAGAGCATGCTTACCGAGTTGTATTTGCTCAGAGCGCCGGCGTGATATGTCGAGAGTTCGGCAAGGGCGTCGCCTTCCTCGAGTATCGCTACGAAGCCGCGGTCCTCATTGTAGGTGTAGTCCTTTTCGACGTCCTCGTATTCCGCCGGGACGATTACCTCTCCTGTCGAGGGGTCCTTCATCTCTTCGGTTACGAGCACCTGCTCCGTCGTCTTGCGGATGTCGTGATAGTTCGTCACGATACCGAAGACCGGATACCTGATCGTTTCGGCGTGCGTACCGGTCAGGTTGTTGTAGGCGTAGTCGTAGCCGTAGACTTTGGCGTTTATCGTGGTCGTGTTGCCCGTGTTGAGTTCTTCATGGCGGAAGAGAGTTCCCGATCCGTCGGGGAAGAAGTTGTAGCCGGTGAAGGTTTCCTTCTTGTCTCCGAGGAGATGGTTGGCTCCGGCTCCCATGTAGGGCAGAACGCTGATGTAGGTCAGCTTGTAGAGCGATTCGTTGAAGCGCAGACCGTTAACCGGCAGACGGACGGTCATGCCCCATTTGTCAAGCGAATACTCGAGAGCGAGCTTGAAGAGCGCGGGCGCCTTGTCGGAACCCTCGTATTCGGTCAGCTGATGGTCGTACTCGAGCTGTTCGTAGGTGTAGGACGGGCAGTAGGTCTTGATGTAGTTCTCGACCTTGATCATCTCGGTAGCGGTCGCGTCGGTCGTGAAGACGTATACGTTGTACTTCTTCGTGATCGGGTAGGCCGCCTCGAGCGAAAGACGCTCGCGGATGGTCGCCACTTCGTCCCTGGATTTGTAGGAATAGTAGGCGAGGAGCTGGTTGAATCCGAACCAGAGAGCGTTGCCCGAGTCGATCATCGCTTTCGAACGCATCAGAACCGGGAAGTAGACGTGCCAGTCGAGCTCGACCATTCCGTTGTTTCTCGAAATCTCGTTGAGTTCGGCGGCGAAGACGTCGAGTATCTGGCTCTCGAATCTTTCTGCGACGATGACGCGCGGGACCAGCATTCTGTTCTCTTCGCGTCCGATCGAGTACTCTACGCGGATACCGTTCTTGATGTTCTTGACCTTGATCTGGCCGCGCATCGCGGCTTCCTCAAAGCTGTACATATCCTTTTCGGTATCGTTGTCGGTGTACCTGATCATGATCTGAGACATCAGCTTCTTCTTCGTCGACTCGGAAGGACCCTGCTTCGCGGGGAAGGTGGCTCCGACGTCGTAGGGGTTGGAGAAGAGGATCTGACCCGTCGCCATGTTGTAGGTGGCGACCTCTCCGGTCAGTTCGTCTACCCAGAGCTGATATCCGTCCTTCTCGTAACGCATTTCCATCGTTGCGAGTTTGTCTTCGGCTGTCGCGAACTCAAGAGTGAGATACTGCTTGACTGTCGCGTTGTAGTCGATGACGTCTGTCGGCTTCTTGGTCTCCTGGCTGATCTCGTAGATGAGATCAACGGCGTAGGCAGAAGCCGAAACCGCGACGGTGCCGAAGAGCATCACGATCGACATTATGCATGCTAATATTCTTTTCATGTCAGCTCTCCTTTCCCGTCACATATGATAGTTGATTTCGATGATAAGGTTTGTAACCAGACTTACCATCTTTCCGAGAAGCGTCGTGAACAGTATGGACACGAACATTATGAAGCCCATGGCCACCACGGTTCCGAGCGAGGTGATAAAGTTCTTTCCGAGCGTGTAGTCGTGCGTGACCATCATGCCGACGAAGACCAGCAGGAAGCACCAGATGAGTCCGATCGTGTTGATGAAGTCAACGATGTCGAGCTCGGCGCTGACCGCGAAGTTCGAGTAAATCGTGGTCGGGATAATCATCATCGGAATCGGCAGGAGCGAGTAGCAGCAGGCGACGAACACGTCCTTCACGCTTCCCTCTCCGTCAAAGAGGGTCGTCAGACACCAGTTGCCGACGGTCCAGAGCAGAAGCGGCACGATGACTCCGAGAGCCACGCTCGTTATCGACTGGTATCTTCCCTCGGGGTTGGTGAGGTAGCCCGAGCCGATCTCCTGGTAGAACATCGCCAGCACCGTCACGAGCAGGTAGACAAGGCCCGCTCTGACCGATCCGCGCTTTTCATGCTTGAGATCCCAGAAGCCGTCGAAGGGGTGGAAGATCAGGTGGAAGCCGAAGAGCAGCTCCTCCCCGAAGGTCTTCTTCTTTCCCGAAGTCTCGGCGCGCTTGTTGACCTTGCCGGCGAACCTGAAGAAGAGAACGACGGCGGCGATGATCGCTGCGGCGATGACCGGGATGAGAAGCACGTATCTCGAAATCCAGTCTTTTCTGATTTCCTTGTAGGAATCAGACCAGCCGGACGTCGCGTAAGCGGCCTCGTAGTATTCGAGCGCCTCGGCGTATTTTCCGTCGCGGTTGAGCGCGTCTCCGATTCCGACGTATGCGACGTCGAAGTTTGAGTTTCTCTTGAGTATCTCGGTCCAGTCCTTGACGACCTTGTCGAACTGGCGCAGGTTCTGGTTTTCGAGGGCGCGGATGATGATGTCTCCGTACTCGGTTCTCTCGTAGATCGTGATGTTCTTGTTCGTCGAGTCGAGTATGAGCATCTTTCCGTCGGTCATATAATCAATGGAACGGATCGTTACGAGGTTTCCGAGCTGAGAACCGCTGTCGCCGAAGGCGAAGAGCAGGTTTCCGTTCTCGTCGTAGGTGAAGACCTTCGATCTCTTCTGGTCGATAATCGACCAGGTCTTCTGCGGTCCGACGGCGACGTCGACGACCTGCGAAACGCCGGTCAGCGAACCGTCTCCTCTCGAACCCGTGACTTCGATCTCACCGGCGGGCGGCCAGAAGCCGTTTCTTCTCATAACCTCGTCGCCCTGCTTGTTGAGCAGCTTGACGGGAAGGAAGTCGCCGTCCTTCGTCTTGGCTTTTATGGCCGATCTGACCTTGCTCTCGGCAATCGAGGATGTCGTGACGTACATAAATCCGTCGGGCGTCATATCGATGTTGTTGAACTCGGTCGAAAGGTAGCCCTGAGAGAGTTCCTTCTGTTCCTTGGTCTGGAAGCGTCTCCAGATCTTGTCCCAGGCCGAGATGACGACCTTCTGCGCGCCGAGGAAGGTGATGAAGGTTCCGTCGTCGTCCATGACGATGATACCCTGATAGGTGGTCGAGGATACGACGTAGAGCCGTTCGAACTCGTCGACGACGAGCGCGACGGGCTTGTAGACCGAGCCGGTATCGAAGAGCGCCGATTCGGGCTGCGGGACGACTTTGAGGAAGTTTCCGTCAAGGTCGAAGGTTACGATACGGTTCTGGTTGGTATCGGCAACGTAGATCTTGCCGTTGCCGTGTTCGTTCGAAGTGACGAACACTCCGGACGGGGTGTTGAGCGAATCGGGAACTCCTTCGTCGTTGTTGAACTTGGAGATTTCAAATCTGACGTTGAAGTATCTGTCGAGAACTATGATCCTGTTGTTGCCCGCGTCGGCGATGTAGACGTTGTCCTTTTCGTCGACGAAGATGTCGCGTGGATCGTCGAGCGCTTTCTGCGTTCCCGAATAGTTCTTGTCGAGTATTCCGATGTAGCTCGAGTCTATCGCTCTGATGGCCGTGTAGGCGTCGGGCGAGTAGAGGGCCTTTCCGTCTATGGAGTAGGTATAAGTCTGATAGGACTTCGCGGCTCCGGCGGGAAGAGCGAGCAGCATCAGGGCGACGAATATCACCGAGACGACCGAAATGATTCTTTTCTTCATCTCTTCCTCCTTATCAGTCTTTCATACCGCTCGAACCCATCGTTTCGATGATGTTCGACTGTGAGATGATGAATACCGTGATAGGTACGAGCATCATGATGACCTGAGCGGCCGCCGAAGCTCCGGCACGCTTGATACCTCCGGCCGTGATCTGGTGGATCGCGTAGTTGAAGGATTTAAGCTGCTCGGAATGGATGTAAATCGAAGCGCCGGCGTTCCAGAGGTCCTTGAACGAGTAGATGATCAGCGTCAGCCAGGCGGGCTTGACCATCGGCATCGCTATCGTCCAGAAGGTCTTGAGCTCGGACGCGCCGTCAAGCCGCGCCGACTCGAGGACCGAGTCGTTGACGTTGGTATCCATGAACTGCTTCATCAGGTAGAGACCGAGGGTGTGGCCCCAGGCCGGTATGATGATCGCCCAGTAGGTGTCGACCATGTGCAGGGCGCTCATGATGATGAAGTTCGTGACGGCGGTAACCGTCTTGTGGAACATCAGCGACATACGGATCGTTTTGAACATCCACTTGCGTCCGGGGAACATAATCTTCGAGAAGGCGTAGGCGGCAAGAGATCCGAACATCAGGTTGCCGGCGGTTCCCATGACCGCGATGAAGACGGTGTTGAAGATGTATCTCGAGAAGGGGACCCAGGAGGTGTTCATAAGCACGAACAGATCCTTGAAGTTGCGGAAGGTAGGATTGCGTACGATCCATCTCGGCGGGAACATCCAGAGCTCGTCGAGAGGCTTTAACGACTGCATGATGACGTAGAGCATCGGCAGGAACATGAACGCGCCGAGCAGAACGAGCATGAAGGTTACACCGGCGTCTCCTCCGACAGACCGGTTGAGTACGACTTTATGTTTTCTTGTTCTCAGTCTTGCCATGTCATCTACCAACCTTTGAAATCAGACGCTTGACGAGGGAGTTGGCCCCGATCATTATTGCGAAGAGAATCACGGCAATCGCGGATGAATATCCGACTTCGAACCTCGCGCCGCCGTAGTCGTGCAGGTGGTGCATGATCGTCCAGGCGCAGTAGTCGACCGACGGGTTTCCGCAGAGAGCGTCGACGACGCCGCCGAAACCGAAGGTGTTCGTGATGGCCATGACGGCGCCGAACATCAGCTGCGGCTTCATCATCGGAAGGGTGATGTACCAGAGCTCCTGCCACCTGTTCTTTACGCCGTCGACGGCTCCGGCTTCATAGAGCGTGTGATCGACGCCCTGAAGACCGGCGATGAAGGAAAGGAATGCGGTACCGAGAGAGGTCCAGAGGTAAACCACGATACACAGAGGCATAACGTAGTCGGCGTCCTCGAAGAACTGAATCTCGGTGTTGATAAGTCCGAGGTTTAAGAGCGTGGCGTTTACCCAGCCGTAGGAGTCGCCCGAGAAGAGCGTACCCCAGATGAGGTAAACCTCGCCCGAAATCGAGGGAGCGTAGAAGATAAGCGTTACGACCGCTCTGATCTTCGGCTCGAGCTCGTTGATGAACCACGCAACCAGGAAGGACATAATGTACGACGTAGGCCCGCATATTGCCGCAAAGATGAAGGTGTTCTTTATGGCGAGCAGGAAGATGTCGTCGTCAAGAAATAGTCTGATGTAATTGTCGAAAAACACGAAGTTCGGCACCTGGAGAAGGTTAAAGTCGGTGAAACTTATAACTACCGAAACCAGAACCGGCGCGACCGTGAAGAGAATGAATACCAGGACGAAAGGAGCTACCATCACATAGCCGACCCAGTTGCGCTTCATCTCTTTGAGAGTCCACTGCGTCCGTGTAATGTTTTTCGAGCGTACAACAGCACCTGATGATTTTGCCATTGTTTTTCTCCTTATTTAATCTATATGGAAACCGGATCAGCCCTGAGGATAGGAGGCCTGATATTCCTTGAGAGCGTCGGCGCAGGTGATGCACCAGGCGTAAATCTTGCCGAAGGTTTCGGAATCGGCGTCGCGAAGCTCGGTCGCGGCGGTCCGGAGAGCGGCAATCAGTTCGTCGGGAATGTACGTCCTGAAGGTCGCGTCCTCCTCTTCTATCGCCTTGAAGGCGGCCCTTACGGCGTCTATCTTATCCTTGTACTGCGTCTTTGCGGCGTCTGAGATCTGCGGGACCGCGCCCCTGTCGATGCCGTAGTCTTCGTACTGCGAAGAGCTGAGCTCTCCGAGCGCGCCCTGGAACATCTGATATCTCTTGAGCGCCAGCGACTGGCCTATCTCGAGCGTTTCGAGTCCGAACTCGGCTCTCTTTCTCGTGATTTCCTTATTAATTAAGGTAATGTAGCTGCGCAGCTTGGCGACCGGATCGGCTCCGTCGTTGTAGGCCGCGAGGAAGGAGAATTTCGTGTAACGGCCGATGATGTAGGAGCCGGGGTAGTTCGGGATCGAAGCGAGGTTCTGGAACTGAGAGACGAGGTTGGCGCGTTCCTTGTTCGTCCAGGGCATCGTCGAAAGCGCTTCGATGTTCGCGGTGCCGTGCTTGGCGGAGTCGCCGAGGATCGCGATCATCTCGTTCGAGTACTTGACCTGGCAGTCGGAGCCGACGTGCCACTTCATGAATTCCCAGGTTCCCTCTTCCTGGTCGCAGCCCTTGATCATGACAATGGCCGAGACCGTCGAAACCGAAACGTTGTTGATGAAGGTACCGCCCTTGCCGTCCGGGATCTCGTAGCCCGGAACCGGAACGAACTGCCAGCGTCCGCGAAGCTCGGTCGCGAAGACGATCAGGTGGTTGTAGGTTCCGTTGTAGGCGGCGATGCCTATCGGCATCTCGCCCGTTCTGAAGCGGTTGGTGAAGTTGTATTTATAGGGGAAGGAGTACATCGTGAACATGTTGCACATCGTTTCGAAGGAATCGAGCGCAAGGTTCGAATCGAGGTTGATTCTCATGCCGTTGTCGGCGAAGAGCGTCCCTCCCATCTGATAAAGGAAGATCTTGTAGTCGTTCGAAAGTCCGACGGTCATACTGTTCTGCGAAAGAATCGTGGCGGCTTCGAGCAGCTCGTACCAGGTGTCGAGCGACTGAATTCCGAGGTCGGCCATGATATCCGAGCGTATGAACATCATCGGGAAGGACTGTGTCTCGGGCAGTCCGTAATAGTGCATGACGTCATCCGCGTCGGAAATTCCGAGAACGAGCATTGCGGCGTCGTTGAACTGCGCCTTGTCGTTTCTTACCGGGTTGCCGTTTGCGTCGTAAATCGTGTTGAAGTCGTCGTCAACCTGATAGAAGAGCATATCCTTGAAGTCGCTGTAGTTCTCTATAGGCATAAGCGCTCCGCGGATAGCGTAGTTGATGACGTTGTCTTCACCGAGTCCGATGTAGGCGTCGGGTCCGCTTCCGGCAAGAATTGAGGGAAGCAGCGTGCCTCCGGCGACGAGTTTTAGGTTGACCGTGTATCCCGTCGTCGGAGTAAAGTCCTTGTTGATAAGGTTTCTGATAACCTGCGCCTGGTCGCGGCCGTAGGCGTTCCAGACTTCGATCGAGTCCTCGACGAGCGAGGTGTCTTCGATGGCGCCCATTCTGTCGTAGTTGCGCAGGAAGGACTGCCAGAAGCTCGAGATCTCATGTCCGAAGGCCTGGAAGAAGTTCGCGTTGGCGCGCGGTTTCTTCGCCTCGGCGCTCTGGATCGTGATCGAGTCTATCTGGAGCGGCTGAGTTTTCGCCGTGCTGAGCCAGGTACCGATGTTACCGATACGGCTCTTGAGCTCGGTCAGGTTCTTGGCTATCTCCTCTTCGGGGTTCTTGCCCATCTTGTCGAGGATCCACGCCATCTTCTCAAGGATAGCGACGTTCGAGCTCTTGGTTCCCGCGAGAGCTGTAAGCTCGTCGGCTATCTTCTGAATCCTGCCGGCCTGGATTATGATGTTGATGACCGTGTCGGGCATGACGCTCGAGAAGTAGTAGTCGCGGTACTCGTCGGGCTCGGCGCCGGTCAGCTTCATAATATTGAGGTAGGCCTCGTTGATTATGTCGAGGGAGTTCTGGACGCGCTGTACGACCTCGCCCATCGTTCCGAGAGAAACCTCGAATTTGATGGTGTAGGTGACGCCCGCCTTGAAGAAGAACTCGCAGTCGTAATACTTAATCGAGGAGTTGCCCTTCTCATCGACCTCTACCTTTCCGTAGCGGAGCGGCTCGCACTGCCAGTCGGTGCTGTAGTTGAACCGCAACTCTCTCGCCTCGTCGAAGGGAACGCCGTTGTAGTAGCCGGCCGTACCCTCTTTGACGCTGTCGTCGCTGTAGATGTAAAGGACGCGGGATGAGTACAGACCGTCGTTGACGTTCTGTCTGAATCTCGGAATGATCTGATAAAGTCCGTCTGCGTTAACCGAGAACCGGTATTCGATCCACTGAGATGCAACCTGCCACTTCTCGCCGCCGATCGTGTTGAGCAGCACCCTGTGCGTATCGCAGGGCGTCGTCAGCGCGCTCGATCTGTCCTCAACGGGATAGATCGTGCTCGAAGAGTTGCGGTAGGGCTCCTCGCCCTGGATCACGACCTTGTCGGTGCCCTTTGCGGCGCCCGGGAAGGAAGCGATGTACTCGTCGTAGGACTGTACGTCCTCGAGCGGGTGAATCGAGATCGATCCGATCGCCATTTCCTCGGCGACGGCCTCAAAGGAGAGATAGTTGTCGCCCGCCTTGAGGAAGAACTCAAAGGGATCCTTGTAGAATCCGTCGACGTCGCGGATGTCGTAGGTGCACCATCTCGGCGTCTGAACGAAGGTCGGTCTGATCTCGTTTCTGTCGATGTCGCATCTGAAGCGGCGGAGCAGGTCTCCGTTTTTCGTGCTGACTGTGTTTTCATCAGCGGGATCGTAGGTAGGAGACCATACCTTCGTCAGAGCAATGTTGTAAGTCTCCGAGAAAGGCACCTTGTCGTTGATCCTGAAGATGCGCTGGATCGACGTGGAGTTGGTCTCGCCCTCGATCGGCCAGTAAACGAGCTGCACGCAGTACATTCCGTCCTTCGGAACGGTAATCTTGTAGGATACCGTGCCCGTCGAACCCGTACGCAGCGCCGCAACGCCTTCGAAGGTTTCGATGGAGACGTCAGCCGTGGTGCCGTCGCGGTCGTAGTCGGTTCCGCTGACGGTTACGGTGTCAGTCGCCTTGGGGTAGAGCGTTTCGTTTGAGTGATTCGAGACGTATTTCTCATACGAAACGGTCCCGAGAAGTTCCTTTGCCTGCGCTATGGCGTCGCTCGAAAACGATCTGTCTTCAGACAGTTCGTCAACGCGTCCGCCGGCAGCGCCGACCGGCACCGAGACGCAGAAAAGCAGCGTCAGGAATGCCAGAAACAGAGAAACTCCTCTTTTCAGTCTGGTTGCCATGAAAAGATCCTCCAGTTGATTTTTGTTCTAATATAATACCATAGGTTTTGTGCGTTGTCAATAGCTTTATTATATATAATATTTTAATCCAAAACGGCGGTTTTTTACGCCGTTTTGCGGAACGCGTCTCGCGGTCTTATGACCGCGAAGCAGAGGGCGGAATACTGATCGTGACGGCGCTTTTTTGGTATAAAATCACAATCGGCGGAAAACCTGCTCAAAATACCCTCCGGACCGTGTCGAAACCCCCGCAGAAGGCCGTAAAGAGGGCAAAAACGGGTAAAAACAGAGAAAAACGACGGTTCTGAGAAAAAAACGTGTCGGCCGTTTCACGCGCCGCTGAAGAACGCGAGACAGCTGAATGATGCTCAAACCGCCGGGACGCGCAACGCGTCCCGGCGGTTTTTGTAAATAATGCACAAATGTTGTAAATTTTCTCTAAATTCTGTTTTTTCGGCCGTTCCGGAGCTTTCCGAAGCGCTCTGCGGGTCTTAGAGCGAAAACCTCAGCGGTTCCTTCACTCTCCGGAGTTCTCCGTCGTCCTTGCGTCGGCAAGAGGAGTTCCGGTCAGAAACGCTCGCAGAAGTGACGCGGCGTCGGCAGATACAATCTCGTATGCGGCGATCTTTCCGTCGTCCTCGTCGGCAGTTTCAGCAGCATCTGTCGTCTCCGCCGTCTCTTCCCCGCTCTCCGCGGCGGTCGTCGCGGCTTCTTCGGGGACGTCTTCAGCGGCGGGAATAAAATACCATCTTCCCCTCTCGGTCGGTCCGGCTATGACGCCCGGGCAGTTCGCGGAGACGCAGCTTCCGTCCCAGCAGACGTATATCTCATATTGATGAACTTTTGCGAGATCGTCGGTGTCGAATCTGTATGGAGCCGAGCGGTCGGCGAGTATCATCGCGACGTCGGCGCAGAGGACCTCGTCGTCCGAGTAGGAGCCCGAAGGCGCGAACACTCCTGTTACGACGTCTCCCGAGAAAGCTCCGGCCGGTACAGGCGCGCCGGCGGTGTATATTCTGCGTCCAGACGAATCGGCGACGGCGAACAGTTCAAGACTATCGTCCCCTTCGATTCTGAAGAGCGACGGCCCGGTCAGCCGGTCGGCAATCTTTCCGATAAACTTACCCGTTCTGAAGCGGTATGCGGACGAGCCGATCACCTCGTGCAGTTCGAGATCGCGGTAGGCGACGACAGAGGTGTCGCCCTTCCAGTCGGCGACGACTGGATTGTTTCTTTTCCAGCGGATAAAGAAATGAAGCGTCACGAAAACCGGAACGAGAATTATAACGGCTATTACGATCCATGCTCTTTTTGTCATTCTGACGCCTCTCCTTTCCGCAATCTGTTATTTATCGCTTTTGTCTTTTTTATTCTTCCGCGAAAACTTTGAAAAATCGACTTTCGGCTCTTCTCCGGCGTAGATTCGCTTCAGGTTCGGAATATGCGCCGCAATGACGCAGACCGTCATCAGAAACGCTACCGGCATGCGTATGCCGAGCAGCGCGCCGTCTCCCCCCATCACCTTGTACCACTCGAACAGGAAGAGCGGCATGGTCAGCGCCGACATGACCGACGCCAGCGACACCATCTTCGAGATGAAGAGCACCGCGGCGAAAACGAGAAGCGAAAGCAAAAACACCGGCCAGTCGGTCAGAAGCAGCGTGAAGGCGCAGACGAGCATCCCCTTGCCGCCCTTGAAGCGGTAGAAAACCGGGAACATATGCCCGAACATGCAGAAGAGTCCGGCGATCCAGGCGCCTCCGCGTCCGTAGCAGAGATATCCGATCGCAACCGAAAGAAAGGTCTTCAGAAAGTCGCCGAGCAAGGTCAGAAGGCCCGCTTTTTTGCCGAAAACCCGGAACATGTTCGTCATTCCGGCGTTTCCGCTTCCGTATTTCCTGATATCGTCCTTCCAGATGAGCTTCGAGAAGATCACGGCGCTGTTGAGACTGCCGAGCAGATACCCGCAGACCGAGGCGAAGAGCACGGCGGCTCCGAGAACCGCCATGAAAGCGCCTTCAGACAGCCCCTGAACGTCGGGAATCAGTCTTATCAGCCCGTCGTTGATAATTTCCGAAAACATCACAGTCCGAGAGTCGCGGCTCCGATTATTCCGGCGTCGTTGCCGAGTTCGGCAATCTTGATTACCGTGGACTTGACGATGCCGCCGCCGTACTGCTCCTTCGAGATAATCGGAATGAGCGGACGGAGAAGATTGTCCTTCTCGCCCGAGATTCCTCCGCCTATCGAGATAACCTCGGGCTGGAAGATATTGACTATGTTGGTAAGTCCGCAGGCGAGATATCTGATATACTCGTCGACGACCTCTTTTCCGGCTTCGTCGCCCGCCTTCATCGCTTCGAAAGCGGTTCTCGCCGAAATTTTTCCTCTCTGTTCGAAGAGGTTCTCGATGAGAGTCGGTCTTCCGGCGGCGCGGCAGGCGTCAAGTTTCTCGCCGGTCAACGCGATAAGAGCCGTTGCAGAACTGTATGCCTCCCAGCAGCCGCGGCGTCCGCAGGAGCAGGGCCTTCCCCCTTCGCGGATGACGATGTGTCCGAGTTCGCCTCCGGCGAAGTTGAATCCTGATATGATCTTGCCGTCTATGATTATTCCGCCGCCGACGCCTGTCCCGAGCGTAATCATCACAGAGTTGCGGGTTCCCTTCGCGGCTCCCGCGACGGCCTCGCCCCACGCGGCGGCGTTGGCGTCGTTTTCGACGTTGATTCTTTCAACCGGGAAACGCTCGCGCAGCATGGCTGCGAGCTTCAGGCGTCTGAACGGAAGATTGTTCGCGTATTCGACGACTCCGTTGTCGTGATCGGCGATTCCGGGGCTGGCGACTCCGACCGCCTCGACGTCGCGGGCCGAGAGTCCGTGAGCCGAAACGAGTCTTTTGCAGAGCTCAGCCATGTCGTCGATTATCAGTTCGGGCGCGCGCTGTGCCAGCGTCGGAACGCTCATCTTATCGATTATCCGCATATCGGCGGACACGAGTCCGGCGGCTATGTTCGTTCCGCCGAGATCAATACCTATTCTGTACATTTGCTCTTTCCTGATTTCTTATTCAGACTCCGTCGTCGATCAGCGAGATGTCGGCTCCGATGCCGCGCAGCTTTCCGACGATATTGTCGTATCCGCGTTCGATGGTTTCAACGCGCGAGATTTCGGTCGTTCCCGAGGCGGCAAGGCCTGCGATTATCAGCGCGGCTCCGGCACGGAGGTCGACGGCGCTGACCGGCGCTCCCTGAAGAGTCGGCCTGCCGATAATCGTCGCAGTGCGACCCGCCACGTGTATGTCTGCGTTCATCTTCGAGAGTTCGTCGACGTATTTGAATCTGTTGTCGAAAACGCCCTCGGTGATGACCGAAGTTCCGTCAGCTGCTGCAAGCAGCGCCGCGAACTGAGGATGCATGTCGGTCGGGAATCCGGGATAGAAGAAGGTTTTTATGTTGGCGTTCGTGATCTTACCGGTTCTGGTGACGGTGATCGAATCATCTCCTTCGTCTACTCCGGCGCCGATCTCAATCAGCTTCGCCGTTACCGTTTCCATATGCTTCGGGATGACTCCCTTTACGCGCACGCGGCCTCCGGCTGCGGCGGCGGCCGCCATATAGGTGCCCGCCTCGATCATATCGGGTATTATCGAATATGAGCATCCGTGCAGCTGCTCAACTCCGGTGATCTTTATGAAGGAGGTTCCGGCGCCGGTGATCTTCGCTCCGCAGAGGTTTAAGAAGTTTGCAAGGTCGACGATGTGCGGTTCGCGCGCCGCGTTGTCGATAGTCGTCCTTCCCTCCGCCTTGACGGCCGCGAGCATGACGTTGATCGTCGCGCCTACCGAAGCGATGTCGAGATATACAGATCCGCCGCGCAGCCCTCCGGGGCCGGCCGTGACGTGATTGAGCCCGTTCTCGACGGTTACCGTCGCTCCGAGCGCCTCGAAGCCCTTCTGGTGCTGGTCGATCGGGCGCGAGCCGAAATCGCATCCGCCCGAAAAACCGACTCTCGCTTCGCCGAATCTGCCGAGTTCTGAACCGAGCAGGTATGTGGAGGCGCGCAGGCAGCCGACGAGATCCTGTCTCGAAGTCTGGCCGCTGAGATTCGTCGTGTCGACCGAAATCGTCCCGCCTCCGAGTCTCGTTACCTGAGCGCCCATATCCTCGAGTATGCGGAGAGACAGGTTGACGTCGGTGACGTCGGGGACGTTTTCGAGGACGCACCTGTCCTCGGTAAGTATGCAGGCGAATATAATAGGCAGAGCCGCGTTCTTCATACCGCTGACCGATATGTCTCCGCGCAGTTTTCTGCCTCCGTTAATAATAATTTTCTTCATCTGGCAAGGTTTCCTGTCGTATACGCGTTTCATCCGGCGACTCGCGCACGCCGCGCGTGCGCTTTCCGGATTTTGTCGGGTTATACCCTTGTTTATTTTATCATAAAATCTTGAAAAATGGAAGAGCAAAACGCAAAAAAAAGAGCAATTATCGCGCTCGCGCTTGACTTTTCCGTAAAAGGTAGTATAATAAGAGTTGAAATGATATGAAAACGGCGCCGCGTCGATGCGCGGCGCCCCGAAACCGGAGGAACATATGAAAGAATACTACCGTCTGAAAGTCGCCGGACTCGAGCGCGACCTGCCTCTCTGCCGGCTGAACGACAAACTGAAAATCGCCGCGTTCGTGATCTTCGGAGATCCCGAACTCACCACCGCGTGCGCCGCCGCGCTGCTCGAACGCGCGCCGGAATACGACTACGTCATCACCGCCGAGGCGAAGGGAATTCCGCTGGCTCACGAAATGGGCCGGCTTGACGGAAACCGCAAATACCTGTTAGCCCGCAAGGCGCCTAAGCTCTATATGAAGAACGTCACCGAGGTCTCGGTCCGCTCGATCACGACGGCCCGCGAGCAGAAGCTCTACATCGACACAGAGGACGCCCGGCTGATGAAGGGAAAGAGAATTCTCATCGTCGACGACGTCATTTCGACCGGCGAATCGCTCCGCGCTCTCGAACAGCTCGTCACGTCCGCGGGAGGTATAATCTGCGGCCGCATGGCGATCCTCGCCGAAGGCGACGCTCAGAAGCGCGACGACCTTATCTATCTTGAGAAACTGCCGCTGTTCGACAGCGAGGGAAACGAAATATAATGCGCCGCCCGATGGGCGGCTGAATGAATAATGAATACTGAAGACTGAAGAATGAATAATGAATAATTGTTTTCTTCCGCGCTTCCGATTAACGCTGGCGGCGCTTCTCGCGTTTATTTTCGCTGCGGGAGCGCTCACGCCGGCGTTTTTCGCATACGCAGCCGAGGGCACTGAGAAGGACGCAGAAGAAATAACCTGCTTCCACTCGGTAAAAAATATCGAGAATTTCGAATACGCGACCGACGGCGATCACTCCACTTACGCGATATGCGGAGAGGGCGCGTCGATAACCTTCTCGTCCGGAAACAGTCTCGGCGGTCTTTACGTCGAATTCAATCACGCCCCGGGAAAGTGGACCGCGTCGGCCGGAACGAAGACGACCGAACACGGTAATTACGGATTCATCCATGAATTCGTGGACGTTCAGGACACGTTCGGACTCAAGTACGCCGTTACCTTCAGTTTCCCTGCGGGAACCGAGATAACCGATATCCGTTCATACGGCGCAGGCAGAGTCCCGGACAGCGTCCAGCGCTGGAATCCGCCGGCCGAGAAAGCCGATATACTCCTCATTCCGGCTCATTCGGACGACGATCAGCTCTATTTTGCCGGGCTGCTTCCCTATTACTGCACCGTCCGCCGGCTTACCGTTCAGATCGTCTTCTTCACCGAGCATCTGTCCGAAAACTACCGCTGGCACGAGCGTCTCGACGCGCTCTGGACGTCGGGAGTCCGCAACTACCCCGTAGTCAGCGAATTTCCCGATCAGTACTCGCGCGATTCGAAAACCGCTTTTTCAAATTTCGAAGAAGCCGGATATTCAAGACAAACGATTGAAGAGTGGCTCGCCCTTCAGTTGAGGCGGTTCCGCCCCCTCGTTGCGGTAACTCACGCGCTTGACGGCGAGTACGGTCACGGTCAGCATATGGCGGCGGCGCAGGTTCTGACATCAGCCGCGAACCTCGCGGCCGACACGTCTTTCGTCACGGAAGGATATTCCGCATACGATCTCCCGAAGCTCTATCTTCATTCGGACGCCCGCGAACAGATTGTTATCGACTGCTACGACACGCGTTTTGAGGAGCTCGGTTATTCAACGCCCTTCAGAGTTTCTCAGCAGGCGTATCTTGTTCACAAATCACAGTACTACGCAGATCTTCTCGTCTGGATGTTCGGCACCGTCTACCCGGTTTCGAAGCCCGGAACGATAACGATAACGCGCGCCGATCAGATAACGAAATACGATCCGCGCGTTTTCGGGCTTGTCCGCCGCGGCGCCGGAGTTCCCGAGGACGTAAAGAAGAACGACTTTATGGAAAACCTTGTCGGTTACGCGGAGCAGGCAGAATCAACTGCTCAGACCGAAGAGCTGACGGTCCCCGAAACCGAACCTGCGACGTCGCCGGAGAAAACCGAAGCGGAACAGACGACTCCCGGAAACGAACCGCTGGAGACGCTGCCGGAAACGACGGTTGAAACCGCCCCGGGAAGCGGAAGTGACGACGTTTCTGCGCCTGTTTCTTCTCCCGAAACCGGAACTTCGCCGAACGAAGGCGACCGGGAATCCGCGCGGTCGATTCCGCCCGCCGTCGCCGTCGCCGCAG
>LXOW01418868.1_pt1 | contig 76748 bp, 71 predicted proteins | sample 1368591 | NCBI WGS metagenome assembly LXOW01 (sample SAMN04884650, study PRJNA319009) | bovine gut metagenome | isolation source: Cow rumen | host: Bos taurus | place: Italy: Legnaro (PD) | collected 2014-07-09
GCCTGACACGGTTCGAACGTGCGGCCTTTAGAGTCGGAGAACTGTATTCGAAGGTGGCTGATAAAGCTAGACAGCATCTATGTTTTTCCAAAAAAACCAGCAATTTAGGAAAAAATAGCCTTGTATGTTTTTTCGGCCCTTTTTGTTCTCTGATCGTTGGATTTCTTTCGCTGTTTTCAAACGTGTTTCATGAAAATATTATCCCAAAATGGAGTCATGTGCAATGCTTTTTTATATTTTCTTGACAACGGGGGTAATACATCTACTCCTTATCGCTTTTTAATTCTTTTGCTTGTTTTGTATCGTTTCCCATTTTTTTCTTTCTCCGCTTCAACTTATTTCGAATCGAGAAGAACATCGAAACTAGAGACACACACATTGCAGCAATAGACAGAATAATAGCAACCAGCGGGAGGATGACCGTCCCGCTGGCCTTGACAAACTCGATGAACTCAGGCATTTATAGGCTCCTTTCTTAATCATCCAAGTGATCCATAGCGTACTGGGCTTCCTCCTGGGTGAATTGTTCGCCGTAGGGGGAGGTGAGCTGGGTTTTGATAGCGGCGGAGGACATATGCAGGTTGTCCCGGTAGTTGCGGGCGGTCATCAAAGCGTTTTTCTTCCAATCCGCCTTCACATGCTCCAGGGCGTACTGGGCCGCCTCCTCCGAGAACCCTTCCCCGTAGGGGCTGGTGAGCTGGTCATGGAGCCGGGCTTTAGACACATACATCATGTCCACGTATAGCTGGGCCTTGGCCAGGGCGTTGCGGTACTCCTTGGGCGTGGGGTCCTCCGTGGGTTTGGGCGTAGGTTTCGCGGTGGGTTTGGGCGTAGCCGTGGGCTTCTTGGTGGCGGGCACCTCCGTCACCCTCGGCTGGGCCGGCCGTTCCGTAGCAACAACGGCCGGCCGCTGGGTGGTCTGGACCGTAGCGGGCGTGGCCTTGCCGCCTCTGGGCCGGTAGTAGAGAACGAAGGCTAGGACGATGAGGCCGGTCAGGGCGATTTTAATGGGCGTCTTCAGCCGCTGAGAGCGCCAGATGGCGATGATCGCCATGATGGGCAGGAAGAATATCCACAGCAGCACCCGGCCAAAGGTGACCTTCCTCCTGGGCCGTTCGGGAGGCAGCGGCTGGCGGTCAGGCTGCTCCGCGTCCGCTTTTGTGCCGCAGTTGGGGCAGAAGTTGCCCTCAAACTCCGCGCCGCAGCTGGCGCACCGGTGCATGAAAGCATTTCCGCCGCAGGCAGGGCAAAAGGCATTGTTCTCCTGGTTCTCGGTTCCGCAGTTTTTGCAAATCTTCATTTCTTTTTCCTCCAAAGATATGTTAGGCTTCGCTGTTGAGCGAAGTCTCCACAATAGGAAATGATTTCTGCGCGATACCTTTTACAGAAGATGATTTCTACGCGAAAGATAGGTCTCTATTAAAGGAGATGAATTCTACGCGAAACTTGGTCCCCTTTTATGGGAGATGATTTCTGCGCGAGCGGAGACGCCATTGATTTTTCTCGGGGAGGTGATATACTCTTGTCAGCAAATCCATCCCGAGAGAGCGGCGACATGCAGAGTACCGACAAAACCAAACAGTATCTGATGACGGAGGGGCCCATCCACCAGCGGGTCCTGCGCTACGCGATCCCGGTGTTCATCGGGTATCTGTTTCAGCAGCTGTACAACACCGCCGACGCGCTGATCGTGGGCAATCTGGTGGGGCGCAACGCCCTGGCCGCCGTGACCAGCACGGGCTCCATCGTCTATTTGGCCGTGGGCACCTTCACCGGCTTCTCCATGGGCGCGGGCATCGTGATCGCCCGGTATATCGGCGCGGAGGATTCGGAGAAGACCTCCCAGACCGTCCACACGGCCGTGGCCATGGGGCTGTTCTTCAGCGTGCTCTTCACGGCGCTGGGGGTGCTGTTCTCGCCGGTGATCCTGCGGGCCATGGGCACGCCGGAGGACGTGTTCACCGACGCGGCCCTGTATCTGAAAATCTACTTCGCCGGCTGCACGGGCCTGGTCATGTACAACATCTTCGTGGGCATCCTGCAGGCCAGCGGCGACTCCACCCATCCCCTCTATTACCTCATCACCAGCTCCGTCATCAACGTGGTACTGGACATCACCCTGATCGGCGTCTTTCACATGGGCGTGGACGGGGCGGCCATCGCCACCATCGTGTCCCAGGGGATCGCCGCGCTGCTGGTCATGGGCCGCCTGCTGCGCCAGTCCGGGGACATCCGCATCTCGTTCCGCAAGATCGGGTTCCACTGGCGGCGGCTCCGGGAGATCGTGCTGTTCGGCCTGCCCACGGCGGTGCAGAACACGGTGATCGACTTTTCCAACGTGCTCATTCAATCCTATATCAACTCCTTCTCCGCCGCCGCCATGGCGGGCATCGGCGCCTACGCCAAGGTGGAGGGCTTCGCCTTTTTGCCGGTCACAGCCTTCTCCATGGCCATGGCCACCTTCATCTCCCAGAACATCGGCGCCCGGAAGCTGGATCGGGTGAAGGAGGGCATCCGCTTCGGCCTGCTCTGTTCCGTGGCGGCCGTGGAGGTCATCGGGCTCATCATCTTCCTCTTCGCGCCTCAGCTGGTGGCCGCCTTCAACCAGGACCCCAACGTCATCGCCTACGGGGTGCTCCGGGGCAGGGTTTGCTCCTTGTTCTTCTGCCTGCTGGGCTTTTCCCACGTGTCCGCCGCCGTGTTCCGGGGCCTGGGCAAGCCCATGGTGCCCATGCTGGTCATGCTGATCTGCTGGTGCGCCGTCCGGGTGCTGGTGCTGATGACCATCGGGCAGATCTACCACAACATCCTGCTGGCCTGCTGGATCTACCCCATCACCTGGGGCATGAGCACCGTCGTGGATTTGGTGTATTTGGGGCATGTACGCAGGAAGGGATACGCCCTGTAGCCCTTCCGTCTGGTAAAACTGTAAGCAAAAAGGATACGCCCTGTGAGAGGCGTATCCTTTTCTACAAGTATATTTGCGCTGCTTTAGTCCAGCAATCCCTTGTCGATGATCTGGAAGTTGGCCCGGTGGATATAGAGGGCCTTGCCGTCGATCATCAGCTTGGTAAACTTGGGCAGGTCCTCCTGGACCTCCCAATAGACCTTGTTCCCGGAGAAGGCGTAGATAGGCGCGCCCATCTGGGACTTGATGACCACCACCATGGGCTTGCCGAAGGCGTTCTTGACGCTGTTCACCTTGCCGGCGATCAGCACCGAATCCATGATCCCCGACGAGGAGCTGTCGATGTCGTCCAGATAGAATTCATACTCCGGGGAAAGCCGCGTGTCGTAGAAGATGCAGGTGTCGCCGCAGGAAATGAGCTGCTTCCCGTCGATAGTTATGGTGATGACGGAGCTCAGCGTCTTGGTGGTGAACCAGCCGTTGGAATCCGAGGAATAGGACGTCTCCTCCACCACGTTGTTGTCGATGTCGATCTTCTCCCCGTGGGTCCTGAGGGTGCGGATGCCCATGTTGTCGAAGATGTCGATGTTGTATTCGTTTCCGAAGATGCTGCCGTGCAGATCGTGGATGCCGCTTTTGAGCATGGAGCAGCCGGCTTGTCCCACCGCCAGCAGCAGAAGCAGGACCAGCGCCGCGATTCTCCGTTTCATCTTTCCGCTTTTCATATCGTTTTCTCCCTTGATTTGTCGTTATCCATGAGGATACCCCCTGTTTCGCCCCTTGTCAATGGGGGACGAGAGCGATTCTTTTGACCTCTACACTCAAAAAATCCAAAAAATTATAGGTTGATTTTATCCTATATTTTGCGTATACTGTTTTCGGAGGTACGATATGAACATAGATACCAACACCATTGCCACCATGACGGAGGCCAATCAAAACTTTTCCCGCGTGGCGAAGAAGGCGGATCAGTACGGGGAGGCCATCATATTCAAGAACAACCGGCCCAAGTATCGGCTGATCGATCTGGAACAGGCGGGATCGTCCCCGGATCGGGAGTTGACGGACGATGAAAAGATCGACATCGTGGCCCGGCAGATCCTGAAGGAATACAAACCGGCCTTTTTGGAGCTTGCCAAATGATTAAGTTTTCCAAAGAAAAGGTGCTGTTGCTGCACCAGCTGATCACGGAGGAAACGGGCGGCGACGCCGGAGTGCGGGACTTCGGCCTGCTGGATTCCGCGTTGGAGAATATTTACCAGACCTTTGACGGGCAGGAGCTCTATCCCACCAAGCAGGAGAAGGGGGCGCGCCTGGGGTACACCCTGATCTCCAACCATGCCTTTGTGGATGGAAACAAGCGCATCGGCATGTATGTGATGCTGAGCTTCCTTCAGGTCAACGGCATCCACATCCACCCCACCAACGAGGAGGTGGCCCGGGTGGGTTTGGCTGTAGCGTCCGGTGATATGAAATACGAGGAGCTTCTCGCCTGGATCGTGGAGAATTCGGCGGAGTAGTTTATTGCCTGGGAGATTCTCGAATTTTCCGATTTAGTGTTCTTCGTGGATATAGGTCACATCCAACAGAAAGCTGAGCAGTCCTTCCACCTGCCCACGTTTGACCTTTTCATCCACGCGTATGTACTGGAAATAGCAGTTGTCGATCAGATACCGTTTCGCAGCGGCCATATCAGGAATGTCCGGACGGTCAGGATCCATCCAAAGATACTTCTTTAGCCGGGCGTTGGTCTCAGGTCCCATCAGATGATTGGTGTAGAGACGACGCCTAATGTTCTTTGTTCTACCGACGTACAACGTCGCTCCGGTCGTCTGATCGAAGATCGCATATACACCTGCGACGCTTTCCAGCATAGAAGGAGTAAGCCCCCGAAACGTGTATTGTTGGCTTTCCAGCAACTGTTTCGCTATTTTTTTAGCGTCGTCCATTCGTTTCAATAGGGTTTCCATGGATTCCTCCCGATGTTATATTTTCAACCAATCGTCAGCTTATCAGGTAGATATTCTTTTCATCAAAGCAAATATCAGAAGTATGGTTATATATCTGCGACATGTCCGTCATTCGGGAAACAAACACCCGGATACCCGGATCGCGTATCTCCGCAAAGGACCTGACCGCAGCGGATTCCAGCTTTTCCGCCTGGTTTGACAGTTTCAAACCTCTGTTCTGCAAGAATTCGTCCGCAGACCCTTTTTTGAGCAGAGGCAGCTCTCCCACGATTTTTCCGAGAGTCACGCTGGTGGTCCCGATCCCTTTCAGAACGCTCTTTTCGATGGCTGTGCCCGAGATTTTTTCAAGGTACACAGAGCTTTTTGTAAAGAGATCCCTGTACGCCGCGCCTTGTTCTTCCAGCTCGTGACAAATCCCTTGAAGGTATTCTTCCTTGAAGTTTCCGCTGAGCATCACTTCCAGCATGGAGGCAAGGGAATAGGAGAACAAGGACAGCTTATAGTACTTGAATTTCTTCATCAGCCCGTCTAATGCGGCGGCGACTTTGCTCTGCCCAACGATAAGCGATTTAGATTTCAGAGAGTCGGACACCATCCGCTGATAGGAGATCATGTGTTCTCTCGATGACCGTTGAATGTCCAAAACCATCTTATGATTGCTCGCAACGAACAGCTTGTTGTCCCAATTGTACTTGTAATTGGCGATAATGCTGGTAAGCGTTTTCACATCTGCTTCGATCTTCGATTCCTTTTCGATCTCCAGGAAGGAGATGATCTGCTCACCCATCTCCTCAATGTTACCGAGCTGTTGTTCAATCACGAACAGCGCAGCGGCCATCATCATGGTCGCCGGATCAATCGGCATAACATATGTGTTTGTCGCCGACACAGGCCCAGCGTTTTGAAGCTGTACAAACTTTGATCCACCATCAGCTTTTTTAAACGCGCCCCAAAAGTTTCCGTTCTTAGCAACCTTTAAGGTGTCTCCAATGCTCTCATTTGCCAATCTATATAAGCCAGTGGTGTTAACGGTCGTAGTTTGCGTTGCTGTCCGCAGGGCAGGGATCATGGAAGCAACCGTACCACCGAGTAGCCCCAACTGGACGATGGGTACCGTGATCGCGTTTCCTCGTTCTATCTCCGTATGAATGTCGGCAAGGGCAGCATCTACCATTTCAGACAGGCTGACTTGTTCTGCCTCGCTTGCCGAATCCTTGTTGCCGACAACGGAAATCGAAGTATCCTTTCTGCTCTCTTCGTTCATCGTAACCTCCCAGCGTTCTACGCTATATGGTTCTGCTTATGTTTTATTATATCATGCACGCTGTAAAAGGAAAGCCTGCGGATTAATTTACATGCATTTAGGTTTCTCAGAACGCTACATGCCTATAAGGCGTAATTATCACATCTTTACTTTTGGGGTGCTTTTCTCCCAGAAAAGTAAGGATTTTATCCGGCAATTTACTTGCCGTAAGTAAACCGTTGACTTTTTCGCTCTGGGAGCGTATATTGCTTATTAGAGCTGTACCGCTACTCGCTTTGGGCGTATTGACAAGGGCTTGTTCACTTGTCGGAGTGGATAGGCTCTTTTTCTATTCAGAGCCTAAACAAGTAAAGCCCCGCAGGTCTCCCTGCAGGGCGTTGGTGCTTAGGGTTCCGGGGCGGGCGGGTCGTCGTCCGGCTCGGAGGCTTGGGCGGCCTTGGCGGCGGCCATCTTAGGCTTGCGCTTCTCGTAGTAATAGCGGCGGTCGTACTCCTGCCGGCGGCGGCGTTTCTCGGCGACCAGCTCCTCCTCGGTGAGGGGCACGGGCGGCTCCTCCTCGGGCAGATCCACCTTGCCGATGTGCTTGAGCATGATCTCCACGGGCTGGATCTTCATGCCGCCCACACGCCGGGGGCCGTGGACCAGGATCCTGTCCACGAATTCCAGGATCATTTCGTTGGTCAGCACCGAAAAATCCGTGTACCTTTTGGCCAGGAACAGAAACTGCTCCGCCCGGTCCGTGTCCTTGTCGAAGGCGGCAAGCTGCCCTTGATCGTCCGCCAGGGCCTTCTGTAGATCCGCCTGCTCCGCTTCGTACCGGGCGGCGATCTGCTCATAGCGGGCGAGGGGCAGGCGGTTCAGGGCGTAGTCCTCGTAGAGCTTCACGGAAAGCCGGTCCAGCTCGTCGATCCGCTTCTGGGCCTTGCGGATGCGCTGGCGTACGGCCTTGGCGTCGGCGGTCTGGCGCAGGGCGGAGGCCTCCCGTACCCGGCGCAGGAACTCCGGTTTGTTGTGGATGGCGAAGGTGGCCGCCGTGCGGATGGCGTCCAACGTCAGGGAGCGCAGGGCCTGGGTGGTGATGTAGTGGGAGAAGCAGGTCTTATTTTCCCGCCGGGAGGACATGGTGTAGGTCCTGCACTGGTAGGAGTCCGCGGGCAGCAGCCCCGTCACGGGGTCTGGGGTAAAGGTGTGCCATTGGTTCTTGGCCATGCCCCGGTGGTTGTACATCTTGCCGCCGCAGTCCGCGCAGTAAACCAGGCCCGTGAACACGTTGGGCTCGCCGGTGGTGTCCGTGCGGCGGACGGTCTTGCGGATCTGCTGCACGGCCTCGAAGGTGCTTTGATCTATGATGGGCTCGTGGGTGTTCTCGATGATCTGCCACTGGTCCGGGGTGCAGTAGACCTTGGGGCTCTTGTAGGTCTCCTTGTCGGTCCGGTGGTTCACGGTGTGGCCCAGGTACTCCGGCCGGGAGAGCATCTTCGCCACCGTTCGGGGGGCCCAGTCGTAGGGGCGATCCAGGTCCGTGGCGTAGAGCTCCAACCCGTGGGTGTGCATATAGTAGGAGGGCCGCTCAATCCGCTGCTCCCGGAGCTTGTTGGCGATGACGGCGGGGCCATAGCCCTTCAGGGCCAGGGCGAAGACCTCCCGCACCACGGCGGCGGATTCCTCGTCGATCAGCAGATGGTGCTTCTGCTCCGGGTCCTTTTTGTACCCATAGAGCACCTTGTTGGAAAAGGGGATGTTCGCCCGGCTCCGGGCCAGGTAGGACTGCTTCTGCTTGCGGCTGGCGTCCCTCAAATACCACTCGTTCATAATGTTGAGGAAGGGGGCAAACTCGCCGCTTTGCCGATCCGCGCTGTCCACACCGTTGGTGATGGCGATGAAACGGACCCCATGCTGCCGGAAAAAAACTTCGGTATAAAAGCCGGTCTGCAAATAGTCCCGGCCCACCCGGCTCATGTCCTTGACCAGGACCGTCTTCACCTTCCCCGCTTCGATGTCCGCCACCAGCCGCTTCCAGTCCGGGCGCTCGAAGTTGCCGCCGGTGTAGCCGTCGTCGGTGTAATGGGCCCAGTTCAAAAAGCCATGCTGCTGGGCATAGTCCTCCAATATCCTCTTTTGCGTGATGATCGAGTTGCTGTCCCCCAGCTGTTCGTCGTCCCGGGAGAGGCGCTCGTATAGGGCTGTGATCTGTTCTTGTTCTGTCTGCCTGATGCTCATGTGTTCATCCTTTCAGGCTGCCGACAGGACGGTTGCGGTACGTCCAGTATACCACCTTCCCCGGCCAATGCAACTGGTTGATTTTGGATCATGTGGATGATCCGATCCTCCATATTCGATCCGTCGCTGTCCACGACGGTAACTTTAACTTGATAGATGGTGTTTTTGATCCTTCGGGTCATGTTCATGCAGGGCAAGCGTTCCTCCTTTGCTGATTTGATGGATGATGACGCCATGAACTTTGGTCAGCATAGCTTTTTCCTCCTTTCTATTCTGTCCTGCCTGGTCCCCTTCCCACGCATGTGGTGCGATGCAAGTTTTGTCGTTTACCGTTCCCGGTCATAATGCGAGAGCTCTTTGATGAGCTCCCTATCCTCGGTCAGGAAGGGGCGGAGGTTCGATTGGATGCGGGTGCTGTCCGCCTCTATCTGCTCACAAAGGTGAAGCTCGCTCTTCAGGTCGCGGAGCGCCCGATTTACCTCCACGAGATCAGCATACAGCCTTTCCCGCTCAAGTTTGAGGATGTCGATGGGTTGATTTGATAATAGTTGCTCTGCTTTTTGCATTTTTTTCTGCTCCTCCTCAGAGAGGGGGAGGGCGTCCCGATCCCGATTCCGGTACATGGCCCGGAGTTGGAGAGCGTCAAAAAGGGGCTTTTGCCGCTTCCTCTGACTGTTCAGAATGGTCCTGTGCTTGGTCTGCCAGTCGATCTGTCGGGTGAGATCGGCCATGCGGGCCTCCAGCTGCTCCAGGGTGTCGATCTTGTTATTGGTCAGGTAGGCCGCCGCCTTCTTCAGCTGCTCGAATCGCTTCAGCTCCCTGGGCGGCACCACATGCTGCATCTGCACCCCGTCGTTCACCAACCCCAGGATGTATGTCCAAGCCAGGACACAGGCCCGGAAGCCCGTGACCTTTCCACGGGGAAAATGGACCCGCTGCTGCCGGGGCATGATGACCTCGAAGGTGGGGTCCATCATGGCCCGGTCGATATAGGCGATGAGGTCGTCCTCCGTCATGGCTTTGCCCTTCACCCTGGCCCGATGGCCCTGCTCCTCCCCATAGGGGACGAAGGTGGGATAGCGGCTTTTATGCTGAATGGTATAGCCCCGGTCCTCCATGAGGGCGTAGAAGCCGCCCACGTCCATGGCCAGGGACAGGCACTCCGCCACGTCCCGGTCCACCAGCTGCCGCTGGGTCGTAATGCCCAGCTTCTGCATCCGCCACTCCACATAGGTGAGGGCTCGCTTGCCCGGCTCGGCGATGACCGACAGACCGTACTCCCGGCAGAGGGCGTCAGACAGGCCTCGGACCTCACTGAAGTAGGAGTTGGGCGAGGAGTGATACTTGTGCCCGTCCCGGTCCGAAACGGAGTTGAAGATGATATGGTTGTGGACGTGGGCCTTGTCCACATGGGTGCCCACGATCACCTCGAACCCGTCCAGATACCGTTCCGCGAACCGGTTCCCGATCTCGTGGGCCAGCTCCGGGGTGATCTCCCCGGGCCGGAAGCTCTGGATCAGGTGATAGGCCTGGATGCCCTCCGTCCGCCCGAACCGGCGCTTGGTGTCCATCCAGGTCCGGGCCGCCGTCTCCGGCTGGCAGCCCACGGCGGAGACGAACACCTGCTCCTCCGTCTTCTTGGGGTTGCAGACGTACCGGATCAGGTGGTCGAGGCGCATGTGCTTGGCCAGGATCTTTGTCACCGCCATTGGGCTACCTCCTCCCGGAGCTCCCGCTGCAGGGCCTTGGCCCGGTCCCACTCGGCCCGGTCGATGAGGCCGATGGTGTTGGCCCGGTGGGCCAGCTGATTCAAATTATTGCCGATCCGATCCATGGCCCGCAGCACCTCTCTGAGCTCCGGGGTGGGCTTTGCCTGCAGCTCCGTGTCTGTGATGAGCTGCCGAAGCAGCCGGGTGGTCCCCAGGCCCGTGCGGCGGCACAGGTCCATCAATTTCTTATGCTCGGCTTCACTGAGCCGGGTCCCAACGTGAATGTTCCTTGCTCTGTATTCCATAACTCCTTTCCCCGCGCCTTGCGCGGCATATGGGTCCGGGTGCCCCGGCAAGCGCATTTGGAACGCCAAATGCTATGCTTGCACATCCTATTCAGGATGTCCGTCTCCTGTTGGGCGAAGCCTCTCCGGGAACCAACCATGCGGCTACCGCCGCCGTACGATACCCGCGGGCCACAGCCCCGCACCCGTTCCTATGCGGTCCTTAAGGACCTGTTCTCAAATCCTGTTTCCAGCCAACGGGTGTACTGGAAGAATGACGAATGATCATCTGCTGAACCTCCTTTCCTGTCTCTTTGTCCCTTTCCCGCCGCAGCGGTGCGATACGATCAGCCCCTGGTCTCACCTCCTTTCCGTAACTTAGCGTCAAGTTGGCGCTAAGTCGACTATCTCCAACTTCGTGCCAAGTTGGCACGAAGTTACTGCTCCGAACTTCCTGCCAACTTGGCAGGAAGTTAATCTGTGTTCACCTGAAAATTCCGGACAACTTGTCCGGAATTTCTGCTGTTGGTCTCCCCCTCAGAAATGTGGGACAAGTTGTCCCACATTTCCAGCAGCGTTCTTCGAAAATAGCGCCAATTTGGCGCAACTTTTTTATGACAGATTCCTCTAAAAATGTGAGCCAACTTGGCTCACATTTTTACTATCGACTCCGGCCAGATAATTCGTGCCATCATGGCGCGAATTTCTAACTTCGGATCAACTTGATCCGAAGTTCCGGGTACGAAAATGTGGACCAACTTGGTCCACATTTCAACTTCCGCCCATCATGGGCGGAAGTCCTTGGCGCAGAAAACGGTGACCATCATGGTCGCAATTAACTTCTGGTCAAATTGACCAGAAGTTAATCGCAGAAAAGGTTCCCAAGTTGGGAACCTTTTTGACAGCCCGTGTTCGCTGGGGAATGGTGTCCAACTTGGACACCATTTTACTTCTGGCCATGATGGCCAGAAGTTGACTGTAAATGAACCATCGAAAATTGTGGCCAACTTGGCCACAATTAACTTCAGGACAACTTGTCCGGAAGTTGAAGTTCTTCTTAACTTCATCCCAACTTGGGATGAAGTCGCCAGATCCGCCTCTTTCAAAAAGTCTCGCCAAGTTGGCGAGACTTTTCAACTTCGTCCCAACTTGGGACGAAGTTGCCGCCGAAGAAATTGATCCCATCATGGGACGAATTTCCTCGCTCACTTCCGCCCAACTTGGGCAGAAGTTGTTTTAAAAAAGTTGGGCCAACTTGGCCAGAGTTTTCCCTATAATGGAGCCCTTACATATAATAAAGCCATTTGGAACGCCATTTTGTTCCGAAAAAATAATATATTTCAAATGATCCGCTGTTGCCGTCGGATGGCGCTATAGTCAAAGCTCGGCTTGCTCTCCGGAGATTGTCCGAAGCCCAGGTCTTCTCCCGACCAAAGCTCGTAGGCCTTGCCGATCTTACGGATGCGCTTCTGGACGGCGCTGTGGGTGGCAAAGCCCACCTTCTTTGCAATCTGTTCCAGCGTCTTTCCCTTGCCCCGCAGATAGATGATCTTTTGATCCAGAGGCGACAGGGTGTTATAAAATGCTTTGCCATGCTGACTGGCAACGACTTCCTCCTCCGTGTCGTCCTCCGCCGCCAGGCTCATCAACTTGTCATGATGAGAAAAGTTCGTGTTCTCAACGATGACCCCATAGTAGACATCAGGATGTTTTGTCCGCCTATGATACCATTCCCGCCTAAAGTTTTGCAGCCGCCGGTTATGGCTCTTCTCCAGGTCGAAGTCCTCCTCGCAGGGGAACGCCTTGGCCGTCTCAACCGCCAGCCCTTGGTTGTCGCGGTCCAGCACGTATGGTGCGGCGGTGGCCACCATGACAAAAGCTTCCTCCAGGGTGGGGATGGGCATTTCACAAAAGCAGAGGGGGCGGAAGAACAGCCGGCGGTTGACGGGAATGGCTCCGGCCTTCTGCATACCCAGGACCCACTGGTCGGTGGCATGGGCGATCCTCCATTGAGGCGAGTAACCGGAATAGTATTCCATCCACCCCTTCATGCCCAAAGCCGGCCAGGCGAGATAGGCGATGGCGTCGCTCATATGTTCCAGAAAGATATCACTTTCAATGATCTCGATATACTCCGGGTGGAGCAGCAGCTCACAAGGTCGACGCGGCAGGGTCCGGACGGGTGTCTGCATGTTCATGAGGATGTCCATGGGCAGGCAATAGAACGCGGGCAGCGCCCAACTGTTCTTCACCAGATGCGCGCGTCCATCCTTCCTCCTGACGCTGATCAAATCAAGGCGATCCCTCTCTGCCTCCATGCGCCTTGCCTCCTCTCCGCAGATATAGTTTTGCAATCAAGTTCTTCCGCCCTCTGATCATATCATACTAATTGTCCCATATGCAGGACAGCATGGATCGCCTGTACGTATAGTCCTATAAACCGTGCTGCTGGCAAGAACAGCCACCAATGGAGGTCATTCTCCACACTATTTTCGCAGCAAATTGCATTTGCTGCTGAATTTGTAAGTAAACAAACAATACCCGTCTTATTGATGAAAGAGGAGATAATCCTTCAGTGCGCCTAAATGAAATAGGCCAGAAACGGTTGTCCGACTCTGACCTTTGAATAATATAATTACCCCTGTTCGCTTATTAATTATTCCTTTGCTAAGTGATCCATTATACTGCCGTTTAATGTTCTCCTTATATCTCGCCAGTAGGGCATGTTGCTATCCATAAACGCCACAAAATCTTTCCCATGATTTCGTATCTTTAAGTGTGTTAATTCATGAAGAATAACATATTCTAAGCATTCGATCGTTTTTTTTGTTAATTGGAGATTGATCCAAATCTTACCGGTTTTCGTGTTGCAGGTTCCCCATTTTGTGGTCATATATTTTGTTTGCCAAGAAGAACAGAATAATCCCGTTTTTTGCTCCCACTTAGGAAGGAGCTGCTCAACTTTCGATTTCAGTTCTTTTCTATACCATTCATTAACATAGTTTTCTCTTTGACTTGAAGTACTCTCTTTTCGGACTGTCAAGATAGCACGATCCCCATTAAGCACTAAACTGTTTCCTTTGCTGCTATAATTCACCAGCAAAAAGTATTGTTTGCCCCAAACATACATCGTCTCTCCAGAAACGTACTGGCGTTGTGTTTGCCTGGGCTGTAGATTGAATTGCTCCTGCTTCTTTTTGATCCATCCCAGCCTGGAACGCACAAACAAGCGAATACTTTCATCCGAAAAAGACTCTGGCGCAGATACACGAACAGCTCCATCTGGCGGCAATACATATAGATGAAGGTTTTTTATATCTTTTTTTTGTATTTCAACAGGTATTCCAGCTACTTCTATCTGCATCAGTATTCCTCTTGTTCGACGATAAGCTTATACACTCGCTCCACTTCATCCGTATTTTTCAACACTTGATAAAGAGCTCTCTTGATTTTATTCTCTTTCACCGGGTTGTTGCGGAAGCCGTCTTGCTTTGACGCGAGAACGGCCTGGTGCAACTTCCCTGTTAATGTTTCATCTTCTCCACAGTTATCATACAATGCACGCATTGCTCCGCTATGGCGAACGGACTCTGGATACCTACTGTTGCTTTCCGGATCAGAAACATTCTTGGCAAGAGCAAGATATTTCTGCAATAATTCCCTATATGCGATAACGCCTCTCCGTCGATCTTCGATCAACTGTTTCAAAACTTCTGACATCTTCGCATAGTATGCCGGGTTGATCACAATCCTTTCGACAACCTTTTTGCGAATGTTATTCTCAATCGTTTCAGCGGCACTCTCCTGTTCGCCCTTATCCGCGGATTCATCCAGATTACCTTCCTGTGCAAGAATGAAATCCAATAAGGTGAAATCGTCAAACGCTCCGATCTTCTGAGAATCCTCTGCAGTGATATAACAATCGATCAAATGACGCATACCAGGTTCATACGCTTTCAAATCGATAAAATCACCACTTGCTCTTCCGATGGTATCCCGCAGGGACAGATAGAACGACACTTGTTCTTCCCATTTGCTTTGTTCTTCCGCAGAACAACCGGCATCATCCATGCGTGGTTTGAACTCTGCAAAAGCACGCATTAAACGTGTTGCCAGTTTATAGAGTTTCTCCCGAATCCTTGCGAATGCTTCATCGACCTCTTCATCAACTCCGTTCTCGCCACAGAAGTAATGGATGTAATCCAGCTCTTTCTTCGGATAATCCACACCTTCGCACAGTTCATTCAAAGCATCGAGAGTCTCAATAAAGTATTTCTTTGCTTCTTCGGTGCGATCCTTCAGCAATCCTTCAACATCTTCCTTATCATATTTTTCGAAAGCTCCCGAAGTGTATTTGTTCATCGCTTCGCTGAGATCTCCGAAGAGCTGTTTATAATCGACAATGTATCCAAACTCTTTGGTTTCATCATCCAAACGATTAACGCGGCAAATCGCCTGGAATAGGCCGTGGTCGTGCATCGATTTATCAATATATAGATAGGTGCAAGGAGGCGCATCAAATCCTGTCAGAAGCTTGTCCACAACGATCAACAGCTTCATATTGGCCGGTTCGTCAACGAACTTCCGTTTTGCTTCCTTCTCAAATTCCGCGACTTTAGCGGCAACATCCCTTGCCTCGGAATTCGGCTCGATTCCTATCATTCTCAGATAGGTCGAATACTTCTCAAATGTTTCGGTATCCTCGTCCTCGCTCACAGTATCCGTGCGTAGCTCCCCCGCATTCGGAGTATAGGATGTGATGATCGCACACTTATGAAAGCCCTTGCTTTGGAATATCTCATAATATTTGCACGCTTCGTACACAGAGCTTGCCACAAGAAGCGCATTGCCGCTCCCTTCCTGGAGCCGTGCCTTGACCTCAAAATCGAAGATAACATCGTTTGCTATCTTTTCAAGGCGCGACCGAGAGGAGAACACCTTTTGCATGTTTCCCCAATGTGCCTTTAGCTTTGCCTTGGCTCGCGGAGAAAGCCCAACGGTCTTCGCCTCAAACCATTGGTCGATCCGGTCCTGCGAAGTGATGTCCTGAGGAATATCCCGCGCTTCGTACCGCAAATCCAGAACAACACCGTCCCGGACGGCTTCATTATACTTGTATGTGTGGATATATCCGCCGAAAATCTCCAGGCTGGTTTTCTTATCCGCTTTCAATAGTGGGGTCCCGGTAAAACCGACAAAAATCGCTTTGGGCAGGATCGCTTCCATCGCCTTGTGCAGCTTGCCGGATTGTGTTCGATGGCATTCGTCCACGAACACCGTTATGTCGCCCTTGGCTGAAAAGTCCCTTGGCAGGGAAGCCATTAGTTCTTCAATGTATTTCTCATAATCCTTTTCCGAGGTCTCGCTTCCGCGTTTGCCAAACTTATGGACAAGGGAACACATCAGCCGATCCTCGGAAAGATTCAGACGGCCAATGAGATCACGCCCACTTTTGGTGCGAACGATCTTCTCATTCACACCTACGAAAATCTTTTCAATCTGCTCGTCCAGCTCTTCACGATCTGTGATGATCAACACACGCGCGTTCGCATAATTGGAGAGAATCCATTTCGACAGCCAGACCATCGTCAGACTTTTGCCGCTGCCCTGGGTGTGCCAAATAATGCCGCCATGATGCTTGTCCATCAGCCGATGCTGCGCTCGTTTGATAGCATAATACTGATTGTAACGGCAAACCTTTTTGATGCCCTTATCAAACACGACAAAGTTGTGGATCAGGTCCAGAAACCGCTTTTTCTGGAACAGGCTGTATAGCCCCTGTTCCAGTTTTTCAGGGGTACTATTGCAAATCTCTTCGATTCGGACATCGGTTTCGTCGCGCTCGTCGGCAAACTCACGGAATCCATCCTGCTTCCATTCCAAATAATACTTTTCCGGCGTCAGAATCGTTCCGTATCGCAGCCCCTCGCTGTTGTTCCCCGCCATGCAGAACTGAACCGTTGTAAAGAACCGCTCGATGAAGTGCGCCTTCTGATTGGTCAGATTCTGCCGGATGCCGTTTGAAACGGAGATCGTGCTCTTCTTCAGCTCCAACACCGCAAGGGCGATGCCGTTGACATACACGACCACGTCCGGCCGCTTGGTATGATCGCCGGGCACCGTGACTTCTTCGGCTATGCCAAACTCGTTTCGACCAACATCCTGGAAGTCGATGAAATACACCGTCTTTTCCGGCTCGCCGACGCTTTCCCGAACCTTTGCGCCATATTTCAGCAAGGAGTACACTTCCTTATTGGCTGCATATAGCCCGTTCTGCAGATTGTTCGACGCTTTCTTCAACTCCCGGATCGCGCCGTTCACCAGCGTCTCGGAATACCTTTGCGAAAGATACGCACGCAGCCGGTCCTCCATAATGTTGCTGTTCTCGCTGTCATGGAGATTGCCGAGATAGGTATAATTCAGCTTGTCCGGATTCCGAAAGAAGCGTATCACGCGATTCTGTGTTTGTCGTTCGGTTTCGCCAACAATAGGCATTGCTTTTTTCCTTTCAATTCTATTTGCTTGATGATAATTCTTTAGAATGGAATATCATCTACTGTAAACTCTGCTTCGGTATTTGGAGTATCAGGATTACCTTCAAGCAACTTAAGAAGATTCTCAACCTTTCTTAATAATTCATCAAATCCTATTAGGTGGACAGACCTTAATTCGTTTCGAAAATTCTCATATGCATCTTTCTCTTTTTTGTCGAGATTAGAAACAGTGCCACAGACCAGATAACTGTCGACATTTGTTGCTCTAAAATACTCATCTGTATTCATGAGAAGAGAAGCATACTGCTTAACGAGATTATCTTTCTGCAAGAGCAACTGGGCGATCCCACCTGATATCTCAGACGACACTTTGAAAGCTTGACGATACTTACTATCGAGTATTGGCTTTCGAGGGCTTTTAATCTCAATGATCGCAACATTGTCTGTGATATCATTCTTATACACAAAGTCTGTGTTCTGACCCCCACGTCCTTCTATTCCCTTCCCGCCAACATAGCGTTTTCCTTTGAAAAACATAACTGGCGCATGAAACAGTTGCGATAATATCCAGTTGTTCTGTTCAAAGAAAGGTTGCCAAAAGCGCTCTTCGTCATCATTGTCCATGTTTTCTTTCATAACACGTTGAATTCTTTTTAGGTTTTCAATATTAAGTACAGTATTAATAGTATTAGTATCAATATGCGCAAGAATACTGGCTAAATCATCACGATCAGAAAACAATGCTTTAAGTCTTTCATATTCTGGGCTCTTTTCGACAAAAACCATTTCTTTAGCTGGATTTGTGAGTTTGCCACTGAAGCATTTATAATAACTAATTAACCCCCGCATGAGGTTATATGTCTCATCCGTATCAAGCTCGATTTCCACCCAATCGTGCACTTTTATATTTTTTCTGCCAAATTTCTCTGCAGCAGTAAATTGTTCGTTTTTTGCTTTCTTTTTTATTACAAGTTTCCCTTTGATATTCTTTTGTGTGTCAGCATAATGATCCACCTGTTTTCCAGCAAAACTAACTTGTACATGTTCCGTTTCACTTAAAACAATTGGTGACAATGTAGACGTGTAATAGCTTTCTGGCGTGGCTTTTATCTCATGATCTAGCATTCTGTGCTCCTTTCTTACTTCAAGCCAATCCACAAACAGATTGCCGCAACTGCTACGCCCACAACGACAGGGATAATAATTTTCCAGAACAGTTTATTATACCATTTCTCAGACTGCTGTTGGTCCTCGTTTGTTATTTGATTATAACTCCCTATCACGCTGTTGGTGATCTTGTTCTTTTTTCCTATTTTCACACTGTTGTTTTCTTGTTTCACTGTTCATTCTCCGATCCAAGGATGGAACCTTCTATTTTGTTTTTATCTCCAATTTCCACATGCTTGTCAATAATAATGTTAATGATGTTTTGATTGATCTGTTGGATCTCATCTTGAGTTTTCGCCGAAGTATCAATATCCAATCCGTCGAGGTTTCCAAAAAGTTTATCCAATTCAAGCAATATTTTAAGCAGGGTGGTTTTTAAGGCGTTGATAATACCGTTAAGCGATGTAATAGATACAATTTGCTCTATTGAATAACATTTCCTCCCGGTTTTGGCATACACCTTACTTGCCAATAGTGATAGATCCCTACCGTATCTTCCTTCTCTTTTGCTCTCAATTATCTCCACGATTGTGTGAACTCCATCATAAATATGAACAGGAAGCTCATATCCTACTATTTGTTCAAGTGGAATGGGCACATTTGTAAATTTGTAATTGCCCTGAATCCCAGATGATATGAATCGAGTGTCTTTGATAATCCGATATTCAGGCAAATCCTCGTCATCGCGATATCCATTTAGTTCCTTCTCTGCCCATTCAGCTAATTTGTCATTCCCGATATCCGATGCAATAATCAACACTCTGCTAAGTGCAACATCAATTGAGATTTCATTGTTTGCGAGCTCTTTAATGATTTTGCTTTTTGCCATCTTATTCACCCTTTTCTATCAATCGAATTTGTCCTGTCAGTAACTGCTGCATCATACCAAGCTTAATGTCCTGCGCCTTACTAAATCTCTTGTTTAGCACCTCAAGTTCATCGTCCATATCTGATAAGATAGCAGCAATGGCCTTTTGTTCTTTCTTGTCTTCAGGGTACCGAATAACAAGATTCCCCACTTTTTCCTTGTTCAAGTTCTTAACACTGCTTCCAGCAGCCATCTGTACATACTGTTGATAAATGTATTCTGCACATAGAGCATAGTACAAGAAATCAACATCAAAAGCATCCTGATATTCCTGTATTGCCAACCATCCGTCGTGAATGCATCCATTTATTTTGAGAAGATAAGGACGTCCAAAGCTCATAGAATTCGACAGAATTAGGTCACCTTTGAAAACACTTCTTGATTTTTCTGCTCCGGATGGTTTTATTTTTTCTCTGGTTGAGACAATATACTTATCTGCCGGATCAACATCCCCGATCTTGATCCAATGAATACCATCAGAATCATCTGTAAGGTAGTCTTGGATAGGTCGAGGCGATCCTCCTCGAGAAATAATGCAACGCTTTTTTAGCTTTACTTCTTTCCATGCTTCAATAAACCCTGGCAAACGGATTTTGCCAGTCAGAAGCTGCTGCATGGCTCCTTGTTTGATGGCTTTCTTTTTTTCGATCAGTTTTTCCAATGATGCAATAAACTCATCTATATCCGAAACAGCTTCAGCAATGTGATGTTGTTCTTGCACAAGTGGCTTTGGTATCGCTATTTCAAGAAGCCGTTCCTTAGCAATATTCTTCATGCTATTACTCGTACCTGTTGCGGTTGCACGCACTGCAGCATTGTATTTTTCTGTATTCAAAAGATAGTTTAACCACTGGAAGTCATATTCAGCAGAAAGCGCTTCTATTTGCCATAACCGGTCCGGAAGAAAAGTGTTAGGCGCATCAACGGTAGAAAAGCCACATTCGCCTACCATAGATGGGGTATTCATTCTGCTAATGATGATGGCTCCCTTTTTTATAGGACATTTTAAGCGCGGATAATCAGAAGCAATAACAGGTTTTGCTTCTTTAATATTCACATGGCCTTTTCGCACAGCCGAGGTTTTTAGCACAAAGTATCTTGATTCTGCTTTCTCATCAGAATTAACACTGGTCCCTGCATCAATACGCAAGAAAGCCTCTTTTAATGATCCAACACCCCAATCCTCCGGGATAACGCCGATCTCCGTCTGCTTATATCCCGGCTTCATCGTTTATCACCTCGATCGTCATCTTCAAAAACCGTGTATCACAGTTGCATTTGGTCAGGATTATATGTTCCGGCTTCTGATATTTCCGGCAAATATAGTTATGAAAGGCCATTACCCAGATGTATTTCCGTAAGACCTTCTCCCTTTGTTCTGCAAGTTTTATGTCTTTCAGTGCAATGTCGTCGTTTTTCCCGAATTTGGCCAGTTGCTCTTCCACCCTTGTCTTGTGCTGGCTTAATACTCCATCAAAAGTAAGCATGGGCTGACCCNNTGTATAAGAGACAGCCCTTGTCTTGTGCTGGCTTAATACTCCATCAAAAGTAAGCATGGGCTGACCCCCGCTTTGCGGCTTTGGCATAAACGTAGCTGCGTCGTCTGGAGAAACATCGGATATCAGCTGGCTCAGCAGCTTGGAATTATCCTGCCCGACCAAATCAGATAGCTCAATGATATGCAGGTAATCAACGACCCAACAATCATCCGGCCAGTAAAGCACGGTAAAACCCGCTGCTTTTTGCAACAGCAAATCCATTGTTAGGGAGTTCTTTGTTTTTTCGTATTGCTTGCGATCAGTATCAGAAATCTCTTTCCCGCTTGACAGAAGCATTTCCACTCGCAATGCATTCTCATAATCTTCCTGAGAAAAGGATCTATAGTCTTTAAGATAATTGGCGATATCCGAATGAATTACGATTCGAGGATAGAGTGCATCGCCCTCCAATTGAACCGCATCGATCAATCCCTTTCCAAAAACGTAGTCATTATTGAAGGACAGCTGACCTTTTACAATCGCTCCCCTAACAAACAATCCGTAGGACAGAACGAATCCGCGCTGAATATCGGAGATGACTTTTATAAAGGCGAGTATACGCAATGGTTCTACCGGTCCATCAGAAGCCTCCATGCAAATCAACATATTGTCAGAAAAGATCTTTACCCTCAAGTCGATGTTGGCGTATGTCCCCAACAAAGGCGACTGGTTGATAAGATCAACATGCTCCTTTGCGCGGCCGATTGCTTCATGAATCAAAGCCAAAAACTCTGGGACCTTTTCCGGATAGTTTTCGAAAAAGTCTTTATATCCCAGAACATCGAAATAGGCTATGTAATACTCTTTGATCGAATTCGGCGTCGCGGTTACCATGTGAATCCCATCCTTTCGAGATGCTTGCGCACCTTGGCTTCGTAATCCGATACGGTAGCCTCCAGTTCGGGCAGGGTGTTTTCATATCGCTCGGCAAGTTCCGTCACACGACTCGCCATGCGGTGCGAAGTTGCGGCATACAAAGCTTTGATGCCGTCAAAGATCGTAAAGTACCATTTGTGATTGATCAGCAGTTCCTTGATTTCATCCATGGTCAACAGGGGGTATAGGTCTTTGATTTCAGCATCCAGGGCGGCATATAGATCTTTTACGATCTTGTTCTGATCCTTCAGCGTTTTGGAAAGGTTGGTATAATTACAAAGGATCTGATATTCTTCGCTGTCCGGACGCTCAGTTTTGAGCTTCTTCAACCGAGCGACGATCTGCTTATCGTCCAGCTTGTCCTTATCGTTCAGATACTCCTTCAGGTATCCTTCATCACCAGTCTGTTCCTCAACCAACTCGTCCAGGCGGCTTTGTGTTTCCTCCGCAATGCGCTGCGCTTCGTCAATTTTCGCGCGCTCGGTCAAAAAATAAACACGTTCGATAATGGTCTTTGGTATCAGTTTCCCGTCCCAGCCGCGAATGACCTCTTTTTTCTCCGTTGTGTTCCCCTTTTTCTTCTCTTTAACCTCAATGTCGTATTCGATCTCCCGCCCGGCTTCATAGCCGTCATATTTCAGCATGAAGACGTCGTCGGACATGGTTGTCTGCCAGTACGAAAGCAGGACCTCGTACACATCATACGGATCAACCAATTCGATGCGTTCATATCGGTCGATAAGCTTTTTCGCAAGGCCAACGATAAACTGCTTAACGTCAACCGTTTCGTCGATGCCTTTCAGATCCGCATCGACCGCCTGCTGCCAATCAGCATAAGCATTGTCGATCTGGTCCGCATAAGCAGAGAATTCTTCATCGTTATAAACGATATCCCGCACCTCATCCTTTTCGACGTTCAAGCGATAATAACCTTCCCGCAGCGGAGAGAACAGTTTGCTTTTCAGATTGGGGAACAGGGACCAGTAGCGGGACATGGAATCCACATCTACCGCCGGAATGCCGCCGTGCAAATGGGCGTTAATGTCCTGCTCATCTTCCGGAATGCTGCTGTCGATATAGCGCGGGATGTTAAGATTGTAATCATTCTTGCCCTTGATCTCATCGTTTTCCACAAACCGGGCGTATTTTGGATCGTCTGTGATCTGCTCGTTGAACGTGGTGACGATCTTGTAGATATCCCGTTCGCGCAGGCGATTCTTGTTGCCATCCTTGATATAGTCATGGCTTGCGTCGATTATAAAGATGCCTTTGCGTTCATCGGCGTCAGATTTATCAATCACGAGGATGCACGCCGGGATACCCGTTCCATAGAACAGGTTAGCAGGTAAACCGATGATGCCTTTGATGTATCCTTTGTCGATGATCGCTTTGCGAATCGTTGCTTCCGCATTGCCGCGGAACAAAACGCCGTGCGGCAAAATGACGGCTGCCTTGCCCGTAGATTTCAAAGATTTCAGGATGTGCATGAGCCATGCGAAGTCACCGTTCTTTTCTGGCGGGCGATCACCGTACCCATCGAATCTGCCAAACTCTTTAAGCCCGTCCGTCCAATTTTTCAAAGAAAACGGCGGATTGACAACGGCAAAGTCAAATCGTTTTAGCACATCGTTGTTGGAACCATCTTCAAAATACTGCGGATCGGAGAAAGTGTTGCCGGATTTGATTTCGCCGGCTGCTTTGTTGTGCAAAACAAGATTCATCTTCGCAAGACCGGCAGTCGTGGTTTCCTTCTCCTGGCCCCAAATGGAAATCTCAAAGGGAGCTTCGTTTGCCGCACGAATCAGCAGAGAACCAGAACCGCATGCCGGATCATAAACAGAATATCCTTCGTTGCGCGGTGTGATGCGGTCAATACCAACGACTTTTGCAAGAACACGTGAGACCTCAGCCGGCGTATAAAATTGTCCTTTGCTCTTTCCGCTTTCCGTCGCAAAGTTTCGCATCAGGTATTCATAAGCGTCTCCTAATATATCGTCGCCGCTTGCCTTATTGTTTTTGAAGTTGAATTCTGGTCGCTCGAAAATTCCCACAAGCCCGGTAAGCTTATCGACCATCTCCTGACCTTTCCCAAGCTTCGATTCGTCATTGAAATGGGCATTGTCGATAACGCCACGCAGATTGTTTGCTTCTGCGAGTTTTTCTATGATTATATCGATACCTTCGCCAATGTTGTTTTTCCCTTTGAGGGCAACCATATCGTCAAAGCTGCCACCTTCGGGCACAGTGATATCCGCATATACGACGCCCTTAAACTTGTCAGTGACATATTTCACAAACAGCAGTGTAAGGATATAGTCTTTATATTGAGACGCATCCATTCCGCCGCGAAGCTTATCGCAACTTGCCCATAGAGAGCTATATAACTCGTTTTTCTTTATTGCCATAACTCTTTCCTTTTATGACTCTAGTTACCCTAAATGCTGTTCAGCTCCACAAATCATCTATCGTTTTCGCCTTCATTATAGCTTTATATGAAGAATAACGGGGACCTTGTGGAGCTAATCCTTTTTTCTTGCCCAAGCCAACCTTGTTGACTCTTTGCGTTGTACCGTCTTTAAAATACAAGATGTATTTGTTTGTATCGTTGTATTTTTCGATTCGGTCCACCTCTGCGATGTAAGTAATGCCAGAAACCGGTGCAACCTGATAGGCAGCAATGTATTTGATTTTATCGATCATTGCACCCGAGATGCGAATGGCAAACCAACGACTGTTTTTCAAAAATTCTTCTTCAAAACCATCTTCTCTTGCAGGAACAACAATCGTATTTAGTTCATCTGCATCTTCGACTTCTGACACATCAGATAACACTTCATCCTTAAACGGCGTAAACCGGTGCAGCTTCTTTGCGCCACAAACATAGGTCTGCGCTTCCAGAACATCGGTCGTCATAGTAAGCTGCCCCATGACGTTATACAGTTCTTCTGTTGCTTCGTCGATAATGACGATTGCTGCGGGCTTGTTATCGAAGATGACTTTGTCAAGAAGCTCGCTAGTATTGTTATATGCGCTGCGCTTATAATATTCGTTCAGCTTTGTCTGCTTCTTCGGATCTTTTTGGATTGCATCCAACAGGAGATTTTTGATCTTGTACTTGTCCATCTCGGATGATATTCCAAATCGCAAAATCTGCTCGCCGATATGCCCATAGACATCATGGCTATTCAGCTCGATTTCAACAAGATAAAGCCGCGGATCGGTATGGAATGTCAGATCCAGATAATATCCGTCGGGAATCGTCGCGCCTTTCTTCGGTTTGCCGATCAGTTTCTTGATATCGAAGTAAATGCCGTCTTTGCCGAAAATGAAATCGACATTTGCAACAACCATCCTTTCGAATTCGGATTCCAAAGAATAGGTGTAAAGGTTATACGCATATCCTGCTTCATCAATGATTCTGTACATCTTTCTTCCTCCCAATTATATAAACATGATATCATAGATCGGCAGATAGGTGATCTTGTTTTTCGTCGTGATCTCACGCTCGTTGGAAAGTACGATCGCTTTCTTTACGTGGTAATCATCATTGGAAACGAATGCGTTCAGCGCGCTGTGAACGGTATAATCTTTGCCGGACTTCACTTCGATGGGAACGGCGGAAAGGCTGTCATAATCATCGATCAGGAAATCGACCTCTCCTTTTGTGCGATTATCATAGTAGAAGAGCTTGTGTCCGTGGGCAATCAACTCACTGGCGACGACACACTCATATACCGAACCGAGGTTGATGCTTTCCTCATCACTCAAAATCGCTTGAATGTTGTTGCCGTAAAGAATGCCGGAAAGAATCCCCACATCGTTCAAATACAGCTTCAAAAGATTCTTTCCGGACGACTGGATCAGCGGGAAAACGGGGGTGGAAATCGCCTGCACGCTCAAAGCGATACCGGCGCTGATCAGATAATCAAATTCATCCTGATAATCCGCAAAAGTTTTGCCGCGCTTGTTTTCGATGCTTTGGGCAACGACACGCTTTTTCTTGTTCTCCAGATTCGAGGGAATCAGATCATAGATGCGGCGAATCTTCAATTTGCGGCCATCGTCATATTTAGACGCGTCCGCCGCGTAATACGCATAGATCTCTGACTGAATCTGCCGTACCCGTTGGATGTTCTTTTCAGCGACAAAAGCATTGACAGCATCCGGCATGCCGCCCACCAAAAGATACTTCCGAAACATATCCAGGACCTTTGCGTGGGTGGCCTCGTCCAGGGATTCCTGTCGTTCATACTTCTTCCGAAGGGAGCTGACCACCAGCGCATTCATGCCATTGGCATATAGGAATTCTTCAAAGTCCAGTGGGAACATACGAACCATGCGGATGCTTCCCATGGGAATAGACGTGGTTTGTGCAAGAGTGACACCCAGCAGGGAACCGCTGGCAATATAGGTGAAGCGATCGTCCTGGGCCAGGAATTTCAAAAGAGTCAGCAGGTGAGGATAAGCTTGGATCTCGTCAATGAAAATCAGCGTGTTTTCCTTCTCCTTCATCCGATCTCCAGCCAACATGCTGACGGCCAGATAGAAATCCTCAACCGTTTTTGCGTTGGCGAATAAGCGGGCCCCGACATAGTCCTCCACCAGATTGAGCTCGATATAATTCTCAAACAGCTTTTGCCCGACGTGGCGAATGATGTATGTCTTGCCTACCTGGCGCGCGCCGTCGATCAGCATAATCGCACGAGAGTCCGATTTAAGATGATCTTCTATCTGCGCTTCAATCTTTCTGAATAGCATCATAGTCCTCCGAATGACTTTTCAAACAAATAGTAGCACAGATTCGATGACATTTCAATAGGATCATGATGCAAAAATCATGACATTTCAAATAACAGCCTGCGCCAGCATGGCATTCGGGCGCTAAAGGTAATCAGATTGTCACCCTATCTCCCACAGGACCGTCACGGTGTCGGAGACGTCGATGTCGTCCGGGTCGATGTTTATATCAAAGCCGGCTGCCTCGTCGGCGCATTCCTTGGCCATAAGCATGCGGTTCATGGGCTGGATCTCGAAGTCGATCCGGTCCCAGGAATAGTCGATGCTCTGGATGTCCTTCAGCGTCACGCCCGCCGCCTGGGTCAGGACCTGGGCCTTCGCCTGGGCGTCGGCGACCGCCTTGCCCAGCAGCTGGTTCTTGGCGGCCTCCGGGTCCTTCACCGTGTAGCTGAGGCGGAATTCCGGCTGCAGCGGGCACTTGGCGAGGGCGTACAGCACCTTCCCCAGCCGGGCGTTGTCGGAATCGAACTCCACCTTCATCTGGTGGTGATACTTATAGCCCACGAACCGCTGCTTGTAGGTGTTCTTCACCTGGTAGCTCTCATACTCCGTGTCCACGTTGAAGTTCAGGGTCTTCAGATCCGTCCGCGCAAAGCCCAGCTCCATCAGCAGATCCTTGATCCTCTCCGTGTCCTCGGCGGACCGGCGGAGGGCCTCGCCATACTCTGGGTAAAGTCCCTCCAACGACAGGGTGATCCTGGTCTGATCGGGCTTGACCCGCAGCTGCCCCTTGCCTGTGACTCGAATGGTTCTCATGGTAACCTCCTTGCTTGGTTGATGGTCATAGTATAGGCGAACGACGGGCAAAAGAGGTCGCGCGTCGGGCGACAAATGGGGCCCTTCCTGTATCACTCCACCGTCAGCACGCAGCGAAATCCTCGCACGCCATAGTAGGAATCCGCACCGTTGTGAAAGGTGAAGACCGTGCCATACCGGCGCTCGCAGAAAATCGCCCCGCCCAGTCTGCGGATCTCCTCCGGCGTTTGTACCCAGCTGGAGGTTTTCAGATCAAACTCACCCAGAGTCTGCAGATGGCGATATTCCGCCTCCGTCATCAGCCGTGCGCCCATCCTTTCCGCTTCTTCGACAGCGCTTCCTGCCGGCGTGTTTTTCTTTCGAGAGAGCCTTGCCTCCCGGTCGTAGCATAGGCTTCTGCGCCCTGCGGGGGACTCCTTCGCGCAGTCGCAGAGAAGAATGTGGCCGTTCATAACGAGGATGTCCGGCTCACCGCCGCTTTCCTCCATCATCGAAAGGGCCCGCAGCATCTTTTCATCCTTCTGCAGCAGCGCTTCCACCGTCTGCCATTGAACGCTGGGATGCCGATCCATGTTCTCCTGGAATCTTTTTCTAAGCGTTTCGATCACGTTTTTTCCTTTCGTGCGCCGACTTCAGCGCTGTTTCTTTTCTATAGACGCCCCGGTGACCTGCTCAAAGCTCCACCGGGCGATGTCGGCCACCAGCTGCAGCGGCAGCTCCCGATCGTTGGGCAGCTGGATGGCGCCCTTGCTGGTCTTGTACCCCTGCAGCCGCGCCGCAAACTCTATGACCGCGTCTGGGCCGGGGTAGATGCCGATGTGGCGCTTCCCCGCGGCGAAGTGGATGATGTTCCGCCCCCTCCAATAGGTGGGCATGCCCCAGGAGATGCGCTCCTCCGCCTCCGGGATGGCCTCCCGGATGGCGGCGCGGATCGCATGCAGCCGCGGCCGGATGGCCGGGTCCTGCTGGTCGATGTAGGTGTCGATGCCGTTCATGCTTTTCCCCCTGCTATGCTCACAAATTCCCCCGTTTCCGGCTGGTTTCAGTATACCAGCTGGATAGGGAAAAGGCAACGGCCGCGCTTCGCTGGCGCAGAAATCATGCTCTACATGCCGCGAAACAGGTTGAAAACGGCCCGGTCGCCTGATATACTTTTTTATGTCCATCCTGCTCGGCGGCGGCTGAGCGATGGGAGAATAGGCCCAGGGAGGTATCATCCATGCAGAAAAGAACCGTTGGGACGATCGTCTCTGCAAAAAAGCAATGGTGGTTGAAGGTAAACACGAAAGCAATTCGGAAAGGGCCTTTAGACGGAGCGACTTTTCCGTACATCGCTAAAATCAAATACACGATCGACGGCACGGAATACGTGAAAAACAAGTGGATCGGCGCCGGATGCCCGGTGCCTGTCGAAGGCGAAACCGTGCAGCTTGTGTACGACGAGGCCAAGCCCGGAAGCGTAAAAATCGTGTACTAGGCAAGTCGGCAGTTTGGGGAAAAAGCGTCATGACGGCAGATGCGTCTTGATGTTTCCACGCGAAAAGCTTATACTACAATGACATCTTAGAGATATTCAGGAGGCAGCAGCATGGGGATCTTTTCCAAGCATCATCGGTTTCGCGAGGCGGGGGAGCAGGCCAACGTGAACAACGTGGCTCAGTTTGGGGAGCCGGTCCGTTCCCTGTTTACGACGTCGAAGGTTTTCACCCTACATCACCGCATCAGCATCGTGGACGAAAACGAGCAGGTCGTGTATCAGGCGAACACCAAGTTTCCCTCCCTCCACGATAAAACGGACATTACCGACGCTTCCGGCGCGCAGGTGGCCCATATCGAGCGCAAGTTCTTCTCCCTCCATGAACGGCATTTCATCACCATGGCGGACGGAACGTCCTTTCAACTGTCCAACGAGTTTTTCCACATCATCAAGGACATCACCAACATTGAGGGCCTGGGCTGGCAGCTCAGAGGCAACATCCTGGGGCTGAACTTCCAGCTCTACGATGCGGACGGCGGCATTATCGCCGTGATCGGGCAAAAGCTCCTTTCCCTCCATGACAAGTACTGTGTGGACATCTATCGGCCGGAAGCGGAGCCTGTCGTGGTAGCCATCCTGGTCACCCTGCAGCACATGATCAAGGATCGGGAGGCGACCGCGTCCGCGAGCTCCTCCTCCTCTTCTTCCGGAAACTGAAAACCGATACACAAGCGCACTCAAAGAAAGGACTGGCAAGCAGATGAACGTTTTGGAATGCATCCGCGCGCGGCGCAGCGTGCGCACCTTTGATGAGACGCCCCTACAACCGGAGGACGCCGCGGCCATCCTGGATTTTGCCCAAAAGCTTGAGAATCCGTACGATATTCCCATCACGTGGAAGCTGCTGGACGCGAAGCGGCAAGGCTTGAAGAGCCCCGTCATCGTCGGGACGGACACGTTTATCGCCGGGAAGATGCCGCGCGTTCCCCATGCGGAGGAGGCCTTCGGTTACGCCTTTGAAAAGGTCGTGCTGTTCGCCGAATCGCGGGGTATCGGCACGACGTGGATCGCCGGAACCATGGACCGCCCCGCGTTTGAAAGGGCCATGGACCTGCGGGACGGCGAGGTCATGCCCTGCGTCAGCCCCCTCGGCTATCCCGCCAGGAAGATGTCCGTGCGGGAGGCCATTATGCGCAAGGGCGTCAAGGCGGATGCGCGGCTCCCCTTTGAAACCCTGTTCTATTCCAGCAGCTTCGATACACCTTTGACACCTGAAGGGGCAGGAACGCTTTTCGATGCGCTCGAAGCCGTTCGCCTTGGGCCGTCCGCGGTCAACAAGCAGCCGTGGCGCGTCGTCGTATGCGGTGACACGGTACATTTTTATGAAAAGCACAACAAGGGCTACGGCGAAGGCGGATGGGATATCCAAAGGATCGACCTCGGCATCGCGCTGGCGCACTTTGAACTGGCGGCCAAGGAGAGCGGGCTTTCCCCTGCGCTGACGATCGCCGACCCGGGCATTGCCGCCGCGCCAGATACGGCGTATATCGCGTCCTTCCGGGTATAGGCCGTCGTGGACGGAGTGCTCACGGTTTACCACGCCGTGAGAACGGCCGTACGATACCATTCCAAGCTCGGTGACGCCATCGCGGGCGGCGCAGGCGTCTTTGCGGTTTCCGCCGCGGAGAAACCGGCGAACGAATATCTACAACAGGAGAAACTATGAGCGAATCGTTTGACCTGCAGGCGTATCTGTCCAAGGGAATCGAAGACTTCATGAAGGATCTTGTGAAGGCGACGCTGACGAATCCGCATGGAAGCGCGTTCATGCTGCGCTTTGCCGCCGCCACCGCCGCCGCGTCGAGAAAGCGCCGGAAGGCTGAGGATAACGGACTGCATATTCCCTCGTTTCTGATCGCAAGCATCACAAGCCAGTGCAACCTGCATTGCGCGGGCTGCTATTCCCGCTGCAACCACGCGACCGTGGACGCCGCGCCCGTGCAGCAGCTGACGAGCGAGGAATGGCTCAAGATCTTCAGCGAAGCCGACGAGCTCGGCATCAGCTTCATCCTGCTCGCAGGCGGCGAGCCGATGCTGCGGCGGGACATCATCGAGGCGGCGGGCAAGCGCTCCAATATCCTGTTTCCGATCTTTACCAACGGCACCTTCATGGATGAGCGGTATTTTGACCTGTTCGACCGCTGCCGCAACCTCGTCCCGATCATGAGCATCGAGGGCGAGCAGGCCGTGACCGACGCGCGCCGCGGCGAGGGGATCTACGACCGATTGGTGCGGAACATGGATGAGCTGCACCGCCGCGGGCTGATCTACGGCGCGTCCGTCACCGTGACGACCGAGAACATCCGGGAGGTCACCTCCGAATCGTTCCTAAAGACGCTGTCCGACCGCGGCTGCAAGGTGGTCATCTTTGTGGAGTTTGTGCCGGTCACAGAGGACAGCAGGGAGCTTGCCCCCGGCGACGCCGAGCGGGACTATCTGCAGGCGGAGCTGACGCGGCTGCGGGAACAGCACCCGGAGATGGTCTATCTGTCCTTCCCCGGCGACGAGAAGAGCTCCGGCGGCTGTGTCGCGGCAGGGCGCGGCTTCTTCCACATCAATTCCCACGGCGGCGCGGAGCCGTGTCCCTTCTCCCCGTATTCGGACGTGAACGTGAGAAATACGTCTCTGAAGGATGCTTTGAATTCCAGGCTGTTTGTGACCCTGCGCGAAAACGGGCACCTGCTGGAGGATCATGCGGGCGGCTGCGTCCTGTATGAAAAGCGGGATCTGGTGGAGCGCATTTTGGCGGAAGAATCCGTCGGGTAAACCTGCCGTTCTGAGGAGCATATGAAACCATCCGATACAGCAAAATACCTGTCCATCCTGCTGAAGCTGATCGTCATCCTCGCCGCAACTGTCGGCATCTATCGGACCGCAACCGCCGGGCGCGGCTCGTTTATGGGCGGCAGCCGGGTCTTTATGTTCTTTACGATCCAATCGAATATCGCCGTCGCGCTGATCTGCGCGGTCGGCCTGTGGCTGCTTTTTTGGCATACACCGCCGAAGACGGTTTGGTACGTCGTTCAATTCGTCGGAGCCGTATCCATCACGCTGACGGGCGTCGTGTTCGCCTTTGTGCTTGCGCCGACCCTCGGTTCCCATGCGTGGAATGTGCAGAACGTGTTGACCCACGTCGTCGTCCCGGTCGCGGCCGTTGCCGATTTCTTTGTGACCGGCGTTTACGGAACACTGCAGAAGCGTCATATCCCCCTCGTCACGCTGCCGCCCCTTGCCTATGCCATCTATGCAGGCATCGGATATCTGGCCGGATGGGAGTTTTTGAAAGGCGTTCGCTATCCCTATTTCTTCCTGAACTGGGGCAGTCCCGCCGGCGCATTCGGATTTACAAGCGGCCTTCCCTATATGGGCACCGTTTGGTGGATGCTCGCCATTCTGGTTTTTCTGCTGGGAATCGGATACGGATACTTAGCCATTTTGGATCTTTTGAAAAAACGATTATATCATCGTCGTCCGGAAGCAAAACAGGGCTAAAAGAACCGGATATGTGAGAAAGCCTGCGGATCGGTGAATATCGCGCAACTTTTCATGAGATTCTTAGTGCAGAATGTGGGAGGGGCCGCTGCGAAATGCAGCGGCCCCTGTTCGTTCAGCTGTAAATTATCTCGCTGATGACGATCTCCTCCGCACGATGACGGATGGAGTTCATGCGGCGGAACCATTCCATCTGGTCCCGGGCTTTGAGGGATTCGGTCACACCCTCGGTGGCGGCCAGTTGACGGGTCAGGGTTTCCATCTGCTCCTTGGCAGTCTGGTCCACTTCCATAAGATGCTCCGTCAGTTTGCCGGAGAGGACCAGGGTGCTGAAGGTGCCGTCGCGGCGCTGTTCCAAGTAACGCTTGCGCATGCGGCCGAACTTGCCCAAGGGACCGGCAGGCGGGGCGTCCAGAACCAAGTCCGGGAGGAGGACCCCGTTGACTGGGGTGTAGGTGCCGCCGCGCTGTTCAAAATAGGATGCCATGGGTGTGCCCTCAGACGATCGCCTTTTCGAGGGCGGCTGCCGGGGCCGGGGGCTCCCGGTGGAGGGTGGGCTGGTTGAGGATCAGGCGGAGGATGGCGTCCTCCATGGAGATGTCGTCCTGTCGGTCGTTGTAGACCTTCACCTGATAGACCGTGTTCCGAATGATCCGCGTCATGTTCATTAGATTTCTCCTTTCTTTCATCGAGACCCTTTTCTTTTTTCCGTCGCTGTGGTATAGTGCCTGTGTTACAATTCTTTTTGCCTGCTGTGGACTGGTCCCGCAACCGTCCCGCCGCAGCCATTTCGTATTTGGCAGTTAGGAAAACCACCGTTCACAGTATATCTACTGGTAGATGACGCCCGCGATGGAGTTGGGGAACTTGCTGGATTTGACCCGGTTCAGGATCACCGCGCCCACGGCCACCTGGCCCTTGTAGGGCTCGCCCCGGCTCTCGCCGTAGATGCAGGCGGCCAGGAGGCGCACGCTGCGGTCGGAGCTGTCGGCAGCGGTGGAGCTGCCGGACAGGGTCATGCCCAGGGCCGCCGCGGTCTTGGCGCCCACGACGCCGTCCGCCGTGAGGCCGTTCTTCCGCTGGAAGTACTGCACCGCCTTCTCCGTGCCCGAGCCGAAGACGCCGTCCACGGCGCCGCTGTAGTAGCCCCACTGCTTCAGCTTCTTCTGCAGGGTCACCACCTCGTCCCCTCGGGAGCCCTTCTTCAGCACCGCTGCGTCCACCGCCAGGGGCACCAGCACCAACAGCAGCACGATCAGCACCGCCCCCAGCCGCTTTAGGGGCGTCCGGGCCCTCATGCCCGGCCTCCGCGTACATTTCGAATCATCGTTTCATCCGTCCTCTTGTTTTTCTGTTCCCTCAGTATGCCCTCTTTTTCGACAGATTAACCGTTCGAAACAAAGTCCCTGATCATCGAACAAATAAATATCCACCGGCTTAGCGACCGGTGGATGTGTATTGCGTGTGGTTCACATGTGGATGTGATCGGCCTATTTCCTGCTCCCGGCGGAGGGCTGCTCCAGCACGGGGAACAGGGCTTCGTTCCGATGCTTTGCGTCGAAGAGGCAGTTGTATCGCAGCGCTTCATAGGTCTCCAGCCAGCGCCGCTCCTCTTCGTTGGCCTCCTCGAAGGGCAGATACCGGCCGGCGGCCAGGGAGTAGAATCCGTTGGTGTTTATGGCGGGAATGACCGCTTCCATCTCCCGCAGGAACCGATCGTACAGGGGCAGCGGGTATCCGGCGGCCTCGTACACGTAGGTGGACAGGTAGTTCAAACTGGTGCGCTCCAAGGACGCTTCCTCAATGTCGTAATTGGCCCAGATGAAGAACGGCACCAGGTAGTGCTTCTGCTGCTCGTCCATATCGCCTGCAGTATCCCCGCCGATATCCGCATAAAACGTCCCGGAGAAGCCCGGATGATGATCGCCGTAGAAGACGATGATCACGTCCTCCTCCACATTTTGGAAATAGGAGATGAGGTACTCCACCGCCTTATCCGTCTCGTGGATCAGCGTGAGATACTGCTCCACATCTCCATACTCGCCCACGGGCTCCGTCAGCGTGATCTCCTGGGTGTAGTTTTCGCCCGAGTAGGTGTATCCCCCGTGGTTCTGCATGGTCACGCCGAAGATGAACAGCGGCTCCTCCTTCTCCCGCTCGTAGGCATCGATCAGGAACTCGAACATCTCCTGGTCGCTGACGTTCTTGCGGATCAGGTTCTTCTGGGGGAAATCGTCCATGGAATAGAACGCGTCGAAACCCAGATTCGCATAGGCCGTGGGCCGATTCCAGCCGTTGGGCAGGTACGGATGCATGGCCAGGCAGCGGTACTGGTAGTTCAATTTGAGGTAGGAGACCATGGAGTAGGCCGGCGAGCGCAGATACTGCTGATAGGGGATGACGCCTGCCGAGAACCCGGCCATGGAGTGACCCGTTAGGAACTCGAATTCCGAGTTGGCGGTGCCGCCGCCGATGGCGGAGACCAGCGCGTATCCGGAGACGGTGTCCTCTTTCAGGGAGGAGATGAAGGGGGTGACATCCTTGTCGGTCTTGAACGGGCCGAGGACGCTCAGATCCGCGAAGGCCTCGTCCATGATGACGATGATATGGGGCCGTTTCGACGGCGCGGTTTCCGATCCATCGTCCTCCGCCCCATAGGCTTCGGCCAGCTCGTTCACCGCGTCCACGCTGTAGTGCGAGGGCTTCGACACGGAGATCTCCCTGAACCGGGACACGAAATCCAGGATGTAGCCCGTGTATTCCGCCCCTTCCGTGCTCCAGTGGCGGATGGGGATCTGTCGAAGGTAGAAGAAGATGGCCACGGAGCTGACGGCGCAGCCGCCCAGGGTCATCCACCGGCTTTTCGCCGAGGGCGCCCACTGGATCTTCTTCTGCAGCCGATGGAACAGCAGGATCATGGCGGCGAAGAAGCCCCAGGCGTAGAGGATGCTGAGAGGGATGGGGAACAGGTCGTAGCTCCCCACCACGTTCATGGCCGTTCCGGCGGAGAGAACGTCGATGGGCTCGAACAGGCGGTCCCGGAAGAGGCACACGTACACGTTGGCGGAGGAGATCAGGAGAAACAGGCCCACCACGACGGCGATGGCGGGGACCAGCCTGCCAAAAAGGCAGAACAGGAACAGGATCAGCACCGCCACGATCAGCACCGCCCACAGGAAGCGGAAGAACCCCATGCAGAGCAGTTCCGTGTCGATCATGTCCTGCCCCAGGCCCACCGTGGCTAGGGAGGCCACGAGGACGGAGCCGGCGGCGAAGGCGGAGGGTCTGGAAATCTTCTGATATACGGTCTGCAGCACCATGTGGAGGCAATACACCGACAGCACCGCCAGCAGCGCTGACACCACGATCAGCAGGGGCTTGAGCTGCATATGGAGCAGGGACGCCGCGGTCTGCAGCTTGGTGGAGTGGATCCATCGATCGTATATCACGAAGCCGAAGGACGCGGCGGTGATGCCGGTGATGGGAACAAGGGCGGTGTCGATACGCGAATAGAAGGGGATCCGGTAGATCTTCTTCACCAGCATCACGACGACGCCCGCCGCGATCAGCACCGCCGCTGCCGCGATCCCGGGAATGCTGGCCGGCATCAGCAGCAGGAGCAGCGCGGCATAGGAGACCGCCATCAAAAGGAAATGGAACATAGGACCCTCCGCTGTGTCCCCATGGAGGGACCAGCTTCTTCTTGCAGTCTGCGGAGATGCTCCGCCGGGGGGGGGAACGCCTCGCTTTTTCACAAAAATAGCAGAGAACCCTGTGATTGTCAAGGGCGGCGAGGAGAGGGGGCCGTCAGCGGCGGCCGTCCCCCAAACGCCGCCGGAAAAAGGCCAGGACGTCGCTTTCGAAGGAGATCCCCTGGGCGGCGGGGGCCGCGCCGTCCGCCGTCACCACGCAGAGGGGTGGGAACAGGACGCACCACCAGTTGTGACCGGCCCCGTCGCCCAGGACGATCTGGAGGGCGTCGTAATCGCCGGCGGGAAACAGGACCCCGCCGTAGGTCCTGTCGGGGAAGTCGCTGACGCCCAAAAGGAGCTGGGCCCCGTAGGCCGCGTCGGCGGCGGAGAGGGTGGCCTCGCACAGGTCCAGCAGCTCCGCCCCATGGTCGAGGACGAAGGCCCGGGCGTCCTCGTAGGAGGCGGCGGCTTCGAAGAGGGGCAGCAGGGCGTCCCGGACCCGGAGCTTCAGGGCCTGGTCCCCAGGGCTGTCGCTGTTGGCTAAGATGTGGAGCCGCAGCACGCCGTCCTCGGCGGCGATGGCGGGCAGGGCTTCCTGCTCCGGGAGCAGGACGAGCAGCAGGAAAACACAGATGCACGCGATCAGGATTCGTTTCATAGGCACAGTATGGCCGCGCCGTCGGGAAAACAAACCCGTCCTTGACTGGATGGGGGTTTTTGAGTATGCTTTATATATGGAAGATATGTACACGTCGCTGACCGAGGCCCTGGCCGCCTGGGTCCGGGCCGTCACGGGGGCTACCGTGGGGGCGGGGGACTTCCGCCTGCCCCGGGATGAGGGGCAACTGTCCTTGGGCGTCTTCGTCACGGGCGGCGCAGCGGCAGCGGCGCGGAAGCTGTCGGAGGCCCTGCCCGCCTGTCCCCAGGTCCGGGAGGTCAGGGAGAGGAACGGCTGGTTGCTGTTCTTCTTGTCCAACAGGTGGTTCGACGGGCTCATCGAGTGGGCCAAGGCCCTGGATACCCGGCCGGGGGGCAGCTATCTCGAGAACCGGATGGCTATGCTCATGCGCAGGGGCGACGGCCCCTGCCCGGACGCGGAGCCGGTGCGGCGGGCCCTGTGGGCAGCGTATCTCGCGTACCGCCGAGGGTTTTGGCGGGAAGCGGACGAGCGCCTCGTGCTGACCATGACCCACGGCCCGGACGGGGCGGCGCGGATCGCGTTGGAAGACCGCTGCGGCGGCGCGGCGGCGGCCATATTGAAATGGAAAGGAAATAAGCTATGAAGATCACCTATCTGGGCCACGCCAGCTTCCTGCTGGAAACGGCGGCGGGCACCCGCGTCGTCACCGATCCCTACGGTCAGGACATCCTGGCCCATCCCGTGGTGATGACCCACGTGGTCACCACGTCCCACGAGCACTTCGACCACTGCGACCTCTCTCAGGTTAAGGGGGACTACGTCATCGTGAACAACGAAAAGGCCACCGCCTTCCTGGACGTGAAGATCACCTGCATCCCCTGCTGGCATGACGAGGTCCAGGGCAAGAAGCGGGGCCATAACCGGGCCTATATCTTCGAGGCGGACGGGCTGAAGATCGTCCACCTGGGCGACCTGGGCGAAGCGCCTACACCGACCCTGACGGCCGCCTGCAGCGGTGCGGACGTCCTGTTCATCCCCGTGGGCGGCACCTACACCCTGACGGGGGAGGAGGCCGCCGCCGCGGCGAAGGCTCTGCAGCCGAAGCTGGTGGTGCCCATGCACTACCGCTGCCCCGGCCACAGCTTCGACGTGATCTCCACGGAGGAGCCCTTCCTGGCAGCCCTGGCCCCCAGCGTCTCTGTCCACCGGCTGGACACGCTGGAAGAACCCTTCCCCACGGGCGTGGCGCTGCTAACGCCTCCCAGATAATAAAAGGTATGCTTTTCTTTTCGGTTCCTTTTCTCATGAAAAGAAAAAGAACAGGATGCCCCCGTGGAAACCAAATTCAACAAAAAAGTCCAGAAGCACCGCCGACGGCTCCTGCCCCAAAACTGGCAGGAGCGGCTGCCGGTGCGCCCGGTGCTGTTCCTGTTGGGGATGCTGCTGGTGGTGCTCGTCGCCATACTGGTGAACCAGCCCGCCGACAGCTACCTCAACAACGCGGAGATCGACGTGCTCCGCAAAAAGGGCACCCTGCGGGTGGGGGTGGACGAGAAGATCTACGGGCTCAACGTGAACGGCAGGGGCCTGGAGCCCGCCCTGTGCAGCGCCCTCTCCCAGGTCATCTTCAACTCCGCCGACGGCTGCGAGCTGCTGACCGTTAGCCGCCACACCGCCGCCTGGCAGATGAGCGAGGGGAACATCGACATCGCCGTCATGAGCCTCAACAAGCTGTCCGGCAAGAACTACCTGGCCACAGAGACCCCCTTCTATCGGGACCCCTGCGTGCTCATGGGCTATACCATCCCCGCCAGGACGGACCTGGCCGGGAAGCAGATCGCCGTCCTCCACGACACCGACGCCGACGCCGTCCTCATCAAGTACCAGCAGGAGGTGGAGAACGACCTCGTCGTGGTCCCCTACGCCGCCTACTACGATATGCTGGTGGCCCTCCGGGCCGGATCCGTGGACGCGGTGTGCATGCCCCGGACTCAGGCCTACACCCACCTGGAAAAGGCTCTGGTCCTGTCGGACTATGCCCTGGGTACCGTGGACTATCGGATCATCGGCACCAGCGAGCAGAAGGACCTCCTTTCCCTCATCGACAGCCAGCTCGTCAAGTGGGCCAACGACGGCACCCTCCGCAGCTGGTACGAGCAGTACGATCTGGTGTACGACCTGGGCTAAGCGGAAAAGGTTGACGGGAACGCGAAAACTCGGTATAGTAAAGGATAACGATCCACTCCTTTGTTCGGAGGTCATTCTATGAATCAGTACTACAGCATCCAGGGCGGGCGGCGTCTCGAGGGGACGGTGACCATCAGCGGCGCGAAGAACGCGGCGGTGGCCATTATCCCGGCGGCGATCCTGGCCGGGGAATGCTGTATTTTGGAGAACCTGCCCGCCATCCAGGACGTGCAGACGTTGAAGCATATCCTGGCTCGCATGGGCGCTCAGGTGGACTTCACCCGGGGCGACTGCATGCGGGTGGACCCCAAGTCCATCACCACGGTGGACGCCACCTTCCCCGAGGTAAGCGCCATGCGGGCCTCCTACTACCTGCTGGGCGCCATGCTGGGGGCCTACGGCGAGGTGGAGCTGGCTTTGCCCGGCGGCTGCGTCATCGGGCCCCGGCCCATCGACCAGCACATCAAGGGCCTTCGCGCCCTGGGCGCCAACGTGTACATCGACGAGAGCCGGAACGTGGTCCGAGCCCAGGCCACCAAGCTTCGCGGGGCGGAGATCTTCTTCGACCTGGTGTCCGTGGGCGCCACCATCAACCTGATGCTGGCGGCCTGCAAGGCCGAGGGGCAGACGGTGCTGCAGAACGTAGCCAAGGAGCCCCACGTGGTGGACGTGGCCAACTTCCTCAACATGATGGGGGCCTCCATCAAGGGCGCCGGTACCGACGTGATCCGTATCCAGGGCCGCAAGAAGCTCCACGGCTGCAGCTACGCCGTGATCCCGGACCAGATCGAGACCGGCACCTACATGATCGCCGCCGCGGCCACCCGGGGCGACGTCATCATCAAGAACGTGATCCCCACCCATATGGAGGCCATCACGGCCAAGCTCCTCGAGAGCGGGGCCCAGATCATCGAGGGCGACGACGGGCGGGAGTTCTATCTCAGGGTGAAGATGGATCAGCGGCCCCGGGGCGTCAACATCAAGACCGCCGTGTATCCCGGCTTCCCCACGGACCTGCAACAGCCCATGATGGCGTACCTCGCCACCGCCACCTCCAACTCCGTGGTGGTGGAGAACATCTTCGAGAACCGGTTCAACCATGTGAAGGAGCTCAGGAAGATGGGCGCGTCCATCAGCGTCAGCAAGCGCACCGCCCGGATCCGCAGCGTGGAGGGGCTCCGGGGCGCGGATATCAAGGCCACGGATCTTCGGGCCGGGGCCGCCCTCATCGTGGCGGGACTCTCCGCCTCCGGTGAGACCAAGGTCCGGGGCGTGGAGTACATCGACCGGGGCTACGAGCATTTGGAGCACAAGTTCAACGCTCTGGGCGCCAGCATCACGCGGATCGAGGAAGAATAAAGAAGTTCAGATATGCAAAAGGGACCGTCGCGGTCCCTTTTCTGTCGTATGCTCGTTATTCGATCGCCCCGTCCTCGTTCAACACCCACATCCGGTCGCAGGCCTCCCGGACCCGGGGCCGGTGGGTGACGATCAGCACGGTCCGGTCGGTCATGCGCCGCAGGTTCTCCAGGAGCCGCTCCTCGGTCGCTTCGTCCAGGGAGCTGGTGGCCTCGTCGAGGAGCAATATCGGGTGCCCGGACAGGATGGCTCGGGCGATGGCCAGCCGCTGCAGCTGCCCTTCGGACAGCCCCGCGCCCCGCTCGCCCAGAGGCGTGTCCAGCTCCTCGGGAAGCTCGTGCACGAAGTCCGCCGCCGCGATCTCAAGAGCCCGCCAGATGGACTCGCTGGGCACGTTCTCGTCCCCGAAGGTCAGCGCCTCCCGAACGGTGCCGCTGAAGATCCGGTTCCCCTGGGGCACGTAGGCGAACAGCCCCCGGCAGGCCGACGTCAGGGGCTTCTCTCCCTCCGCCGTCACCAGCAGCCGCTGCCCCTCGTCCACGGGGTACAGGCACAGCAGGAGCTTCAAAAGGGTGCTCTTGCCCTGGCCGGAGGGCCCCACCACCGCCACGATCTCGCCCTTGCCGGCCTGGGCGCTGACGTGGCTCAGCACTTCAGTACGGGCCTTGTCGCCCCGGTCCCGATAGGCGAAGGATACGTCGTCGAACCGCAGTCCCCGGAAGGACCGCTGATACAGCTTCTCGATCTCCCGCTGGTCCAGCTGTCCCTCGGGACAGTCGTCCGGAAAGGCTTCGGCCTCCATGAGCCGCTCGGCGCTGGCCAGCATAGCGTAATACTGGGGAATGAAGGTGGACAGGTTGGCGAAGGGGGTCTGGATCTGGCCCACCAGCTGCAGCACGGCCACGAAGGTGCCGTAGCTCACGGTGCCCATGAGGATGCCGTAGCCGCAGTAGACCGCAGCCCCGGCGTAGAGGCTCCGCATCATGACCCCGTAGGCGAAGTTGGCCAGGTTGGAGAACCGGTTCCGCCGCATCCGGGCCGCCAGATGCTCCGCCATGGCCGCCTCCCCCTGGGCGACGGCGGTCTGCTCCCGGCGGAAGGAGCGGACGATCATCAGCTCGCTGAGCCGCTCCGACAGCAGCACCCGCACCTTCCCGTCGGCCTGGCGGATGTCCTTGTGCATGACCTTCAGCCGCCGGCGGAACAGATACCCCATGAGGGAGAGGACCACCCCCGCGGGCACGATGGCCCACACCGCGGCCCGCAGCATGACCAGCACCGCGCTGACGGCGCTGACGAGCATGACCAGCATGCCGCTGGCCTGGGGGACGATGGACACGATGGCGCCCGCCACCGTGGAAGTGTCGGAGACCAGCCGGTTCATCCACTCCTCGGAGTGGAGGGCCGTCACCGAGGCATAGTCCTTGTAGAGCAGGGTCTCGAAGAGGCGGCGTTTGAGCCGGTTCTCCAACGTGGCGGAGGCGTGCTCCCGGCTCCGGCGGATGAGGGCCCCCAGCAGCAGCTGCATGAGGATGACCCCCAGGAACAGGGCTCCCTCCAGAAGGAACCCGTTCAGATCCCTGTCCACGGCCCGGTCGATCATGTTCCGCAGCGTCCAGGCCAGGGCTACGCCGCTGCCGCCGCTGACCACGTTCAGGATCAGGAGCCACAGCACCTCCAGCCGGGTGCCGGCGGAGAAGCGCCAGATCCAGCGCAGGGGTTTGTTGGTCGTGGTCTTCCCTTCCATGTTACGCCTTCGTTCTCCTCCATCCAAATACGTACAGGACCTTCTTGATCGCGTCTTTGATCCGCCGCACCGTCATCCGGCAGAACACCCGTATCCGCCAGCAGTGGACCATCCAGAAGGTGTACAGCCGATATCCTCTCTCCGTGACGCTGTGCTGCTTCCCGTCCCGGACGTAGCCGGTCATGACCCCCAGGATATCCTCGTCGGTGATGCCCCGCTCCAGGGAGATGCAGTTGTCCCCCAGGATCACGTAATCCTTCTCCCGGACCTCGATGACACGGTGCAGCACGTACCGATGGGGGGACCGCCGATACAGCACCACGTCCCCCACCTGGAACCGGTCCGCCGCCTTCTTTTCGATGACGACCAGGTCCCGTCCCTGGCGCAGCAGGGGCAGCATGCTGACCCCCACGAAGTCGTACACCAGGTGATGATGCTGATCCAGATACCCTTCAAGGGAAAGTCCCTGTTCCATGGCCGCCTCCCTCACGCCCCGGCGGAGCTCATGGCCTCGAAGGCCACCCGAGCCGCGGCCGGGTCCATATTGCAGGTGAGCTCATAGAATCGCACCCGTTCCGTCAGCCGCTGGATCAGGGCGATGGTCTTCTCCATGGCCGCCCGACCCTGAGGACGGTAGATCTGCTGCATCAGCCGGGGAAAAGACTCCCGGACGCCGATCTCCCGGATGCCGTTCTCCTCGCCCCGCCGCAGGAAGCATATGGCCGAGAGAGGCACGCTCAGATTGGCGCTCCGGCGATGCTTGCCGTCGTAGGGGGTGCCGTAGACCAGGACCGCCTCCGGGGCGATGCGGAGGAGGGGCTTGTCGTCGTTCACATAGGTGAACCGATCCCCCAGCATGGCCTGCCATAGCCGGGCATGGGTGCTCTTGCCGGTGCCGCTCTTGGCGGCGAACAGGTATCCCCGGCCGTCCACCGCTACGGCGGACCCGTGGATCAGGACGGTGTCGTATGTCGGCATCTGCTCGGCGATCTGGCGATAGACCGCCAGCTCCTCCAGGTACTCGTCGCTCCACGTCTGCGGGGCTCGTCCCTCCAGCTTGTCCTCCCGGATGGAGAACGACCGCTCCCGGTCGATATCCGCCTGAGTGGTGCGCACGATGAGATCCGGCGTCCCTTCCACCGCGTAAGGGGCGCAGCGCCGATGGACCTTGTCATACAAGGACTCTATGCCGATATTCCGTTCCGCCATGCGATAGACCTGCATGCTTGCTGCTGCCTCCCGGGCCCATACCTCTCCAATTATACAGGTAGTGTACCACAGGCCCCCCCGTTGCACAATACCCCAAAAGGGCCGCGGGGCGCAGGCTGTCGAAAAAGGCGGCAGACCATTTGCGGCGTTGTCTCCCATTCGCAGAAAAAGCCCCTGCGCGGGGGGCGCAGGGGCGGAGTTCGCGCCGGATCACTCCGTCACGTAGGAGATGGAATCGGCGTAGTGATAGAAGTAGGGGGTGCCCAGGCTGAGGCCGGAGCGGATCTCCACGTCCGTGCCGTCGGAGATGCCGGTCTTTACCTCTACGGGGATGAGCAGCTGGTCGGTCTCCTCGTCGTAGGCCGTGTAGACCTGGGTCCTGGTGCCGTCCTCATGGAGCGCGGCCAGAGGCACCGTCAGCACGTCCCGGCCCTCGCTGCGGGGGAAGCACACCGTGCCGTTCATGCCGGGATAGAGGTCAGCCTCCCGATCCAGAGCCAGCGTCACGGAGAACTTGGTGTTGCCGCCGTCGTTCTCGCCCTCGTCGGCGATCTCGGTGACGGTGGCGGTGAAGCCCCGGCTGGGCAGGGCGTCCAGGTACAGGTCAGCCTCCTGGCCCAGCGACAGGGACAGGATGTCCAGCTCGTCGATGGATACGGTCATCAGCATCTTCTCCTGGGGGGTCACGGTGCAGAGCTCCTGCTCAGCGATGGTATAGGTCGGCTTCTTGGAGGCAGAGCCGGAGCCGCTGCCGCCGCCCTTTCCTCCGAAGGAGATGCCGCCGCCGTTCCAGCCGCCGCCGTTGAAGCCGCCGCCGGAGCCGCCGTGGGTGCCGCCCTGGCCCTGGTCGCCGGTGGGATCATCGGGGTTCTCAGGGTCCTGGGGCACCACGCTGTCATCCGTGTGGGTGATACTGGCTATGATCAGCGTATCATCATCAGCGGCGATAAACTTTATTTGATCTCCAACCAGGATCTGCTGCTCCTTACCTTCGACGGGATAACTGTTCGTATAACCGATGGTCGTGGATCCCGTAATATGAAGGGTTATCGTCTGACCCACTATAGATACTTCCAGGTCAGAGCCATTTACACTCTGGATCGTGCCTGTGGTCAGGCTGGGCGAATCTCCCTCTACCCAGTAGCCGGTGGACGCGAACCGCACCGTGAGCCCATTGACCATGGCGGACAGGGATTCGTAGGCAAGGTCGTCGGCAAGGCCGCTGACCACGCCGTCGCAGGGGGCGTGGATATAGCCGGTCTCATAGAGCTCGAAGAGGGTGATGAGCTCCTCCTCGTACTCATGCCGCTGCTCCAGGAGCTCCTCATACTCCGCCAGATCCGAGGCGTTGGAGAGGCCGATGAGGGTCACGCCTGCGTAGGCGCTGTTGCCCTCCCGGCGGTAGATGCGGGTGACGGTGCCCAGATACCCCGTGATGTTGTAGGCCTTGTGGACGTACAGGGGGCCGCTGCCCAGCAGGGCGCCGGACTCGTCCTTCACGGAGACCTGTTCGCCTACGGCGTAGCCCCGGTCCGCCACGGTGACGGTGGCCACGCCCTCCTCTAAGAAGGACACCTCGCCGCTGAGCTCCGTGCCGTCGGACAGGGTCACGGTGGCGGCGGAGCCCATGGACAGGCCTTCCGCTGCCGGGACCTGCACCGCCATGCGGCCGTCCAGGCTCAGGAGCATGAGAGAGCCGTACTCGTTCATCACGTCCAGGGCCTTCTCGCCCACCTGGGCGTAGACCACCTTCACGGTCCCCGCCACGGGGGCGGAGAGGGCGGTCTCGGCCTGGGCGTCGTGGGCCTTCTGGAGCTGGCTGTCGATCTCCTCCAAGGCCTCGTGGACGGACACGATGGCCTTCATGACGGAGACCTTGTCGGCCTTGGCCACGATCTGGCCCTCCGTGACGGCGTCCCCGTTCTTCACGCAGACGGAGGAAACGGTGACGGAGGCGGGAATGGTCAGGGGCTCAGCCTCCTGCTCCTCCAAATACCCGGCGGACTGGATGAGGCTGGTCAGGGTCTTCTGCTCCACCACGCCGGTGACGACCTGAACGTTGGCCACGGCCCCGTCCTCGGCTTCCTCCTCCTCGTTCACGGGGAACAGGAGGACCACCAGCACCAGGGCGGCGAGAAGCAGCAGGAACGCGGGCCACAGGGCCACCCGTTTCAGGGAGACGCCGGCCTCCGCGGCCTCCTCCTCAGCCCGCAGCTGGCGGAGCTTTTTGTGGAGGAACACCAGCCTAACGATGCACAGGGCCATGCCCAGCACCGCGCCGACGAGGATATACACCCGATAGGGCCGCACCGCCTGCGCCACAGGCAGCACCCGGCTCAGCACGGCGGCAAAGCCGGTGGCCTCCGCCGTCTCGGCGGTCTCGTCCGTCGTCTCCTCGCTGGTCTCGGGGGAACGGCGGGGCCGGCGGCTGCCGGACGATCCGCTGCTCTCATCGGAGCCGGAGCCGGGGAAGGTCATGCTCTGGGGGAAGCTGCTGCTGTCCGGCGCGGAAACGGAGGCCGCCTCGGGCACCAGGAACCAGATGGCCAGGTCAGCCGCCAGAATGAGGCTGAACAGGATCAGCAGAACGGAATAGATGAATCTCTTGAATCTCATACGCCCTCCTCAGCCGCCGTAGTGCAGGGCGTCGATGGGCGCCATGCGGGCCGCTTTGTTGGCCGGGTACAGGCCGAACACGATGCCGATGAAGAAACAGAACAGCACGGCGATGAGCACCACGCTGCCGGACATCTGGAAGCTGATGCTGAGGCCCGACACCACCGTGGTGATGAGCCGCAGCACGCCCCAGGAGCCCAGGATGCCCAGGGCGCAGCCCAGCATGCAGATGACCACGGCCTCCACCAGGAACTGGGTCAGGATCATGCCGCGGCTCGCGCCGATGGCCTTGCGGATGCCGATCTCCCTGGTGCGCTCGGTGACGGTGACCAGCATGATGTTCATGATGCCGATGCCGCCCACGACGAGGGAGATGGCCGCGATGCCGCCCAGGAGCACCGCCAATATGGAGGTGACGCTGCTCATGGCGCTCTCCAGGGCGTTGGAGGAGGACACGGAGAAGGCGTCGTCGTCCTGATCGAAGCGCTCCGTCAGGATCTCCGTGAGCCGCTCCTTGGCCCCGTCCACAGTGCTGGTCTCTCCGGCGCTGAGATAGAAGGAGGTGACCTCCGCGGTGGTGCTGGAACTGATGCGGATGAGGGCGGAGTAGGGGATGTAGGCCACCATGGACCCGCTGCGGAACAGGCTGGTCAGGGAGTTGTCGTCGTCCTTCAGCACGCCCACTACCTTGAAGCGGTGGCCGTTGAGGCGAATCTCCTCCCCCAGGCAGTCCGCGTAGCCCACCAGCTCCGTGGCCGCGGTCTCGTTGATGACGCAGACGAAGGACACGTTGTCCACGTCGGCGGTCTTGAGGAACCGGCCCACCAGCACCTCCAATTTCTGGATGTCCCCGTAGGGGGCGGTGGTGCCGTAGACGGTCAGGGTGCCGGTCTCGGTGCCGTACTTCGCCGTGACGCTCTCGGAGGCGGCGGGGGCCATGCGCCCCAGGGCGTCCTCTTCCTCCATCCAGGCGGAGAGGTCGTCGATGGTGACGGGGTTCCCCTTGTTGTCCGAGACGCGGACGGTGATGGAATCGCTGCCCAGGGCGGAGATGGTCTCGGTCACGTTCCCCGTGGCGCCGCTGACCAGGCTCACCAGGATGACCAGGGCCATGACGCCGATGATGATGCCCAGCATGGTGAGGAAGGCCCGCATCTTGTTGCCCGAGATGGACTTGATGGCCATGCGGATGGATTGGATCATGCTTCCACCTCCGTGACGCGGCCGTCCAGGATGTGGATACTGCGCTGGGCCTGGCGGGCCACCGAGTCGTCGTGGGTGATGAGCACGATGGTGTTGCCGCTGTTATGGAGCTCATGGAAGATGTCCATGATGTCCTTCCCGGTGTGGGAGTCCAGGTTGCCCGTGGGCTCGTCGGCCAGGATCAGGGAAGGATGGGCGGCGATGGCCCGGGCGATGGCCACCCGCTGCTGCTGTCCGCCGGACAGCTCCGAGGGCAGATGGTTGATGCGGCTGGTGAGCTGCACCCGCTCCAGGGCCTCCTGGACCCGACGGCGGCGTTCGACCCGCCGCACCCGCTGATAGATCAGGGGCAGCTCCACGTTCTCCGCCGCGGTGAGCTGGGGGATCAGGTTGAAGCTCTGGAACACGAAGCCGATCTTGCGGCTGCGGACCTGGGCCAGCTCGTTCTCCGTATAGTCCTCGATGGGGATGTCGTCCAGCAGGTATTCCCCGCTGTCCGCCGTGTCCAGGCACCCGATGATGTTCATCATGGTGGACTTGCCGCTGCCGCTGGGGCCGATGATGCTGACGAATTCCCCGTCATGGACTTTCAAACTGGCGTGGTCGAGAGCCCGTACCACCTCGTCGCCCACCTGATAGGTCTTGCAAACGTCCTTCAGTACGATCATATCAACCTCCAAACCCGCCGGGCATGCCGCTGAACCCGCCGCTGCTGCCATTGGGCCGATTGCTGTTGCCGCTGCCGCTGGGCCGGTTGCTGCTGCCGCTGCCGCTGGGCCGGTTGCTGCTGCCGGAGCCGGAATTGCCGGACCAGCCGCCGCCGCTGCTGCCGCCGAAGCCACCCATGAAGGAATTGAAGCTGTTGGACTGCTTCTTGGTGTAGTACACCGTGTCGCCCTCCTTGAGACCGTCGGTGATCTCGATGTAGCCGCCGCCGGTGAGGCCCGTCTTCACCTCCACCATGCCTTCCAGCTCCTTGGTGGTCTCGTTGACAGAGGTGTACACATAGGCGGAGGTCCGGGTCTTGGTCACCGCGTCCTCCGGGAGGAGCAGGGCGTCGTCCACGCCCTCGATACGGATGGCCACGGAGGCGGACATCCGATTCAGCATCTTCTCGGTCCGATCCAGCGTCACCTCCACGGAGTAGCCGGTGACGCCGCTGTTGCTGGTGCCGGTCTTCTCGATGGCGGTGACTTCGCCGGTGAAGGGATCGTCGCTGATGGAGGAGATGGTGACGGAGGCGGTCTGTCCCAGCTCCACGGACAGGATGTTGCTTTCGTCGATGGAGGCGGTGACGATCATCTTCTCCTGGGGCCGGACGGTGGCGAAGGTCCACTCGGTGGCGGTCTCCGTTTCATCGGTGGTGGCGGAAAGCTCCTCGGTGACGGATTCCACCTTGCCTGCTACGGTCGCCTGGACCACGCCGGTGGAGTAGAGGGCGATGAGCTCGTTGAGATCCTCCGTCAGTTCCGCCCGCTGCTGCAGCAGGGCGTCGTAGTTGGCGGTGAAGGTGGTCTCCTTCAGGTACATGAGCACCCGGTCCTTGACCACGGGGGTGTTTTCCGCCACGGCCACCTTGGACACGGTGCCCGCGTAGCCCGTGATGTTCATGGGCTGATGGATATAGAGTTCACCTTTGCCCAGCTCCATGCCCTCGGCGTCGGTCACCGTGACCTCGTCCCCCAGCTTGGGCTGGTTGTCGGTGATGAGGACCGTGACCTTGTCGCCCTGAACTTCGCCCACGGTGCCCGGATAGACGGCGCCGTTCGACAGCGTGACGGTCAGCTTATCACCGGTCTTCAGGTCGGGAGCGGTGATGTCCACCGCCATGTAGCCGTCCAGGGAGATGGTCAGCAGGGCCCCGTGCTCGAACATGACAGACAGGACCGAGTCCTCATTCTGGCAGTAGACCGCCTTCACCCGGCCTTTCACGGTGGATCGCACGACGGTGCCCACAGCGTCCTTGGCGGCCTCGGCGATCTCGTCGTCCAGCTCCTCCAGCTGGGTCTGCAGATCGTTCATGGCGGTCAGCACGGACGGACGTGAGGTCCAGATATGCCAGCACGTCCCCCGCCGCCACGGTGTCGCCCTTCTCCACGGCCAGGGACCGCAGGGACACGGTGACGGGCAGAGTCGCCTCCTCCACGTCCTGGGCGGCCAGGGTGCCGCTGCCGGTGATGGTGGTGCTGATGCTGTCCACGGTGACGGTGGCCTTCTGGGCTTCGTCGCTGCTCTTGGCACCGTAAGCTTCCGTGACCCGCTGCCGGAGGAGCTTCACGCCTACGGCGGCCCCGGCGATGACGATCGCCAGGACGATGAGCACCACGGACAGGGTCTTTCTTCTTCTGTTCTTCTTCCTCGAATTGGCCATACGATCCTTCTTTCCCACTTTTTTTCTTACTCTATCCCGCTTACCTTAAGAAAAGCTTAAAGGTCGGATGGATGTTACAATTATGCCACAATAGCCGCACCCTGTCATCCGGGAATTCTTCCGTGCGGGCGTCGATTCTCTATTCCCACGGGCCGAGATCTATGGTATACTCTACATATAAACTGGGATAAAGGCGGACGATCATGTATTTAGCCGACGGTTGGCAGGATTTCGAGATACTGGACGCGGGCAACGGCGACAAGCTGGAGCGCTGGGGCAGCTTCGTGCTGCTTCGGCCCGACCCCCAGGCCGTGTGGCCCATGGACCAGCACCGGGCCGACGCGGTGTATTTCCGCTCCCAGAGCGGCGGCGGCCACTGGGAGTTCCAGCGGGAGCTGCCGGAGAGCTGGACCGTCCGCTACAAGGGCCTCACCTTCGTGGTCCGGCCCACGGGCTTCAAGCACACGGGCCTGTTCCCGGAGCAGGCGGTGAACTGGGACTTCATGTCGGATCGGCTGACCGCCTGGAAGAAGGCCCATGGGGCACAGCCCCGGGTGCTGAACCTCTTCGCCTACACCGGCGGCGCCACCTGCGCCTGCGCCAAGGCCGGGGCCCAGGTGGTCCACGTGGACGCGGCCAAAGGCATGGTGGCCTGGGCCAAGGACAACGCCGCGGCTTCGGGGCTTTCTGACGCCCCCATCCGCTACATGGTGGACGACTGCCTTAAGTTCGTCCGCCGGGAGCAGCGCCGGGGCAACCGGTACGAGGGCATCCTCATGGACCCCCCCAGCTACGGCCGGGGCCCCGGGGGCGAGATGTGGAAGATCGAGACCAGCCTCTTCGAGCTGGTCAGCGAGTGCGCGAAGCTCCTGTCGGATCAGCCCTGCTTCTTCCTCATCAACAGCTACACCACGGGCCTTGCGCCCAGCGTATTGAAGAACGTGCTTACCGTGGCCTTGCCGGGTGGACACGCCGAAGCCCAGGAGGTGGGCCTGCCCATCCGCCGGGGCGGCCTGGTCCTGCCCTGCGGGGCGACCGGAAGGTGGACCCCGTGAACATCAGGGTCCTGTATGAAGACAACCACCTTCTGGTGGTGGAGAAGCCCGCCAACGTGCCCGTCCAGGCCGACGCCTCCGGGGACGAGGACCTGCTCACCGCCTGCAAGGAGTATATAAAGGAAAAGTATCAGAAGCCCGGCGAGGTGTACCTGGGCCTGGTCCATCGCCTCGATCGGCCCGTGGGGGGCGTCATGGTCTTTGCCCGCACCAGCAAGGCCGCCGCTCGGCTGACGGAGCAGTTCTCCGCCCACAAGGCTCAAAAGCGGTACGCCGCCGTGGTGGAGGGCAGCGCCTCGCCTGAGGGGCGGCTCACGGACTGGCTGCTGAAAAACGAGAGCACCAACACCACCTCCGTGGTGAAGGAGGGGACCCCCGGGGCCAAGCTGGCCCGGCTGAGCTATCGGACGCTGGCCCGGGAGAAGGGTCTGTCCCTCCTGGACGTGGAGCTGCAGACCGGCCGGCCCCACCAGATCCGGGTCCAGCTCAGCCACAGCGGCTTCCCCATCCGGGGGGACCAGCGGTACAACCCCGATGCGAAGGTAGGGGAGCAGATCCGGCTCTGGGCCTACGCCCTGACCATCGCCCACCCCACGCTGAAGGAGCCCATGACCTTCTATGCCCTGCCGCCTTTTTCTGAGTTCCCCATGGCGGTGAAATACCTGCCCGCCTTCCGGGCCTGCTCCGCCGTCTATGAGGACGAGGATATGCTGGCGGTGGACAAGAACGCCGGCGTGGAGGTGGAGACGGACCTCCTCTCCGAGCTCTCGGCCATCACCGACCCCCTCTATCCGGTCCATCGGCTGGATGCTAACACCATGGGCCTGGTGGTCCTGGCGAAGACCGAGGCCGCGGAAGGGGAGCTCCTGGACGCCTTCGCCCGCCACGACACGGGCAAGGTCTACCACGCCGTATTGGTGGGCGTGCCTGACAAGCGGGAGGGGACGCTGATCCACTACGGGCTGAAGGACGAGGAGAAAGCCTTCATGCGCCTGGTCCTCAAGGATACGCCGGGGGCCCAGCGGATGGAGCTCAGTTACCGCATATTGGAGACCCGAAGGGGCCTCAGCAAGGCGGAGATCCGGCTGATGACGGGACGGACCCACCAGATCCGGGTCCAGATGGCGGCCCTGGGCTGCCCTGTGCTGGGGGACGACAAGTACGGCGACCGGGAGGCCAACAAACGCTATCATGAGAAGCGGCAGCTGCTTCTTGCCAAGCGGCTGACCGTCTTCGGAAAGACATTTGAAAGCACTCGAGAACTCACTATAGATCAAATCATCAAGGAGGACCTATGAACGCACAGGAACGGTACGAATATTGGCTCAACAGTCCCGACGTGGACGAGGGCACCAAGGCGGAGCTGAAGGCCATCGCGGGCGACCCCGTGGAGATCGAGGATCGGTTCTATCAGGAGTTGTCCTTCGGCACGGCGGGCCTCAGGGGCGTGCTGGGCGCCGGCGACAACCGGATGAACGTCTACAACGTCCGCAAGGCCACGGATGGCCTTGCCCGGCATCTGGAGGCCCGGTTCCCCCAGGGGGCTACGGTGGCCATCGCCTACGACTCCCGGAACTTCTCCGACGTCTTCGCCAAAGAGACCGCCTGCGTGCTGGCGGGCCACGGCATCCACGTGTACCTGTACAGCACCCTGCACTCCGTGCCCCAGCTGTCCTTCACGGTGCTCCATTTGAAGTGCAGCGCCGGCGTGGTCATCACCGCCAGCCACAACCCGCCCAAGTACAACGGCTACAAGGTGTACTGGACCACCGGCGGCCAGGTGGACCCGGTGGAGGCCGACGCCATCACCGAGCGGATCCGGGAGGTGGAAGGGTTCAAAACCGGCTACATGGCCTATGAGGAAGCCGTCGAAAAGGGCCTTATCGAGCTCATCGGCCAGGAGGTGGACGAAGCGTACTACGCCGCCACCATGTCCCTCCTCCAGCAGCCCGAGCTTCTCCAGGAGAAGGGCAGGAACGTGACCATGATCTATACGCCCCTCCACGGCTCGGGCTATGTGCCCGTGACCACGGTCCTCGACCGCATCGGCATGAAGAACGTATTCCCCGTGCCGGAGCAGGTGAAGCCCGATGGCAACTTCCCCACGGTCAAGGCCCCCAACCCTGAGGACCCCAACGCCTTCACCCTGGCGTTCAAACTTGCGGAGGAGAAGAAGGCCGACGTCATCATCGGCACCGATCCCGACTCCGACCGTCTGGGCGTAGCCGTCCGCAAGCACGACGGCACCTGGGCCGTCCTCACCGGCAACCAGATCGGGTCCATCCTGCTCTATTGCCTGCTGACCGCCAAGAAGGAGGCCGGCATCCTCCCCGAGAACGGGCTGGTGGTCCGGTCCCTGGTGTCCACCCCCCTGGCCGACGCCATCTGCACCTCCTTCGGCGTGGATATCCGGGAGGTGCTGACGGGCTTCCGCTTCATCTCCGAGCAGATCGCTGAGTGCGAGGCGAAGCACGAGCACACCTTCCTCTTCGGCTTCGAGGAGAGCTTCGGCTTCCTGGCCGGCGGCTTCTCCCGGGACAAGGACGCCATCTGCGCCGCCATGCTGGTGGCCGAGGGCTGCACTCTGTTCAAGGAGCAGGGCCTGACCCTTTACGACGTGCTCCAGAAGATCTACGAGACCTACGGCTACTACAAGGAGAAGACCGTGTCCTACACCCTGGAGGGCAAGGCGGGCATCGAGAAGATCCAGTCCGCCATGGCCCAGCTTCGGAATGCGCCCCCCGCCGCTATCGGCGGCAAGGCCGTGGTGAAGTCCGTGGACTACGACGACTCCGCCGCCACCGGCATGCCCAGGAGCAACGTGCTCCGCTGGACGCTGGAGGACGGCAGCTGGGCCATCGCCCGGCCCTCCGGCACGGAGCCGAAGCTCAAGATCTACTCCGGCGTCCGGGGCGAGTCCGAGGCTGACGCCGACAGGAAGCTCGCTGCCCTGGCCGCCGCCATGGACGAGCTGCTGCAGCCGTATCTCGCATAACGGCGTTTACAGAAAAACGGGAGCTGGGCGACATCGCTCAGCTCCTTTTTTGATTTGGAAGACAGCCCGGATCAGCATGGGCCTGTAGTCGGTCACAGAAGCTGCTCCACCTCTTTGGCCTTCAGGACCTTACCGGCGGAGACCACCCTGCCGTCGATCAGGAGGGCGGGCATGCGCATGACGCCGTAGGTCATGATCTTCTCCCAGTCGGTGATATACTCCACCTCCGCGTCCACGCCCCTGGCCGCCACGGCCTCCCGGGCAGCCTTCAGCAACATCTCGCAGCTCTTGCATCCGCCGCCCAATACCTTGATGTTCATTTCGTTATCCTCCTATTGTAATAGTATGGTTTGCAGCAGGTTGAAGCCGTAGCCCACCAGAACGATCCCCGCCACGCAGATGGCGATGAAGGCGGCCATGAGCTTGGGGCGTATGGCCTGCTTCAGCAGGATCAGGGAGGGGAGGCTCAACGTGGTCACCGCCATCATGAAGCTCAGGATGGTGCCCAGCAGGGCCCCTTTGGACAGCAGGGCTTCCGCGATGGGGATGGTGCCGAAGATATCGGCGTACATGGGCACCCCCACCGCCGTGGCCAGGACCACGCCCAGGGGGTTTCGGCCGCCCAGAACGGTTTCCACCCAGGCCTCAGGGATCCAGTTGTGGATCAGGGCGCCGATGGCCACCCCCGCCAGGATGTAGGGGAACACCTTTTTGAAGGTGAAGGCCACCTGATCCTTGGCGTAGATCAGCCGTTCCTTCACGGTGAGGTCGGGAGAGTCGATGTCCACCGCCCCGGCGCCCCGGCGGATGAAGTCCGCCACCTGGTCCTCCATGCGAAGCTTTTCGATGATGGTCCCGCCCAGGACTGCGATACAAAGCCCCAGCAGCACGTAGGCCGCCGCCACCCGAAGGCCGAAGACGCTGATGAGCAGCACCAGGCTCCCCAGGTCCACCATGGGGGAGGAGATCAAAAAGGAGAAGGTGACGCCCAACGGCAGGCCGGCGGTGGTGAAGCCCATGAAGATGGGGATGGAGGAGCAGGAGCAGAAGGGGGTCACCGTGCCCAGCAGGGCTCCCACCAGGTTGGCCCCGAAGCCGTGGAATCGGCCCATGATCCTCCGGCTCCGCTCCGGGGGGAAGAAGCTCTGGACGTAGGAGATGAGAAAGATCAGCACGCACAGCAGGACCGTGATCTTGACCGCGTCGTAGAGGAAGAACCTAAGGCTCCCCACCCACCGGCTGCCCAAATCGAGGCCCAGGGCGGACAACAGCCGCCCCACCAGCTCGTTCAGCCATCCCATGCCCAGTAACTGTTCCTGAATGAACGTCCTCATACCCCTTCACCCTTCGATATATTCAAATATATCGATATGTTATCTCTTTTTTTGGGCACTCCCGGGGGAATGCCCTTGGTTGACCTATTCCGTTTTGGACCCGCAGCGGCAGGCCTGGGGAGCGTGTGTTTCGCAGTCGCACCGGGCGTAGGTCCCGATCATGTCCCGAAAGGCGGCTGCGCCCGCCGGGGAGATGCCGTAGTGCATCCACTTGCCCTCCTTGCGGGCCGCCACCAGGCCGCTGTCGCAGAGGAGTTTCATGTGGTGGGATAGGGTGGGCTGGGAGATGCTCAGCTCCTCCAGCAGCACGCAGGCGCACTTCTCCCCCTGCTGCAGGGCCAGCAGGATGGCCAGCCGGTTCTCATCCGCCAGCGCCTTGATCCGGCGCACGTCCTCCGCAACTCCCATGGCGCGTACCTCCTCCCACGGGGCCATCATAGCATACATATCGATTGTTGTCAATATGTGAATATATCTAAGGGCTCACGCATCGTCCCGCTCCGAAAAGACGTCCCGGCAGACATCGAACAGGCGGCCGTTGCCGGGGTTGGGGCTGTTGGGATCGTAGGTGGCCACGAATTCCACGATCAGGGGCTCCGCCAGGATGTCCGCCATGCGGATGTCCGGCCCCGCCACCTGCGCCACGAAGGGGGGGACCAGGGCGATGCAGCTGCTGGTCCGCAGCATGAGCAGCAGGGAGTTCAAAAAGTTGGTCACGATGAACTGGGCCGGGTGCAGGTCGTGGTTCCGGCAGTGCTTCTCCACCGGCTCGAAGTCGTTCCGGTACATGGTGACGACGTTCTGGTTTTCCAGCCTGGCGGCCTCGGCGGGGGGCAATGACCAGATGGGGTGGTCCCGGCGGGCGGCCACCTGCCAGGGCTTCCGGTAGATGGGCAGGGTCCTGAGCCCCCCCACGGAGTCGGCGCACTCCCGGGTGCAGAAGCAGAAGTCCACGGAGCTGTTGGTGATCCGGGAGGCCAGGATGGCGTAGGTGTAGGACAGGAAGTTGAACTCCGCCGCGGGGTACCGGGCCATGAAGGCGTTCAGCGCCTCCGGGATCAGCAGGTCCTCGTAGGGCCCCGCCGCGATCCTGAGCCGGGGGAAGGGCAGCTCGTGGGCCCGCTGACAGGCCCGCAGAATGTCGTAGTACTGTTCGAGATAGCTGTTGGCGCTGCTGGCCAGGGCCTGGCCCGCCTTGGTCAGGACCACGCCGGTCTTGGAGCGGGCGAACAGGGGCGTGCCGATCTCCGCCTCCAGGGAGGCCATGGCCCGGCTCATGGTGGCCTGGGTCACGTGGCAGGCTTCGGCCGCTTTGGTGAAATTGAGATAGTCGGCGGCGTGGATGAAATAGTCCAGCTTCTGATTGTCCATGATGTCCCCCTATCCATACGCTCTACGTATGACTATATGTTGAAAAACAGTTTTACTTTTAGGTTATTTTGGGTATATACTCCTACATAGAGGGAAACTATCCATTATTCTCGGGATAAAGGCCCGGAGCGCCCGTCGGCCGGCGGGGCAAAAGGGGTCCGAAGGGGAAACAAAAAGCGTTGGTGCCGGATCGGTATCGATACGCTGATTGTAATATAGACGCACAGGAAAGTCAACAAAACATGGAGGTTAAAAACATGAAAAGAGCGCTTTCACTGACCCTCGTTCTGCTGCTTCTCGTGTCCGCTCTGGTGGGCTGCGGCAGCAAGACCGCCACAACCCAGACGGAGACCAAGACTGAGACCAAGACCGAAGCCAAGGCTGAGACCAAGACCGAGACCAAGACGGAGACCAAGGCGGAGACCAAGCCCGCCGAGGAGACCAAGAAGAAGCCCGCAGACAACGTGTTCCGTTTCGCCACCTCCACCTCCGCCATGAACGTGTGCCCCTTCGAGAACTACACCTCCATCATGGATTACATCCAGGCCAAGTTCTATCGGTACGTCCCCAACGAGGACGGCACCGCAGCCATCCTGGTGCCTGACCTGGCCGTAGGCGAGCCCACCACCGAGGACGGCTACACCTGGATCATCAAGATCAACCCCGAGGCCAAGTGGGCCAACGGCGAACCCATCAACGCCGACACCTTTATGTATTCCTGGAAGGAAGCCCTTGACCCCACCCGTGTCCATCCCGCTCCCAGCGGCCTGGCCCGCAACATCATCGAAGTCGAGAACGCCTATGCCTACTATACCCAGGCTTCCACCGGTGTGAAGGTGGACTGGGAGGACGTGGGCTTCAAGAAGGTGGACGAGTATACCGTCTCCGTGAAGGCCATCGACATCTACAGCCCCACCCAGGTCATGCAGCACTTCCAGATGCGGCATACCGGTCCCGTCTATGAGCCCCTCTTCGAGGCGGGCATGGACGCCGGCAGGACCGCCACCAACTACGGCACCGAGGCCCAGTACTTCATGTCCTCCGGCCCCATGAAGCTGGTGTCCTGGACCAAGGACAACGAAGCCGTCTTTGAGAAGAACGAGTACTACTGCCACGCCGACGAGGTTTCCCTGGACGGCATGGTCTGCCGCATCGTGAAGGACGAGAGCACCCAGCTCCAGCTCTTCCAGGCCGGCGACATCGACGTGATCCAGCTGGGCACCAACGGCCTCGAAGTCTACGGCGAGGATCCGGGCCTCATCGAGTACAAGACCAGCACCATCCGTGAGATCGAGTTCAACTTCGAGAATCCCGACAAGCCCTTCCTGGGCAACCTGAACTTCCGCAAGGCTTTCTACTACGCCGTGGATAGGGCCACCATCGCGAAGCTCGCCAACTACAGCCCCGCTCCCTACTTCCTGCCCGGCATCTACTCCACCATGTCCGACGGCACCTCCTTCCGCTCCCTGCCCGAAGCCCAGGCCTACGTGCCCGAGAACAACGGCTACAATCCCACCCTGGCCCTCGAATACTTCGAGAAGGCCCTGGCGGAGCTGGGTATCAGCAAGATCGAGGTCAACCTGATCTACAACGAGGCCGTGGCTGCCACCCGTCTCGCCTCCGAGAGCATCCAGAGCTCCCTCACCAAGCTGTTCGGCGAGGACCGCTTCTCCATGACCCTCACCGCCATGAACAACTCCGAAGCCGTGAAGCTCATGCGGACCTCACAGAAGGGCCCCACCAACGGCTGGGACCTCTGCTGGGGCGGCTGGGATCTGACTGCGGCCCGCTACTCCCCCAACCGTAAGTTCGAGGTGTACACCTCCACCGACTCCCGCCGGTTCACCAACTACAACAACGCCACCATCGACAAGGTCTACGTCCTGAGCACCACCGCGGAATATCGCATGGATGAGAAGAAGATGACCGAGGCCTGCATCGAGATGGAGAAGGCCTACCTGGACAACGTTCTCGCCTGCCCGGTGTTCGCCCAGGTCCAGTACTACCTCTTCTCCGACCGGGTGGATATGGTGGCCAAGGAGTACCTGAACTTCATCGACTTCGCCTATCCGTACCAGGCCATCGTCGCCGACTGAACAACCTCATAAGATCTGACAGAATTGCCGTAGGTGTCCCCTGCGGCAATTCTGGAAAAAGCCCCTGATCCAGAGCCCATGTCTCCGCCAAAACGGCGGAGTGGGAGGAATTTATGCTCAAATACATTGGAAAACGCCTGCTGGCGGCCGTCATCACCCTGTTCGTGGTGTTGACCCTGTCCTTCATGGTGGTCAGGCTCATGCCGGGCAGCGTCTACGACGACCCGAACCTGCCCCAGGGCGTCATCGACATCCTGGAGGAGAAGGCCCATCTGCACGACCCCCTCATCGTCCAGTACGGATACTTTTTGAAGGGCGTCCTGACAGAGAACGACTGGGGCACCTCCGTGAAGGTGTCCCCCGGCGTCCCGGCCTTCCAGGTGCTAGCCCAGAAGATCCCGGTATCTCTCGTCGTGAACCTGTCCGCCCTGCTCTTTGCCCTGCCCGTGGGCATCGCCTGCGGCATCGCGGCGGCCATGAAGAAGAACAGCCACACGGACACCCTGATCTCCCTGGGCGTCATCATCGGCATCTCGGTGCCCTCCTTCGTGTTCGCCACCTGCCTCCAGTACTTCGTGGGCTATAAGCTGGGGGTGCTGCCCATCCTCTACGCCCCCACCGGCACCACGGGGGAGAAGGTGGCCTCCCTGGTGCTGCCCATCATCGCCCTGGCCCTCGGCCCCATCGCCACCATCACCCGGTATCTGCGGGGCGAGCTCATCGAGGTGCTGGGCTCCGAGTACATCGTGCTCGCCAAGACCAAGGGCCTCACGGGCCGGCAGGCTACGGTGCGGCACGCCCTTCGGAACTCCGCCGTGCCCATGATGAACGTCATCATCCCTATGTTCGCCAACGTTCTTGGCGGCTCCATGGTGGTGGAGCGCATGTTCTCCATCCCCGGGGTGGGCGGCCTCATGATCCAGGCCATCAACGCCAACGACTACTCCCTGGCGGTGGCCACCCTCCAGTTCTACGCCATCCTGTCCGTGCTGACGGTCCTCATCGTGGACCTGTCCTACGGTCTGGTGGATCCCCGCGTGCGGGTGGGAGGCTGAGCCATGGAGACGAAAGAACTGCGTTACGAGCGCCTGGAGGATATCCCCGCCGAGGAGCTGACCCTGGCGGAGCATACCCTGGGCGAATACGCCGAGGAGCAGAGCAGCAAGGTCTTGGGCTTCTTCGCCGACTCCTTCCTGCGCCTCTGCAAGAACAAAGCCGCCATCACGGCCCTGGTCATCATCCTGCTCATCATGTTCATGGCCATCTTCGGGCCTTCCATGAATCCCTACGGCTACAACGACCAGGACGTGGACCGGGTGAACCTGCCCCCCCGCATCTCCGCCCTCGCCAAGTACGGCATCCTGGACGGCAGCAAGGTCCTGCAGAACCGCCGGGCCGACTTTTTGACCGACGAGGAGAAGTATCCGCCGGGCTCCGTCCTGGAGATCCTCAACGAGTATGAGGTCAAGGGCAAGAAGATGGTGGACATCAAGGTGGACGCCTATAAGATGGCGGGTATCGAGGACGGCGTGGACTTCTGGATGGGTACGGACTATCTGGGCCGCGACGCCTGGACCCGTCTCTGGCGGGGCGCCCGGGTGTCCCTCATCATCGCGGTGATCTCCGTGCTGGCCAACATCTGCATCGGCCTCGTGTACGGAGCGGTGGCGGGCTACTACGGCGGGAAGATCGACATGATCCTCATGCGTATCGCCGACGTCATCAACTCCTTCCCCCAGGTCATCATCGCCACCATGCTGATCCTCCTCTTCGGCCGGGGCATCACGGCCATCATCCTGGCCCTGGTCATCCGGGGCTGGGTGGGCACCGCGAAGCTGATCCGCGGCCAATTCCTCCGCTTCAAGGAGCGGGAGTACGTGCTGGCGGCCCGGACTCTGGGCGTGGGGGACGGCCTCCTCATCTTCCGGCACATCATGCCCAACTCCATCGGCCCCATCATCACCCGGGCCATGATCGAGGTGCCCTCCGCCATCTTCGCCGAGTCCTTCCTGGCCTTCATCGGCCTGGGCCTGCAGGCGCCGGAGCCCTCCATCGGCGTGCTCCTGTCCGACGCTCAGACGGTGCTGCTCACCTATCCCTACCAGATGGTGTTCCCCGCCGTGCTGATCTCGGTGCTGATGATCTCCTTCAACCTCCTGGGCAACGGCCTCAGGGACGCCATCGACCCCACCATGCGCGGTGTGAATTAGGAGGTGCCCTATGGAAAACAAGCCTGAAGTCATCATCGACGTGAAGGACCTGAGCGTTTCCTTCCGCATCTACGGCGGCATGGTCCGGGCCGTCCGGGGGGTCTCCTTCCAGCTCCATCGGGGCGAGACCATCGCCATCGTGGGCGAGTCCGGGTCCGGCAAGAGCGTGACCATCAAGACCATCATGGGGATCCTGGCGAAGAACGCCGTCATCGACGGAGGTTCCGTCCTCTACGACGGCCAGGATCTGACCAAGTATAAGGAAAGCGATTTCCACAAGATCCGGGGCAAGCGCATCGGCCTCATCTTCCAGGACCCCCTCAGTGCCCTGAACCCCATCATGACCATCGGCAGGCAGATCACCGAGGTCCTCATCACCGTCCGGGGCATGGACAAGGCCGCGGCGAAGGAGATGGCCATGGAGCTCATGGCGGACGTGGGCATCCCCGACCCGGAGCTGAGGTTCAACCAGTATCCCTTCCAGTTCTCCGGCGGCATGCGCCAGCGGATCGTCATCGCCATCGCCCTCGCCAACGAGCCGGAGATCCTCATCTGCGACGAGCCCACCACGGCTCTTGACGTGACGGTCCAGGCCCGCATTCTGGAGCTCATCAACGACATCAAGCGGAAGCGGAACCTGTCCGTCATCTTCATCACCCACGATCTCGGCGTGGTGGCCAACATCGCGGACCACGTCTACGTCATGTACGCCGGCCGGATCGTGGAGAGCGGCACCTGCGAGGACGTCTTCTTCGACCCCCGGCACCCCTACACCTGGGCGCTGCTGTCCTCCTGCCCGGACCTCGAGACCCACGGCCGCCTCATGGCCATTCCCGGCGTGCCCCCCAACATGGTGCATCCCCCCAAGGGCGACGCCTTCGCCGTCCGGAACCCCTATGCTTTGAAGATCGACTTCGAGCAGGCGCCCCCCAATTTCAAGATCAGCGACACCCACTACGCCGCCACCTGGCTGCTGCACCCCAAGGCCCAGAAGGTGGAGATGCCGGCGGAGCTGAAGGAGCGTATCGACCGCATGCTGCGGGAGGAGGAAGAGTATGCCCAACGAGCAAAATGAAGTCATCCTGGACGTGAACCACCTGACCATGGAGTTCACCGCCGGCGGCCGCTTCAAAAAGCGCAGGATCAAGGGCGTCAACGACGTGTCCTTCCAGATCTACCGGTCGGAGACCTTCGGTTTGGTGGGCGAATCCGGCTGCGGCAAGACCACCACAGGCCGGTGCCTCATCCGCCTCTATTCCCCCACCTCCGGCTCCATCAAGTTCATGGGTCGGGAGCTGACCGGGCCCCTGGACAAGGAGAAGAAGAAGTTCATCACGGACCACATCTCCATGATCTTCCAGGACCCCATCGAATCGTTGAACCCCAAGATGACCGTGGCGGAGATCATCGGTGAGGGCCTGAAGGTCCGGGGCATCACGGACAAGGACGAGATCCAGGAGAAGGTGTTCAGCATCCTGGGCAAGGTGGGCCTTACCAAGGAGCACGCCTCCCGGTACCCCCACGAGTTCTCCGGCGGCCAGCGCCAGCGTATCGGCATCGCCCGGGCCATCGTCATCGAGCCCACCATGGTCATCGCCGACGAGCCCGTGTCGGCTCTCGACGTGTCCATCCAGGCTCAGGTCATCAACCTGCTGAACGACCTCAAGGAGGATCTGGGGCTCACCATCCTGTTCATCGCCCACAACCTGTCCACCGTCAAGTATTTCTCCGATCGGGTGGGCGTCATGTACGCTGGCAAGCTGGTGGAGGTGGCTCAGGCGGACGAGATCTACAGCAACCCCCTGCATCCCTACACCCAGTCCCTGCTGTCCGCCGTGCCTCAGCCCAACCCTCTGTCGGAGAAGCGGCGGGTCCGGGTCTCCTACGACCCCGCCGTCCACGACTACACCCATGAGCAGCCCGCCATGACGGAGGTGCTGCCGGACCATTTCGTGTACGCATCGCCCTCCGAGGTGGAGGCCATGCGGGCCAAACTGAAATAAAGGAAAGGGGGAAGCCATGCGGCGGATCGACGAAACCATCCTGGACAGGATCGCCATGATCAATTCTCCCGCCTTTTCCAGCGACGGGCAGCGGATCAGCTTTTTCACGACCCGGGCCAGCATCGAGCGCAACGTCTACGAGACTACCCTCCACTGCTATGACCGCAGCGAGGACCGGGTCCGCGACATCCAGGCCCCACGGCCGCTGAAGAGCGCCGTTTGGGGCGAGGACGGCCGCCTCTACATCCACTGCGCCGGGGCAGAGGGGGACACCGAGGTGTTCGCCTGGGACCCCTGCACCGAGGAGACCCAGGTGGCCTTTACCCTGCCGGCGTCCTCTCGTGCCGTGGCGCTGGACGAGGACACGTACCTGCTGACGGTGCCCTACGCCAGGAAGGAGAAGAACGAGGATTATCTGACCATCACGGAGACCCCCTTCTGGCACAACGACCTGTCCGCCTTCACGGACGGGCGGCGGGCCCGGCTGGCCCTCTATTCTTTGCAGGATAAGGTCACCCGCTATATCACCGGGGAAGACGCCCACGTGCTGGATCTCTTCCCGGTCCCCGGCGCCGTTATCTACACCGCCGTATCCTTCGACCGGCGCCGCCATGAGATGACGGGCCTGTACCGCTATACCCTGGCCACGGGCGAGACTGAGACCCTGGTACCCGAGGGGCAGTATCGCATCTCCGCCTTCTTCACCCTCCGGGACCGGGTGTTCTTCGCCGGGTCCGACGGGAAGCGGTACGGCCGCTACGAATACGGCGGCTTCTACGAGGTCACACCGGGCGGCGTCACGTTGGTGACCCCCTACGACGCCGTGGTCTGCGCCCCCAACGTGAGCTGCGACTCCGTCCGGCTCCTGGGGAAGAAGCAGAGCCTGCGGGACGACGCCTTCTACTTCCTGTCCGCCCAGGAGGAGCGCAGCGTCATCAACGCCTTCACCCTGGACGGGACCGTCACCCGTGTTTTGGACAACGTGAAGCTGGTGGGCGCCTTCGACCTCTTTGAGGACGACATCGTCTTCATGGCTGCCAGCGAATCTGACTGCAGCGAGCTCTATCTCGGCCGGCTCAGCGCCCCGGATGCGGCGCAGCCCATCACCCATTTCAACGACTTCATCCGGCAGGAGTACGCCCTGTCCCTGCCTCAATACCTGGAGGTGTCCTGCCGGGAGGCCACGGTCCACGGCTGGATGCTGCCCCCCGCCCAATGGCAGGCAGGGCAGCGGTGCCCCGTGCTCCTCTACATCCACGGAGGCCCCCGGCTGGTGTTCAACGACAGCTTCTCCGTGGAGATGCAATCCTGGGCGGCCAAAGGCTACTGCGTATGCTTCTGCAACCCCATGGGCAGCGACTCCCGGGGCAACGAATACGGGGACACCCGGGGCCGGTACGGGGACGTCGACTATGAGCAGATCATGGCCTTCGTCCAAGCGGCGGTGCGGGCCTTCCCCTTCGCCGATCCCGCCAGGGTGGGCGTCATCGGTGGCTCCTACGGCGGGTATATGGTCAACTGGATCATCGGCCACACGGACTACTTCAAGGCCGCCGTGTCGGAGCGGAGCATCGCCAATTGGATCACCATGGAGACCATGAGCGACATCGGCCTCTGGTACGTGCCGGACCAGGCGGGCCACAGCCTCCTCGAGAACGAGGCGGAGGCTCTGTGGGACAACTCGCCGCTAAAATACGCCCATCGGGCCGTGACCCCCACGCTGTTCATCCACTCGGAGCAGGACTACCGCTGCCCCCGGGAGGAGACCATGCAGATGTTCTTCGTCCTGAATCAGCGGGGCGTGGACACCAAGATGCTCTACTTCTTCAAGGAGAACCACAACCTGAGCCGCAGCGGCAAGCCCCGGAACCGTTGCGCCCGGATCCGGGAGATCACCGCCTGGTTCGACAAATACCTGAAGCCCACAGAGGTGTGATATGTACAGCTTTATCCCTACCGGCGTCTGCAGCCGGGAGATCACCTTCGACATCCGGGACGGCCGGGTCCACGACATCGTCTTCCACGGCGGCTGCAACGGCAACGGCAAGGGCGTGGCCATCCTGGCGGAAGGCCTGCCCGCCCGGGAGCTCATCGATCGGCTTTCCGGCGTGGAGTGCAAGCAGCGGGGCACCTCCTGCCCGGCGCAGCTGGCCAAAGCCATCGCTCAGGCTCTGCAGGAGAGCGAAGGAGCAGAAGGATGATGGACTGGAAACAAGCGCTGCAGGATGCCCTGCCGGAGGCGATCTCCTGGCGGCGGGCCCTCCATCGGGCCCCGGAGCTGGCCTTCAAAGAAATACACACCACCGCCTTCATCCGCCAAACGTTGGAAGACTGCGGTATCGAGGTCTTGCCCCAGATCATGGAGACCGGCGTGGTGGCGGTGGTCCGCGGCGCGTTGCCGGGGAAGACCGTCATGCTTCGGGAGGACATCGACGCCCTGCCCATGGGGGAGGAGACCGGCCTCGACTTTGCTTCCGAGACCTCCGGCGTCTGCCACTCCTGCGGTCACGACATCCACACGTCCAGCCTCCTGCTGGCGGGGAAGGTACTGCAGCAGTGCCGGGATAGTTTGCCCGGCACCGTGGTGCTGGTGTTCCAGCCCGCTGAGGAAACGGCCTCCGGAGCGAAAGCCATGCTGCAGGCGGGGCTCAAAGATCTGTTCCCCGACACGGCGGCGGTCGTCGGCTTCCACGTGGCGCCCCAGCATCCCGCGGGGACCGTGGGCCTTATGAAGGGGCCCGCCTGCGCCTCCACGGACGAGGTGCGCATCACGGTGCGGGGCGAGGGGGGCCACGGGGCCCATCCCTACCGCTGCGCCGACACGGTGGCGGCGGCGGGGTATCTGCTGGCGGAGCTGCAGACCCTGATCTCCCGGGAGAACCCGGCGGTGAAGCCCGCGGTGCTGACCTTCGGCATGATCCACGGGGGCAACGCCCCCAACGCCATCCCCAAGGAGGTGGAGCTGCGGGGGACCCTGCGCACATTCCACGAGGACAGCCGCAAGAATCTTTGGACGAGCATCCGGCGGGTGGCCCGCTGCTGCGCCGAGATCCACCGGGCCACGGCGGAGGTCCAGATCCTGGAGGGCGTGCCGGTGCTCTATAACGATCCCGCCGTCACAGACGGCCTCGCAAAAGCCGCCTATGAGCTCTACGGCCCGGACAGCGTGATCTGGGAGGAGCTGCCTTCTCCCGGTTCCGATGACTTTTCCTGCTTCTCCGCCATCGCCCCCGGCGTTCAGTTCCGGGTGGGGTCCGGCAGCGACGATCCTCGCTCCAAACTGGGGCTCCATTGCCCCGAGACCCTCTTTGACGAACGAGCCATCCAGGTGGGTGCGGCGGTGATGATCGGATATTTGATGCAAGACTGATTTTCAAGGAGGGACCTATGAACGCTTTTGACAAAGCCGATCCGGCGTATGCCGAGTACATCCGCATCCTGGCGGCGGAGCTGATCCCCGCCACGGGCTGCACGGAGCCCATCGCCATCGCCTACGGGGCCGCCAAGGCCCGGCAGGCTTTGGGGGCCCTGCCGGACAGCTGCCAGGTAGAGGCAAGCGGCAACATCATCAAGAACGTGAAGAGCGTGGTGGTGCCCAACACGGGCCATCTCAGGGGCATCGAAGCCGCCGCCGCCGCCGGTCTGGTGGCCGGGGACCCGGAGGTCCAGCTGCAGGTCATCTCCCACGTGTCCGCGGCGGACCAGGCCGCCATCCGCACGTATTTAGAGACCCATCCCGTGGAGGTGACGGCCTACCCCGGGGACAAGGTCTTCTATATCGCCATCCGCGTCCAGGCCGGGGCGGACCGGGCTCTGGTGGTCATCGAGAACTTCCACACCAACATCACCCGCGTCGAGAGGAACGGCCAGTGCCTCTTCGAGCGACAGGAGAGCGACGAGGAGATCGCCCACGATCAGCAGCTGGACTACGACGCCCTGAACGTGCGGAAGATCATCGACTTTGCGGACGGGGTGGACCTCGCTGACGTGGAGACGCTGCTCGTTCGGCAGATCGACTGCAACACCGCCATCTCCCAGGAGGGGCTCACCCACCCCTGGGGGGCCTGCATCGGCCAGACCCTGCTCCAGGCCCAGGGGAACGACGTCCGCGTCCGGGCCAAGGCCGCCGCGGCGGCGGGCTCCGACGCCCGCATGAGCGGCTGCGAGATGCCGGTGGTCATCGTCTCCGGCAGCGGCAACCAGGGCATGACCGCCAGCCTCCCCGTCATCGAGTACGCTAAAGAGCTGAACGCCAGCCGGGAAAAACTCCTCCGAGCCCTGGTGGTGTCCAACCTGGTCACCATTCACCAGAAGACCAGCATCGGCCGCCTCAGCGCCTTCTGCGGGGCGGTCAGCGCCGGCTGCGGCGCGGCGGCTGGCATCGCGTATCTGAAGGGCGAGGGCTACGAGGTCATCGCCCACACCATCGTCAACACCCTGGCCATCCTCTCCGGCATGGTTTGCGACGGGGCCAAGCCCTCCTGCGCGGGGAAGATCGCCATGGCCGTGGAGGCGGGTCTCATGGGGTATGAGATGTACACCCACGGTCGGCACCAGTTCTACTCCGGCGAGGGCATCGTGAAGAAGGGCGTGGACAACACCATTCGCACCGTAGGCCGCATGGCTCGGGAAGGCATGCGGGATACCGACCGGGAGATCCTCAGCATCATGACGGAGAATTGCTGAGACCCCCGGGACATAGAAAAAGCGGAAAAGGAGATACAGTACAGATATGAAGATCGCCGTAACGTATGAGAACGGAGAGGTGTTCCAGCACTTCGGACACACGGAACAGTTCAAGGTATATACCGTCGAGGACGGCCAGGTGGTGTCCTCTGAGATCATGGGGGCCGACGGCAGCGGCCACGGCGCCCTGGCGTCGCTCCTGGCGAGCCGGGCCGTGGACGTGCTGATCTGCGGCGGCATCGGCGGCGGCGCCCAGGCGGCCCTTGAGGAGCAGGGGATCGAGCTCTGCGCCGGCGCGTCCGGCAGCGCGGACGAGGCGGTGGCGGCCTATCTCAGAGGCGAGCTCGTCAACACCGGCGCCAACTGCGACCATCACCATGAGGACGGCCACTCCTGCCATGACGAAGGCCAGGGCTGCCACGGCCATGAGGACGGCGGCTGCGGCGGCTGCCATGGGAAGCAGCCGGGAAAGAACGTGGGCAAAAAGGTCCGCACCCACTATCGGGGCACCTTCAACGACGGCACCCAGTTCGATTCCTCCTACGACCGAGGCGAGCCGCTGGAGTTCGTCTGCGGCGCAGGCATGATGATCCCCGGCTTCGACGCCGCTGTGGCCGACATGGCGGTAGGGGAGATCGTTGAGGTGCACCTGACGCCCGCCGAAGCCTACGGGGAGGCGGACCCCGAGGCCATTTTCTCCATCGAGCTTGCCCGTCTTCCGGGGGCGGAGACCCTGTCCGTGGGCCAGCGGGTCTACCTCCGAAACGCCTACGGCCAGCCCATGCCGGTGAAGGTGGCGGCCAAGGACGAGAAGACCATCACCTTCGACGCCAACCACGAGATGGCCGGCAAGGAGCTGAACTTCACCATCGAGCTGTTGGACGTGGCGGACTGATCCTTCGCTGCCCATCGGATCAATATCCCAACGAAAAAGAAGCCGGGAAGTTATCCCGGCTTCTTGCTTGCCTGTGCTTATGCTGCAGCGGGTTTTTGCTTCTTGCTCATCAGGTACTGGAAGACCACCACGCCGCCCACCAGGATCAACCCGGCGATATCCGTCCAGGTGGAGGGGGCAAGCAGCAGGAGACCGCCGGCGATGGCCAGGATCCGGGTGTACCAGGCCATGTTGGTGTAGGTGAAGCCCGCAAGGCCCGAAGCCACGCCGTAGATGCCCATGACGGATGTGATGCAGATGAGCACCACCTGGTACCAGTGTCCCACGCCCACGAACATCATAGTGGGATCCATGGCGAAGATGTAGGGCACGATGAACGCGGCGATGGCGAGCCGCGTCGCGTTGACGCCTGTCTTCATGGGATCGGACTTGGCGATGGCCGAGCCGGCGTAGGCCGCCAGGGCCACCGGCGGCGTGATGTCCGCCACGATGCCGAAGTAGAACACGAAGAAGTGGGCCGCGATGGTGGGCACGCCCATCTGGATGAGGATGGGGGCGCAGGTGGAGGCCATGATGCAGTAGTTGGCCGTGGTGGGCACGCCCATGCCCAGCACGATGCAGCAGAGCATGGTGAAGAACAGGGCGATGATCAGCTTGTCACCCGCGATGCGGATGATGAAGGAGATGATCTGAGAGGCAAGGCCGGTCATGGCGATACAGCCGGCCACGCAGCCCGCGATACCGCAGGCGGCGATGATGGAGATGCAGCTCTTGCCGCCGTTGGCGAGGGCGTCGAAGAACTTCTTGGGGGTGATCCGATTGTCCTTGTTGAACAGGCTCACCACGATGCAGGCCACGATGGCGGTGGCCGCGGAGAAGGCCATGGTCTTCAGGTTCATGGACACCATGACCACCAGGATGATGAGGGGCAGCAGCAGATAGGCCTTCTTGATGAGCTTGCCGAACACGGGCAGCTGATCCTTGGGGATGCCCTTGAGGCCAGTGCGCTTGGCTTCCAGGTGGACCGCGATGAAGATGCCCATGAAGTACAGCGCCGCCGGCAGGATGGCCCGGACGATGATGCTGGAGTAGGGCACGCCCACGTAGTCGATCATGAGGAAGGCTGCGGCGCCCATGACGGGGGGCATGATCTGGCCGCCGGTGGAGGCCGCCGCTTCCACGGCGCCGGCGAACTCCGGCCGGTAGCCGGTCTTCTTCATCATGGGGATGGTCACGGAGCCGGTGGTCACGGTGTTGCCCACGGAGGAGCCGGACACCATGCCGCACAGGGCCGAGGAGATGACCGCCACCTTGGCCGGGCCGCCGCTGGCGGAGCCCGCCAGGGAGTTGGCCAGCTGGATGAAGAAGTCGGAGATGCCGGTCCGCTCCAGGAAGGCGCCGAAGATGATGAACACAGCGATGTACTTGGAGCACACGTCGATAGGCGTAGTGAAGATGCCGGTGGTGGTGTAGAACAGCCGATAGATCATGGTCTTCACGGCGCCGATGAAGCCCAGCTTCTGGGAGAAGAAGTACAAGGCGTAGGCCACGAAGAAGCCCGCCACGCACAGGATGGGAATGCCCACGCTGCGACGGCACAGCTCTGCGAGCGCCAGGATGCCGATGGCGCCGATGACGTATTCATACCAGGCAAAGTAGATGCCCTGCTTGATGATGGCCTGGGCGTTGAATACGAAGTAAAAGAATGCTGCGGAGCCCAGGATCATGATGATCCAGTCGAACCAGGGGATGTGGTTGATCTTTTGCCTGCCCTTCTTGGCGGGATAAACAAGATACCCCATCAGGACGCCAAGACCCACGAAGCTGGGCAGACGGACCTGGTCGAGAAGGGTAGCGAACAGGGTGACATAGATGGAGTAGACGGAGAAGGCGGCCAGGATGCCCTTTACGGCATATTCCTGCCAGCCGTTCCAGATCCGGACGTTGCTTTCCGGATCGTAGTTCTTCATGATCTCATCCACTTCCTCCTGGGAGACCACGTCGAACTCGCCCCGCTCGTGGACGGGTTTTGTTTCCGGCGCATCCGTGACGCCGGCCTTGCGTTTTTTGTTGAATGCCATGGAGTATCCCTCCGTTATTATTTCTCTGATAAAAACGGCAGGAGCCGCCGCGCTTTCCAGGGAAAACGCCGCAGCTCCTGCTTGTTCAATTTACTGCTTGGCCGAGGCCATTATTTCACCGTGATACCCTTCTCGGCGAAGTACTTGGCAGCGCCGGGATGGAAGGGGATGGCCATGCCATCGGTGGCGAAGGTGAGGTCCAGCTCAGCGCCCTTGGCGTGGGCCTTGGTGATCTCATCCTTGCTCTCGAAGATGGTCTTCACGATGGCGTAGGCCACGTCGTCAGAGACGGAGGCATCGGCCACCAGGGTGGCCTTGACGGTCACGGTCTGGCAGTCTTCGGGGGTCTTATAGACGTCCTTGCCGATGGTGTACTTGGCATAGAAGGGGCAGTCAGCCAGGAGCTTGTTGATGTGCTCATCGTCGATGGATACCAGGTACACGGTCTTGGCAGTGCCCAGGTCCACCACGGAGGTGGTGGGAGCGCCGGCGCACAGGAAGGCGGCGTCGATCTTGCCATCCTTCAAGCTCTCAGTGGAAGCGCCGAAGGACTGGAAGATAGGCTCGATATCCTTCTCAATGTCCATGCCGTAGGCGTTGAACACGTCGGTGGCGTTGAAGTAGGTGCCGGAGTTCACGTCGCCCACACAGACCTTCTTGCCCTTCAGATCGGAAACGGTCTTGATGTCGGGGTTGGTGGTGACAATCTGCACGGTCTCAGGATAGAGGCCGGCCAGGATCCGAACGTTGGGCACGGCGCCGGTCTTCTCGAAGGAACGGGTGCCGTTGTAAGCGTAGGTCATAACGTCGGACTGGACGGTGGCCAGCTGATAGACGCCGGCTGCCATGTTCTGCAGGTTGTCGCCGGAGCCGCCGGTGGATACCACGTTCACGTTCATGATGTCGGGGTTCTTCTCATTGAGTACGTTGGCCAGCACGCCGCCTACCGCAAAGTAGGTGCCGGACTCGCCGCCGGTGCCCATGGTCAGAGCAGCCTTCTTGACGGCCGCTTCCTTCTTCCCGCAGGCTACCGCGGTGAGGACCAGGATCACAACCAGGATAATCGCCAGAAACTTCTTCATGATAGATCTCCTTTTCCACTCTCTGTATTTTTTCGCCGGGGATGATTCGGCATCTATTATTTTAAGGCAGACCTTAAAAAAATTCAAGATGTTTTCCCCGTTTTTGAGCCCGTTTTCCGAAAATTTGATACGCAGGAGGCCCTGTTTGCAAGGCCTCCTGCGAATATATCATATATGCCGATTTTATGCAGGAATCCCTGCGTTTTTTAGCCCAGAAGTCGGCGGGCCGCCTGCCGCGCTTCGGCCAGGATCCGGTCCCTGTCCAGGGTCAGAAAAGCCCCGTTTTCGTATAAAATACGGCCGTCCGCCATGGTCATGCAAACGTCCGCGGCCTGGGCGGAATAGAGGAGGTTGGACAGCGGGTCGATGCAGGGCGTGAGGTGGGGCCGGTCCATGTCCACAGCCACGATATCCGCCTTCTTGCCCACCTCCAGCGTCCCCGTGTCGGCCCGCCCCTGGAGCTTCGCCCCGTTCACCGTGGCCATCTTCAGCACCTCGTTCTGGGGGAGCAGGGTGGGATCCTGGCCCACGCCCTTGTGGAGGATGGCGCATAGGTGCATCTCCTCGAACATATTGAGGTTGTTGTTGCTGGCGGCCCCGTCGGTGCCCAGGGCCACGTTGAGGCCCTCGGCCACCATGGCGGGCACCTTCGCCACGCCGCTGCCCAGCTTCAGGTTGCTCTCCGGGCAGTGGACCACCGTGACGCCCCGCTCTTTGAGCAGGCCCCGGTCCTCCTTTGTGAGCCATACCCCGTGGGCGGCGTAGGCCCGGCCCCCGAAGGCCCCCAGTTTATCGAACCACTGGGCCGGGGTCAGACCGTACTTCTCTATACAGGCCTGCTGCTCCGACGCCGTCTCCGACAGGTGGATATGCATGCCCGCTCCCCGCTTGTGAGCCTCCTCGGCGGCGGCGCGGACCATTTTCTCCGTGCAGGTGTACTCGGCGTGGACGGCGAAATCCGTCTTGATCCGGCCGTTCCCCGCCCCGTTCCACTCTTCGTACAGGGCCAGCATCTCCCGCATCCGGGCGCAGGTCATGGGCTCCTCGTCGGGGTCGAAGGACTGCATGGGACGGCACAGGTTCGCCTTCATGCCGGAGGCGAGGACGGCCCGGGCGGTGTACCCGGGGGCCATGTACATGTCGGTGAAGGCCGTGGTGCCGGAGGCGATCATCTCGAGGAGGGACAGTTCCATGCCGATCCGCAGGTCCTCGTCGGTGAGCCGGTCCTCCACAGGGAAGATGGTGTCGAAGAGCCATGTCTGCAGGGGCAGATCGCTCCCAAGACCCCGCAGCAGGCTCATGCCCGTGTGGGTGTGGCCGTTGATGAGCCCCGGCAGCAGGAGCTTGCCGGTCATGTCCTTCACCTCGCCGTAGGCGTCCCGGGGCGGCTCTGCGCCGATGTAGTCGATCCGGTCCCCGTCGACGCCCAGATACCCGTTCTTCAGGCAGACGAAGTCGCCCTTTTCCCAGGCCAGCACGTCCGCGCCCTTCAGCAACCGCTTCATACGCTTCTCCTCAGCACAAAAGGGGGCTTTTCAGCCCCCTCGTTGGTTCCTTTACTGCTTCTTCTCCTCGGGCTTCTCGGGGAGCTTGGTGACGCTCTCCTTGGCCTTCAGCTTGGCCTGCTCCTTCTGATACTTCTTCTGGAGCTTCAGGGCCTTTTTGCGCTCCCGCTTCTCCTTCCGCTTGGGACCGCCCTTGACGATGCGGACGATGATGAAGGCGACGATGCCCAGGAAGAGGACCCACACGATGATGATGGGCAGGTCGGACACGAAGTTGATGCCGAACCGGGCGGCGCCCTCCTTCACGTCCTCCCAGTTCTCCCGGAACCGGCGGGCGATCTCCTGACCGGCGGTCTCCTTCTCCACGGTGGTCTCCCGCTGGACCTCCTGGATGGACAGGCTCACGGAGGAGTAGGCGATCTGGTCGTCGTAGGTCCGGAGGGTGGACTCGTAGCTCTCGATCTCATAGAGCACCTGGGAGAGGCGGCTCTGGATGGTGATGATGTCCTCCACGGTCTGGGCCTTCTGCAGGAGCTCCAGCAACGTCTGCTGCTCGGTGCGGAGGGCCTTCACGTGGCTCTCGAGGTCCACGTAGGTCAACGTCACGTCCCGGGTGTACAGGTTCTTATAGGTCACGTTGCCGAGATCCGACACCTGGTCGCAGAAGGCGTCCAGATTCTCCGCGGGGATCCGGGCGGTGATGTCCGCGGACCGCATGCGGTTCTTGTTGTAACTGTTGCCGTTGATGCTGGAGGACTCCACGTACCCGCCCACGCTGAGAATGGACTGGTTCAGGTTCGCCATGAACTCGTCGAACTCCCGGGTCTGGATGGACAGGTTCCCGTTCTTGATGATCTTCCGGCCCTGGGCGGCCCCGGTCAGGTTGGCGCTCTCATCGGTGATCCCGGCGCTGTTGGCGCTGGTGGCCACCTTGCCGGCGGCCTTGGCTTCCGTCATGGCGGGGGCTTCCATCTCGTAGGCCGTATCGTAGGCCGCCTCCGACTTGGCGTAGTAGCCGTACTCCCGGGCGCTGCTGGACTTGCTGCCGCAGCCCGCCAGCATCAGCGCCAGGCACAGGGCCAGCAGGATGGCAAATATCGCTTTATTGCGTTTCATATTCGTTTTCCTCCCTTTTGCTTTTCATCTTCAACACCGGGCACGGGGCCCGGAGGTTGCAGCGGACTTTAGATTTTTCCCGCCAGCACCGGCCGCACGGCCACCACGTCGTCGTCGAGGAGCACCGTCACCGCCATGGTCCCCTTAGAGAATCGGTCCTCCAGCCGGAGCTGCTCCGTGTTCAGCGGCGTCTCGGGGCTCCGCCGCTGGACGATGACGATATCGTAGGGCTCCTTCACGGGCCGGGCCCAAACGAGACGGGTGCCGTTACTGCCCCGCTTGTTGAAATCGAAGGTCTTCAATCCCTTGCCGCCCCGGCCCTGGGGCTCGTATTCAAAGAGGAAGGAGCGCTTACTGAACCCCCGGTCCGTGATGAGGGCCAGCTCCCCTTCGTCGTCGGTCTGCCCGGCGTAGATGACCCTGTCCCCGTCCTCCAGCTTGATGCCCCGGACGCCCGAGGACACCCGGCCCATGGAGGGGACCTCCTCTGCGGCGAAGCGGATGGACATGCCCTTCTCCGTCACCAGCAGCAGGGACTGGCCGTTGGCCTTTTCCACAGAGAGGAGCTTGTCCTTCTCCTTCAGGTTCAGGGCGGCGGTGCGCTTTGCCCGGACGGCATACTCGGCGCAGGGGGTCCGCTTCACGGCGCCGCTGGCAGTGTAGAAGAGGTAATCGCCCTCTGCGTCCTCCGGGAACACGGCCGCGATCTGCTCGTTCTTCTCGAAGGCCAGCAGGGAGGTGAGACTCACCGCCCGGGCCGTGGGCCGGGTCTCGGGGATGTCGCTGACGCTGAGCGTCAGCATGTCCCCCCGGTCCGTGAACAGGCGGAGCTTCTCGTCCCCCATGACCTTCACCACCCGCCAGGGCCTGTCGGCGCTGATCTCGCCCAGGGTGAAGAGCCGGGAGGGCCACTTGCGGACCTTGAGATCCGCGCAGAAGGCCACGGCCATCTCCTCGGTGACGGTCCCGTTCTCCTCCGGGAGCTCGATCCGGGCCTCGCCCTTCACGATCTGGGTCCGGCGGGGGAGGGGGAACAGCTTTTTGATGTCCAGCAGTTCCTTCTTGATGAGGGCCATGAGCTTCTTTTCGGAAGCCAGAATGCCTTCGAGCTCGGCGATGCGCCGCTGAACGTCGTGATACTCCTTTTCGATGGCCACCAATTCGAGATTGGTGAGCCGCTGGAGCCGCAGATCCAAGATGGCCTGGGCCTGGATCTCAGAGAGGCTGTATTTGGCCATCAGCTTCTCCTTGGCCTCCTTGGGGGACTTGCTGCCGCGAATGAGCCTGATGACCGCGTCCACGTGGTCCACCGCCACCATGAGGCCTTCCAGGATGTGCTCCCGGCGGCGGGCGGTCTCCAATTCGCACTTCGTCCGGCGGGTGATGACGTTCTTCTGGTGGCTGATGAAGTACCGGAGGATGCTCCTGAGGTCCAGCTGCTGGGGCTTGCCCTCCGCGATGGCGGTCATGTTCACGCCGAAGGTGCATTGGAGATCCGAATACTTGAACAGGGCCTGCAGTATCTTCTCCGGGTCCGCGTCCTTTTTCACCTCCACCACCGCCCGCATGCCTTGGCGGTCGCTCTCGTCCCGGATGTCGGCCACGCCCGCGAACATGGCCTTTTTCTCCTGGGTCACGGTGAGGATCTTCTGCAGGGCCGCCGCCTTGTTGATGCCGTAGGGGATCTCGGTGATGACGATGAGGGTCTTGCCGTTCTTCAGCTGCTCGAAGTGGGTCTTCGCCCGCATGGTCAGCTTTCCCCGGCCCGTCTCGTAGGCCGCGGCGATCTCCGCTGAGTCGATGAGGTAGCCCCCCGTGGGGAAGTCCGGGGCGGGCATGATCTCCATGAGCTTCTTCAGGCTGATCTTGGGGTCGTCGATCATGGCCACCGCCGCGTCGATGGCCTCTCCGGGGTTGTGGGGCGGGATGTTGGTGGCGAGGCCCACCGCGATGCCGGAAGCGCCGTTGATGAGGAGATTCGGGAACCGGCCCGGCAGCAGATCCGGCTCCTTCAGTGTGTCGTCGAAGTTCAGGGACCAGTCCACCGTGTCGAGGTCGATGTCCCGCAATAGCTGCATGGCCGCGTCGGTCATCCGGGCCTCGGTGTACCGCATGGCGGCGGCGGAGTCCCCGTCGATGGAGCCGAAGTTGCCGTGGCCGTCCACGAGCGGCAAACTCATGGCGAAGGGCTGGGCCATGTGGACCATGGCCTCGTACACGGAGCTGTCCCCGTGGGGATGGTATTTGCCCAGGCAGTCGCCCACGATGCGGGCGCTCTTGCGGTGGGGCTTGTCCGGGGACAGGCCCAGCTCCAGCATGGTGTAGAGGATGCGCCGCTGGACGGGCTTCAAGCCGTCCTCCACCCGGGGCAGGGCCCGCTCCAAGATGACGTGCTCCGCGTAGGGGATCATGGAGTCGTGCATGACCTCGTCCATGCTGCGGTAGAGGATGATCTCCTCCTTCTTCGGTTCTTCAGGTTTCTTGCTCATTGCCGTTCTCTCAGCTTCTCAAAAGCGGTCTTGTCCTTGTTGAAGTCGGCGTAGGAGAAGATGTACTCCTTCCGGGACTGGACCTTGTCCCCCATGAGCACCGTCACCAGATGCTCCACGTCCGCCGCGTCCTCGATGTGGACCCGGGTCAGCCGTCGGTTGGCCGGGTCCATGGTGGTCTCCCACAGCTGCTCCGGGTTCATTTCGCCAAGGCCCTTGTACCGCTGCAGGGTGTAGTTCTTGCCCACGGATTTCAGCGCCTGCTTCAACGCCGCATCGTCGTAACAGTAGATGGGCTTCGCGTCTTTCTTCTGGACCCGGTAGAGGGGGGCCATGCCGATGTACACGTGGCCCTCGGTGATGAGCTCCCGCATGTACCGGTAGAAAAAGGTCAGCAGGATGGCCCGGATGTGGGCGCCGTCCTGGTCCGCGTCCGCCAGGATGATGACCTTGTCGTATTTCAGGTTCTTGATGTCGAAGTCCTCGCCGATGCCGGTGCCGAGAGCCGTGATGATGGAGCGGAACTCCTCGTTCTGCAGCACCTGCTCGAGCCGCTTCTTTTCCACGTTCAACGGCTTGCCCCTAAGGGGCAGNNGCCCCGAAGGGGCAGGATGGCCTGGAACCGCCGATCCCGGCCCTGCTTCGCCGACCCGCCGGCGGAGTCGCCCTCCACGATGAACAGCTCGTTGATGGCGTAATTCCGGCCGGTGCAGCTACTGAGCTTTCCGACCAGGGGCGCGTTCTCCAGCTTGTTCTTCTCCCGGGCGTTCTCCTTGGCCTTCCGGGCCGCCTGCCGGGCTTTGCTCGCCTTGATGGCCTTGTCGGCGATGATGCTGCCCGTGGCCGCGTTCTTGATGTCCTCCAGGTACTTGCTGAGCTCCTGGGTCACCACCGCCTCCACGGCGGGCCGGGCCTCGGTGTTGCCC
>LXOW01446665.1_pt1 | contig 76611 bp, 62 predicted proteins | sample 1368591 | NCBI WGS metagenome assembly LXOW01 (sample SAMN04884650, study PRJNA319009) | bovine gut metagenome | isolation source: Cow rumen | host: Bos taurus | place: Italy: Legnaro (PD) | collected 2014-07-09
ACACTGAGGAAAATGTCTTGCCTAAATTTCTGCTTGACAAAGGTCGTTTCATAACAGTTACAAATTTAATTTATCGTTTAATTCATCAATCCAACTGCAATCGTCTGACTCCAGGTTTTCAAGCAATTCAAAAAAATTGGTTGAACCGCAAATCTCATCATCTGTTGGCATTTGCATAACTCTGCCCTTCATTTCTGCATAATTATCAGATGTAATTGTTTCCATAACTTTCTCAATTTGATCTCCTCTTCCTTTATATTTTTCAACTCCAGTATAACTCTTAATTAGCGGAGCATTCACAGGTTTGGCAGGTGACGTAATATTCTGATCAGTCCAGTGTTTTGAGACTATTTGCATTGTACATGGATTGGCAAAAATAACGACGTATTTAGCAACGTCTAAACCATGGATGTCATTAATTTTCCTCTTAATATCCTTATATTGCTCATGCGGTTTTTTTTCAGTATCACAAAATACAAAAACAGCGTCATATACATCATTCTGATAACCGTCCTGATAACGTGCGGCTATATTTCCGTTTCCTTCAGCATTTTTCAGTTCGACTTTATAAATGGAATTCCACACATGCAGATCAAACGTTTGAGATATTCATATTCTTCATTGCCTTCACACACTATACATATTTTTCTGGCTGCGCGATTAAAAGGAATGTTATTTGTCATCTCGGAATTCCTTTTTGGTATTAACCTTAAAGCTTAAGAGCGATTTAATTAGTTCAGGTTCAGGAAGAGCTGCAAAAAAGCCTTTACGATATTTTTCAATAATATCGGATGTATCCCTTACTCCATCAGTGGCAGTAAAATCAGCCAGCGAATACACATAAACTTTTTCTTCATCCTTGCTAACAAACCATATTTGTTCTTTCCTGAATAAGCGTTTACAGTCCATTAAATTTATATCATGAACCGTAAAAATCATCTGAGCATCAGTATTTAATTCATTATTAAACATGGCAACTATTGCTCTGGTCAGTCTAAAGTGTATACTACTGTCCAATTCATCAACCACAAGAATTCTGCCCTGCTCGAGTGCTTCAATGACATAGCTCGCCATGGCGGCTATTTTTTTTGTTCCCGTGGAGTCAAAAATGATGCTCGGAACCTTCTTTCCTTTGTATGTTGAAACAAGTCTGATTTGATCCATCAATTTTTCGGGCAAATCCAAAACTTGTTCATTTGGCTTAAGCGGGACATTGATTTTAACTTCTTCCTGATCTACATATTCAAAATTATCCAGATAAAGATCAGCATTCTTAATAAAATCAACTATTTTCTTCTGAAGACTATTTGGATTTTTCATCAGTGTTATGGTGTGTTCTATGGGAATGTTATTCATGTCGATAACATCGATTTTGTTGGCAAAACCTGTAAGAATTTCTTTCATTTTATCAATCGTCGGAGAGTTTCCAGTATCTATCAGATGAAAGAGAACATTGCTTTTTGTCACCAACTTTATCATATCAGTGGTCAGTTCATTATTTCTGAAGGAAAAATTCTTATCACTAGTATCCAAAACAAGCCATCTTTCTTCTTTTTCATTACCATACTGATCTTTTATTATTTCGGCGAAAGACTCATACAAATATTCTTTTTTTTTCGTGTCATATTTAAAATCGTAGGCAAATTTTTTCCCTTCATAAAGAAACGTAACGCCCATTTCACATATGACATTATGGTTAAAAATATTAGGAATCAAAGGATTTCCTTTATTCAGGAGAATATGTTTAAGAGCCATTATACATGTAACGAGACTAGTTTTTCCGACATTATTAGGCCCATAGATACCAATGGTTTTCAAAACAGAAAAATTTTTTTCCTGATGAACATTGCATGAAAGCTTTTTGTTCCGCATATCGGCTTTCATTGATAAGCATATTGGCTCATTAAACGAATAGCAGTTGTTGGCTCTAATTTCGATTATCATATTTCCCCCTAATATCAGTATATATAGAATATAATATACCAGTTTAATTATTTATGCATTTTTTTTACATAAAAAATAGGTTTTGTTTTATACGGATTAACTATTTTCAAAGGCTCCAATAATGATAAGTTAAGTAAATGTTCTGAAATAACCTTTTAGTCAAATATCGTTATGTTTGAAATATCTGCCATATTACAAAAAACCAAATGTGACAATGAACGCATTTTTACATATAAAACTTTTTATATATAAAAATGTCTGTAAAAGCCGATATTTTGCGTATAGTAAGAAGGTGTTTTGCAGATAACATTAAAGGTGAAAAGAAGTCTGTTTACTCCAGAAAAGCTGTTAAGGTCATCAATGATATCTCAACATCCGAACGTTATGTCTGTATTTGATATGAAAAAATGGTTCTTCATTTTCAGAAACAGATTCTTATTTCATTTTCCGGCCTATTCTGAAAACCGGTTGTTTCTTTCTGTAAAAAAAGGCGCGTCATCCTGACATGACGCACCTTTTTACTGACTGCTAAAACTGCCTTTTAATGGATTTCGCAGTTCATATAGGAACTGCCCTGCTGATTTCTTAACTCGATTTCAACCCCGCCGGAATCCACGAATTTTAGCTGGGTGCTGTAGTCACAGTCATAGCAGATACTGCTGATGTCACGAAGATATTCCCCTTTGTGCTGAGGGAAACCGTAAACACTGTAATCCTCACCCTTTATACTGAAATGTCCGACCGGAAGCTGAGTGGAATACATTTTTAGAATAACCAGCTGATGTCTGCCCTCACTGTCTGCATTTTCATTCTCAGCGGCTTTTCGGCCAGGAACACAGTCAAGGAGCATCTCCTGATGCTCTTCAGTTCCCTGATCTATACGCTCCTCGGCAATCATGAGCTCAAAATAGTTTTCCGCACAGCTGGAACTGAATCTGTTTTTCACGCAGGTATTCAGACGGCCGCGGTGAAGAGCACAGCCGAAAACGCATCCGTGTTCGTCATACTGAAGTCCCAGATACTTAAGATACTCCTCTTCAAGATACATAAGCTTCGGATTATGACAGATGATGCTTTCCGGATCGCTTTCCTTGTACCTGTCACATACATCACGACTGAGATTCATCAGACGGATGATTTCACTTTTCTGAAATTCCCTGCTTCTCGGATTATTCTGCAGATCCGGTATTTTTTTCACCAGAATCTTCTCTTCCTTTTTGAAGTTATTTGGAATAAGGCCTCCGCGGCTGAAATTAGCCAGGGACTCTCTGGCAGGCTTTTTGTTTTCTGCGGCAGTGTCCCGGGCTTCTTCACGGGCCTGTACAGGATTCATCAGAACAAATCCTGCCAGCGAAACCGCCAGTGCCTTTATCAGAAAGGATACAGCTCCGCTGAACTCACCCGCCTTCCTTTCAGACAGGCTGATGTTTCTGTAGTCATGCATTTATGTTTTCCTCATTATCTGCAGTCACTGATTTCTCGGAATAAAATGAGACTGCAGCTTTTTTTATGTTATGTGTTTCTGCTTTATATTATTTTTGCTGTGTGCATTTTCTGATATTCCGGCAAGATTTGCAATATAAGAAAATCATGATGTTTTTTCCGTTCATAATTCCATATTTTCAGAACAGGCTGCAAACTGCCTGAAGACAGGCTGTTCTTCAGGTATTTCCGGCGACGGATGAAAAATACTGCCGCTCGCATGTCAAATTTATTGCTGTTTTTCACAACCTTGACATCATTTTGGAATCTTATTTTCATATTTATAAATCAGTCATCTTTCGTGCATTCCACAATGTGATAAAATTTCGTTCAGAATAAAAACAGTTTTTTCACTTTTGAAAGATGAACCATGACTATAAACTTTTCAGACCTGCGACATAAAATTGCGGTTGTGTTTTCCTGCAGTCTTTTTTACTTCGCCGTCTCCATTCCGTTCATTGATTATCTCCGGCTGTCTCCAACCACGGAAGTACGTCCATACTGCGTACTGCCCTTTATTTTGTCTCTGGTATACGGATTTCCCGGTGTTCTCGGTACAGCCCTTGGCAATATCTTTTCGGATATTTACTATGGCGGCATGGACATCAGGATCATGACCATGGGAGCCTGTTTTCAGATAATCTACGGCTACGGCGGTGCACTCATGTGGAAATATCTGCGCCGCAGAAGCAACAACATTTTCCGTCTGGACAAGATTCATAAAATTACTCAGTATCTTCTGCTCGTTGTTCTGCTCAGTCTTATTGTAACCCTTATGGTATGGCTGACCCTGCATTTCTACTACGGTCTGAATGTTTTCGGGGTTGGATTCAATAACACCCTGATGAACCACATGATCTTCTTCGTGGTTCTGGGAATTCCGTTTTTCGTGGGATATTCCTACCACCTGCAGAAAAAAAAGCTCAGTCTGCAGCCGACGGACATGAGCAATGCCTATCTGTTTTCCCTTAATGAAAAATTCATCCTTTTTTTCGTGATGATATCCGAGATTGTATCCACTGTTATTGCGATTTTCGCCTATCTGTTCTTCAGAGCATACCAGATCTACGACTCGGTAACACTGTGGGCTCATATCTACGTCATAGGCGGAGCCACGCTGTACATATGTCTTTGTCCATCCCTGCTTATACTCCGTTCCATTGAACGTCATATCTCCCGTCCCATTGAAATTCTATCCTCCATCGGCAAGAATTTCGGTGAGCATGAAGACATCAAATCCGAAATCGAACATATACAGTCAACCGTAAGTCAGTTCACTTCCTATAAATCGGAAATCGGCGAACTTGCACTGTCCTTCCGGACTTTCTCACAGAAACTCAAGGAATTCTTTCTTAAACTTACCAGCATATCAAAAGAAAGAACCAGAGTGGCCACTCAGCTGCGAATTGCCGCCGACATACAGAAAGGAGCCCTTCCCGAGCCGATTCAGCTGACGGAAATAGATCTGTATGCCTCAATGGATCCCGCTCTCGAAGTCGGAGGAGACTTCTATGATTATTTCAGAGTGGGAGAACATCATCTGGGATTCGTTATAGCTGACGTATCAGACAAGGGAATTCCGGCCTCCCTGTTCATGATGATATCCAAGACCATTATTCAGAAGAACATGATGGACGGCATGTCTCCGGGGCCGGCTCTCACGAAATCAAACGCCGAACTCTGCCGCAACAACAGAGCCGAAATGTTTGTAACCGTATTCTGCGGACTGCTGGATCTTGAAAACGGAGAACTGAAATATGCCAGTGCCGGACACGATCATCCGTTCATTTCCCAGAACGGAGAAGCCTTCAGAATAATGAACAACAAAACCGGTTTTGTTCTCGGGGCACTAGAAGATATCATATATGCTGAAAATGTTATAAAGCTCTCTAAAGGCGATATCTTTTTCATGTATACTGACGGAGTACCTGAATCCTCCAACGAGGATAAGGAACAGTTCGGATTTGAAAGGACTCTTGATGTTCTCTCTGCAAATCGGGACAGAGCAATGGAGGATATGTGCTGCGCACTTAAAGAATCCATCAGTCAGTTCAAGGGCTTTGCCAAGCAGTTTGACGATCTTACTGTTCTGGCAATTCGTATGAACTGACGGTATTTTGGCGAAAGAAGTACAAAATGATAATAGAAAAAAGGTTTAAGACGGAAGAAATTACCTCAGAAAGTATTCTGGATTTCATCAGCACTTCAGTTGAAGACTTCGGTATTTCAGAAACTACCATAGTTAGACTCAGTGTCTGCACTGATGAGATTGTATCCAACATTCTGAACCACAGTCATGCGAAATACATCGACGTCACAGTTGAGGTAGAACATAACGTTCCTACTATATCCGTTTCATTTACTGATGACGGAGAACCTTTCAACCCTCTGATTGAAGCAGAAGAACCGGATTTCAGCCAGCCTCTTGATGAACGAAAGGAAGGAGGCATGGGCGTGTATATGGTAAAAAAGATGGCAAGGAACGTAACTTACAGTCGTAATGACCGACAGAACATCTTCACCATCTGCATCTGACCTTTATCATGTATTACATAGACTTATATTATAACTTACGGAACAGTTAGAATGAATTTAACAGGAAGAATTGAAAGCACCAATGCTGCGGAATGGTATGACAAAATCAGGGCGGAAATCCCTGAATCCGGGGACATGGAACTTGACTGCAGTGATCTCGTTTATATTTCATCTGCAGGAATCCGCATCATCATTAACATCTACAAGATCGTCAGAAAGAACGGATATACGCTGATCCTCAGAAATATTCGTCCTCCGGTAATGGAAGTTCTGGAGCTTACTGGCGTATCAGACTTCATAACGATAATGTAATCTCTTCGGTTTTCCGGATAACTGAATAAACGCGTGTTCAGGATTACGTATGCCACATGCCTCCTCCTGTCTTTCAGGATTCGGAGAAAGAATTCCTGACACGTATGTGTCTTCATGCACTTACGGTCACGTAATATGCGGCATTAACCTGAACCTGATTTTCAGCAATATTGAATGTCGTCTGATATTTTGCACGGCTTAATCTTGAAATTGTCAGGATTTTAATATTCCGGACAGACGGCAGAAAGTACCGCCCAAATTCCGGTTCCCATCAAACAAACATCAGGACTAACAGCAAATCATGTCTGACATAGATTATTCCGACAGCAGAATACTGCACGGTCTTAAAGAAGAACACCTGACAGAACTGACTTCCGGAAACGGAAGATTCCGTCTCACTCCTCTTACCGCCGAAGCCTTTACCAGAATGAGAAATGATGCTCTGAAAGACGGCATCAATCTCTGCATAGCCTCCTCCTTCAGAAACTTCGAACGTCAGAAACTGATTTTTGAGGAAAAAATCGCCGGAATCAGAAAGGTTCTTGATCGCAACGAGCGCCCTGTAGACATATCCGCCATGAGCAGAAACGAGCTTATCAGAACCATTATGTTTTTCAGCGCCGTACCCGGACTTTCAAGACATCACTGGGGGACGGATCTTGACGTGTACACTCCGGATACCCTGGCACGGGGAGAGGAGCTTGATCTGACAAACAGATGCTACAGCTGCGGCTGTCAGCAGTGTGTCGGAGACTGGCTGGGAGAAAACATGCACAGATACGGATTCTTCAGACCTTACAGCCATGACAACGATCTGTTTTCTTACGAACTGTGGCATATAAGCTACGGACCGGAATCCGATCTGTTTACCGGGAACCTTGATTATTACGAATGCATCAGTTTCCTGAGAGAAGAGGCAGGACTTTCCGCCCCAGAAACAGTCATCGACATTATTGCCGATGATTTCAATGAAAGATTCAAACTGCTTTCTCCTGAATGTCAGGCCTGAGGCCCGATACTCATGTGCTGTCATCAGACGTAAAACAATCAGTCGTTCCGAACCGTTTTACGTCTGTATGCAGAATCTCAGACTCGGGAATATTCACCACTGCAGCTTCTTCACTTCCAGATTATCTCAAATAATACGGAAGAGCAGTCGTAATCATCCGCAATTAACATAATTGTTTCAGTAACACAGATAATTATTGTCAGAAGCAGCAGCTTTATTGTTTAATGCAGTAAAGGAACTTTTTCCGAGGAGAAAGCTTATGGATAATCGCCCTGAAAAATTTTTGAAATGTTCTAAATGCGGATCCGGAAATATCGAAATCACCCGCAGTATTCCACCTGAAAACGAAGGTTTCTTTCAGAAGCTCCTGAGAAAAACCAGGGACAGAGCCATGCCTTCCACACCTCTTTCCGGTAAATTTTACGTTATATGCAGAGATTGCGGTAACGTAACCATGATACTGAAATAGACAGTTCACATACAGCCGCCGTGCAGCCGGCAGGATATTGAAACATTTTTCATGAGAAAGTTATGCTCATTCACGGTAATGTTTCATAAAATTCAACAACAATTGTTGTGAGCACTCCTGTTTAAACAGTTCCTGACCGCAGCAGAACACCAGACTGTTCAATATTTAATCAAACAAACCATTGCACACCCAGTGGTTATTCCTACTGTTTTAATGTGATAAAACCGCATTCTCCGCCATCTGATTACTGCTTTCTGATTAATTTAACTACATATCTCTAATTATAGTGGCACTAAAAGTTACTAATATATCGTCTCTATTAAATTATAAGTTTTTTATATACACATCCCTGTTAAATGCGAATCTCTTTAAAGATAACGTTTTCACAAATATCTTAATCAGCTAAAAACTTATAATTTTTTAGTATGTGTATAGTTTTTATATTTTGTATTTGTAAATTTGGACACACTATATATAGTGGTATTCTTTTATTTTTTAAAAAAATTAACACCATATGTAGGAGGCGTGTTTTTTACACTGTTACTTTTTAACCAAAAATAACGTAAACATCGATTCTGCAAGACCTACAAGAAAAACATTGATCTGAATCAATTTTTATGCAATTAAAAATATAAAAAATTTTTTTGTTGTGTGACTCTCAAAAACTTGCTAAATTGCACAACGAAAAAGTTGCATACCTTTGAAGCTTGCTATAATCAAAGTATGCAGAGTGATGAAAGATTTTTCTGCGTCTTTTTTCAGGACGGAAAATAATCATGAGTCACTGGCAGCGTGCAGCAGAAATTTTGATTACGGGAACGACGTTAAATATATAAATTAAATATTATAAAAACGCATCCTTCGGGAATATCTGATTAAAAGAAATCAATATAACAACTTACACGCGCAACAGTCCGGCATAACAATACCGGTAGCCAAGCAAGCATAAAAAAAAAATAAAAATTGAGAGTAAAAAAATAACATCCGCCGCAGTGCTCAAAAAAATAAAGTCTTTATTTTTACTGGAGGTCGGATTTACTAGAGAGAGATATGAAAGTGGAAGCTAAAATTACTGTAATTAAGCGCGATGGTAATCGTGTACCATACGATGGAATTCGTATTGTTAATGCAGTCTCCAAGGCTGCAGAAGCCTGCGGTGTTCGTGATCTGAACTTCGCCGCTAATATCGAATCCAAGGTTTTCGGACTTATCAAGGATAAGAGTGAAATCGAAATCAGCGAAATTCAGAAGTTAGTTGAAGATCAGCTGATGGCTTCCAAGTTCAAGCAGATCGCCCGTGCGTACATCGAGTACCGTCACGACAGAGACCGTATGCGTGAAAAGCAGAGTGACCTCATTCACGACATCGAAAGTCTTATCGAACAGAACAACCCTGAAATTCTTAATGAAAACGCCAACAAGGACAGCCGTGTAATTCCTACACAGCGTGACCTTCTGGCAGGTATCGTGGCCAAGCACTACGCCAAGCAGCACATGCTCCCGAGCGACGTGGTTATAGCTCATGAAAAAGGTGAAATCCATTTCCATGACCTTGACTACTCCCCTCTGTTCCCAATGTTCAACTGCATGCTCATTGATATCAAGGGCATGCTTACCCACGGCTTCAAGATGGGCAACGCTGAAATCGAAACTCCGCGTTCAATCTGCACCGCAACTGCAGTTACAGCCCAGATTATCGCCCAGGTAGCCAGCCATATCTATGGCGGTACCACCATTAACCGTATCGACGAAGTTCTGGCTCCGTACGTAACCAGCAGCTACAACAAGCATCTCGCAGTTGCCAGAGAATGGAACATTCCTGATGTTGAAAGCTATGCCCGTGCCAGAACCGAAAAGGAATGCTATGACGCCTTCCAGTCTCTGGAATACGAAGTAAACACCCTGCACACCGCCAACGGTCAGACTCCGTTCGTAACCCTTGGCTTCGGTCTCGGTACCTCATGGGAATCAAGACTTATTCAGCAGTCAATTCTCAAGAACAGAATTGCGGGTCTCGGCAAGAACCACAAGACTGCCGTATTCCCTAAGCTTGTATTCACCATCAAGCGCGGACTCAATCTTGAAAAGGATGATCCTAACTATGATATCAAGCAGCTGGCTCTTGAATGTACTTCAAAGCGTATGTATCCTGATATCCTCAACTACGAACAGGTTCTCCGCGTTACAGGTTCATTCAAGGCTCCTATGGGCTGCCGCAGCTTCCTCAGTCCGTACATCAACAAGGAATCTCACGAAGAAGAACATGACGGTCGCAACAATCTCGGTGTGGTAAGTCTCAACCTTCCCCGTATCGCCATCGAAGCTCACGGTGACGAAGCCGAATTCTACAGAATTCTGGACAAGAGACTTGAACTCTGCTTCAAGGCCCTCATGGAAAGAATTCACCGTCTGGACAATGTTCAGGCAAAGGTTGCCCCAATCCTCTACATGGAAGGCGCATGCGGTGTAAGACTCAAGGCTGACGACAAGGTATCCGAAATCTTCAAGAACGGACGTGCCACCGTATCTCTCGGCTACATCGGCATTCATGAAACCATCAATGCCCTGTACGGCAACAAGAAGCACATCTTTGATGACGAGGAATTACGCAGGAAGGGGGTTCAGATTGTTAAGGCTCTTCACGATGCCACCGTACGCTGGAAGCAGCAGACCGGTTACGGCTTCAGCCTTTACAGCACTCCGTCAGAAAACCTGTGCAACCGTTTCTGCAAGCTTGATACCAAGGAATTCGGTATTATCCCTGGCGTAACAGACAAGGGCTACTATACCAACAGCTTCCATCTTGATGTGGAAAAGAAGGTTGATCCTTATTCAAAGATCGACTTCGAACAGCCATATCCTGAACTGGCATCCGGCGGTTTCATCTGCTATGGCGAATTCCCTAACCTGCAGAGAAATCCTGAAGCTATTGAAGACGTGTGGAACTACTCATATGACAAGGTTCCTTACTATGGTACCAACACCCCTATTGATGAATGCTACGAATGCGGCTACAAGGGTGAATTCGAATGTACCAGCAAGGGCTTCGTATGTCCTAAGTGCGGCAACTGCAACCCTAACAAGGCATCAGTAATCCGTCGTGTATGCGGTTATCTCGGTGCTCCTGATACCAGACCGTTCAATGCCGGTAAGCAGGAAGAAGTACGTCGCCGCGTAAAGCATCTTTAACGATGACATTCCGTAAAAAACACTGATAAAAAAGGAGAGCGGCAGCTCTCCTTTTTTTTTGTGTCTCTATAACATGTGCGGCAGATTTTTGTCTTGATTACCACCGGCGGCATAGTCGGATAATATCCCGGCCGGGAGCAGACATCACTTATTGTTTCAGCCGTGTTTTTTGCGACTGTCGAGAACCTCAATTTTTATGGCTTCAGGACTGGAACACTTTCCGCGCAGATATTCCTGTTCCTCCTTCACCTCTTCTTCAGTGAACACCCTCTTGCACCAGCATTTCTGTTCGCCGTTCCACAGGTAACCGTTGAATTTCAGTTCCTCCTTCACCTCGAATCTCGCGGTAAAGGCCCACACCATGTACTCGACATGAGAGGATGCGGCAATCAGTTCCGCAATGGAACCTTTTATGTAGCTGAAAAGCCACAGATTGGAAAACACGGCTTCTCGAATACTGTTGTACCTGAAGAAAAATCCCAGACGCTCGCAGTTCATCTGCAGAGTTGCCCCTGAAATGAGTCTGTCATTCAGATTCTCCCACCTGATGTCATGAACCGAATCGACCCATCGATATCCGGAAAACGAAGAAAATCTTCTTTCAAAAAACTCTCTGGCCGTCCTGCCTCTGGTGGAAACAATTATCGGATCGTCACGCAGCATCGAATCAACCGTTCTGTAATCAAATGACATGCCGTTGATGCTTTCAACTGTAATACCGGTGGTTCTGGTGATATAGGCGGGGATCGGATATCTCGGAGCTTCAAAGCCGCGATACATTCTGTCCACGCTGACTATTTCACCGGTACTCAGGAGACATGAGCACTTGACCATTACCAGCTCCAGAATCACGTCCTGACGTCTGCCGCCCGTGGTTACCATTTCCAGAAAAACAAGGGACTGCACCGGTTCCGGAGTTTCCCTGAAAATCACGGGAAGAACCTGTTCGTCCGCAAATCTTGCGTAGGGAACCCTGCTCTGAATCCTGTAATCTTCGGGATGAGCAATAATTTCCGGGATAAGTTCTAAAGGAAATCGATTGTAGTTATAGGCCATATCCATTCCTCCGTAACGTACCGGTCTTACTCTGACTTTACTTGTATCGGGTAAATGCAGTGTAAGCCATACTGTAGAATCCCTGATTCTGAGGTGTAATCATCGGATGATACAGTCCGGTAAGGAACTGAATCTCCTTCTGATATTCATCAGGGCTGCGAACTATCTTGTACCAGTATTTGTCCGCGGCACGCCACCACTGTGACTGATACCTGCTTCTGGTACTGTCATACCAGCTGTACCCGTTGTTTTTAAGCTGGTTTTTAACGTCATACGGAGCCTGAAGAGCCCTGATGACATATGTTGTGTTGTCAATACTTGCCAGAAGAGCAGTAAGAGCTCCCTGAATATTGTTAAGAAGCCACAGAAGAGCCAGACAGTCGGTTGACGCCCTGTGGGCATCATAAAAGAACCCCGTGGCTGAAGCGATGGCTTCCTGCTTTAATGATGAGATGCGGTCATCGAGCGTACTCCATCTGATTTCACTCAGTGAACAGCCCCACGGAAGACTGCACAGTCTGGAAAGATGAGCGAATCTCTTTTCAAACATAGGACGATCAAAGGAGGCATTGTGGGCCACAATCAGCGGATTGTCAGCCAGGAGTGCACACACCTCCCCTTCATTAATCTTTTTGCCGGCCACGTCTTCATTGCTGATGCCGGTAATCTTCTGAACATCAGGAGAAATCGGTTCGTAAGGATCCTCAAGTTCATCATAAATGGACTCAATGGAGGTAACCAGTCCGAGACTCGGGGAATATTTCACCTTCACCATGGCAAGCTCAATAATCTTGGCCTTGGCGATATCAAGTCCCGTGGTTTCGGTATCAAGAATCACCATGGATTTTTCATCACCCACCGGATCGTGAAGCTTTATTGATCTGGTGCCGATACCGAATTTGGTATATGGAATTCGGGTCAGAAGCTTGAAATTGTCCGGATTTTTGGCAATGGCAGGCAGCAACTCCAGAGGAAAATGTTCCGTATTTCCGCACTGAGCCTCGGCTAAACTTATTAATTCTTCCGCATCCCTGAGCAGCTGTTCCGTATTCTCTGACAGCTGTTCATTTACCGCCTTATCATTTAAATCTGTAGTCATATCCATATTCCAACCTTAATTCCGAAACGTCGGAAACATCCTCCGTCAGATGCATCGGAAAGTCCCGCGTTTCGCCTATTTACTGTTTATAAAACGATTTAACAGTCCGATTATAGCACATAAATCATATGAATGTTTTTTATACCTTCTATTTATATTCAGAAAAACATTGTATTATTCGCGGAATATCACAGTTTCATCGGCTTAAACACATTTTTCCGGTACCTGACGGTTCATAAATCCGGAACATTTCTTAAACAGAAAGAAGGTTTTATCATCTCTCATGTCACATTAATAGCAACTTTTATTTAAATATTGTTTGTTTTTATATATCATATACTGAAAATACGTAATGGCAAACGGTTAATTCAGTATCGGGATTCCCGGCATTTCATGAAAATAACTTTCAGTTAATGCTTAAGGAACGTCTTAAAGTGAAAAAGCCGTTATGATGGATTTCCGGGAATGCACCGGCAGCCAAAATAAATATTTATAATCATTTATATAGAATTCTGTACGTTCAGGCTCCCTTTATATCCGGCATATAAATATTTATTTTTTATAAACACACTTAAAAATTATTGACATGCTGTCGTTACAAAAATAAAATACACGAAGTTTTTCAAATAATGATATACGGATCACAAAAACCAACACAAAATAATAACAATAGTCCGTCTCATTCAAAACTGGTTTTAAAGGATAATTCATGGTCAAAATATCGGTTATAGTTCCTTGTCACAATGACGGACAGTACCTGCCCAGATGCCTGGACAGTCTCACTGGACAGACTCTTCAGGATATTGAAATACTGGTTGTGGAAAACCGTTCATCAGACAATTCACAGGCTGTCATTGAGGAATACGCTCAGAAGGATTCCCGTATAAAAGCCCTTTCCATAAGTACTGAAAGTCTGTCTCTTGCCAGAAACAAAGGTCTGGACAAAGCTTCCGGAACATATGTCATGTTCTGTGATCCGGACGGATGGTTTGAGCCGGACATGTGCAGAATCATGTACTACGCCATCGAAAACAGTGAAACCGATATTGCCGACTGCGGCATTTCATGTGAATTCAGTGCCGATATGACTGAACAGGACAGAGCCCGCAGATATTCAGAAGATTTTTCCGGTCCCCGCCGTTCAGGAATTCACAGTCTCACCAGAAAACACCTTTTAAGCACCAATCCTACTGTATGCAGCAAAATCTGGCGCCGGGATCTGATAGAACGCACGGCCCTGCGTTTCTCACCGCTCAGAGCGCATGAGGACTACGATTTCTGGTACCGCTATGCATTCAGGTCCCGGACCATCTGCTATATCAGAAATCAGCTGTATCATTATTTCATCAGCCAGGCTTCCATAAATGACAGTCTGGCATCGGAAGACAATCCGAACCGCAAATCAAGACTGGACGTGGCCATGAGTTTTCTGGATTTCGTGACGGTTCAGCAGCCAAAAATTACCGACCGGACAAGAAAGACCGTGGTGGCAGTTTTTGAGGAAATGGCTGAACAGATGTCGTGTCTGCTGAAGGGAAACGAGCAGGAGGAAATCTGCCGCATCATCAACAGCACCCTCCGAAACAGACTGCAGACCGAAACATTCTTCACTCCCGTCGCGGGAACAATCAGCAATCTGAATAACGGAGGAAGCATGACTTCGCTTAAGGTCCGCAGGCTGCTGATGAATACCCGCGTACTGCTTAACAGAATCAACGGCAGGGAAATCTCAGACAGCCTAAAGTACAGCATTGCCGTTAACGACAGCAGAATTCAGTACAGAAAGAACATTCTGTCCCACAAATAAAAAGAAGGAAGGAAGCTGACGGTTGGCCGGACACAAAAACTTCTGAGGATTTCAGAACAGCTGTCGGCTCTCTGTAATTCAGCTTCTTTAATTATTTCCAGTATTTACAAGACTCATTATCAATACTGACAAAAAAAGCTGTTAAGACACTTCAAGTCAGGAACTGCTCAGGAAGAAATGACACTGCCTGAACACACTGGCGTCATGTTTTAACACTCGGGAAAGACCTTTAACCATAAGTGTCGGGTTTTCGGAATTTCTGCTGAATACATGCTTGTCAGGTGCATGTTTTGCGCAATACATCCGGTTATGTTGTACAGACATCATTCATTTTCAGTCACGCAGGTCACTGCAGGAACAGTCCGGCTTTCATAAAAAACAGCCGCACAGCCCGGAGTGCGAATTATTTCACTATTATAATCACAGAACTGGTTCTAAAATATTTGTAACTGCATGAGACTGTATATACAATTATAATCAGCCTGCGGTCTCATGAACGGAGTTTTCCTGAAACCGCGCAAGCAGACAGATTCACCCTGATGATTTAGGAGAAAGATTATGGGTTTATTGAAAGCGGCAGCCGGTGCTATCGGCGGTACCCTTGCTGACCAGTGGAAGGAATATTTTGTATGCGACTCATTGAGCAATGATGTGTTGTTTGCCAGAGGTTACAAGCAGACCAGCGGCAGAAGCTCAAATGTAAACGGTCACGACAACATTATCACCCAGGGTTCTGCAATTGCAGTAGCTGACGGTCAGTGCGCCATTATAGTTGATCAGGGCGTGGTAACCGAACTCGCGGCCGAACCCGGCGTATTCACCTACGACAAGTCCAAGGAACCGTCAATTTTTGCCGGCGGTCTGAACTGGAACAATCTTAAAGCCGTAATGAACACCATGTGGGAACGTTTCAAGTACGGCGGTGATACCGGCAGGGATCAGCGTGTTTATTATTTCAACATCAAGGAAATAATGGACAACAAGTTCGGCACTGCAACTCCTATTCCTTTCCGTATTGTTGACAACAATACCGGCATTGACGTGGATGTATCAGTCCGCTGCAACGGTCTGTTCACTTTCAGAATCACCAACCCTATCGCATTCTATGCCAACGTATGCGGTAACGTTGCCGAAGAATACAACACCGACCAGATCCGTACTGTTTTAAAAACCGAATTCGTGGCAGCTCTGAACCCTGCTTTCGCACGTCTTTCAGAAGCCAAGATCAGACCTAACGCCATTCCTTCCCACGTTGACGAACTCAGCCAGGAAATGAACCGCGTACTTACCACAAAGTGGGCTGAACTCAGAGGTATCAGCATTGTTTCCATCGCCATGAACTCAGTAAGTCTTCCGGAAGAAGATGCAGATCTTATCAAGAAGGTTCAGATGGGTGCTGTTCTCAGAGATCCTAACATGGCTGCTGCTCAGCTTGCGGCAGCTCAGGCAGACGCAATGCGCGCAGCCGCCCAGAATGCCAATGGTGCCATGGCCGGTTTCATGGGCATGGGCATGGCTCAGGGTTTAGGCGGTACCAATGCAGCCGATCTCTTCAAGGTTAACGGCGGTGCGGCCAAGCCTGCAGCTGTTGCCGGCGCTGCGGTAAGCGGCGGATGGACCTGCACCTGCGGTACCGTAAACCAGGGAAGATTCTGCAGCGAATGCGGTCAGCCGAAACCTGCTCCGCAGGGATGGACCTGTTCATGCGGTGCGGTAAACCAGGGTAAATTCTGCAGCGAATGCGGCAAGAAGAAGCCTGCGGGCGCACCTACCTACAAATGCGACAAGTGCGGTCACATGTTTGATGATCCGAAGAATCCGCCTAAGTTCTGTCCTGAATGCGGTGATCCTGTAGACGATAACGATATTGTTAAATAATTATAAAAATGGCAGAATCCATCAATTATAAGTGCCCTGCCTGCGGCGGCGCCATGGATTTCGATATCAAGACGCACAAATTGAAGTGTCAGTTCTGTGATAGCGAATTTACCGTAGATGACGTCGTCGCCACCAAAGGGGCCAAAAAATTCAATAAAGACGGCGAGTTTGTCCGTAAAAATCATTTCAACGAACCGGAAGAGCCGATTGTCAGACATCTGGCTCCCGGTGACGACGAGACCTGTAAATATGACACCTATGCCTGCAGGCAGTGCGGCGGTGAAATACAGATTCCTCCTACCGTTATATCAACCATCTGCCCTTACTGCGGCAACAACGTGGTTTTCTATGACAAGCTGACTGGAAATCATATTCCGGATCTGGTCGTACCGTTCAAGATCGAAAAGTTCGCACTTAAGGAAGCCTACCAGCAGCACCTTAAGTTTAAACCGTTTGTTCCCGGAAAGTTCAAAAGAGAAAACACCTTTGAACAGATCCGCGGATACTACATTCCGTTCTGGATCTATGATCTGAAGGCTGAAGGCGGTGCAACATTCAAGGCTGAACGTGAAGATCCACAGAAGGTTTCCGTATACAAGGCCCATCGCCGCGGATACATGCTGTTTGAGTCAATTCCTGAAGACTCCAGCAAATTCTTTGACGATGCCATGACCGAATCACTGGAACCTTTCGTGTTCAATGACGCCATTCCGTTTGAAACGGAATATCTGTCAGGTTTTGAAGCTCACGTATATGATGAATCATGCAACGAAGGAGCGGAGAAGGCCAGCAACAGAGCGGCAATGACACTGATTGACGCGCTTCAGGAGACGGTTTCCCATATGTACAGCAGAGTGACCTTTGAATCCGATGACATCAAAACCACGGATATTCAGGCTCAGTCCGTGCTTTATCCAATCTGGATGCTTACCACCAAATGGAACGGTGAAGAATATTACTTTGCCATGAATGCCCAGACCGGTACATTCGTGGGCAATCTTCCGCGCAACAACGTGGTCTACTTCCTTTCCCTGTCCATATCCACCCTGCTTTTAGGATGGCTTTTCTTCGCCATGTTTAAAGACTGGGTAGCCCTGGTGGTGGCAGCGATTCTGGCTGTCGGCATCCATATGGCCATAGACAGCAGCCGTGTTTCCGTAAAGAGAGCTTCCAAGGCGACAAACTACGGAAAAACCGAAACCTTCCGTATCACCTACTCCGACGACGTGTTCTCGCATACATATCAGAAGAGCCGCCGATAGAAACGGAATAATTCATGCAAAAGAGAGAGCCGTGCTCTCTCTTTTTTTTCTTTCTGATTCATCAGCGTTAAAAAACTGAAAGCCGGACTTTCTGCTCAAGTGTCCGGCTTTCCATAATGTCAGTCAGTGAACTGCTACCATGCCGAACCGTATTTGCTGCGAAGGATATCAGCTTCGACATGAGCCTTCTGAACTTCAGCCGGAGTCAGATAGTAGGAATAGTTCTTTTCCATTTCACTTATGTCATCCTTGTACCAGCTGTCGGTATCAAAGGTTCCGATATAAGACTTGAGAACCAGGGTCCATATAAGAGCATTGAACATGTCTGACTGTGCCCCTCTGCCGCCCTTGGCAAGAGATTCGGCCAGCAGCTTCTGCGCGGTATGATCCCCTTCCATTGCCGCTTTGGTCAGCCATCTCTGTGCCTCCCTGGCATTCTCACGAATGGATCCTGAAGCACCGTAAATCAGCCCCAGACTCATATATGCCGGTTCATAACAGAGATCGGCGCTCTGAGTCAGCCAGTAGATGGCGGTATCAGGATTGTAGTATGTGGAGAAATCACTTGAATCATTATAGATACTGCCGAGTTCATACATCGCCTTGGCTTCACCGTGCTGTGCAGCCATGGTAAACCACTTGATAGCTTCCTCGTAGTCCGGAAGAATCACTTCCACGCCGTCGCTGTCCATGAATGATTCATCAACAGGAAGTCCCATGTCATCAGTCAGAGGACCGTCATCAATTTCGGCAATGTCCATCGGATCTTCAGAAGGGACCTGTTCCGGCGGGAAATCCTCATGTTCCGGCATCGGCGGAACTTCAGCAGTCTCCATCACCGGTTCATGATCCGCACCTTCGACTGAAGTATCTATAGAAGCCATGTTTTCTGAAGGTTCTTCAGATTCTCCAGGTACCACCGGTTTTTCAGGTTCGGTACGCTCCTCCGAAATGACAACCATTTCGGACTCTTCCTTTTCCTGTTCATACTTTTTGGCTCTTTCCTGGGCTTTTCTGGAATTTACCCTCTGTTTACCGCTCTCACCGTAACGATGATGGCCGGAACTTGCAAGGGTACCGGTCAGAGCATCAAATCCGAGACTCAGCATGGCTGAGATATCACCGTTTTCCGCCTGCTCTTCCCTGATCTTGCGGGCTTCAAAACGGAGAACCATCGGATCGGTATTGTTCACTTCTCCTGAAATCACGCCGTCTTCAATAAGATCAGCCATAATCAGCTTGGCTTCATAATTGCCGCGATCGGCAGCCATTATCAGATATTCAACGGACTTTTCCGGATTGTAGATGGAGGTATTCTCAATGCGGTAGATATCACTCAGGGAAAGCATCGCATTCTTGTCACCGCGATCAATCATCTCCAGATAAAGTCCTTCAAGCATGGAGAAATACTTGTTGGATTTTTCAATATTGTTTCTTACTCGGAAGAGTGTGGCCAGAGCCTCAACTGACTCCACGTCCCTGTGCTTTGCCGCTTCCTCATACCAGTAAATGGCCTTGTCCATGTTTATCGGGAGTTTGCTGCCGGTGGAGAAGTAGGCGCCCAGTGTTCTCATGGCTTCAACATCGCCCTTTTCCGCTCTCTTGACATAGATGTCAATCCAGCGGTTGAAATAGCTGTTGGCCATGCTTTCATCAACATTGAGACCGCCGAGACCGCGTTTGTACATTTCTCCGATGGCATCAAGAGCATCAGGATTGTTTCCGGCCTTCATAAACCATTCGTAGGCCTGCTTGTAGTCATGTCCCACGCAGGTACTCACCTTGTCACCGCTGGCATAGTACAGATTGCCGAGACGGACCTGAGCAGGTGAATAGCCGGCCTTTGCGGCTTCACGGAGATATTCAAGTCCCTTTACGGTGTTCTTCCTGGTTCCCTTGCCTTCAAGATACAGTGAGGCGATTTCATAAAGAGCCTTGACGTCACCCATGTTGATGAGTTTTTCGTAATTGTTCTGAGCTTCCTCATAGAACTGATTTTTAACGGCCATATCGGCAAGCGTGCGATAATTCTTCATGGTGAAATAGCGGTTCAGCTGATACACGGTTATGCCGCCTGCAACAGCCACTGCCGCAATACCCAGAAGAATCATTCTTCCCCTGCCGGTTGACCATAATGAACCTCGTTCAGTCTTGAAACGATTTCGCCAGTCTTCAAAATCATCTAAAAATCTTAACCAGGATTTCTTCCACTTCATTTAAACAAACCCAACTGTATTACTTTTTGCCCTTGAAATATAGTTTCTTAAAAGATATTTTTCTGCTTTACGGATTAAATCTCACGTCACGCAATGAAGAAAAACGGGACCGTCAGACTTTCCGTGAATAAAGAATGACACCCGGCACTGAACATATCAGAAGCCGGATTGTATAAAAATATTTAATAGCAATATTTTAACATAAAGAAAACATAAATATCCTATATTCACAACAGATCTTTAATCAGATTTGCAGATATGAGATACAGATCTGTTGCATAAAAGGGTAAAAATAAAAAATTATCAGGTTTAACCCCCCAAAAATATTGAGCCATCCCTAAAACCCTGTATGAAATCACATTTTTGAAAAATTGTTCAGAAAAAAAAAGAAAACACCGGACGGAATTTCATAAGAATTTCCGTCCGGCATTATACGGTCACGGTCTTTACTCAGAACCGTCGGCACACCCTATCATTATTCCGGAGTGTAATAGCTTCTGAGTCCGTACATGTTCACGATAACCCTGATAATGTTGTCCGGATGCACTTCCTCTCCTTTTTCAAGATAGTACATCAGTACGGATATCAGAATATCGGCAGACACGTAGGCACCGAGATCAAGCTCATCATCGCTTGAACTGTAGAGTCTGCCCTCGTAATGTTTTTTGATGCTTCTGTAGAATGAATCATGAAAGCTCTTGCGAACGTCAAGCTCTTCGCCGTTGAGTCTGAAAACCAGCTTCAGCAGCTCCCTGTTCTTTGACAGAGTGGACTGCAGGGATTTGAAAAACCCCAGATTGCCGATGGACAGCCGCTCCTCACCCAGCAGAGAGGAAATAATGGATTCCTGGCAGTTCGCCATTACTTCCGACGCAAGATCATGCTTGTTTATATAGTGCTTGTAAAAAGTTGAACGGTTTATTTTCGCACGCTCAAGAATCATTCCCACCGTAATGTCCGCATAGGAATTCTCCTCCAGCAGTTCAAGAAAAACCTTGTGAATTTTCTTTTCGGTACGAACTACACGTCTGTCTTTACGATTTAAAGATTTATTATCTTTTGACTTCTTAACATTTGCGGACAGGATATCTTCCTGAGCTGTCTGCAAACCACTGTCAGTCGCCTCAACCCTTACCATTTCTGAATCAGAGACCACAATACCTTACCTCCATGAAGATTATAATCAGTATCAAGACACCCAGTAACAGCCACACATCTGTACACACACCTGATATACCGAGCCTCAGGCACGCATTCATCAGCCGGTGAAGGCACGAAAAAAAATGATGAACACCCGCCGTTGCAATGGTCTTTATACAGTTATTAATTACCCCGTAAATTATATTTATTTATAAGTTTTATTATATTTTTCAAAAAACCAAGTAACGTTTTGTATTTCTACCACAAATGCTAATGATGATTGATAAGCACAGGCTTTTTATAAGTATGTTATGTTTTTTGACTTCCGGTGTTCTGGAAAACAGGTTATAAATTTTTTAGTAGTTTTTAAGTTATAATAATATCGTTACAACCCGTGATCCCGTGACCACTCTGAAGTCATCCCCATCGACGGGCGGTTCCAAACCGGAACAACTCCGTCTGTGCCCGGTTCGTCATTTTCAAGGAATCCCTTAAAAAATAACAGCTCCGACGCTCTGATTAATAAGATAGCACATAATTTTTTAATATTCACAGTAGAACTTCAAATTTTTTCAACAAACCTATTATTTATATATATTTATCTTCATCGAATCCTTACTTTTCAAATCAAAAAATCTTAGAATGCATAAAGTTTTTTATTATAACTTAAATTAAATAACGATATATTTGTTATATTCAAATAATCTGATAATAAAGAAAAAAGCATACACACATAAATAAAAAGTTTCCAATAATACAAAAATCCATAAATGTATCTTATTTAGACATATAAATATTCCTGCATGGAATTAACAGATTCCTGCACAATCAATGTATATTTTTTGAACATTTTTATTTTGAACACGCATAAAAACTTTTTTTCGGAAAAGTGATATTTTTCATTTTTTGCTTATTCTGCTTCCTGTCTTCTAACATAAGGATTCAGAAATTATGTACAGTATTCACGTCACGGCACTGCTCCCGGAGTCCTGCGGACAGTCTCTTTAAACCTGCTTTTTCCATGAAATTAAGTTTTTTAAATTCCTAGTATTTTAGTATTGATTTTATCCCCGGAATTATGTATCATTCGCATATCATAGTTTTTCAGTATGTTTTCAGGAGTATTTGTTTTTCAGGCTTCAGACCTATCAGCATCAGCTATTCCTACTGAAATGCCAAAGATTCATCATTTCCCCTGAAAACACGAACCGTTAACAGTTTTAAGGCAGAAAACCAGGTTTTCCGCCAAGAATGAGGATTATAAAAATGTGCTGTTTTTTCATTCCGACCGCCGGGGCCGCCATCCTGACCCTGACCTCAGCCGCACTAAAAAATAACCGCAATCCCGGAGTTCAGCTTTTCAGAAGGCATGCAAACGGACTGTCAAAGCTTCTTGCAGGCGGTTCACTGTTACTCGCGTTAGAACACATATGGCACGGTGAAATATCCTTCCACTTCCCTTTCATCACCGCCATGGAAACCCCGGAGGATACCGCGGTCATGCTTCAGGAACTTGCTGACGTGGGCGTACCGATGGCTCTTCTGGTAACCTTCGCCTACATAACCTTCTCGGCGCTGAGATCCTTCTTTGCCGGACATGCATCCGCAGCCCGCGATCTTTCAGGTTCAGCAAAGTAAAACGGGAGGAAGAAAATGATACTGGTACTTTCAATGCTTATCTTCGGTCTGATTTCAACCATAGGCTACATCCTTGACCGCAGCGGCAGATTCAGAATATCAGCTCTCTGCTACATGTTCTACGGCAGTATGCTCATGTGGAGCGTGGATCTCTATACCGAGCTTAAGGAAGACGGTCTTGAGGCGCTGGCCATGAATCCCGGGGACGTGATTGACGATCTTCTTCTTTCAGCTTCGGTTACCGTACTGGCTCTGGCCGTATGGGGGGTAATCAACGCATGGCAAGCATTCAGAAAACCGGCCCGGATTACTGAAGCGGCTTAGGTTTCCGCTTATAAGAAACGACAGACAGGAGAACGAAATGTCAGATAACGGCAAGTCATTGCAGATTAAGGGAATCATCGGCAGTTCCTCAGAGGAGAGTGACTGTATTCACTCCGTAGAACATGCGCATTCCCATGACCATGGTCACGACCATTCACATGCCCACGGACACGGTCATTCACACGGCGGTCTGGAACATTTTCACAGCCACCGCAACATTATCGGTTTTGACGAACACGGCATCCCTACCGTAATTCTGAAGGGAGACCATCACGCCGGAGATGAAGCGGAAGAGAATGAGGATTCATTCATAAAGGACTACACCAAAGCGGTTAATGAATACCGCAAGACCTTCCCTTCAAAGCAGGACGTAATCGAAAGCACTCCGGATCCTGCCGTAAGAGACATGATTTTAAGAGCGGAACAGATTGGCTTTGACACCGCCTTTGACCGCTTCGACAGACAGAAGCCCCAGTGTAACTTCGGCATGGCCGGTATCTGCTGCAAAATCTGCAACATGGGTCCGTGCCGTATCACTCCGAAGGCAAACAGAGGCGTATGCGGAGCCGATGCGGATCTGATTGTGTCCCGCAATCTTCTGCGTGCGGGAGCCGCCGGTGCAGCTCAGCACGGCATGCATGCCAGAGAGGTTATTCTCAACCTCAAGTGGGCTGCCGAAGGAAAGCTGGACGTACCGATCATCGGTGCGCAGAAGGTTAAGGATGTGGCAAAGGCCTTCGGTCTCGAAACCGAAAACCGCACCGTGAACGAAATAGCTTCAGAGCTTGCCGACGTGCTGCTTGAGGATCTTTCAAGACCTACTCCGGACGACTACAGAACCATAAAGGCTCTGGCACCTGCGGAACGTCAGCAGGTATGGAAGGAACTTGACATCATCCCCATCAGCGCCTACCACGAAGTGTTCGAGGCCTATCACAAGTCAGGATGCGGCATTGACGGCGACTGGCGATCCATCATGCAGCAGTTCCTGCGCTGCGGACTGGCCTTCACCTTTACCGGCGTGGTGGCCACCAACATCGCCACCGACTGCCTGTTCGGCGTGGGTGACCGCGTAACCTCGATGGTTAACCTGGGTGCACTCAAAAAGGGATACGTTAACATTGCCGTACACGGACATCTGCCGCTTCTCGTAAGCCAGATTGTAAAGTCAGGCCAGACTGAAAAGATGATTAACCTGGCCAGGGAAAAAGGAGCTCTCGGCATCAGATTCTACGGCATCTGCTGTTCAGGTCTTGCCGCCATGTACCGCTACGCCGGCGTTATTCCGCTCTCCAACGCGGTATCCGCCGAGCTTGTTCTCGGTACCGGAGCCCTGGATCTGTGGGTAGCCGACGTACAGGACGTGTACCCGGCGATCATGGATGTGGCCAGATGCTTTAAGACCGCCGTGGTCACCACCTCCGAAAGCGCAAGACTTCCGGGAGCCGAAAGATTCGAGTTTGACCACCGTCACTCCAACATCGGCGAAACCAGGGAACTGGCTGACAGAATCGTACTGAGAGCCATTGAGAGCTTCGAACAGCGCAGGGGCATTCCGGTATATATTCCGCCTTATGAGGTGGAAGCCGAAATCGGCTTCTCGGTTGAGTACGTATGCAGAAGATTCGGCAGCTTCGGTCCGCTTCTTGAGGCGTTAAAGAGCGGACAGATTCTCGGTATCGTGAACATGGTCGGCTGCAACAACACCAAGGTGGTATACGAACGCACCATCATTGACGTTGCCGACGTACTGCTTAAAAACAACGTGCTTATCCTGTCCAACGGCTGCGCCTCATTCCCGCTGATGAAGCTCGGCTACTGTGCGAAGAACGCTCAGGACAAGGCCGGAGACAGACTGAAGGAATTCCTGAAACCGGATCTTCCTCCTGTATGGCATGTGGGCGAATGCATCGACAATACCCGTTCTTCAGGTATTTTCGGCGGAATCGCCGGAGCTGCGGGCAAATTTATTTATGAAATGCCGTTCGGCTTCGCGTCTCCTGAATGGAGCAACGAAAAGGGTGTCGATGCGGCTCTGGGCTTCCGTCTCATGGGCGTGAACTCATACCACTGCGTTGAAGCCCAGATTCACGGTTCAAAGAACATTATCGAGTTCCTCAAGGAAGGAACCAGGGAAAAGCTCAAGTCGGTAATGTACGTGAACACAGATCCGTTCCTGGTGGGCAAGAAGATCGTGGATGACATGATCGTTAAAAGACGAGCCCTCGGCTGGTGGGTTCCTGATTCCATTCTTGATCCCCGCACCGAAAAAGCCGGAGAACAGTAACCGGAAAAAAACAGATAACGCCGCCGGGCCCTGAATCCGATTCAGAGGCTGGCGGCACGGAAACAGACTGAACATATTACAAAAAAAACTGATAAATAAGGAGAAACAGCATGATCAAAAAGTTTTATACCCCTATTGCCATAGCACTTCTTGCAGCCCTTACCGCCTGCGGTGACGGCAGCACAGGTTCCAAAGAACAGAATGCGGCCCCGGCGGAAGCCCAGAAGGTGGAAAATACCGTATCAAAGGCGGAAACCAGGGAACACCGCACCATCAAGCTCGCCTATCTGCCGATTACCCACTCACTGGCAGGTTTTGAGGCGGCAGAAACCGAAAGACTGAAAAAGGAAACCGGTCTTGACATCGAACTGGTGAAATTCGGCTCCTGGACTGAACTCATGGACGCACTCAACACCGGTCGCGTTGATGCGGCGGTTGCCCTTGTTGAACTGGTAATGAAGGCAAGAGAACAGGGAATCGACGTTTATCTTACCTCCCTTGCACACCGTGACGGCAACGTGATTGTGGTAGGCAACGACATTCAGAGCGTGGGCGACCTCAAGGGCAGGACCTTCGCGATTCCGCACAGACAGTCTTCACACTACATTCTTCTTAACGAAGCTCTGGCAAAGGAGGGTGTGGACATCAACGACATCACCATTACCGAACTGGCACCTCCTGAAATGCCATCAGCGCTTGCCTCAGGTCAGATTGCCGGCTACTGCGTTGCAGAACCTTTCGGAGCAAAGGCCGTATCACTCAATATCGGCAAGGTTCTCTTCAACTCAAAGGATCTGTGGCCTGACTCAATCTGCTGCGGTCTGGCTTTAAGCGGCAAATTCCTCAGCGAACATCCTGAACTGGCCTCACAGCTGGTAAGAGCCGTAAGGGAAGCCGGTCTCAACCTTGAACATGACCACGAACATGAAAAGGAACTGACCGCGAAGTACTTCAAGGTATCAAAGGACACACTGGATGTTTCACTGCAGTGGATCTCCTTTGACAATCTGGAAATCAAAAAGGAAAACTATGACATTCTCAGTGAAAAGGTAAAGAAATACGGTCTGTCAGAAAATCCGGTACCTTATGAGGATATTGTGAAAAATGTCGAATAAAGCTCTGCGATACCTTTCCAAAAAAGCTGTCGGCTTCGGCTATGCCGCGGTTTCATTGCTGCTGTTTGTAACCATATGGCAGATAACCGTCAGCCTTTCCGGAGTCAACGAGGCACTGTTTCCGTCACCGCTCTCTGCCTTCAACGCCCTGCTGGAAATCATCGGTGACGGAACCCTGACGGATCACGTGATTTCAAGCATGTTCCGTTTTGCCGTCGGTTTTGTGGTTGCCGTGGCCATCGCCGTGGTCGGAGGCATCATCTTCGGCTGGTTTGACGTACTGTACCGTCTCATCAATCCGATCATTCAGCTGCTCCGCCCCATTTCACCTATAGCCTGGATGCCTTTCATCGTGCTGGCATTCGGTATCGGTGACATGCCGGCCATCGTGACCATTTTCATCGCGGCCTTCTTCCCGGTATTCATATCCACCGCCGTAGGCGTGAAGAACGTTCCGGAAATCTACCTCAAGGTAGCCCGCAACTTCGGTGTCGGCAAAGTGGAAATCTTCTGGAAGATTATATTTCCGGCCGCGTTTCCGCAGATTACCGGAGGTATTCATCTGGCTCTCGGTTCAGCCTGGGTGTTCCTGGTGTGCGGTGAGATGATTGGTGCCCAGTCCGGTCTCGGTTATCTGATTATCGACGCCCGCAACAATCTCAGATGCGACATTCTGGCCGCCGACATTGTGATTATCGGTATCATCGGTCTGCTGCTGGATACTGCTCTAAGATATGCGGAAGGACAGATTCTTAAAAAGTGGGGACTGCAGAAGGAGTAATTGAATGTATATCAACATCAGCAATGTAAACAAACAGTTCACCCACAAGGGAAAGCTGTTCACGGCTCTGAATAACGTAAACCTGACCATCGAAAAGGGAGAATTCATCTGCCTGCTCGGACCGTCAGGATGCGGAAAAAGCACCCTCCTGAATGCCATAGCGGGATTTGATCATCCGACCTCGGGTTCAATCACCATTGACGGAAAGGAAGTAACAAAGCCTTCCACCAGAAACGTGACCATCTTTCAGAACTACGGTCTGCTTCCGTGGAGAAACGTACTGAAGAACGTTGAGCTTGCCCTGGAATCAAACAAGGCGCTAAAGTCCGGGGAAAGAACCGAAATCGCCAGAAAATATCTTGATCTGGTAGGTCTCGGAAACTTTGCGGACGCGTCCCCTCATCAGCTTTCAGGCGGCATGCAGCAGAGAGTGTCAATTGCCCGTGCCCTTACCGCCAATCCTGACATCATCTTCATGGATGAACCGTTCGGGGCTCTGGATGCCATCACCAGAATGAAGCTGCAGGATGATATTCTGTCAATTCAGAAAAAGGAAAAGAAAACCATCATCTTCGTTACCCATGACATAGATGAAGCGGTTTATCTTGCGGACAGGGTTGTGGTAATGACTCCTAATCCGGGCATGGTAAAAAAGGTGCTTACCATAAATCTCGGACCGGGAAGGGATCGAACCTCTGACGATTTTCAGAAGATCCGCAACATCATTTTTGAAACCTTCAATATGAAGCACAGCTATCCTATTGAATACAGTATCTGATATGTATGTTCCGGAGAAATCCGGAACATAAACCTCATATCATCAGGGCGGACATGCAAATCCGCCCTTTCTTTTTCCGGATTTCTTCTCTTCCTCAAACAGTCATTCCGCGAAAAATCAGCCTTATTTCAGCCGTTCATTACGTTGTGACAGATCATGTAACAATTTGTAATACATTAAAACCTTTCTGACACAGATCCTGCGAAGACTGTTTGTATAATTAACACAGATTCAGTGAGAAACAGCCACACATCAGTTTCATTCACTGCACGAATAAAGATTAAATAATGAGGACATGAAAATGAATAAGTCATTAATTACCGCCGTAGCACTGGCAACCGTATTTACCTGCGGTTATGCATCCGCTCATGAAAATCATGGTGCACATCACCATGGATTCTCCCCTCTGGCAGAATTTGATGCCGACAGGGACGGCGCTCTTAACAGCAGCGAACTCAAGGCATTCTCTCAGAATCTTTCCGAGAAAGCCGACAGACATCAGAAGTCTCTGGTAACTTTCGAAAAGGCTGATGCCGACGGAAACGGCTTTGTTACCCTTGACGAACTGGCAGTGGTCATTCCTAAGCCTGAACAGCCGAAAGCTGATGCCGGAAACAGAGCAAAGGCCGACGACGGAACCAAGGCGGACGGCAAGGCAGGAAAGGCAGATCGCAGACAGAAGGTGAACAGTGCTCACCACAGGGGACACCACAAGTCTCACGGCAAGCACGGCTTCCACCACGGCCCCGGCAGCTTTGACCAGCACCAGCCAAATCCTGTCATCTTTGTTTTACATCATTTTGATACCAACGGTGACTACAAGCTGGACAAGAGTGAATATGCAAAATTCATTGAAGCTGAAAGCGGCAGGGTCGCCATGGAAAAGCAGCTTGCCAAGGCAGTGCTGGGTGCGGATCTGAACAAGGACGGTCTGGTAATACCGCCTGAATTCGATGCCGTTTCACACCATATATTCCTGCAGAACGCTCCTGTCTACCAGCCAAAGGCTGCTCCTCAGCCTGAATCAGCCGATGATGCTGATGACGGTCAGGAGGAAGATTTCGAATAACAGCTGATATCTGATATCCGTAGCGCGTATCCCGACTGGCTCCCGCGGTCAGTCGGGCTTTTTGCGTTCCCGGCTCACTGCGGTTCCGTCTGAATTTCAGCCTGACATTACGCCGCATAATGAAAAAACCGGTCAGACAGTCTATAATGTTACGGGGTGACTCACATACTTTATCGGTAAGTGCGAGAAAACCTTCAGTATAAGGATTCAAAATCCATTAGAATAACGGAAATGCCCTGCGGCATTGCCGAACCAAACAACATCATTATGGAGATGCTTCAAATGTCAAAACATAAAGTGGTTATCATAGGTTCCGGTCCTGCCGGATGTACTGCCGCGATTTATGCGGCAAGAGCCAATCTCAGTCCGGTAGTCATCACCGGCATGAACGAAGGCGGTCAGCTTATTCAGACTCCCGACATTCAGAACTGGCCCGGAGAAACATCAATTTCCGGATATGACCTGATGGAAAAGCTGATAAATCACGCCAAGTCTTTAGGTGCCGAATTCATAAGCGATGAAATCAGCGAAGCTGACTTAAGCTCACGTCCGTTCACCCTCAAAGGTGATGCCGGCGAATATCAGGCCGACTCGGTAATTATCGCCACCGGAGCAAATCCAAAGTATCTCGGTCTGGAATCAGAAGAAAAGTTCAAAGGCAACGGCGTAAGCGCCTGTGCCACCTGCGACGGCTTCTTCTTCAGAAATCAGCCCGTAGCCGTAATCGGCGGCGGCAATACCGCTCTTACTGAAGCACTTTACCTTTCCGACATCTGCAGCAGCGTTTATCTGGTGCACCGCCGTGATTCATTCCGTGCCGAAAAGGCCGTCATCGACAGAATTCAGCAGAAAATAGATGAAGGCAGAATCACCCCGGTATACAACGCGGTTACAGATGAGATTCTCGGTGACGATCTCAAGGGAGTAACCGGACTCAGGGTTAAATACAGAGACGATCGCAGAGAGGAAATCAGCGTCAGCGGCATCTTTGTGGCCATCGGTCATACCCCGAACACCGGAGTTTTTGCCGGCCAGCTTGAAACCGATAACGGAACCATCATCACCGGCGTAAATCCCAAGTACAGAACCTCCGCCAGCATTCCTGGCGTGTTTGCGGCCGGCGACTGCGCGGACTCTCACTACAGACAGGCCATCACCTCGGCCGGAACCGGCTGTCAGGCGGCTCTTGACGCGGAAAAATTCCTGCAGGAGGCAGGCTGATTTCAGGACTGAATTAAAAGGGAACGGATTTACGTCCGTTCCCTTAAGGAAAATTCCCGGATACCGGCTGTTCGTTTCAGCCCGGGCATTCGGGAATTTTTTTATTGTGTCAAAATCACCGCACGAAAAAACACTAAAATCTCACGCTTCTGCCCGCGGCGTTCATTCCGCTCAGAAAATCAAAAGGACTTTCAACCAGATACTGCGATCTGAGACAGTCGGAAATCTTCTGACGGCCGATGTTTCTGCCTATGAACACGCACTCGGCAGTGAGCCCCTTTTCCCCGCCGCAGCCTTCTACGGATACTCTGCCGTTCACGACGTCAAACCGGATCCAGTCCCGCCCTGCGGGAATAATCCCCTTGGCCCTTACGATGAATCCGAACTCACCGCGAAGAACAGATTCAAGAATCCACAGCAGAGCTCCGGGTGACGGTACGGAGCAGTTCCTCACGGTTATGCTGTCAAGCTGCAGTCCTTCACACTCACCGTCACCGCTCATCACGGTTCCGTCATGAGGATTAATCAGGCCGTTCCACCATTCATCAGAACATTCCGAATAATGTCTGTCCAGAACCTTCGCTTCAGGATTGATTTTTAAAATCTCATCCCTTATTCCCGCAAAGAGTTCAGGATCCGGATGTTCAGGCCTGGATATCACCACGGTGGAGGAATATCTGAGCTGATCGGCGCAGACATCATGAAACAGATTCATGTTCTGATAAAAGCTCTCCGCATCAACCACCGTAACCGGAGGCAGGACGGAAATTCTTTCATATTCGATTTTCTTCAGGATCCTGAGGACATTGCCTAAAGCCCCCACTCCTGACGGTTCGACTATAAGCAGATCGGGAGAAACGGTATTTTCAATGGTTATCACCGAAGCATGCAGCTCTGAGCTTTTGGTACAGCAGACGCATCCTTCACGCAGATCAATGACATCGGCCCCGGAGTCCGCACTGATTATCTGACCGTCGACATCTGTGCGGCCGAATTCATTCTCCAGAACGGCAAGCCGTTCCGTGGAACGGCTTATCAGTTTCCGGATAAACGTAGTTTTGCCGGCTCCGAGGAAGCCGGAAACAACCAGAACCTTCATGGAAAATCCGCTTAATCAGGGATAACCACAGGCTTAATCAGATCCTTCGGCTTGTCACGCATCAGTTCCAGAGCCTCGGCACAGTGGTCCCAGCCGTGGAAGACGTGGGTGATTTCAGGTTTAACGTCAAGTCTGCCCGAAGCAACCAGAGAGGAGAGTTTTTCCATGCGCAGACGGCCGCCGGGCATCAGACCGGTAAGAATCTGCTTGTGGCCCATGCCGCAGCCCCATTCGGTTCTCGGAATGTTCACGAAGTCTCCGCTTCCCAGGTAGTTTACGGAACCTATGCGTCCGCCGGGCTTGAGGGATTTGATGGCGGCCTCGAAGGTACTTACGTCACCGCCGGCAATGCATACGCGATCCACGCCCTTGCCTCCGGTAAGTTCCATTACCTGATCCTCAATACTGCCGTCCTTGTATGAAATGAAATCGGTGGCGCCGTATCCCTTTGCCGCATTGATGCATACAGGTCTGGTACCTACGGCGATTATGCGGGAGGCACCTCTTAAGGAGGCTCCGGCAACGCTCATGAGACCTACCGCACCGATACCAATGACCAGCACGCTGTCACCGAACTGCACGTCGGCAAGTTCAACGGCGTGGAATCCGGTCGGAACCATGTCTGAAAGGATACAGGCTTCCTCCACGGTCATGCCGTCGGGAATGAGAGCCAGATTGCCGTCGGCATCGTTCACATGGAAGTATTCGGAGAAAACGCCGTCCTTGAAATTGGAGAACTTCCATCCCGCGAGCATACCGCCGGAATGCATGCTGTATCCGGCCTGAGCCTCGAGAGAGTTCCAGTCAGGAGTAATGGCCGGAACAAGCACCCTGTCGCCCGGCTTGAAATCCTTGACTTCGGAACCGACTTCCACAATTTCACCGCAGCCTTCATGTCCCAGAATCATGTTGTGACGGTCACCGATGGCGCCTTCATACACGGTGTGAACATCAGAGGTACAGATAGCAATGGCCAGAGGTCTTACGATGGCATCCAGAGGTCCGCATTTAGGAACCTCCTTCTCTATCCAGCCAACCTTACCGATGCCAAGCATGGCAAAACCCTTCATCATTTTTCCCATAGCACAATCTCCAGAGTATCAGTCCGTCAGCCGATACCGTCCGAAAAACCGCCGCATCACCTTCTCCCCTGCACGGAGATTCGGTGAACGGTAACAGCCCGCGGAAACGGCACGGCGACAGACAGGAACAGTCCGCTCCCGCAGTTCTTTCCGGATAACGGGTTTACACTGCGGCAACGGTATATAAAACGATTTTGATTTTTTATGTTTTTTATCTATCCAGATATATTAAAACATACAACTAACGTGTTTTTGAACAGTAAAAGAATTCCTGATTGATAAAACCCGCCCATGGTCACAATTACCGTCAGTCCGGAAAAAACGTTCAGGAAAACAATTTCACTATTTGTGAACACTGGAAGTGAAAATTGATCTACAATATTGCAGCGCTGCGGATTCAAACGTCGCAGCACCGTGAAACACTTGAATTTTCTGAATCCGTCCCCATGTAGAAAGAGACGGAATTCATGTTTACCAACTCATGAATACAAGCCCCGAGGAGAGTCCATGTTAAATATCGTTCTGTTCCAGCCTGAAATTCCGGCAAACACCGGCAACATAATCAGATTATGTGCAAACACAGGATATCAGCTCCATATAGTGGAACCGGCAGCCTTCGTTCTTGACGACAAGAGACTGATGCGTGCAGGTCTTGACTACCATGAATTCGTAAACATCAAAAAGCACCGCAACCTTAACGAATGTCTGGAATACTTCAGGGGACACAACATTTATGCCTGTACCACCAAGGGACATGCATATCCCGACCAGTGCAGATTTCAGGAAGGAGATGTTCTGATTTTCGGAAAGGAAACCAAGGGACTTCCGGATGAATTCACCGACACTCTTGATGCCGACCACAAGGTCAGAATTCCGATGGTTCCGGGCAGCAGATGCATGAATCTGTCAAACAGCGTGGCAATTTTCATATTTGAATCATGGAGACAGCTGAAATTCAGCGGCTCTCAGCCGCAGTAATATTTCGGCATGCGGTTGAACTATTCCATTCTTTAAATATCAAAACTGCATGGTATGCCTTTGCATGATATAATCAGACGGATTTCAGAACGGATGATTTTGATGCGGGCGGTTTTACACAGAATTCCCCCGGGAAGTCTGCGCTTTAACATAACAATCAGGGATTTTTATCATACATGTTAGAAAAAACACTGAACTGGGTAGTGGAAAATCTTACGGGTCTCGGACCGTGGAATTACTTCATTGCCTTTGCCGTACTTATTCTCTGCGGTTTCGGAGTTCCGATACCGGAAGACATCACCCTTGTGGCCGGAGGTCTGGTATCAGGACTCGGGGCAACCGATATCGCCATCATGTCCCTCATATGCTTTGCGGGTGTTCTTATCGGTGACGCCACCATGTATTTCATAGGCAAGATTTTCGGATACAGAATTCAGAGATTCAAACCCATGCGCAGGATACTTACTCCTGAACGATTTGAATCTGTTCAGGAACAGTTTTCCAAATACGGCATCTGGGTGCTTTTCGCGGCCAGATTCATGCCGGGTCTCAGATCCCCTATTTTCATGGCTTCAGGCATGAGCCAGCGTGTTCCCTTCATACACTTTCTGCTTATGGACGGTTTTGCCGCCCTTATTTCAGTACCGGTATGGCTTCTTCTCGGTTACTACTGCGCAAAGAGCATTCCGGAACTCATTGACAAGGTCAAGCACGGTCAGAGCGTCATGCACATCATCATCCTTGCGATTGTAGTTATAGCCATTGTGCTGGTTACCAAGAACCATCTTGCCAAAAAGAGAAAGCAGAAGGCTGAGGCACAGGCCAAGAAAAAGGAAGCTGAAGCACCTGCCGACGGGAACGAAGAAGCAGAGCTCCCGGTACAGGATGCAGATGTCGCCAACGACAGCGCTTATGAAAACAAGAACAGGATAGATTAAATCAATGCGTCTGAAAGCCCGGGATACCCCGGGCTTTATGTCGCTAAAAAGGAAGTTTCAGTTTTAAAAGCCTCACTACAGGAATTAAGCTGAACTCGCAACTGGACTATACGGACGGAGAATTATGGCACTTTACAATTCAGTAGAAGAACTCATCGGCAACACCCCTCTGGTAAGATTAAACAGATTTGAAGAAAAATATCAGATCAAAGCCCACCTTTACGCCAAGCTGGAAATGTTCAATCCTGCAGGTTCAATCAAGGATCGCGCAGCCTTAAGCATGGTCAAGGACGCTCTCGACAGAGGTCTCATTAAAAAGGGAAGCACCATCATCGAACCGACCTCAGGCAACACCGGCATCGGTCTGGCTCTGGTGGCAAGACTGTACGGTCTCAGACTCATCCTTACCATGCCTGAAAGCATGAGCATGGAAAGAAGAGCCCTGCTCAAAGCCCGCGGAGCCGAACTGGTTCTCACTCCTGCCGCCGACGGCATGAAGGGAGCCGTAAGCAGGGCGGAAGAAATCCATAAATCAGTTCCCGGCAGCATCATCGTCGGACAGTTCGAAAATCCTGCCAATCCGCTTGCTCACGAAAAAACCACAGCAAAGGAACTCTGGAAGGATCTCGACGGAAAGATTGACGCCGTGGTGGCCGGTATCGGTACCGGCGGTACCATTTCCGGCATTGCCAGAGGCCTCAAGGCCCTCAATCCGAAAATCAGAGCAGTAGGCGTTGAACCTGCCGAATCCCCTCTTATCACTCAGGGCAAGGCGGCTCCGCACAGGATTCAGGGCATCGGTGCCAACTTCATTCCGAAGTGCTACTACCCTGACGCCGTTGACGAGGTTCTGACCGTTAAGGGCGATGACGCCATCGATTTCACCGTTAAGCTCAATCAGGCTGAAGCGATTCTCGCCGGCATTTCCGCAGGCGGCAATCTTGCAGGAGCCGTGGAGCTTGCCAAGCGTCCGGAATTCGCCGGAAAGAACATCGTGGTGATTATTCCTGATACCGGTGAACATTACATCTCAACCGACATCTACGGTTAAAAGAACTCCCGATAACATTTTTTTCAGTCAAAGCCATCCTTAAGAGATGGCTTTTTCATCAAAAAAGCCGTCATACACGGCTTACTTCCGCCTAAACTGAGAGATCCTCTGCCCTTTGAAAGCAAGCCTGTTTTCCGCACCGCATTTATGATTTATAGTAGGAAAAGAGGTGGTATCAGATCACTAACCGCAGACTTCGTCATCAGTCATAATTTCCAGAGAAAAATCCTGACGGCTGTGATAAAATACCGCAGTATTACAATTCATATATGTTTTATATGATTTATTTAACCGCATTCAGTTCTTTAAACGGAAATCAGGCTTAGAGATAATGAAAAGTCTTCCGTTTATCATCCGGAGGTTCGCATGACCGAAATAAACATCAGGGCCCGACAGCATACCAGCTGGAAATACATAGGATTCTACATTGCCGCGGTAATTCTGGGCGTTATTGACGGCCTGTACCCTACAGTGGCAGGTATCGGCGTAGCCAAATTCATTTCCGACATCTTTATCAGGATGTTCAGTTTTGTCAGTATTCCCATCATCGGAGTAACCATATGTCTTACCCTGGCAACCCTGGGGGCATCAGCTTCATCAAAGTCACTCTGGAAACGCACTCTGACCTACACCCTTACCACCACCGTGCTGGCGGCATCCGTCGCGGCAGTTCTTTATGCCGTTATCTCTCCGGAAAACTATATCCGTCCGGACACCGGAGATCTGACAATATCGGATGTGGGTCTTGAAGACAAGAAGGAATACATTGAATACTTCGTGAACATTTTCCCTGATAATATTCTGGCTCCTCTTGTCAACGGCAATATTCTGAGCGTACTGCTCATTGCGATTGTAACCGGCATTGCCATCCGCTACATGCGCAATGACGGTCACCGTCAGAGCGTTATCAGCGTACTCAGCGGTTTTCAGGAAATTCTGTTCATCATCATCAAGTGGATCATAACCATTCTGCCTCTGGGCATCTTCGGTTTTATTGCCGTGTGCGTGGAAAAATTCAGCTCCGGCCTGCAGCTTGGCGGACTGGCCTCATACTTTACCGTGGTAGTGGGCGCAAATCTCATTCAGGCCTTTGTGATTCTGCCTCTGTTCCTCATCATCAAGAAAATCAACCCTGTAAAGACCTTTACGGGCATGTTCAACGCCCTGACAGTGGCTTTCTTTTCCAAGTCATCCGCAGCCACCCTGCCGATTACCATGGAATGTGCCGAAAAGAACAACGGCATTAAGCCGAAGGTATCAAGATTTGTACTGCCAATCTGCACCACCATCAACATGAACGGATGTGCGGCCTTCATTCTGACAACCGTTATGTATCTCATGCAGAATGACGGCGCCCAGATAGGACCTACCATGCTCATCATGTGGGTGGGCATCGCCACCCTGGCGGCTGTCGGCAACGCCGGCGTTCCTATGGGATGCTACTTCCTTTCCGCAAGTCTGCTGTCATCCATGGGGGTACCTATTGAGCTTTTAGGTATCATCTTCCCGATTTACGCCCTGCTCGACATGATTGAAACGGCACTCAACGTCTGGTCGGACTCATGCGTGGCCACAGTAGTCAACAGGGATATTGAAAACAGGGAAAAAGCTTCCGGCGGAGAAACCTCAGCCTGAAAAACCTAACCTCTTTTCTTAAAAAACAGGAATCCGAACTTCGGATTCCTGTTCTGACATGAATATCCTGCTTCCGCCGTCAGTCTTCCGAAATTTTCAGTTTTTCCGGCGAACATCCCCCGTACTTGTATTTATTTTAACTAATCAACAGAAAAGCAACGCTTTATATATTAGAATTTTAAATTAGTGGAACTGTTTTTTGTGGAGTCCGGCAATGAAAAGAGCAACCTACATATACTGTCTGACCGCCGTATGTCTTATGTCTTTTTCCGGCAGCGCTGAAGCGTTAACCGTGCACAGCTGTGCCGATACCCTGTACGAATTCGTACAGACCTGCCGTGATGCTGAAACGGAGATCCCTGAAAGCACCCAGAGAAGCATGTACAACAAAGTCGCTGCCAACTGCTTCCCCAACGCCTTTCAGGCAAACAACGGGGCCAACGACACTCAGGCGACTTCCGACTTCAGCAGTTTTTCACAATGTTCAGACATAACAAAGAATAAGCAGAAGTTCCAGTTTGCCAGTTCCGTAAAAACCCAAATTAATATAAATCAGAATATATCCGGAGACCAGCTGTGCAGACTTGCCACGCTTGAACCGAACAAACAGGATAACATGAAAAGACTGAAATCCTTCTGCTATGCTTCGGTGAATAACAGTACGGTACGCACTCAGGCCGAGCGTGTTCACGACATTACTGATTTCTACAAAGACTTCGTAATGCAGGATCCTGATCCGGAAAAGGAACAGTTCAGAAAAGACAATCTGTCCAAAGCAAAGAAGAACTGCGGAAGCACCTTTGAGTATTTTATTGATCCGTCATCAGTTGATTCAAGCGGAACCGTACACCTGTCATCAAACAAAATCAATATTCTGAACAAATACGTTTTCGGAAACAACAGTATCAATTATTATGCAACCAACAGCAGCCCCCAGAGTCCTTCGCTGATACTTATTGCTGAAAATGATATTGTTCTCACCAGAGATACCGGCGATCCGTATCACGGAACTGCCTATTTTATGACTTCCGGCAAGGCTACCATTTCAGGAGTAGTGGACTTTACCGGTGGAATCAACTCCCGCGAGCTCAAAATGACCAATCTCTACTGCAGTGCTTATTTTGGATTAGGTATCCCATGCAGCTCTTCGGATACTTTTGAGGTTACCGGCTCCACTCAGCTGACAGCTTGTGAAGAGGTCGAGCTGGAAGATGACATCCATTTCTCCTACTACCGCGTGTATCTGGAACAGCTTTCAGGCTGCGCACCTACCGTAAGTCTTGTGGTTCAGAACTGTACCCAGGGCGGTTTCTGCGAGGTTCCGACCGAAAATGTCAGCATAAACATCAACGGCAAGGCCTATACAGCCAGCAGTGCAAACGGCTACCGCATCACCTTCGATCATGGTGATCCCGTAACCTATTCCGTAAGACCTTCAGGCGAAAACACCTACCTGTTCTGCGGAACCGACAATACCGCCCTGCTCAGTGAATCATGCAGCTTCACCACCACTGAATGCGTGGAGGGCGCTACCGAGGATCTGGAAAACTACGTCAATTCCATGAACACCTCAGCCATCTACAGCGACACCCTTTCAAGTGACGTCAAATCCGTTGACAGCATAACCCTTACCCTGAAAGGCAATACCGAAGTCACCTTAAAGGATTCGGCAAACAATACATATACCCTGTTCTCAGGCAGGGATCATGAAACCTCCTTTACCGAGGCGAAGGTAACCCTGCCGGTTGAATACGTCAAAACTACCGGCAGCATAATACCTAAATTCAAATTCATGACCACGGTGGATCGCAGCACTCTGTATACTGTCAAGTCAGAACTCAACGTAACAAAGGTAACCATCGTTGCGGGCAAGGAAAAGACATCAAAGGACGTGATTGTCAGAAACTTTAACGAAGGGGAAACACCGGATCAGTATCTGGTAGCCATCCCATACGCCATCTGCTACGATCTGAGAACCTCCCAGGCAACTGAAACCGACAGAGTGAGCACGGTTAAATACAGACCGGTATATGCCAATGCTCCGTACTACCTCAGAGGATATGCCGTCGGCTGTCCTGATTCAGGATGTTCCGGTTCGGTAACCCAGACCAGCCTTAAAAACTTGTGCAGCACTGCCGCCATCGTAAAGATTCCGAAAGCCGGCAATCAGGCAAAAAGCATAGTCTATCCGACAGAGGCCACCAAATCACTGTCTCCGCAGAAGCTCTCTGTCTGGAGCACATCACTTGCGGGCAATACCACCTCCGCATCCAAAACGGCTGACTTTACCGTTTACAGTGACGGTTCCTCAGAAACCGAGTATCTGAACATCGGCTATACCGGCAATCCTGCTCTGACCACCAGGGTTCAGCTGACGGACTCCGGATGGTACAGCCTGTCTGCCCAGCCGGCAGTGAAGCATCAGGCCACCTCTCCTATATCAACCTATTTCTACAGTCCGGTATTTACCGTAATCCCTCAGAAGCTGGCACTCGCCTCTGACAGATTTGTCATCAACGACTTCTACAGGTTCAGAGCGGCCGACGGTTTCAGCTACCGTTCATCAGATGAGGGCATGGTCAGTTTCCTGAAAAACGATGCCCATGCCTACGTAGGTACCGCCACCTGTCCTATGTACTACAACCAGAAGCTGACCATATCAGGATATCTCAACGGCTACGGCTATCAGGGCAAACTGCAGAACAATTTCACCAACGACTTCTTCAGAGTTCCGTCTGAAACCGAGCTCGGATACTCAGGAGCCGTACTCGTAATTCCGCTGGCTCAGTCCGCCACCTCATACGTTGAGGAAAGCAGCCACAATCCATGCGCCAGCACCTCATCATCGGCCTGTTCGGGATATGATGACTTTGTGGCGGGCAAAGGAATTCCTTTCTACACCACCGTTTCAGTTCCCGGAGTGAATACCGAAACCGTAAGACGCAAATCAGCGTCTGAAAAGTTTGCCTACTACAGCCGGCTGAACGCCTGTCTGGCAAACAATGACAGTTATACATTCTCTGAAGGAACTGACTGTGCCGAAACCACATTCACCTGCGGTTCCGGAAATGATTTATGCGTATCAGGAAATACGGTAACCACTGATAATACCGATATTACCGGAGCAAAACTTTCAACCGCTCATCAGGGGTACGCCTCAAAGCTCAGAACCCTTTCAGACTACACGATTTATCTGGGCAGAATCATGACCGACCACATCGTGGGCCGTGGCACTGTCGAAAGCAGCAATACCGAAAGCAACACGCTGTATTCACCTCTGTTCATCAAGGCCTACACTGATGAAGGGTGGAAGGATGTGAACGACAGCTGTACCGTGCTGTACACTGAGGAGGAGGAACCGTATAAAGCCTCACTGGATTTCAGAGACCTTAAAGGAACCATCACCTATAAGCTCTGCGGAAAACCGCATAACAATACCGCTCCTGACTGCAGTGAAAAACACAGGACATTCAGCAGCGGCTCACTGTGGCTGCAGGCAGTGAAGACCGGCACCGGAGATGCCTACGTAAGCTATATGCTCAAAAACACCTCCGGAGGCGTTTCGGAATCACCTTTCTTCCATCTGGAACATCTTTATGATGCCAATACCTCCAAGGGCTCTTTCAAGTTCAACACCCTTGTAGGCAATAAACGCATCATCGAAAGAAAGATAAACACCGGTTCAAGATAACCCTGCCGAATCAGCATGCCGCTCCATCGTGAGCGGCATTTTTATGAAAGGCACCTGCATGCCCCGATACGTAAAAAACGCCTTTCAATTCTGCTGATCCGTTTTTCACCTAATGAAACGATTTATCAGGCCACGATCATCGGATGTTCGTGCTACAATACGCGGACGGCGGTTTCAGACCGTCGTCTGACACCAGACACCATTCCGTCATCAACATAGGAGAACCAGCAATGTCAAATTACGGTTATAAGATTCCGGCTCTGAATGACGGAGAAGTCTTTCGTAACGAAATCGTCATCAAAAAAAGCCGTTTCATCACCAGTGCAGGACACACCAGAGGTGTTGCCGAAGCCGAAGCTTTTCTTGCCCGAATCCGTCAGGAATTTGCCGACGCCAGACATAACTGCTACGCATTCAATGCCGGCAAAGGCAACGAAACCGCCTTTATCGGCTGTTCTGACGACGGCGAACCAAAGGGAACCGCAGGCAGACCAATGCTCAACGTTCTCGTTCACTCCGGCATCGGAGAAATCTCCATAGTGGTTACCAGATATTTCGGAGGAATTCTGTTGGGAACCGGAGGGCTCGTGAGAGCATACCAGGACAGCGTAAAGGAAATTCTGACAGCCCTGCCGTTAAAGGAACCTGAAAACCTCGAGGAAATACGCTTTACTGCGGATCTTGCAAGAATGCACATTCTCGAAGAGCTTGTAAGAAAATACGGAGGCAGAGTCATCTCCAGAGATTTTTCCGGCACCTGCTGCACATATACCGTCGCGGCTGATGCCGTAAAGGCGGCTTTTCTCAAAAAGGATCTGGAACGCCTTAATCAGACAGCTCAGGTCAGCTGATTTTTCAGGTGTTTCTGAATGCCATATCATCCGGAAACCTTGTATACGGGTTTTCCGGGCTTTTTTTGTTTGAATGCTTAAAATATTAGAGTACTTTTGCCCCTTCTTCAATATTTACATTCCCAACAATTCCGTGAAAAACCATTATTTTTCTATAGAACTTAATCTTATGCGGAGCGAAATACGGATACTCAATTATCCGTATTTCGCCGCCTGTTAAAAATAAAAACAACCCTGAACCGGCAGTGCCGGTTCAATCCACTGAGTCTCTTTGTTTTCAACATACAGTAAGACAACTATCACATGATAAAAGTTCATTTTTAACATGAATAATCAGAATATCTTTCAGTACCGCAATAAAAAAGGCGACACATCCGTGTCGCCTTTTCAAAATATTAAGTTAGTTACTTAACAGAAATCAGATTACTTAACTAAACAGGTTTCGAGACTCCAAACCTGATCTACGTAATCCTGGATTGAACGGTCAGAGTTGAACTTACCCATGGTGATTGAGTTAAGAATTGCAGACTTAGCCCAACCCTTCTTGTTGGCATACATCTTTTCGAGACGTGCATGAGCGTCTGAGTAAGATCTGAAGTCAGCAAGAGCGAGGTAAGTATCACCGCCTTCAAGTAAAGCACGCTTGATGCCGGCTAATTCACCAGGGAATCCTGGAGTGAAGTAGTCGCTGTCTAACCAGTCAAGAGCCTTCTTGATTTCGTGATCTCTGTTGTAGTAATCCCATGGATTGTAGCCGTTAGCCTTAACAGACTTAACTTCATCTACTGAGAGACCGAAGATAGCGTTGTTTTCTTCACCAGCTTCTTCAACGATTTCGATGTTAGCGCCGTCCATGGTACCAAGAGTAATAGCACCATTCATGGCAAGCTTCATGTTACCGGTACCGGAAGCTTCGTAACCTGCAGTAGAAATCTGCTGTGAAACATCAGCTGCAGGGATTAACTTTTCAGCTAAAGATACACGGTAGTTAGGCATGAATACAACCTTGATCTTGCCCTTGATGCGAGCATCGTTGTTAATGCGTTCGCCAACCTTGTTGATAGCGTAGATGATGTCCTTAGCCATCTTGTAGCCAGGAGCAGCCTTAGAACCGAAAATGAATACGTGTGGAGTCATTTCGAGATCTGGGTTTTCAAGTACACGACGGTATAAAGCGAGGATGTACAGTAAGTTTAACTGCTGACGCTTGTATTCGTGTAAACGCTTGATCTGAATGTCGAATAAGGCATTAGGATCAACTTCGATGCCGGTTTCAGCCTTGATTACGGCAGCAAGCTTAACCTTGTTGGCGTGCTTGATAGCCATGAACTTCTTCTGGAAGTCAGCGTTATCGGCATACTTCTTGAGATCCTTTAACTTGTCAAGCTTGGTTACCCATTCATCTGAACCTAAGGTTTCAGTGTAGAGCTTAGCAAGTTCAGGGTTACATGAAAGCATCCAGCGACGTGGAGTTACACCGTTGGTTACGTTGCAGAATTTGTCGTTCCAGATCTGAGCGTATTCAGGGAATAAGTCTTCCTTAACGAGCTTAGAGTGGATTGCGGCAACACCGTTAACCTTGTGTGAACCAACTACGCAGAGGTTGCCCATGCGAACCATGCGGGTTGAACCTTCTTCAATGAGAGAAAGCTTAGCCTTGATGAAATCATTGCCTGGGAATACGCGTTCACATTCGCCTTCGAGGAAGCGACGGTTGATTTCATAGATGATTTCGAGGTGACGTGGCAATACTCTTTCGAAGATGTATACAGGCCACTTTTCGAGAGCTTCCGGTAATAAGGTGTGGTTGGTGTATGAGAATACCTTGTAGCAGATATTCCATGCTTCTTCCCAGCCTAAACCTTCTTCATCCACGAAAATTCTCATTAATTCTGGAATTGCGATGGTTGGGTGAGTATCGTTCAGCTGAACGGCAATCTTGTTAGCGAATTCAGAGTAGTCAACCTTACCGCTTGCAAGAGTGTGAGCACGCTTGTAACGTCTTAAGATATCCTTTAATGAACATGCAGAGAAGAAGTACTGCTGAACTAAACGAAGGATCTTACCGGCTTCGGTAGAATCGTTTGGATATAAAACCTTGGAAATGGTTTCTGCTCTTGCCTTTTCAGCCTGAGCGTCAACGTAACCGCCTGCATTGAATACGTCCCAGTCGAATGATTCAGGAGCCTTTGATTCCCACAGACGTAAAATGTTTACTGTAGTACCGTTGTAACCTACTACAGGGATATCCCAAGGCACACCTTTAATCTTCTGAGCAGGGTGCCATACTTTCTTGAGAGAACCATCTTTTTCAGAGTAGATAGTTTCAACATAACCGCCTAAGGCAACTTCCTGAATTGATTCTGGACGGCAGATTTCCCATGGATTGCCGTATTCACGCCATGAATCAGGACGTTCGATCTGACGGCCGTTGTGGATTTCCTGACGGAAAAGACCGTTTTCGTAATGAATACCGTAACCTAAAGCAGGAAGGTTTAAAGTAGCGAGAGAGTCGATAAAGCAAGCAGCTAAACGACCTAAACCACCGTTACCCAGTGCCATATCAGGTTCTTCTTCGCATAAATCGGTAAGATTGATGCCGAGATCCTTTAAAGCATCTGAACATACGTTGAATAAGTGAAGGTTGTGAAGGTTGTTAGCAGTTAAACGGCCCATCAAGAATTCAGCTGAGAGGTAGTGTACAGCTCTGGTATCTTTGTTTGCGTGGGTCTGCTGAGTCTGAGTAAGACGTTCGTAAACCAGTTCGTTAACAGCTGCACAGGTAGCCTTCCACCATGACTGTTTAGTAGCCTTGTTTTCGCTGGTGCCAAGGGTAGAGTGAAGGTGATGAACAATCTTAGCCTTAAAATCTTCCTTGGTATAATTCAAAGATGCTGAATCAAATGATGATGCAGATGCAGCGTTTGCTGCCTTTTTATTTGCCATAAATTACTATTCCTATTCTACTCGAAATTAACCGAGCTCCAATTTACATCTATAAGATATAAGAAATCACGACCATATCGTATAAATATAACCACGATATGTATGTTAGCTAATGAATGACTAGCATTTTTTGATCTAAATCAATTTTAGTATAAATATGTGGATTATGTATCAAAATTTTTAAAAAGAAAATGTTTTCAAACTCATTTTTTCCATTCGCAATTTTCAAACTTTTTTAACAATTAAAATAACGTGATTTACATCACATTTTTAATTTACCCCACCCGATCAACCGAATCAGACCATAATATTTCACTTCTTCCGTCGTGATCCGAACCGTCATAACGGCTCAGAATGAGGTCATTATAGTATCCTCATTAATGAGCGGTATCGTATTGTGCGCAAAAGTGACACTCAGTGTACAATTCCGAGATCGCAAATTCAGAAACGGTTCACTCTTCCTTATTATTGATGATTTCTAAAAAAAAGACGCAGTTCAGACTGATGAACCGCGTCTTATCCTGTTTAACCGGCGGAATGTCCGCCCTTTCTAAAATTATACGCCTGCTTTTGCAAGAGCAGCTGAAACGATTTCCTGAGCTTCCTTCTGGATCTGCTTTAAGTGTTCTTCACTCTTGAAGCTTTCCATGTAGATCTTGTAGATTGATTCAGTACCGCTTGGTCTGGCAGCAAACCAGCCGTTTTCGGTTACAACCTTTAAGCCGCCGATGGCTGCACCGTTGCCTGGAGCTGCAGTCAGCTTGGCAATGATTGGTTCACCTGCGAGAGTTGAAGCTTCAACCAGAGCAGGATCAAGCTTTGAAAGCACTGCCTTCTGCTGAGTATTGGCAGGAGCGTCAACACGGTTGTAGATAGGATCGCCGTACTTGGCCTTGATTTCGTTGTAGAGGGTCTGAGGATCCTTACCGGTTACGGCAAGAATTTCAGCAGCCAGGAGACACATGATGATACCGTCCTTGTCGGTAGTCCATACCTTGCCGTTCTTACGGAGGAATGATGCGCCTGCAGATTCTTCACCGCCGAAACCGTAGGTACCGGTATAAAGACCGTCCACGAACCACTTGAATCCTACCGGAACTTCCTTAAGATCGCGACCGATGCCCTTAACAACTCTGTCGATGATTGAAGAAGAAACCAAAGTCTTGCCTACAGCGGCATCTTTGCTCCAGCCTTCACGGTGAGTGAAGAGGTACTGGATGGCTACGGCGAGGTAGTGGTTAGGATTCATCAGACCGCTCTTGCATACGATACCGTGTCTGTCGTAGTCAGGGTCATTGGCAACGGCGATGTCGAAACGATCCTTGTGGCTGATTAAGCTTGCCATTGCGTACGGGCTTGAGCAGTCCATACGAATCTTGCCGTCACGGTCAAGAGTCATGAAGCTGAAAGTAGGATCAACCTTATAGTTTACGACTTCGATATTGAGACCGTAGGTCTTTGCGATAACGTCCCAGTAATAAACGCCTGAACCGCCTAACGGATCAACACCGATCTTGATACCGGCCTTCTTGATGGCTTCGATATCGATAATGTTGATGAGATCGTCAACATACGGCTGTCTCATGTCAACCTGCTGAACGTTGTCCAGGGTAAGAGCCTTCTGGAAGTCAACTCTCTTTACTTCCTTAAGACCGTTTTCCAGAATTTCGTTGGCGCGGTTTTCAACCCACTTGGTAATGGTGGTGTCGGCAGGACCGCCGTTGGTAGGGTTGTACTTGAAACCGCCGTCGGTTGGAGGATTGTGTGAAGGAGTGATTACGATACCGTCTGCGAGATCAGAGGTTCTGCCTTCATTATAGGTAAGGATGCTGTGAGAAACTACAGGAGTCGGAGTATATCCGAAGTCCTTTTCAAGTCTTACCTGACAGCCGTTTGCTGCCAGAACTTCAACTGCGGTGATAAGAGCAGCTTCAGATAAAGCATGGGTATCCATACCTACGAAAATAGGACCGGTCACGCCTTCCCTGTTACGGTATTCAACAATAGCCTGGCTGATTGCAAGGATATGTGATTCAGTAAAAGCAGAAGTTAAAGAACTGCCACGGTGACCTGAAGTACCGAAAGCTACTCTCTGTTCAGGCTTGCTCATGTCAGGCTTGTTAGCATAGTATGATGCCATTAAACGAGGGATGTTAGTAAGATCTTCCAGTCTGGCTGGTTTACCGGCGTTTGGATTCAGTGCCATATCAAATCCTTAAATAAAAATTTCAGAACTTATATAAACTTATATATAAAATACTATCCGGCAGTTACCTTAAAATGCGAAATATCGGAAACAAACGCAAAATATGTTCTTTATCTGCTCCGGATTACGCCATTATATGATTAAAAAATATCAATATAATTAAACATTTACTGCCGAAACCTTAACTTATGCCGTGAAAATATTTTCACCACGCTAAATTAAAGTCACTCTATAATCGTGCAATATATCACATTTTAGGCGAAATATAAAAATTTTATTTCCCGGGATCGTAAAAAACATCTCTTTATGCCTCTTATTTTTTCCGGAACCCCCCGCGGTACGCTTAACCGTCATAATCAGGCATGATTCCTTCAGTGCATGCTCCGTCATTTTACGGAGCATGATTGAAAACATCTCCGCAGCACTCCGGCAGGACAATAAAAAAGAAGATCATGCCTCTGCATGATCTTCTTTTTTAATGTTTTCTCCAAAGCCTTCAGCTGTCAGCTCACCCGAACTGATTCCGGCAGAACCTGATGTCTGTTATTCATCACCTTTGGCTTTGTTTTCCCAGTAGTTCTGTTCACGGGCATGCGCTTCTTCACGTTCAGCGGAAAGCTTTACCGGCGCCCCCTCGTCTTCCGTAATGAAGTCTCCGTCCGCCTTCGGATAAAGTCTGGCCGCACATTCCTCAAAACAGATCTGCGCCCCTACTCCCACATGATCGGTAAGAACCAGCATGTCTTCCTCTATGGCATCGTCAGACTCGGCGGCATTGGGTTCAGCCACGTCCATTCGGCTGATGTCAACAAGATCATGGATAAACTCGTTAAGATCCTTGCTCAGATGGTTCAGCTGCTTCTGGGTTACGGAGAGTCCCGGCATGAAAGTGCATGCCAGATCCCTTATGTATGCCATTCTGGTTTCAATCTTTTCGTCATCATCCGGAACCAGAACATGGAAGCCTTCACCGCCAAGAAGCTCTTCAAGAGTCTCGGATGCCAGGGTATTTAAAGAGTTGAACAGACTGCCGTCAATTGACATGTCACTGAACACGAACTGTTCCAGAACCTTTTTGAAATTTCCGCTTTTAGAAGTGTTCTTAAGATTTCCGCCGCCGCAGATGAATCCTAAAATAAAGCCGTAAACCTCTGCAGGGCTGACCGGATGACCTGATTTATCAAGATCATTCTTCAAAGCCACATAATCATACTTGGCTGTCATGCCGTAGCTTCCTCCATATAGACAACAATACCTGTAAAACCGCACCGGAATATCCGCCGAAAAAAAACATTCCTGCAGTCCGCAGGCTGCCGGGACTTTCCGATACCGTCTTTAATCAGAAAAACACCGGGTATCTTATCACAATTTGACATTATCCTGAGTTTTTTCGTGACCTGCAGAGGAAAGATTTCCGGAAATCGACACCGTCACGGAGCCTGACAGAGAAAATCAGGAAACCTTCCGCCTCACGGGAAAGTCAGAGCCGGTCCATTCTCCTGACAGTCATTCAAAGGAACACGTCAGATAATTCAGGTTCCTGAAACTTCTTAAAGAAAACCTGCCGTCCTCCGCCTAATTAATCAGAAACTGTTTAAAATGATTTTTCTAAATTATTGCGAATCATCTCACAAAAAAGTATAATGACGGTGTCGCGTAAACCGCAGGATCTTTAACCAAACAATAGAGTCAGATACATATGCATCCAATGTTGAACATTGCAGTTCGTGCTGCACGTGCCGCAGGTAACGTTATATCATTAAACTTTGAAGATCATCAGAACGTTTCAGCTGAAGAAAAGAACAAGAACGATCTGGTAACCAATATTGACCGCGAATGCGAAAAGGTTATTAAGGAAGTTTTATTAAAGAGCTACCCAAAACACTGCGTTAAGGGTGAAGAATTCGGCACCGAAGGCAACCCTGAATCAGATCACGTTTGGATCATTGACCCTATTGACGGTACCACCAACTTTGTAAAGGGTATTCCTCATGTTGCAGTATCAATCGGTCTGCGCATCAAGGACGTTACCACAGTTGCCGTGGTTTTTGATCCAATCAGAAATGAATTGTTCACCGCTTCAAAAGGCGACGGCGCACAGCTCAACGGCCGCCGTATCCGTACCGCTCAGGCAAAGACCCTTGACGGTACCATCATTGCAACCTCATTCCCTCACCGCAACCGCAACTATCTGGTTTCATACAAGCAGATGCTGTCAAACGTATTCAACAAGTGTGCCGACATCAGAAGAGCCGGTACCGCCAGCCTTGACCTTGCCTATGTGGCAGCCGGTCGTCTTGACGGTTACTTTGAATTATGTCTGAAGCCTTGGGACTTCTGCGCAGGCGAACTTATCTGCCGTGAAGCTGGTGCCATTGTTACCGATTTCTGCGGCGGCGAAAACATCTACAACTCAGGCAACATTGTCTGCGGTAATCCGCGCATCGTTCAGGCTCTTCTCAAGGAAATCATGCCTGTAGCCGAAAAGCAGAACATCAAGTAACATACAATCGGATTATATAAAACATATACAGAGTCTAATGATTTATTCATACTGTATATAAAACTAATTATTCGATATTTTTTATACAAAAGTTCGGTATCTGTAATGCCGAACTTTTTGTTTGTTTTTTTGAACTTTGTCAAATTTCTGCTAAAAAATTTCTGCCATTTGTGAACAGTTATCCATATTTCTGTCTTTTTCAAATCCCCCTGCAAACGTTACCACACAATAAACAGACCGATACAGCTGTTAAATTTTATGCGTTTCATTGTAAATCCCGTGTGAAGACGAAAAGTTAAAATGTGATCGCCTTAAAATTCCTGAAAACGTTTTATGTTATCATTCTCCATACAATAATTATAAAAAAACATTAAAAACACTTAATATAAAAAGTGAAGAAATCAACATAAAAACAAAACATAAGGAATGTCAACATTCCATGCATGAAAAATAATTACCCAATTCAGAAGGAAAATGGATAATGAACTTTAAAAATTCTAACAAGCTTAAAATGCTGGCCCTTGCCATTTCAACCATGGTAACCGCCATGTCAGCCTCCGGTGCCAATGCCGAGTCCTACGAACAGGAAATGGTTATCGTTCACCCGTTCCAGTGGACCTACAACAACATTGCCAGGGAATGTACTGAATATCTCGGGCCGGGCGGTTTTGACGGGGTGCAGATTTCCCAGCCTGCAGAACACATAAACCGCAACGACGTGTGGTGGGCAATCTATCAGCCGGTCAACTTTTACAACTACACCACCATGGAAGGTAATGAATCCGAGCTCAGAGCCATGATCAAGGCCTGTAACGATGCCGGAGTAAAGGTTTTTGCCGACGCTGTTCTCAACCAGAGAGGCGGCGGTTCAGGCACCGGTATCGGCGGCAGCTACTACACGGAATACAGCTATGCCGACGGCTTTGATTCAAGCGACTTCCATACCGGATGTGCCATTACCACCTACGCCGACGCCGGACAGGTACGTTACTGTGCTCTCAACGGCCTTCCTGACCACGCTACCGACAGGGATTCAACCCAGACCAAAATCGCCTACTACCTGGCTAATCTGATGAATATGGGAATCAACGGTTTCCGCATCGATGCCGCCAAGCACATGGGATACACCGACATTGAGTCCATACTTGCCAAGACTGCCAATATCACCGGCAAGCGCCCTCCTGCATACCTTGAGGTTATAGGAGCAGATGGCGAAGCAGCGGACATTCAGCCTGAGAAATACACCTATATAAACAATGCCGTGGTAACCGACTTCGATTACGTAAGACAGATTGCCTCCGCTTTCGGTGACGGCAATTACGGCGAAGCGCTCAGTCTGTCCACCTATCTCGGAAGCAATGCCGAAGTATTCGTAAACAATCACGACAATGAAGCCGGCCGATGTTCTGCGGGAACCTGCTCCATGGGCACTCAGAACAACGTGAACTACCATCTGGCACAGTCATGGATGTCCGTATGGCCTGTAGGTACAGTAAGACAGGTTTATTCCGGTTACTCCTTCACCTATCACGACCAGGGCGGTCCTTTAAGCGCCGCACGCTGTGAAGGCGGCTGGCTGTGTCAGCACCGTGTACCGTACGTGCTCAATGCTCCTAGATTTGCCAGAGCCACCAGAGGCGAAGCCGTAACCTCACAGGGGTATGATGACGGCGTACTCTGGTTCAACCGCGGTGCCAGGGGCTTCTACGCCATGAACACCTCATCTTCTTCCGTAACCCGTACCTTCAACGTCTCAATGTCTGACGGTACCTACTGTGATATTCTCGGAACCTACGATCCTAAGAACACACCTTGCGGATCCGACGTTTCCGTAACCTCAGGCACCGTTACCCTGACCATTCCGGCAAAGTCCGCCATGGCCATCTGCAGCGACGAACAGTGGTGCGGCAAGGTTCCTGATCCGTGCGATTCCAACCCTACCGGCACCGAATGCCTCTGCAAGAATGAAACCACTGACGTTAACGGCTACTGTCTATCCTACTGTCAGGCAAATTCATCAGATGAATACTGCTACTGTCAGCTGAATCCTGATGCTTCCGAATGTCTCAGCGGCACTCAGAACACCAGAATAAATCTCTGCTATGCCGGCACCTCTAACTCATGGGTTCTTGAAAAGATGAAGTATGACGTCAGAACCGGTTACTGGAACCTCAACGTAAGCCTTGACGGTTCAGCAAACCAGCGCTTCAAGGTTGCCGAACACTGCTCATGGGGCGGTACCGTATACGGTTCATCAGGCAATCAGGGACAGCTTGCCGTAAATACCTCAACCACCGGTGACGAATATACCTCACTTACCGGAAACTATGCTCTGAGAATCAGGGATTCAGACATGACCTATGTTATGGACAAGCTGGACAATACCGCACCTGTAGCTGCCTTCACCTACGAAGCTGACAAGCTTTCAGTATCCCTGACCGATGCTTCAACCGATGCGGAAAATGATGCTCTGACCTACTACTGGAATTTCGGCAACGGCACCTCATCAACTGAAAAGAATCCTTCAGTAACCTACGATGAAGCCGGTACCTATGTAATCGCTCTTACCGTAACCGACGCCAGGGGCGCTGCAAGCCGCACCGTATCACAGTCAGTTACCGTTAGCGACAGAACCGTAATCGACCAGACCAGGGGAAGTCTCTGCTATGCAGGTACCTCAAACAGCTGGACATTTGACCAGATGACCTACAACGAATCAACCGGCTACTGGACAGTCACCGTAAATCTTGACGGTTCAGCCAGCCAGAGATTCAAGGTTGTGGACGGCTGTTCATGGAGCGGAAGCACCATTTACGGTTCATCAGGAGTTGCCGGACAGCTCACCGTAAACACTTCCACCTCAGGTGACGAATATACTTCTCTCTCAGGTATCTATACCTTAAAGGTAAAAGATGCTGACATGAGCTACTCATTCGAAAACGCACAGTAACAGGAGGTTATAAAAGTTTTCCGGTCAAACCACCTGACCGGAAAACATCGGACACTGATTATCTTTTATCGGAAAAATCAGTGTTCTGAACATAAGTATCCGGATATGCCGAATCACCGGCATTTATTCTTCAGTTCAGGTCATTCCGAATAATCTGAAATTCTCATAAAATCCCGTCCGCGACAGTCTTTTCATGAGGTTTTCCGTAATCAGCGTTCACTGATTCTTAAGACTTTAATAACTTTTAACGGAAGTTTTCCGGCTGAATTCCGGCTGTTGTCCGTTCCCGCAGAAACTGAAAGCTCATAATATGGAAAAAGCGGGCAGCCGCCCGCTTTCTCCCTGCATAAACAGCATCACTTACCGGAATTCTCAGCAAAATCCTCAGGATAACGCTTATTGTCTGAAGTCCTGTCCCGTTCTTTCAGATAGCTGATTTTTTTCTGAATATACTGCTCATAACCGCGGTCGTTGGGCACGTACCATTCCATGTGTCTTATTTCAGGAGGAAGGAAACACTCCCCGGCGGCATATGCTCCCGGTTCGTCATGCGCATACCGGTATCCCTGATGATATCCGAGATTTTCCATAAGTTTGGTCGGAGCATTTCTCAGATAAATCGGAACATCGTAATCAGGATTTTCCTTCACGAATTTCAGCACGCTGTTCCATGCGGTATACAGAGCATTGCTTTTCGGAGCCACCGCACAGTACACGGCAGCTTCGGCTATGGCCCTTTCACCTTCGGCCCTGCCCACTCTTTCGTAGCAGTCCCAGGCGGCAAGAACTATGCCCATGGCGTGAGGATCCGCACTGCCGATGTCCTCTGAAGCAATTGCCACCAGTCGTCTGGCCACATACAGAGGGTCTCCGCCGCCTGCCACGATTCTGGCAAACCAGTAAAGTGCGGCCTGCGGGCTTGAACCTCTTACCGATTTATGAAAGGCACTGATTAAATCGTAGTAGTCATCACCTTTCTTATCATATCTTGAAATCTTCTCACTGCCGATTGAAGAAAGAATCCTCATGGTTATGACCTTCTGATTCTCCTTGTCAGGAACTGCCGAACCGGCGGCAATTTCAAGAATGTTGAGAGCACGTCTCGCGTCACCGCCGGACATTACGGCAATGGCATCCAGTGCCCCCTGCTCAAAAACCACGTTGTCGTTCTTAAGTCCTGCCGGACTTAAAACCGCCCTCATGATAATCTTTTCGATATCGCCTTTGGAAAGAGACCTGAGCACGTAAACCCTGGCTCTTGAAAGAATGGCGCTGTTAAGCTCAAAGGACGGATTTTCAGTTGTGGCGCCGATAAAGATAATCGTGCCGTTCTCGATGTACGGCAGGAAGGCGTCCTGCTGTGATTTATTGAAACGGTGCACCTCATCCACAAACAGAACGGTTCTGTAGCCGTTGGAAAGATTATGCTCAGCCTTTTCAATGGCGGCACGAATCTCCTTCACGCCGGAGGTTACCGCACTCAGACGTTCCACCCTGGCGTTGACAGCCCCCGCGAATATTTCCGCAAGCGTGGTTTTACCGACACCCGGAGGTCCCCACAGAATCATGGATGAACAGCGGCCGGCGGCCAGATCTCTTCTGAGAATGCTGTCAGCTCCAAGAATATCATCCTGTCCTATGAAATCCTCAATGGTACGGGGACGCATTCTGGCGGCCAGCGGTTCATGTTCTTCCCTGAATCTGCTGCCCTTTGCTCTGGCGTTCTCTTCAAAGAGATCACTTTGACCGTTGATCATCTACGGTTACTCCTTCCGGAATGGCGTATTTGAAATCAGACGGCGTAAGTTCGGAATCCTTAATCGGAGTGAAATTGTAGATACTGTATTTACCGTCGTTTTCCACGAATCTCAGTTCCTTAAGCCCGTTGTCCTGCCCGAAGCTCAGAGACATTGATTTCACGTTTGCATTCTGATTCTTCGGCATCACGGTGAAGCTGTCCATTGATCCGCGGGTCACACTGTATTCATTCCAGAGTGATTCATCGTCTGAAATGACCAGCATCAGAGGAGATTTGTCAAGCTGCTGACGGAAACTGTAGATGGTTACCTGTTCCAGCATTTCGTCATAGCTGTAAACATCGCTGCCGTCCGCCACAATGGTGCTTGCATCCGGTTCCACGGTATCCATTCTGAAATAATTAGGTCTCAGGAGAAAAAGCTGGCCGCTCTGTTCCTGCAGCACCCTGTTGTCGGCAGAAAAAACGGTCTGCGCAAAGTTGACGCTTAATGATTTTTTCTCAAAAATCATCTTATGAAGAACTTCTCTGTCACCTGCGACAGCTTCTGAAGTCAGCCCCAGTACCAGAGCCGCACCCAGAATATATTTTAAGTGTTTAACCATATTCATCAATCCTGATTTACAGATGCCAATATGATAAAAATTTTTTGAGCCCGTTGCAATTGTTTTAACAGCAGGTTCAGACGAAGACGAAACAACCGCACGCAGTGATATAGACCGCTTGTCCATGCCGAAAGTTCACCATATACATGCATCCATGCATGTATATCCGCCATCTGTTCATATTAAACCGCGCCGCCGTACAGGACGAAGACGGTTAAGATCCATGCATGTTTCCGCTCCTGCAAAAAAGCCCCGCAACTGCGGGGCTCTGTATGATATATCGGATAATCGTTTACGGTCCGTTAGAAATCAACAAGGATTTCTCTGATACCGGTCTTGCCTATAGGTGCGGAAATAATGCCGTTTTCCTCCAGTCTGTCGGCGATGCGGCTGGCACGGTTGTAACCTATGGCGAAATGACGCTGAATAACCGATACGCTGAAGTTCTTGTTGGCTCTCTTGAGTTCACCGCAGAATTCAACGACACTGTCATACATGGCATTATCGCTTGCTGATGAAGAAGATGAAGCGGAACCGACGGAACCGGCGGCACCGGACATGTCTTCTTCCTCGCCGTAGCTGCTGATCATGTCGACATACTCAGGCTTGCCGCGCGCACGCCATGCATCGGCAAACGCGTTTACCTCCTCATCGGAGATGAAGGCGCCGTGAGCACGCTTGGTAACGTTGGTACCGTCATTGAACTTAATCAGCATGTCACCGCGGCCGAGAAGTGATTCAGCACCGATTTCATCAATGATGATGCGTGATTCCATTGATGACTTAACCTTGAAGGAAATCTGGCTTGGGAAGTTACTCTTGATGATACCGGTAATAACTTCCTTTCTAGGAGACTGTGTGGCAAGGATAAGATGGATACCGCAGGCTCTCGCCTTCTGAGCCAGACGGGCAACCAGACTTTCAAGCTCACCTCTCTGCTTTGCCTTCTGCATAATCAGGTCGGCGAATTCATCGATAACGATGAGGATGTAAGGAAGAGGCTTAAGTGCCGGAGCTTCCATGTCCATGCTGTCTGAAGGCTTCCAGGTAGGGTCCTTCAGAACCACGCCCCTGGCGATGTTGCTGCGGATGATTTCATTGTAGTTGTCAATGGCGCGCACACCGATTCTTTCAAGAAGCATGTAACGGTGATCCATTTCGTCACAGGCCCACTTCAGCACGCCCATAACCTTGGACATGTCGGTAATGATAGGCGTGAGCAGATGCGGAATGTCACGGTATACGGAAAATTCCAGAATCTTAGGGTCAACCATGATAAGTCTGAGCTTATCCGGGGTAAGCTTCATCAGCAGGGAAACCAGCATGGTGTTGATACCTACTGACTTACCTGAACCTGTTGTCCCCGCAACCAGAAGATGCGGAGCCTTGGTCAGATCGTAAAGCACAGGATTGCCTTCAACGTCCTTGCCGAGACATACGGTAAGATTACCCTTGGCGTTTCTGAACACTTCTGATTCAAGAAGTTCTCTCATGTTTACGGTGTGACGATCGCTGTTCGGAATTTCAATACCCACATAAGCGGTTCCGGGAATGGTAGGAATCACGCGGGCGGACGGGACCAGCAGACTTCTGGCGAGATCCTGACTCACACGCTGAATCTTGTTGAGCGGGGTAGTGCCCAGGTCAATGAAGAAGCGGGTTACTACCGGACCGGTCTTGTAAAGCTTTACTCTCTTGCTCTGACCGTACTGGTCCACTACTGTTTCTTCAGCCACGTGAGCTTCAATGCGATACTGTTCAAAAGCGTTGTCCAGTCTGGTAATCATAGCCTGAATATCTGCTTCCCTGGTGGCCTTCTGAGCGGTAGGAGCCTTGAAAATCGCCGTGCTTGGGAAAGTTGAAAGCTCTTCGCCGCTGTCATATTCATAATGACCTGACTTATATCTGATGGCATCAGGAAGATCGTCATGGCTTACGAATCTGGCGCCGTCACCGTTTCTTTCGGTATCCCTGTTCTGCGGAGCGGCTGCAGGTGCTGAAGACGCGCCGTAATTCTCACCGGCGTTCGGCTTGTTCACGATGGTAAAGCCGGCAGGAATCGGTTCAAGACCTTCAGGGCTGTGCTGAATGGTTGCAAAATCAATTACGTTGCCTGAAGCGGCTTCCCTGTCGTTAAAGCTGGCGGCATACGGAGATATGCCGTTTTCACCGACTGCTCTCAGAAATTCTTCAGTTCTGGAATCTGCATCGTCACCGCGGCTGCCGCCGAATGCGGCTCTTTCCTCGTCTGCATAAGGATTGTAGCCTGAGGATGCTTCATGTACCGCATCTCCGAGTGAGCGGCCGGCATGTTCACCGTCAAAACCGCTGAAATGAGGTTCAACACGTTCAAAACCTGATTTTTCAGGCTGCGGACGGGAGGTGATTTCAGGATGTCTTTCAGCGGCCTCGTCATTCTTGATGACAAAGCTGCCGGCACCGTCAGGATTGAGATTGGTTAAAGAGGCATCCCTGTCGGTTGAGGCTTCAAGATTCACGTCAGCGGCACTGAGATTTGCCGGAGCCTCTTCATTAACGATTCCGGCTGTTTTTTCCGGAGCGGTGTCAGCGGCGTTTTCCTGACCGTGAGGAGGAAGAACGTAGGAGCTGGCATATTTTACCGGTTCGCCGAGAGTGGTAGGCTCGCCCTGTGCGGTTCTGAGCACGCCGTCGGCAGGAGGAGTCACCCTTTCCGGAGTCTTGATTGGTGAAGGTCCCGGAGCAGCATAGGATGAGAACCTGCCGGTACCGGTCTGAACCTGAGGTTCCGGAGCAGGAGCTGAAGGAGGCAGTGATGCTGATTTGAAATCGGCAGGCACGTCACCGGCCATGCTTCTTGCCACTTCAGGAATTACTGAAGCGGAAGCGGCCGCAGCCATTTCAGGATGAGAGGCGGCAAAGGTTGCCCCGCTGCTGTCTTCGGCAGTAGATGATGAAACCCCGTTTCCTGAAGAAACCAGACCGTCTACGGCTGAAAGATCCAGAGTAGGTTCGATTCTGTCACCGTCATTCAGCGGCTGAGCCTTTGCCTGGGCAGGAGCCTGACGCTGGATGTCAGGATTGGCGGAGCCGAGTCCCGGAATTGACAGATCATCACTCCTCGGTGCGATGTTAGGCTTAGAGAAGTCCACCAGATCATCGGGAACGGTGATGCCGTCATCTGCCGGTGCGGCCGTATCCGCCGCAGGTGCCTGCTCAGGTGCGACTGCAGGATCAGGAGTCTTTTCGAGGGGCTCAGACTGAGCCATAAGCTCTTTAGGAACCTCGATACTGACCTTTCCTGAATCCTCATCAACCAGATTAAAGGAGATATTGCCGTCGTAGTTTTCCTCATCCTCGTCGGAATATAAACCGTCGGCACTGCCTGAACGACCGTTGCCGCCTCCTCTGAAGAGCTCTCCGAGGTAGGCCATGCTGTTGCGGAAATCAAATACGGCCAGCACAATGGCTCCCACGGCACCGCAGATGGCTGACAGAGACCAGCCGGTGGCACAGATTATACCGATGATAAGGAGCACTATGTACATGAGAATGGCACCGTTATAGCCCATCATGGCATAAAGCTGATCGAAGCAGATTACGCCCAGCTGCCCTCCCCCTGCAAAATCGTCACCTTCCAGAAAAGATACCTTGGTGGCAAGTGAACACAGGGAAACAATCACCAGATTGAGTCCGAGAATACGCACTCCGGCAATGCCGAAGTTGTATCTGAGAATGCTCTGCCCTCTGGCAAGCAGAATATTGCCTACGTAAAGCATGAGGAACGGCAGAATATAGGCACATTTGCCGAACCACTGGAACATGGTTTCGGAAACCCTGGCTCCGAAATAGCCCATGGCATTACTGATGCGGGTATGGTTGGCGATATCCGGACTCCAGTTGTTGTCGTCAGGATTATGGCTGAGCAGCGCACACAGTAAAAGAATAAATAAAAACAGAAGGAGTATAAAGATAATTTCCTTTAATATACCTTTGGACAAGGTATCTGGATTATTACCGCTAGAAAACAAAATACACCACCTTTAAATCTGAATTCTTATAAGAAATATCAGAAACACAACATGCAATATATCAGTAAAAAACATTAAACCACGGTAATTATAAATGAATAAACGATATATAACAATTTTGAATATATAATTCGATTGAATTTAAGACTGACTTTTCAGATCAGGCCGGAACACCGGCCTGATTTTTAAGATTCATGTCACAAAATCAAGAGACTGAACACAAAATAAACAGCACAAAATTGCCGAAAAAGAGCATAAAAAACAAAAATGCCTGAAAGAATCAGAGGATTTCCTTCAGGCATCATGACAGGAAGCTGTTATTCAATGCTGTCGAGAACCACCGAAGACTGAATTTCGGCTATCCCCGGCTGGGCGGAGAGTTCCGAGCGCAGAAATCCGCTGTATTCATCCACGTCCCCTACCCTGACCTTCAGAACGCAGTCAAAGGCTCCGGTGATGAACATGCATCCGAAAATCCGCGAATTACCGTTCACAAAACTTCTGAAGGATTCCACGGCTCCCGGAACACGCCTGTCGAATTTAACCATCACCAGAAAAAGAACCGACTGTCCCAGAAGACTGTAGTTGAGTTTGGCAGTGTAGCCCGTAATGTATCCGGAATTCTCCAGGGAACGGACACGCTCAAGACAGGGGGTCGGACTCAGACCTATCTTTTTGGAAAGATCAACATTGGAAATGCGGCCGTTGTTCCGCAGTTCACTGAGTATTTTCAGATCCGTTTCATCCGGCGCCTTGACATGCCTGCCGCCGCGTCCGAAATCAAGTCCCCTGACTGAATCCATGTTTTTGTCCATATGCCACCTGCCTGCCGCGGCAAAGTCCCTGGGGATCCGCCGCGGCTGTTACACTCCGCTACACTTCTTCCGCCTCTTCCTCTTCGGCTTTCTCTTCTACCGGAGCCTTCTTTTCGGAAACCAGCACCAGTATGGTGTGACTTGCCACATAGTAGAAATGACCTATGCGCTCCATCTGCTTCGGATCATTCCGGAAATCATCAGGAGACGGCAGAGAGGTATCCACTATTCTGAGCCACTTGAGGTTGTGGTTGCTCGGCACGTTAGGAATCTTGATGTGCAGACCTTCCCAGTAGGAGTTAATGAACATGTAGTAATATGAATCGGATGATTCTGAATATACGCACATGCCGATGGAATGAGAGGTCGGAGACCAGTCCGGCTGGTAAGGTTCAACACCGTGCCAGGTCACCTGGTTCTTTTCAATGGCCTCGGCAAGATTTCTGATGGACAGCTTGTCCTTGTCCATGCTGCTGCCGCGGTTTACGCGGTTGGCAATCAGCTTGCGGGTAAACTGGAACATCTCTTCGGCACGCTTGGATCGGTTCCAGTTGAGATAGCTTATCTCGTTGTCCTGACAGTAGGCATTGTTGTTGCCCAGCTGGGTTCTCAGCACCTCATCCCCCATCAGAATCATCGGTGTGCCCATGGCATACATGGTAAGCAGCATCATGTTCTTTACCTGACGCATGCGCAGAGCCGTGATTTCCTTATCATCGGTTTCGCCTTCAACACCATAGTTTGAGCTGAAGTTGCAGTTGTTGCCGTCATTGTTGTGCTCACCGTTGGCTTCATTGTGCTTCTGGTTGTAGCATACCAGATCCCAGAGGGTGAAGCCGTCATGACAGGTGATGAAGTTGATGCTCTTCTGCGGGTCGTCATCAATGTTGCGGTAGATGTCCGGACTGCCGAGGAGACGGTTAACCAGACGGTGAATCATGTTTTCATCACCGCGAATGAAGCATCTCACGTCATCGCGGAACTGACCGTTCCATTCACGCCACTTCTTGCCGGCCATTCTGCCCACCTGATAAAGTCCGCCCGCATCCCACGGTTCGGCGATAAGCTTGATTTTGGCAAGACGCGGATCCGTCGCGATGAACAGTGTGGTCGGAGGATCGTTTAACGGCTCGCCCGAGGTGGCGCGTGACAGAATAGAGGCCAGATCGAATCTGAAGCCGTCAACATGCATTTCCTCGGTCCAGAAATGCAGACTGTCCAGAATCATTCTCTTAACCATCGGATGGCTGGAATTGAGCGTATTGCCGCAGCCGCTGTAGTTCTTGTAGCGCTGACCTTCGTCAAGAATGTAGTAGGCGTTGTTGTCCAGTCCCTTGAATGAATAGATGGGACCTGTATCTCCGCCTTCCGAGGTATGGTTGTACACCACGTCAAGAATAACCTCTATCCCCGCCTTGTGCAGCGCCTTCACCATGTCTCTGAACTCATCCAGGGGACCGTACACGTCCCTGCGTGATGAATACTCTCCGTGAATGGCGAAAAAGCCCATCGGACTGTAGCCCCAGTAGTTGTTCTTTCCCGGAGAGGCGTCGAATCTGTCAAACTGGAAAACCGGCAGAAGCTCGACCGCGTTGACTCCGAGTTCCTTGAGATAAGGAATCTTTTCAATAACGCCCCTGTAGGTTCCGCGGATTTTATCCGGAAGTCCCGAACTTCTGTCCTTGGTGAAACCCGCCACGTGCATTTCATAGATTACGCTGGAGGTCTGCTCGGTATTGAGACTCTCGTCGTTGTTCCAGTTGTACCTGTTCATGTCCACAACCACGTTTTTGGCACAGAACATCACGTTTGAACCGACAAACTGGTTGAAGGTACGGTTGTAGTTGTCAGGAAAGACTATGCGCTTTCCGTATGGGTCAAGAAGAACCTTCTGAGGGTCAAACAGCATGCCCGGACGGTTGTGCAGAACCTCCTTGACACGCCAGCCGTAATGCTGACCGTCTTTAAGTCCCCTGATGAAGACATGCCAGTAGTAAGAGCTGCGGTGCCTGGCAGCAGTGAGTTCAATAACCTGAGGTTCATCGTCGTTGACATCCTTGAAAAGGAGCAGCTCCATAACCTTGGCATTGCGACACCAGATGGCAAAGTTTACGCCATGTTTTTCAATGGTAGCACCCAAATCACGACAGTGACCGCCCAGTATATCTTTTTTGTGTATCATAAGAAACCTGCTTTATCATCAGGGACAGTCGCCCCGACTTTCATTCGTTTGATGCAAAATCCCGTAAGAAATACTTTCAGTTTTATCGCTTGTTAGAAAAATCAGCTTTGTTTTGAACTATTTTCCGATTCCGCGACGTCCGTTCATCAGTCCCATGGTCATCGACTGCGAAATCATCGTGAGTGCGGGGATGCCGATCCCCGATACTCCGTTCCTTTACAAATGTTTATTGTTCATGTCTTATGAAGACATGCTTTATTATTTCTGTCTGTTTAAATTCTTATATATGTTTTTCTTCTGACATATGGTTTTCAGTATCTCAGGTAACGCCTACCGCCGGGTCCTGACGGCGGCTCCGGGTGTCAGACATCGTGAACGGCCTCCGGATCACGCATGAAAACCTTTACAGTTAGAATTTTATACTATAAATATCCAAAAAAGAAAATAATTATACAGTTACAGGCCACTTTGCTTACTTTATATTCTGATATGTCGTTCCTATCTAAAAAAACAGGGCCGTATCAGCCCAAATAAAGCAATAAAATAAATACGCATCCGTTTAAGATATAAAACAGAAACGTTCAAAATGTAGTATTTAGACAAAACGTCCGGAAAATTCCGATCCCGTAAAAACGCCGAAAGTTCATGATCATGATCTCCTTATTGCCGGTTCGGAAGAAAAACAGGATTAAATTTTATTCTCAAATGATTTTTTTACTGTAGAATGAAATTATGAATCACGGAACAGGTTTTCCGTATTTTTCCACTCCATGCATAAAGGACACAGCACATGACCATAACCGGTATCAGTCACGGACGGCACCGCGGATTTTTCAGAATATCCGGAAAAATTCTGCTTTCCCTGTTAATAACCTCTTTTTTTCTGACTGCCCCGGCCGAAGCGGCAAAACACCGAAAGAAGGCCGTGACCTCCTACAGCTATTCCTGCACCATTATCCGTGTTTCAGACGGAGATACGGTAAAATGCCTCGGCAGTGACAGAAAAGCGCACAAGATAAGACTGAAGAACATTGATGCGCCGGAAAAGTCTCAGCAGTACGGTCAGGAATCCGGCGGATATCTCCGAGGACTGGTCTTAAGGAAGAAGGTCAACGTGACAACCTTCGGAACGGACAGATACGGACGTGAACTGTCCGTTATCCACGTGAACGGAATCAACGTGAATCAGAAGATGGTCGAATCAGGCAACGCCTGGGCCTTCCGCCGCTACCTTTCGGGAAATGATGCCAGAATTTATACCGGACTTGAAGCATCGACCAGAAAGAACCGCCGCGGCCTGTGGAAATATCCGAATCCGATGGAACCTTCGGTTTACCGCCATTCAAAAAAGGCAAAACGCGGAAAATAACACTGTCATCAGTCCCGGCATAAGGTACAATATCCCGACAGCCGCGGCTGGCATTACATTAAGAGGAATCGGGCTCCCTCCCCGGATCAGCGTTAAAGAAAATGAGGAGGAGGTCCGGCAGCATGAACATGGCCCGAACAAAAACCATTGAAAATCTTTATATCTGTGAAAAGCCGTCACAGGCAAGGGATCTTGCCAGGGTACTGAATCTCGGCACGAAGCACGATTACCACATCAGCAATCCGGCCGATACGGTGGGAGTCACCTGGTGTCTCGGTCACCTTCTCGAGCTTTATCTGCCGGATGAATATTCGGAAAACTGGAAGCACTGGAATCTCGGCACCCTGCCCATTGTTCCCGAAATCTGGAAATACAGGGCAAGACTTGCCAAAAGAAAACCGGGATCCAGGGCCGCACCCAGAAAGGATCCTGAGGTTACAAAACAGCTTCAGGCCATTAAGAAGCTGATAAATTCCGCCTCCCTCATAACCATCGCCACCGACTTCGACCGCGAGGGTGAAGCCATTGCCAGACTGGTGCTGGACGAATATGCGGGATACAGAGGGCCGCTCAAACGCCTCTGCCTTACCGCTCTTGACGACAAATCCATCAGAAAATCCCTGGCGGCCGTAAGGGACGGAGCCGACACCTACAATCTGTATCAGGCGGCTCTCGCCCGCTCCAGAGCAGACTGGCTGGTGGGCATGAACCTCTCCCGTCTCTTTACCGTCACCGCCAGTCAGAACGGAGCCAGAACGGTTCTCAACATAGGCAGGGTCACCACCCCTACCATAGCCCTGGTGGTTCAGAGACAGACCGAAATCGAAAACTTCGTTCCCCGTCAGTACTATGTGCTGAAGGCCGAAATGAATTTTGCCGGATGCACCTATACGGCAAAGTGGGAACCGAAGGATGAGGCACTTGATGCCGGCGGTTATGTAACGAATCCCGAATACATGAAGGAGCTGATGAACAGACTGTGTCAGTCTCAGTTCGTGGTGGAAAAATACACCTCGGGAAACAAAAAGCAGAAGGCGCCTCTGCCTTTTGACCTTACCACTCTGCAGCAGTTCGCCAACCGCAGATTCGGATACACCGCCAAAAAAACTCAGGACATTGCCCAGTCTCTTTACGAAAAAAAACTTACCACCTATCCGCGAACCGACTGCAGATATCTGCCGGCCTCAATTCATGATGAGGCCCCGGAAATACTGGCGGCCTGCGGCAGCGACGGACATTTCAGCGCCTTTACCGGCGAAATAGATCCGTCCGCCCGTCATTACGCCTTCAACACCGGCAAAGTAACGGCGCATCACGCCATTATTCCCACATCAGTACCGATTTCCGGACAGAGAATCAGTTCCGATGAGATGAACATCTACAACCTGATAAGAAACTCCTTTACGGCGCTGTTCATGCCTGAAGCGGTATTCAGACAGGCAGCCATAACACTGGTGGCGGACACCGAACATTTTCATGCCAAATCAAGTGAACTTACGGTTCCGGGCTGGAAGGCTCTCTATCTGCCGAAAAACAGGGATGACGCCGCAGACTCCGATAAGGAGCAGTCCGACTACAAGAAGCCGAATGATGAGCAGGAAAGCGGACCGAAAGAGGAAATCAACCGGGTTCTTCCGGTTACCGAAGAAGGAGACGTGCATACGCTCATCATGCTTCATCCTTCCATTGAGACCACCAGACCTCCGGTACCGTTTACCGAAGCCACGCTCCTCGGAGCCATGGAAAACATTTCAAGATACGTGACGGATCCCGAAGACCGAAAGATTCTGAAGGAAACCGACGGTCTTGGAACTCCGGCAACCAGAGCCGACATCATAGGCAATGCGATTGCCCGTTCCTATCTTTATTATGAAGGCAAATATATTCTGCCGACGGAAAAAGGCACCTCAATGATTCATGCCCTGCCCCAGATAATCAAGGATGTGGGCGTAACCGCACGCTGGGAGAAGGGACTTGAAATGATTGCAACAGGAACCATGGACTACGAAAGATTCATGTCGCACATTACCGGCTGGATAGGAAAAATAATCGAAGACAACCGCAATATTCCGATACATATCGAGGAGAGCACCAGACAGTCTGCACCGGCGGCTGCAGGAAGATATTATGCAGGAAAAACCTCGGGAAGAAAAAGAGCCGGAAAAACATCAGGACGATCTTCCGGCAGAAAAGCCGCCCGAGGCTCAGGAACCTCATCCGTGAAGACCGTAGCTGCGAGGAAACGCCGCGGACAGACCGCCTGACGGAAAATTCCGGATAAGACGTAGAGACACGGTTAAAAAACGGCAGACGTTTTTTTGGCAGATTATCCGGTCAGTCCGGCTTTTTCAGATATTCCTTCACAAAATTCTCCATGGCGTCGCAGTCTTTTTTTTCGGTGCAGATCCCTCCGAACTGAAGAGGACCGGCCGATCCGTCCGCCAGGAATACCTGAATGCTGTCGCGGCATATGTAATGATAGACAGGCCTGCTCCTGACATACAGAGTACTCGGTTCTGAACAGCTGTTTGCGGAAAGGATTTCCTGAATGTTTGTCATGGTTAACTGACGGGTTCTGCCGAAATCCAGAATCTCCACAATCCTCAGGCTGTCATCATCCATATACGTCACGTTGCCGTCATTTTCATAAATGACGTTCCACTGAGCCAGGGCAGAAGCTGACCACAGGAGAAACGGAACCGCCGTCAGCAAAGATATCATAAAAAATTTCCGGTATTTCATTGTTTTTCTCCGTGTCACTTTTTCTCCGCGGACATGGTCCCGGTCTTTCGGCATCCTTTTTCGGAATTTAGGGAACAGGCACGTTCAAAATACCTGCCGGCTTCCGCGAACCTTTCATTCTCACTGTACAGAAGCCCCAGTCTGTAGCATCCTTCCCCGTCATCAAGATTGCAGGCAAGTCTCAGATATTTTTCCGCCTCAGCAGTATTCTGCGCATCAGCATGAAGCCCCGCCATTCTCAGACACCCCGACGTTTCTTCAAGTGAGCATGATCTGTCATAAAACTCACCGGCCTTTTCAATACTGATTTCCGCCCCCCTGCCGTTTTCATAAAAATTTCCAGCCATGGCACAGCCGGCACCTGACTCTTTTGCGCAGGCCAGACTGTAATAATGAAGAGCTTTCCCGTCATCAGCCCTGGTTCCCCTGCCTTCCTCATATAAACCGCCGAGTCCCAGACAGCCTTCACCGTCTTCAAGCATGCAGGCCCTGCGAAAATACATCAGAGCCCTGTCATTGCTCTGAATCCCTGATTCTCCGGTTTTATACAGCATTCCCATGCGTTCACAGCCTGAACCGTGGTTGAGATCGCAGGATTTTTCATAGTATCTGCTGGCATCCACCATGTTCTCGTGTTTTCCGGTACTGCTGAACAGCTCGTAATAGTGCCTGCCGATTCTGAAACAGCCTTCACCGTCTTCAAGCATGCAGGCCTTATCATAGAATTCCAAGGCTCTGGATTCACTTAAACCGACCCCCAGTCCGTTTTCCGTAAGATACCCTATTCCCGTGCATCCGGGACCGAATTTCATATCACAGGCAAGTCTGTAATTTTCTCCGGCCTTAAGATAATCCGTCTCAACTCCGCTGCCGAACTCGTACATGGCACCTATGTAGCCGTATCCGGATCCGTGATGAAGTTCCACGGCACGCAGGTAGTATTCCTTTGCTTTTTCAGGATCACGGTTTCCTCTGCTCAGGCCTTTCTCCATCAGATAACCGTAATCCGCACACCCCAGTCCACTCCCCAGTTCACATGCGTGACTGTAGTAGAAAGCAGCCGTGCCGTTCTGATAACGAAGTCTGGGATCTGTTTCATAACGTCTGCCCATGGTGACGCAGGCATCGTAATAATCAAGACTGCATGCTTTACTGTAATAAAGAAGCCCCATAATGATACTCTGGTTTATACCGATTCCCCGATCATATATTTTACCCAGACGGTAACAGCCCTCACCATCTGAGAGACTGCAGGCCTTGTCGTAGAAAATTCTGGCGCCGGAATATGAAACTGGCTGCCCCTTACCCTCATAAATCATGTTTCCTGTTTTCAGGCAGCCTTCCGGAATCCTCAAGCTGCAGGCCTGTTCGTAAAGAGATCTTATTTTTTTATGATTTCCACCGGGCAGCAGTCCCTGTTCATAGTAGGTTCCCAGTCTGACGCATCCTTCTCCGTTTCCGTTTTTACATCCGGTCTCATAAAAAGCCCCAGCCCGGACATAATTCTTTTCCACGCCGAGTCCGGAGCCGTAGAGGTCACCGAGATTCACACACCCCATGAACTTCTTCGCAGTACAGGCTTTTTCAAAAAGAGCTTTTGCCTTCACCGGGTTCTTATCCAGAAAGAGGCCGTCCCGATAATAAGTTCCAAGAGTATTGCATCCGTCGGCACTGTTCATCTCACAGGATTTTCTGAAATATTCCAGGGCGCGTCCGTGATCCTTGCCCACGGCATTGCCGGTGGCATACATTTTCCCCATATATGAACAGCCGTCGCCGTCACCGAGCCTGCATCCCTTGTCATAATACTCCAGGGCTCTGTCATAACTTACCATGTTCGCCACGCCTATCACGTAGAGATGTCCGGCATATGTGCATCCGGCAGCGACATTCTGCTCGCAGGCAGTCATGAAATAAACCCTGGCTTTTGAAAACTGTTCTACTGTTTTAGCGTCTTTTACGGCCTCATCCGCGACAAAATCAGATTTTCCGGGATTCAGGGCGTTGTAAATATCACGCCCTTTTATTAAGCAGTCCGTACCGCTGCGACAGTCCGCGGCCGATGCTTCGGCAAATACCGGAACAAATGCAGCCAGAAGAAAAACAGCACCTTTAAAAAACAATCTTGAATGCATCATCATGAAAAAAACCTGCAGGATTCGGAAGACGGCACACCTGAGCGCTCACTCACGCCCGGCCTCAGTCTCCATGAAAACACCTTTCCGACAGATGACTCAAGCCTTTGTCACACATGCGTCCGGCGGTGATCATAGCACCTGAAGGAAGATGATTTAAACAGCCGGATGTCCAAACCGTGAGTAATAAGAAAAAAAGAAGTTTTCAGGCACCATTCGTCAGACATCCGGCAGTAATATGTTGTTTCCTTAATACTGTATTTTTGCAGTCAAATAAAATATAATATCTGCCGGCAGCACGCTACAGCCGGTAAACGGTGTTTTACCCCTCCCGCAAAAGGTGCCGGACGCATTCCGGAGCCCAGGGCAGACGGCGTGCATATCGGATTTTTTATTAAAAAACCTTAGGTGACAGCGTAGGTTCTTAAATCTTCAGGACACTATTATCGTGAAAATAACCGTATTATTAAGCGGCGGGCTCGACAGTTCAACCTGCCTGGCACTGGCAGTCAGCCGGTATGGTTCCGACAACGTGTCGGCCTTATGCATACATTACGGACAGAAACATGACAGGGAAATAAACTCTGCCAAAGCTGTAGCTGATTACTATAAGGTAAACCTTACAATCATGAATCTGGCGGAAGTATTTGCCGGATCCAACTGCTCGCTGATGAAGAATTCCTCCGAAGCGATTGAACACCGCAGCTATGCCGAACAGCTCAGGGACATCGGCGGAGCCGGCATGGTAAGCACATACGTGCCTTTCCGCAACGGCATCATGCTTTCCGTGGCCGCCGGCATGGCACAGATACACGGCTCATCCGAGGTATGGTACGGAGCTCATCTCGATGACGCGGCCGGCAGGGCATACCCCGACTGTTCCGAAGAGTTCGTGAAGCATATGGGTAACGCCATTAACGAGGGAACCGGCGGAGAAATAAAACTCTACGCCCCTTTCATCAACAGGAACAAGGCCGACATCGTGAAAATCGGTCTGGAGCTGAAGGTTCCATACGAACTGACCTGGAGCTGTTATGAAGGCGGAGAAAAGCCGTGCGGGACCTGCGGCACCTGCATTGACCGTCTCAATGCCTTCAGGCTGAATAATGCCGTTGACCCGCTGATGGCCGAATAGCCGCCTGCGGTTCAGAGAATAAACAAAGAATAAACACAGTGCAGCGGAAAACAGACCGGTAGCCGCTGCCATACCGGAGCCAGAACAAATAATGTATAAGGTAAAAAAGCGTATTGTCGTCAGCGCGGCCCACTTTCTGACACTTGATTACGAAAGCAAGTGTTCCTCTGTTCACGGACACAACTGGGTGATTGACGTATATCTGAAAAGCAGAACCCTTGACCAGAACGGCATGGTAATGGATTTCTCCCATATCAAAAAAGTGGTAAAGGACGCCCTGGACCACAAGCTTATCAATGATGTCATCAGGGTAAACCCTACCGCTGAAAACATCGCCTACTGGATCTGTCAGCAGCTGCAGCCTTTCTGCTACAGGGTTGACGTTGAAGAAAGTCCTGACAATACCGCCTCATACGAAAAAGATGAACAACAGTAATTCAGCCGCCGTATTTCCGGTAAACGAAATCTTCGCTTCGGTAAACGGGGAAGGAACACTTTCCGGTGAGCTGGCCGTATTTGTCCGTCTGTGCGGCTGCAACCTCCGCTGCACCTACTGCGACACCTCGTACGCATGGGATTTTGACGACAGAAGGAATATGACCGCCGGGGAAATTCTGGAAAAGGTCAGATCCTTCGGCTCCATCCGCAACATTACTCTGACCGGCGGTGAACCTCTTTTTCGCAGAAACGCGGAAGAGCTTCTCGAAGTTCTTACCGCCGCAGGTTATCTGGTGAACATCGAAACCAACGGTTCTGTAAATCTCGGCCGTTATCTTGAGCTCCCCTGCGCTTCCAGACTCATTTTCTGCTGTGACTACAAACTGCCTTCAAGCGGTGAAGAGGAGAAAATGGACACTGACAATCCGGGACTTCTGCGCCCGAATGACGTACTGAAGTTTGTCATCGGTTCAGAGGAGGATTTTAACTGCACTCTTGATGTCATCACGAAATTTAGACCGCAGTGCTTCATCTATCTTTCCGCAGTGTTTGGCAGGGTTGAACCGAAGGAAATCGTTGCAAAGCTCCTTTCATGGACCGAAAAAACGGACACCTCAAAAATCAGGGTTCAGCTGCAGATGCACAAATACATCTGGGATCCGAATCTCAGAGGCGTGTAATCACCTGCCGTTTCATTATGACTGAAGCAGCAGGAGACGGACCTTCTTATCCGCTGTTTCAGCCATCTGCTGACAGAACAGGAAAACGCTGATATCTTCTCTTACCTGACGGCAAATACAATTCAGCTCTCGTTTTGAACTTTTTTTTAATTTCCGGAGAACTAAACCGTCAGCTTCTGTATCATAATAGTAAGTATATACATAATAATTAATGCGGTTTCGTACGCCTGCAGGATATAAGTCACTTTTCTTTTTTCCGTTAACTTCTTTTTATCCAGAAACCTGACAGCAGGAAGGAGTTTTAAATGAAAAATATCGCAAAATGTCTGGCCGTGGGTACTGTTCTGGCCTTTGGCTGCATGACGGCAACAACCGGATGCACCAGTTCCGGACAGCATCTTTCCAAATACCGTGATCTTAATATCCGGATGAACTACTCCAACACCTTTCATCTGCAGCCAGCGTCCAGAATTCCCGAAACGGTTTACGTAAACCTCAGGGATCTGTCAGGGTCCGGACTTGACAGCGTATTCTCCTCAAAGCTGATTCCGAGAATATCCTCTCAGCCGAACATGGCGATTACCTACTCCGCAGCCGATGCCGACATCATCATTTACGGAACCATCTCCTCGGCTGATTCGACAAGCAACGGTTCCACCGGCGGCGTGGTTGCCGGCACCGTCATCGGCGCGGCAACAGGCGGCGTGATTGCGGCCACCAACAACTATCATCCCGGACTCAGCATTCTGCCTATAATTCTTGGACTTGTAGGTGCCGGTGTGGGATATGCGATAGATGACAGCAATTCCATCGACACACTGATGTACAGTGCCGACATTGAAGTAAGACAGAAGAACGGTCTTCGGGACTATGACACCTACCAGACCACCATTACCGTTTCCGGTCAGCAGCTGAACATGAACAAGATGCAGGCAACGAATCAGATGTTCGAGCATGTATCAGAGGGGCTGTCTCAGCTTATAAGTCATTAACACATGCGCCGTTCCGCCGTTATATTCTTCCTCTCTTTTCGGCCGGACGGCTCTTTTACACTCGGCATGAATCATGGCAGGATGGAATCTAAAAAACGGCACGATTACGGATTACAGACCGACGGAGGATCATATCTGGTCTCTGTTTAATTACGTTTTTTCAGAATCATGCTCCAAAAGAAACACCTATAAGTTCGGACTTATCAAATCACTGCTGGACAATGCCTTCAACGGAAGTGAACGCAGCGAGGGAATTTTCTTTTCCTACCGGCAGCTTTTTGCCCGTTTTGCCGAAAACTACTGGAATCTGGTGGTTAAATATGATCTCAGACAGATGAAGCCTGACGGCAAATCAGTATACTCAAAAGTGGAAACCATTCTTAAGGAGGCCGTCGGCAGTGAATCACTGCTGAGCTTTCTTGAGTTCAGTTCTCTTGATGAAATCAGACTTGAATCAGTCATCAGGAAGGTAACCGATGAATGCAAGAAATACGTCATCGGCGCCCTCTACAGTGATTTTGACGGCATTATCTACTCCTTTGACCTGAAGGATGCGGGTCTTGTCCTGAACCGTACGGTTTACGAGTTCATGCTTAAATACAAGACCGAACTGGAAAAACTGAACTATTACTCCTGGGCCAAATTTCTGGAACGCGTAAATCAGGACAGCATGGTGGTTCGCGTACTGGATAAACTGGAACTTGCCACTCCAAAGCGCAGCGACCTGTCATTCTACCGTGAAATACTCAGAAAGGAATTTGAGGAAAACACCTGCTTCTACTGCGGCAGAAAACTTAAGGATACGGGGATTCACGTTGACCATTTCATCCCATGGTCCTTTGTCAAAGACGATAAGCTCTGGAATTTCGTACTGGCCTGTCCGACCTGCAACGAAAGAAAGAACAACCGCCTGCCTGACAGGGATCTGCTGCTAAAAATCGAAGACAGAAACAGAATCATCATGCAGTCGGATGACATCATTGTCAGGAATGATTTCGCATGCTATTCCGACGACCTGCTGGACAGAATGTGGCAGTACGCAAGACTCAGCGGTCTGAAGGAATATTCAGGAAATCTCAGACTCTGACTTTCACGGGAAAGCATCTCTTAAAACAGGAGGCTCCGCACCTGCGGAGCCTCCTGTTTTATACCATCCGGGTGAAAAACCCGTCAGTTACTGCTTTTTGGTTTTAACCTTCGGACTTGAATCAAAGTAATCAAGAATCACGCTGGTCCGGTTGTACATGGAGGAATTTCTCATGCTCGGGAAATACTTTGCGGCATCCCTGAAATAAGTGTTGGCGTAGAACAGATCCTCCTTCCTGTGACTGGCTATGAAACTCTCATAATAGAGCATGCCGAGATTGTAGCAGGCATCAGCATACTGCAGGTCACAGCCTTTTTTCATGTAATCGGTGGCTTTTAAAACCTGAAGTCTGCCTGATGCGTCCCTGGTTTCGATATAGAATTCCCCCAGGAAGCTGCAGGCATCGGCATTTTTCTGTGAACACTGATGAGTAAGCTGCGCCAGCATTCTCGTTACGGACGGTTCCATGTTCTCGTCAATGACCATGTCTTCCTCAGGACCTAAAACCGCCCTGTTAAGATTGTTCTTTAGGGTAAAGAGAAGATAGCTCGGCGGAAGCCCGAGCTTTCTGCAGGCCGGCTCATCCCTGTATGAGCATCCTCTTCTTACGTAAATCAGAGCCTGACGGTAATCGTTCTTAACCCCCAGACCGTATTCATTCATGTAACCGAGATAAAAACAGGATGACGCCTCTCCCAGATCGCATCCGTCGTCAAAGAACTGATATGCACGGTTATAATCGATGTCTGAGTTCTTTCTGTTAAGATAAGAACTTCCGGCATAGAAACAGGAGTTGCCGTCCCCCAGGGAACAGCCCTTTTCAAAAGCGGCCATGGCGGCTTCCATGTTCTTTCCCGCGGAATTACCGGTGTAATAAAGAGCCCCCAGCTGACCGCAGGAGAACCCGCTGCCGGAGTCACAGCCCTTTCTGTAGTTTTCAAAAGCAAGTTTAGGGTCGCGCGCCAGAAATTCACCGTTGTAATGGAACAGTCCTTTAAGGTCGTACACGTCGGAAAAATCAGAATCTTCCGATTTTTTCAGATAATCATAGGCAAGCTGTCTGTCTCTTACCACACCGTATCCGGTGTAGTAAATCATGGCAAGTCTTGAACAGGACAGTTTATCTCCGAGATTACAGCCCTTCTCATAAACCTTTGCCACCTTTTCAGCTTCCTTTGCGTCAAAAACAAACGACTCCATGGCAAGTCCGGTACTGCCGCAGCCCGCCGGAATCTTCAGATCGCAGGCCTGACCGTAGTAGAAGGCCGAACGTTTTCTGAGCCTCCTGTCAACCTCATCAAAAGGATGATCGCACAGATCCTCCTTAATCAGAAAGTTTGCCAGCTCTCCGAAGTAATGGATATCTCCCAATCGGATGCATGCCTCGCTGTCCTTATGACTGCAGTCACGTTCAAGTGTCTTTATAATGAGATCGGCCTTGTCTGAATGCTTATCCAGAGAACCGTAAAGTACGGATCTGTCCAGCTCTTCGGTTATTTCGGAAAAGTCACTTAAATAACCTTCACGAAGCGTAATGCTCTTACAGTTGGATGCCTCGACCGAACCGGTCATGAAAAACGCAGCGCACAGCATCATGGCACTGCAGGAAAACAATCCGTAAAATCTTCTTTTTCTGCTACTAAAAACTGTCTGATAAAATCCGGTTGAATTCATATCTCAGCCACCTTTTAACCCGTTCTTGCAATGATTGAATCAACAAAAAAAACAACAGTATCTACAGAACCGCTATCTTAATTATCTCAAACTGACCAAAAATGTTAATAACATTTAAAAAATTATAAGATTAAACTCATATATTATTTTTATTAAATGTTAACTATTGTAAATCGCCGTGTAATGACCTGGAAGGACAAGCCGTGACCGCATTCTGAAAAACACACCGTGAGAACGGAACACCGTGTTTATCTTTTACGCCTGAACCGATGATGCTTATGCCGAAAAAAAAAAACAGCCCGCCGTCAGTTCTTACGGCTGACGGCGGGCTGTTCTCACCTGTTACTTAATGAACCTGATTTCCATCAGTTCTTTAACAGTCTCTTGATGTCATTCTTGCTTCTTGGAGCACCGCGGAGAACCTCTCCGTCGATTACGAATGCAGGAGTACCGCTTACGTCAAGTTCACTGGCTGCATAACGGATATCGGCAAGAACCTCCTCAACATCCTTGCTTTCTGACAGCTGCTTTACTTCCTTCCAGTTGAGATCAAGTGATTCAACCAGAGCCTGGAGTTCAACCTCGTTGCTCAGACGTGAATTTCTGGTCATCAGTTCATTGTTGTACTTAACGTACTTTGCCTTGTCCAGATTGTAGATGGCCACACCGATCCTGGCTGCGGTACTGGAAATTTCCGAAAGGATAGGAAATTCCATGTAGATGTATCTGGTATCACTGTTTTCCTTCAGCAGATCAATGAACAGAGGCTTGGCCTTCTTGCAGTAGCCGCAGTTGTAGTCGAAGAATTCAATAACGGTATGCTTGGCCTTGGCAGGACCTGACTGAGGGAACTGTTTGTTGCTGATAATTTCCGCAATCATCTTGTCCTGCTTCTGCTTCTGAATTTCCATCTGACGACGCTTTACGTTGTCTGAGGCTTCAATTAAAACATCTGGATTATTCACAATGTAATCATGAACGATTTTTTCAATATCACTCTTTGAGTATTCCGCAAAAGCCGGAGCTGATAAAACGGAAGCCAGAACCAAAGAAGTACACAAAGTGCGGAGTTTCATAAAATAACCTTAAATGCAATGGTTGAACATTATTCAAGTCACGTTCCCGCCAGACGCTCATTCCGCCTGAAAAGGCCGTAACACGATGGTTGATTATAGCAAAAAATCGGGTATAAACACGTTTTCGCGATCTATTAATCACAAAAATTGAGATATATACACGGATCAGTACCTGAAGCCGGCTCGAAGTTTTTTCACGCCTGTTCACGGCGTATTCCGAAGGACTTCCGTTTCATCATGATACTCTCTTTTCCTCCGGCGGCAAACAACTGAATATTCAGATGAAAAAAATGCCCTCAATATCGGTTTTTCTGATGTATACCGGCTTAATTTATTGTAAAATATCACACATTCTCAGGGCGGGGTGAAAATCCCCACCGGCGGTGACAGCCCGCGAGCCTTTACAGGTAAGATTCAGGTGAAAATCCTGAGCCGACGGTTACAGTCCGGATAGAAGAGAGTAGTTTTCTGCTTTGTTTTATTGCAAACAAATTAGCCCTGACCTACGTAAAAAATTATGGAGAGTCAGATTGTGAGTCAGTGTAACTTATTAGAGATTTTTGCAGACACACCGGAAGAGCGCGTAGAACTTGCATTGCAGGCCATGCGTGAAGGCAACGGTGTACTTGTTGTAGACGATGAAAACAGGGAAAACGAAGGCGACATCATTTTTGCAGCCGAAAAAATGACTGAAGCCCAGATGGCCATGATGATTCGCTACTGCTCAGGTATCGTATGTCTGTGCATGCCTGAAGAAAAAATGAAGCAGCTTGAATTACCTCAGATGGTAAGCAACAATACCAGTTCATACGGTACCGCCTTCACCATCACCATTGAAGCCGCAAAGGGCGTTACCACCGGGGTAAGCGCACACGATCGTCTTACCACCATCAAGGCTGCCATCAATCCTGATGCCAAGCCTTCAGACCTCAGTCATCCCGGTCACGTGTTCCCGTTGACCGCAAAGACAGGCGGCGTGCTGGTTCGTGACGGTCATACCGAAGCATCAGTGGATCTCGCAAGACTTGCCGGTCTCAATCCGAGCGGTGTTCTCTGCGAACTGACCAATGATGACGGCACCATGGCAAGACTTCCGCAGGTTGTGGCCTTCGGTCTTCAGCACAACATGACCGTTGTAAGCATTCTTGATATCGTAGCCTACAGAAAGGCTCACAACGTATAAGTCAGAACGTCCGGTTTATAACGGAGAAGGCTCTTGCCGTGAGGTAAGAGCCTTCTCTTTTTTCAGGTTTTATGGCTCAATCATTAATTTTATGTGATCGCTGATTCCTGATGTACTTCTTCCTACTCGCTCCGTCGGTTGTATAAAGCTCCTGAAGCCTTTTCTTATCAATGTCTTTTACCACGTTTTCA